>Ga0153915_10007801_pt1 | contig 10135 bp, 6 predicted proteins | sample Opewatmetagenome_2_FD_107003 | JGI IMG/M metagenome (GOLD analysis project Ga0153915, IMG submission 107003) | Freshwater wetland microbial communities from Ohio, USA - Open water 3 Core 3 Depth 3 metaG | ecosystem: Environmental > Aquatic > Freshwater > Wetlands | place: USA: Ohio, Lake Erie... | reverse complement strand
GATATTAAGAAGAAGATTCTCCACATCAACTGCCTCAAGTTTTGAATCTGATGCGGAAGTATTCCTGAATGTGATCCACTTCCGTACCAGTGGTAAAGCAGAATAGGTAATGTAGTTCAATTCAACTTCCATGCCGTCTGCAGGCCCTTTCCCGATTAATTTCAAAACAGCCCCTTTACCTCCAGATTCATCTGTGACTGTTTGGCAGGATACCGGTTTCCACCCGGTGTATCCATTTATCTCTCTGTCATTCAAAAGGAACTGAAATTCAGATGACCTGTGCTGAAGAAAATTCCTATCGTTTCCCTTAAGGAAAAGACCTTCACAGAAAACGCTGTCATTTGCGCAGTGCACAATCCTTTTTATGGATCCGTTGTCAATAGTAAGATCTTTTCCGGTAAAGTCGTATACACCCTGAGATATGGAATCAGGAATCAGGACAATCAACATTGAAAGCACAGTTATGATTTTCATTCTGAATTTGTATTTGTTTTGGTTGCGGGTGATTTATTTACCGATTTTAAGATGAAGGATCCAGTCCTTAAAGTATTCAGATCCCGGATAATCCTCCGGGCACTTTATTTCAACCGTTTTTCCTCCTGAAACAATTCCGCTTCTCGAGTCAGAGCTGTTTACCAGGTCGGTCCATTTATAGTTGAATTCTGAGTCTGACGGGTAGGCACTGAGATCGATCTTCACTGATCCGCCATACCGGAGGTAGAATAAATACTCCTTACCCGGTAAAGCAAGACAGAAATGAGATGGATTTTCCCTGACCAATTCGGGGTGCGGTTCCAGTTTCCACCATTCCAGCTTCCTGAGATAGTTACCCATAAATCCGACTGATACAGCGCCGGGATACAGCATGGTATTAACAGTGAAAGTAGTATCCAATGGCCACGATCCTCTGACAGTGGGGCGTTCAGGCAAATGAGCTCTCCAGATGTGGCCACCGCCGTATGTATGACCGGCTGCTCCTGACATTATTGCCGACCAGGCTGCAAACCGGATATCCATTGCGGTCGGATTGCCAAGAATGAATTCGTACCATGGTTCAGTAACCACAACAGGCTTGGGAGGCTGCTTATGGTAAGCATTGTTTATAATCCACGGGATAAGCTCGTTGCACCAACGGGCATGGCCAGTCTGACTTTGATTGTAATCGACCCATCTCTGATCATGGATTGCTTCAGCGGTTGACCATTGTGGCGCTTCTGATCCGCCATCCCACATTGGTGGAGTGGGATGCGCACCTAATATCCTTTCATAAGGATCTTCAGATTTAATAAGGCTGCCAAGGTCATTCCAGAAACTTAGCGGGAATCCTCCGTAATTGTCCATATTGTACTCACCCGCAAGAACCCAGATAACATTATAGGCACTTAACCGATGTATGACATATCTCCACCATCTGCGTACGTTTTCTTCGCCAATATTCTTATTCATATTTTTCCGGCTCCACCAGGCATGGATCCACATTGTGATCCCCCTGGAGTTTGCATATGCGATCATCTTTTCAACCTTCCGTATTTGTTCCAGATCGGGATTCTGAAATGACTCATCAAGCAGAGAACTTTCCCTTCCCCAGCCATTGCCGGCAAAAAAAAGCTGACCAATGCTAAATCCCTGAAAAGATCTGGTATCAACCAGATTTTTAAAGGATTCAAAAGTGATCTTCCTGTTTGTCCAATCCCACCAGGTATCGGCTATCCACAAAAAGGGAGTGCCATCTGAACAGGTAAAATACCTTCCGTTCCTTTCGGAGGATTTATTTACTACAATAAAACCGCGTCTGGTCGGATTAGCTGCCTTTTCATCCTCTGTCCAGTCAGTGACTGTGAGCTGTCCCTTTTTGCCGTTCATTTTCCGGTTCCCCGATATCGTTTCATACTTCCATATACCTGATACTGGCGGGGCAAATCTGATTTTCCATGTATCATTTCCATCCCAGAATCCGGACACTTTGATTACTTTTCCCGAACCGGATCCCGATATGCAAGTGAATAAAGCTGTTACATAAGCAGGCTTTCCTTCTTCAAGACTGCTGGTGTACGAACTTTGCGATACAACCTGTGATTTCAGGGTCAGCTCATAAACATCCCAGGTCTTTACTGCAATCTGCGCTATTCCATTGGTCAGAAAAAAAACTGAAAGTAAAGAGCAATAGGTGAGAGTTTTAAAGGATCTTTTCATAAGGGTGACTTTAAAGAAGTTCCATATTAACTATTAAAGAGTTTTTTAGCCTCTTCAAGCATTGAAACAGTTGCTGTTGCACCGCATCTTGAAATACCCAGATCCTTGAACTTCAATAGATCGGCAAGCGTGCGGACACCACCTGCAGCTTTCACCTTTACTTCAGGTGCTGAGTGTTTTCTCATAAGTTCCAGATCATGCGCAGTAGCTCCCTTATAAGAGTATTTTCCATCGGGGTCTTTTACAAATCCAAAGCCGGTTGATGTTTTAACATAATCGGCCCCTGCTTTTGAACATATCTCGCAGAGTTTTATTTTGTGCTCATCCCTTGTCACGAAGTCAGTTTCAAAAATCACCTTGGTTATCGCCCCATACCTGTGGGAAGTGTCTACAACAGATTTTATTTCTTCTTCAATATAGATCCAGTCCTCCTGAAGGGCTTTGCCTATATTGATTACCATGTCGATCTCAACAGCTCCATCCCGGCAGGCAGTCTCAGTCTCGAAAACTTTTACGGGGATTGATGAGTTCCCTGCAGGAAAACCTATCACACAGCCAACCAGAACTTCGCTTCCTCTTAACATCTCAGCAGCCTGTTTTACCGCATAAGGTTTTACACACACTGAGGCCACATTATACTTCCTTGCTACATCACACTCCCTTCTGAGATCATCATCAGTCAGGGTTGGATGAAGGATTGAATGATCAATCATTTTGGCTATTTCAGTTATTTTGTCCATCAGGATTTATTTAAATAAGAGATAAAAAGAAATATGATGAATGAATTGAATTAAAAAGCGGCATGCATAAATTTCATATACCTGTTTACTTCAAGGATAAAGTTAAGAGAAATATTTTTCATACTTTGGTAACCTGTAACAGCGAAATTTTAATATTCTAAATTTCAAACCAGTCTGAATCCCATAATTTAAAAAACGGAACCTGATAATATGGAAAATGTAAAGAAATTCCTTGAAAAACAGAAACTCAGATCCTCTGATGTTGATATGGAAAACCTGGTCGGGATCTTTACGGAGGAAATGATAAATGGACTGGAAGGAAAGAGGAGTTCACTCCGGATGATACCAACTTATATTGAAGCTGATAATGATTTTCTGACTGACACCCCTGTCCTGGCTATCGATGCAGGAGGAACAAACTTCAGGGCTGCCCTGATCCGGTTCAGCCGTTCCGGAAAGATAGAATACGGCAAAATTGTGAACGAAAGGATGCCCGGACTGGACAGCGAAGTATCGGCAAAAGAATTTTTCAGGACTTTAGCGGATTATGTCAAGCATTTGGCTGTAGAAACGGATAGGATCGGATTCTGCTTTTCTTATCCAACAGAAATTTTACCCAACCGGGATGGAAAATTAATTCAGTTCTGCAAGGAAGTTCAGGCACCTGAGGTGGTCGGTCAATTGATCGGGAAAAACCTTATCGAAGCACTCGGGACGCCGGTGAAATACCTTGTCTTGTTGAATGATACGGTCGCTACACTCCTGGCCGGGAAATCAGCATCTTTAAATAAATCCTATGATTCATTTATAGGTTACATACTTGGTACAGGAACAAACACCTGCTACATCGAGCACAACAACAGAATTCTTAAAAACAAAAATCTTAATCAGGACAGAAGCCAGATCATAAACATAGAGTCAGGCAATTTTGGTAAAGCTCCAAGGACGGAACTTGATTTGGTTTTTGATAATTCAACCATGAATCCTGGCAATTACACATTTGAGAAGATGTTTTCGGGCGGTTATTTTGGAGGCCTTTGTCTTTCTGTATTGAAAGCTGCTGCGGATGAGGGCGTATTTTCGGAGCAAATGAGAAGGGATTTGATAAATGTTACTGAATTATCATCAAATGATGCAAATAGTTTATTAAGTGATAGATCTACGGAAGAAGGAAAACTAAAAGGATGTCTGAGATTAAGGCAGGATGAAGAAAGTTGTAAATTGATCATTAATTCCCTTATTGACAGGGCAGCTAAACTTGTCGCTGCAAATATTGCCGCCGTTGTCCTGAAAACAGACAAGGGCAAATTCCCAGGCAGGCCGATTTTAATAACTATCGAAGGAACTGCATTTTATAAACTTCATAACCTGAAGGTGTTCTTTGAAAAGTATTTCACAGAATACCTGATTGGAGAAAAGAAGCGATATGTTGAGTTTACCGAAGTTCCCCAATCGAGCCTTATTGGGGCTGCACTTGCCGGGCTTATTAATTAGAAGTTTTCATTAATTTTATTCCTGAATTGTTTTTACTGTATAACCTTTTTTTAAAATACCAGAATCATGAGAATATCAAACCAGATGAACCGCAGAAAGTTTGTAAAAACCACAGTATTGGCTGCTGCTGCAACTGCAGTATTACCAGCAATGACCACAGGATGTACGAAGAAAGTCCCGTTGATGAAAAGAACTTTCGGCAAAACAGGTTTTGAAGTTACAACAATGGGTCTGGGCGGACAAGCGTCACTTCAATGGACCCCTGATGATGTCGATCCGGTTAAGATTATCCTGAAAGCTTTCGATAAAAGGATCAATTATTTTGATACCTCAAACCTGTATGGCCCGAGCCAGCTTAATTATGGCAAGGCATTCGCAAAGCTGAATCTTATTCCTGGTAAACCAGTATATGATGAAAGTCTCAGAAAATCAATTTTCCTCACTACAAAGACCCATCTCAGGCTCGCTAAAGGAAGTACTGATGTTCAGGGAGTAACTAACTGGACCAACGGAGCACCAGGTACACATACTGTCGACGACCTTCATCGATCACTTTCGCAAATGTTCGGTGATGGCAATGGTTACTATCCGGAGGGTTCATATATCGATATGATGCTTTTTCATAACCTCAATACAAATGCCGAGGTCGATGCGATTTTTGAAGGCATTGAAAACACTGATCCAAACGCCGAACGAATCGGCGCCCTGGCAGCTTTGCGGGACTACCGCGATGGTACAAACCTGACCGGGCTTAATCCGAAAAATGAAAAACTGATACGACATATTGGCTTTTCCGGCCATTTTGATCCGTCAGTTAATATGTACATGATCCAGAGAGACCGTACAAATCTCCTCGATGCAATGCTTGTGGCAATAAACGCTAACGACAAGCTGATGTTTAATATGCAGCATAATGTCATACCGCTTGCGGCAGCCAAGAATATGGGGATTATCGGCATGAAGGTCTTTGCCGACGGAGCCATGTACACCAAGCCTGCCGAATGGTCGGAAAAGAAAGAACATGTCGTCAGGATAGTCGGGAATCAGGCTTTACCAAGCAAGGCGCTTATTCAGTATACCCTCACAACACCAGGGGTACACCTGGCAATAATCGGGATCGGACAGGTTAGCGACAGGTATGAGGAATGCCAGCTAAGCAATAACCTTGATGCAGCTCAGATCCTTCCGGATGGCCTGACTGACCAGATACGTGGAGCAATTGAAATTATGGCCAGAAAAGTCAAGGAAGGAAATACAAATTATTTCCAGAATAAAGCAGTTCCGGTCACACCTCCCAGGAAAGTGACTGCTAACCAGACCTTTGAGAATAATGTAAGGAGCGTCAACGTTGGATGGAGCACAGCCTTTGCCTCTGATGCTCCGCTTAAAACCTATGAGATATATCGCGACGGCAAAAAAGTGAATGAACAGGATTTTGCACTTCAGCTCACCACAGATCCGCTGACCTGGAAAGAAACACTTAATGACAAGGCAGATCACACCTATGTTGTCGGGGTAACGGATGCTATGGGAAGGCAAGCATTTTCAGACCCCGTTGTCATTGAGAAGGTGTGACCCATGAAGAACAAGAAAATTATCTGTCTGATATCACTGTTTTTATGCTTTGGGCTGGCATCCGCTCAGAAGTTCTTCCTTTCTCCGACCGGGAGCGATGCAAATCCTGGAACAATTGACAGACCTCTGGCAACCCTTAACGGTGCCCGCGACAGGATAAGAAATTACCGGAAATCAAACAATATTGACAAACCTTTGGAAGTAATTGCCCTTGAAGGTGAATATTTCATGTTTCAGCCTTTAAATCTGACAGATGGAGACGGGGGGACAAAAGATTTTCCGCTTGTTTTCAAGGCGGATGAGGGTAAAAAGGTTGTTTTCAGCGGGGGCACCCGGGTTTCAGGCTTTGAAAAAGTGAATGACAGGCTCTGGAAGGCTTTTATTCCCCAGGTAGCATATTATAATTCTTACTTTGAGCAACTTTATGTTAACGGTAAGAGGGCTGTGCGGGCTAAAAGTCCTAACGATGGCTTTTTCAGGGTGAGGAATGTCACCGAGACTCAGTTGGAAAAAGGTGAAGGAAGGTCTCCGGAAATTGCGATTCAGAAGATCGGGCTTGACAGTACAGATACTGCAAGTTTTGATTTATTTTCCAAACAGGATTTTGAGGATGCACTTATAGTTTTTTATCATAACTGGGATAATACAAGAAAACGGGTAACCGGATACAGCAAAGAGAATTCATCAGTTTTTATAGCTGGTGAAGGTATGAAACCGTGGAATCCGATAAATGAAAAATCGAGGTATCTTGTTGAAAATTTTAAAGCTGGACTTGATGCTCCCGGTGAATGGTTTCTCGACCGTGATGGGTACCTTTATTATATACCAAAGGATGGAGAGACGCTTCAAAACACTTCATTCGTTGTTCCTGTTTTAAAGGAGTTCATTGTGATAAAGGGTGATCCGATCTCGGGTAAAAATGTGGAAAACATACGTTTTGAGAATCTCGTTTTCGAGGTTGCGGCTTATCAGACACCCATTGGCGAAAATGAACCGGCACAGGCTGCAGCACCTGTTGATGCAGTTGTTACACTCGATTTTGCAAACAACATTGTGTTTAAGAATTGTGAATTAGCACATACAGGGACATATGGTTTCTGGTTCAGGCAAGCCTGCAGCAATTGTCTGGTTGATCATTGCTACATGCACGATCTCGGTGCAGGAGGAGTGAAGATCGGGGAAACCCTGATCCGTCAGAAACCGGAAGAGATAACAAATAGTATTACCATTAACAATAATATTATCAGGGACGGGGGCCATATCTTTCCCTGTGCAGTAGGGATAATTATTTTTAATGCAAGTGATAATAAATTGACCCATAATGAAATAGCTGATCTGAGGTATTCAGGCATTTCAGTGGGTTGGGTATGGGGCTATGACTTCAGCCCTTCAAAGCGGAATACAATCGAGTTTAATCATATACACCACCTTGGGTGGGGTGATCTGTGTGATATGGGAGGGGTATATACTCTGGGAGCATCAGAGGGAACAACAGTCTCCAATAATGTTGTGCACCATGTCTATTCGTTCGATTATGGAGGGTGGGGCCTCTATACTGATGAGGGATCATACGGCATTACAATGGAGAACAACCTTGTGTATGCATGTAAAAATTCCGGCTTCCATCAGCATTACGGAAAGGGAAACGTAATAAGGAATAACATTTTTGCCCTTAATATCAGGGCACAGCTACAGGCCACAAGGATCGAGGAGCACAGGTCACTGTCTTTTACGAATAATATAATTTATTTCGATAAGGGGACTCTGTTAAGCAGCAACTGGCAAAAGTTTAACGTGCTGACTGATTATAATTGTTACTGGGATACCCGCAGTAGTGAGATGAATTTTGGCACTTCGTTCAATGATTGGAAAAAATCAGGGAAGGATGTTCACTCTGTGATTGCAGATCCTCATTTTGTAAATCCATCCGTATTTGATTTTCATTTTAAAAACCTTTCAGTCGCCAGAAAGATCAGGTTCAATCCATTTGATTATTCAAAAGCTGGTGTTTACGGGTCTGATGAGTGGAAAAAACTTGCTGAATTTGATCCGGAATTATCAAAAAAGTTTGATGAAAAAGTCATTACTCTAGAAAATATTTTTCACAGTGGTAAACCTTGAAATGCTTCGAAAATCCTGACCATAACCCTGATCCTTAAAGTTGCTTCCTTTCGCTAAAAATCATGCCTGGCTAAAAGCTGAAGAGACCATGAAAAATTCAATAGGCTTAATATTTTTCTTCATTTTCAGTGTTTCCTATTCATATGAAGAAACTGATAGTTCAAAAAATAATTTGAAAGCTGAATGCACTGTCAGTTTGAACAGCAATGGAATATCATCAATACCTGCTTTTTCACTGGGAAAACCGGCAATCGTTGCGGTAATCGGAATTGCAAAAGGTAGATTCAGTGTTGATCCCACTCTTGCATACGGACTCGATATGAGACCATGGTATATCGATAGCTGGCTGCATTACAGACTGATTGACAAACCCGGATTCAGGCTGAGGACAGGAATAAATTTCAGTAATTTTTTCAGTGATTATCCATTACCTGAGCGCTCGCCAATACTCCAGGGACAGAGGTATTGGGCTATTGAGCTTGCAGCTTTTTATTATTTCCCGGACCGGAGCAATATTTCACTGATGTACTGGAATGACAGGGGACAGGATCCAGGAACCCTTATAGGTCATTTTATAAGTCTTACCGGTGAGCGGGCGGAAATAAATATAAGTAAAAAAGTATTTCTGACTGCCAGCCTTCAGATCTTTTACATAAATTATGATGGCGACAATGATGGTTTATTTATTGCTCCAAAAATTGGATCTTCTGTAAGGAATCTGCCATTTTCAATTTATATACAGGCAACTCAGGCGATCGCGAGTAATATTTCTCCTTTCCCGGGATTTAAATGGAATGCTGGATTATCCTATACCTTTTAACTTAATAACTTACAACCCATATAGAAAAATGAAAAGACAAATTATTTTGCTTGGTTTTGTGATTGCTGTTCAGCTTGCATCTGCACAGGACTTCCCCTTTCAGGATATCACACGTTCAGAGGATGAAAGGATCCGGAATCTTATTTCATTGATGACAACTGATGAAAAAATCAGCTGTCTCTCCACAAGAATTGCAGTGCCAAGACTGGGTATTAAAGGCACCCGTACGATTGAAGGTCTTCATGGCCTGGCCTACAGTGGACCGGCAAACTGGGCTGTCAAAGGACCAAAAGCTTCGCCGACGACCACTTTTCCCCAGTCGATTGGACTGGCTCAATCGTGGGACCCTGAGTTGCTGAAACAGGTAGCGGACTGGGAAGCCACAGAAGCCCGTTATCTAGCTCAAAATTCAAAATTCGGCACATCCGGACTAATTGTATTTGCACCAAATGCCGATATGGGCAGGGATATAAGGTGGGGAAGGACAGAAGAGTGCTATGGTGAAGATCCTTTTCTGAATGCCTCTCTTGTTACAGCTTATGTCAGAGGTCTCCAGGGAAATGATGCCCACTTTTGGAAAACTGCCTCCCTGATGAAGCATTTCCTTGCCAACAGCAATGAAAACAACAGGACTTATAACAGTTCAGACTTTGATGACAGGTTATTCCGTGAATATTATTCATATGCCTTCTATAAGGGAGTGACTGAAGGAGGCTCACAATGCTTCATGACAGCATATAACAAGTATAATGGGATTCCCTGCACCGTACATCCTGTGTTGCGCAATGTGGCAATGAAGGACTGGGGCTTGCGGGGGATCATATGTACGGATGGTGGTGCTTTCAGGCAATTATTGACAACACATGCCTATTTCCCCTCACTGGATATAGCTGCTGCTCAATGTATAAAAGCTGGAATAACTGTCTTTCTCGATAATTATATGACTCCGTTGAAGGAAGCCCTTTCAAAAGGACTTGTAACCGAAAAAGAGATTGAAGAGGCTATATACGGAAACCTGAGAGTACTTTTAAAACTCGGTCTTCTGGAAAAAACTCCAAGGAATCCTTATTCCGATATTGGTATTGCAGATACCATTGCCCCATGGAAAAAGCGGGAGGCTGGTGAACTGGTAAAACTTGCAACTCAGAAATCCATAGTTCTTTTGAAGAACCAGAATTCCCTGCTGCCCATT
>Ga0153915_10007800_pt1 | contig 10135 bp, 4 predicted proteins | sample Opewatmetagenome_2_FD_107003 | JGI IMG/M metagenome (GOLD analysis project Ga0153915, IMG submission 107003) | Freshwater wetland microbial communities from Ohio, USA - Open water 3 Core 3 Depth 3 metaG | ecosystem: Environmental > Aquatic > Freshwater > Wetlands | place: USA: Ohio, Lake Erie... | reverse complement strand
CCCGTCAACCAGCCGGCGCGCCACGAGGAGGACGCATGAAGGTCATCGCCCTGAACGGCTCGCCCCGGAAGCGCGTGAGCGCCACCTTCCGGATCCTGGAGGCGCTGCTCGCCGGCATGAAGGACGCCGGCGCGGAGACGAAGCTGGTCCAGCTCGCCGAGCTCGACCTGCAGGCGTGCGTCGGCTGCTACACCTGCTGGGTGGCGACGCCCGGCGAGTGCATCCATCGCGACCGCGACGGCATGGCCGGCATGATGGCCGCGTGGCGCGAGGCCGACGTCGTCGTCTTCGGCACGCCCCTCTATCACTTCTCGATGACGGGCATCATGAAGACGTTCCTCGATCGGCTGCTGCCCGAGATCGAGCCGTGGCTCGTCGAGGATCCGCAGGCGCCCTCGCGGACCAGGCACCCGCGGCGTTACCGCGGACCCGAGCGCGCCTTCCTGGTGTCGCCCTGTGGCTTCCCCGACGCGGACCAGTTCGCGCCCCTGGTCCACACGTTCCGGTACATCGCGGAGCGCCACCACTGGACGTGGATGGGCGAGCTGCTCCGGACCGGGGCCGAGCCGCTCTCGCGCACGGCGCTGGCGCCGCTCTTCGAGCCCTACCTCGCGAACGTCCGCCGCGCCGGCTCCGCGCTGGTGCGGGAGGGTCGCATCCCCGAGGCGCTGGCCGAGGCGCTCGGCCGCGACCTCTTCCCCGGAGGCCGGGCCGCGTTCTACGAGCAGGCCAACCTGTTCTGGAAGGACCTCATGGCGCGGCATCGGCGCCCCGCCGGCGCCACGCCCACCGCGCTCACCGAGGACGACCTCGACCCGCCGGATGCCGGGCTCTCCTGCAAGACGCTGGTGGCCGGGATGGCGGCCAGGTTCGACCCCGCCGCCGCCGGCGACCTCGACGCGCGGATCGAGTTCCGCATCGGCGGAGCGGACCCGGGCACCTACCACCTCGCGGTGGCGAGAGGCGCCTGCCGGTTCGAGGAGGGGCCGGCGACCACGCCGGCGCTCACCATCGAGGCGCCGTCCGAGGTCTGGACCGAGATCGCCACGGGGCGCCGCGACGGGCGGCAGGCGCTCATGGAGGGCTCCTACCGGGCCCGCGGCGACCTGGCGCTCCTCATCCGGATGGGCCAGCTCTTCAGGAGCGCCACGCCGTGACCGCGCCAGGACTCGCCATGCGGCAGCTGGTGGAGGGGATGGCGCTCGGGTTCGATCCCTCCGAGGGCTCGCTGCCGTCGGCCGTGATCGAGCTGGCCTTCAACGGGGACGACCGCGGCACCTACCAGCTCGTCCTGCGGAACGGCTCCTGCGGGTTCCAGCCCGGGCCCGTCGAGGTCCCGACTCTGCGGGTCGAGACCGATGCCGAGGTCTGGCGTGCCGTGCTCGACGGCCGCCTCGGGGCCACGGCCGCGGTGCTGGACGGGCGGATGAAGGTGGACGGGGATCTGGGGCTGTTCCAGCGGTTGCCGGCCCTGTTCCGGCGGGTGTCGCCGGACGGCCTCCGGGCGCCGCCGGATCAGCGACCGCCCGGTCCGGTTCGCCTGCCCGCGATGGCGTGGCTCTTCCTGGGTCTCCTCCCCTGGAAGACCTTCTGGGTCACGAGCGCCCTCTGGGGTCCGCAGCACGCCGTTCTCGCGGCGATGCTCGTCGCCGGAGTCGTCCTCGCCGCGCGGGAGGCCGGCGGGGGCGCGACGTTCCTGGAGCGCGCCACCGCGCTCGTCTTCGCCGCCGCCGGCGCCGGGTCGATGATCGGGGCTCGTCCACCGCAGGGCGCGGTCGCCGCCAGCTTCCTGGCGCTGGCGGCCATCTGGGCGGCGTCGGTCGTCCATGCGCGGTACCCGCTGACGGCCGAGTACTCCCGCTGGAACTACGTTCCTCGCCTGTGGCGCACCGGTCTGTTCCTGCACCCGAACACGCTCCTGACCGTGTCGTGGAGCGGCATCTTCGTGGCGCTGGCACTCGTGAGCGCGGCGGCGGTACGTGGGTGGCTCCCGCATCAGGTCTCGACGGCCCTGTCCGTCGCGATCTGCGCCGCCGGCGGCGTGTTCACGCGCCGCCGCGAGCGCGGTGCCCGGTCCCGACGCATCGACGACCTCGATGCGAGCCTGGCGCGGCTCCGCACCGCGGCCCGCGTCCTGCTCGGGATCGCCGCGGGCGGGTTCCTCTTCGTCGGAGATCCGGGAACGCCGCCCATCTGGTCGTTGGCGCCGGCAGCCGCGCTCGTCGTCGCGGCGCTGTGGCGGCGGGCTCGGTCTCGCGGCGCCGAATGGCCGGGGGTCTCGCCCTCGAGGGACGTCGACAGTTGACGCACGCCCCTGATGGCGCGAGCATGAATCTGGATCAGGCCATGCGAATCTTCCTCGCGGCCGCGGTCATGGCGGCCATGGCTTCCCGCGGGGGGTGCGGATCGCCGTCGTACGATGCATGCCAGGGGAAGGCCTGCGGCGACCCGTGCACCGTCTGCCCTGGAAATACGAGCTGCAGCGAGACCGCGATCGCCAAGGCCTGCGACGCGGCCGGCGAGTGCCTGCCCGTCGGTTCCTTCGAGTGCGACGCGGCATGCGCGGGAAGGAAGTGCGGCGACGCCTGCGCCATCGAGCCCGCCTGCTACCCGCTCTGCATGATGCCTGCCGTGCTGGGCTACTGCGACCAGGCTGGGCGGTGCGGGCTCGCCTACCCCGCCTGCTATGAGCCGTGTGCCGGGAAGGCCTGCGGTGCGCAGTGCTTCCTCTGCCCGCCGAACGACACGACCTGCGTGGAGACGGCGATCGTCACGGCCTGCAACCGCTCCGGTCAGTACGTGGTCGCGCCGACGACGTGTCCCTGAGCGCCACCGTCCCACCCCGGCCCTGAGCGCTCTCTCGATCCGCCTCGGGCGGCCGCGACCTCGCTCGCCGCCCAGGCGGTGAGCTTGCCCTCCTTCAAGGCCGGCGCGCGGCGAAGCAGCAAGATTCGTCGAGAACGGGGGGCGCGGGGATGAAGAGGCGACGAGCGCTAGCTCGAACGCTCGGCTAGCCCCCGTTCCCCGCGGCCCAAGAGGCGAACTCGGGATCGGCTGCCTCGGCGCGCCTCCTGAGAAGCTGCACGGCTTCCGGATCGGACCCGAGCCGCTCGAGGTCGCACAGGCACCGGCGGAGGCGCACGCGATGCGCCTCGCGAGCGGCGAGGACCCACGGCTCCTCCCGGTCGGGCAGGAACGGGCCTCGGTAGAGCGCGACCGCCCTCTCGGTTGACGAAAGCGCGCCTCCGTGGTCGCGGCGCTGCAGGTACGCGGCCGCCCGCCGGAGGTGCCCGTCGAGCTCCGCCACGTCGGTCCAGCAGCGGGCGCGGTCCAGGACCAGCGCACCATCGCGCTGGTGGACCACGTCCTGGCCGAGCATCCGCCGCAGGCGCCAGGTCGCCGTCTCGAGCGCGTGCTGGGCCAGGTCTCCATCCGACTCCGGCCACAGCGCCGCGGCGACCTCCCCGGCGCTGCGGGCGCCGTCGGACGCCACCAGCGCCGCGAGGACGTCGAGCGGGCGGCGGCGCGTCCGGGCGAGGGCGCGCAGCGCCGCACCGCGCACGTGGACCTCCATGCGCCCGAGCAGGCGCGCGTGCACCGTCCACGGCCACCGCTCGGAGCCGCACCCTGGCGGGGCGGCGAGCTCGAGCCGACGAACGAGTCCAAGCACCTGGGCGGTCTCGATGTCCATGTCGAGGGCCAGCGCGCAGAGCTGGGCGAGTCGCTCCCTCGAGAACCAGACGTCGGGGACGATCCCGTTCTCGCGACTGGCGCGGAAGCCTCGCTCGAGGTGCTTCCCGGCGGCCACAAGGTCCCCGGATCGACGGTCGAGCTCCGCCTCGGCCAGCTCCAAGAGCATCTCGGCGAGCCCCTTCCACGTGGCTTTGGCTCGACGCAACGCTTCGAGCTCCGAGCGAGCGGCAGGATCCCCGGCCTCCACCAGACCCAGAACCAGGTGGAAGGCCCCCCCCAACTGCATCGCGAACGCGATTCCGGTCTCGCTGGCGATCGCCATCATGGCGCGCGCGGCCGTCACGGCTCGCGCCGCGTCGCCCTCGTGTCGCGCGACCAGGGCGTCCATCTCGTACCGCGAGAAGGCCTGCAGCGAGCCGCCCAGACGTGTCGCCGACTCCATCGCCGCGATGTGGCGGCGCGCCCTGGCCGGATCGCCGGCGGCCAGCGACGCGAACACGATCTGCTGCCAGAGGAGGAAGTCCCACACGTGCACTCCCCGCTCGCGTGCGATCTCCAGCCCGAGCCTCCCCGCGGCCTCGGCGCTGCCCGGGGAGCCCGTGTTCCAGAAGTGCACGCCCTCCGCGCAAAGCCAACCCAGTGCGGGGATGACGTCCGCGCCCGGCGCCCTCGCGAGCGGCGCGAGGGTTCGGACGACCCGAGCCCCGCGCACCCCGTCGCCGCGCAAGGCGCATTTCACCAGCAGGTACTGGCCCATCGTCAGCCGCGTCGACGCCGGCGCGGACGCGTCCTCGACGACGCGCATCGCGAACGCCTCCCATTGCGGTAGCGCCTCGCTGTGGGGGCGACAGAATATGAGCGCCGCCAGCATTGCGCTCGCCGACCGCTCCGCGACCGCGCGATCTGGCACCCCGGGAGTTCGCCGGACCGCCTCGTCGAAACGGTCTATCCACTCGTGCACCCCGTGCAGGTCGGCGTACTGACAGATGAAGCTATCGATCGCCGCCGCGAACGCTAGGTGGAGGCCCGTCACGTCGGCTTGGGCGTCGAAGCCCGCCCACGCGCGGGCGAGGTGCTCCCGCGCCGCCGCCGGATCGACGGGAAGGCAGCAGACACCACGCCAGTACGAGAGCCACGGCTGCCCCCCGATGACACCCTGCGGGAGGGCGTCGAGCCAGGCTTTCAGGGTGGCGACGCGCCCGGTTCCGACGAGGACGGGCGCCTGGGCCAGGGCGAGCCTCGCGACGTCCGCCCAGCTGCTGGCAGCCGCGTAGAGGTCCGCCGCGTCCCCCGCGAATCCCGCTCCGGCCAGGAGCGAAGCGGCCTGCAGCACCAGGCCCCGGAGTTGCTCCGGCGAGCGAACCGCCCGGCCCCGCTCCAGCAGGAACTCGCGCGCCAACGGGTGCAGCTCGAACGCGGGGGCGTCACCCTCGCGCCGCGCCACGAAGTAGGCGCGCCGCGCGAGCTCGTCGAGGACGGACACCGCCCGGTCGGACCCGCACAGCGCGTTGACGATGCGGAGCGGAAGCGTGGGCGCGATCGCGGCGTCGACGAGGATCCGCCGCGTCTCGGCGTCGGCCCGATCGAGGAACTCGCTCGCGAGGTATTGGAAGAGCGCCGCGGGATCGGGCGGCGCGCCCTCGGGCCCGGCCGGGCTGTTCGCGAGGAGGACCACGCCCGCCGCCCACCCCGCCGCTCGCGCGCAGAGGCGCGCGAGGTCCTCTCGCGCCCGCATCGGCGCGTGGAAACCGGCGATCGCCAGCGCCTCGGCGTCGGTGAGACGCAGCTGCCCTCCGGTCACGACCGACAGGGCGCCGTTTGCCATGAGGCGCGCGAAGATGGCCGGCGGCTCGTCGCGGGACACGAGGACGAGCCTCGCGCCAACGGGCAGCTCGTCGACGCCCTCGCGCAGGGCCGCGAACAGTTGCTCGGGCGACGCGACCTCCTGCAGATCGTCCATCACCAGCACCCAAGGCTGCCTTCGTCCGCGCGAGATCTCGCGGAAGAACCTGCGCGCGAAGGCCGCCTCGCCGCCACGGTACTCGGGAGTGAAGTGCGGAAGCGGCGGACGGCGGCGCCCCGCGCGCGCCCCGAGTTCGTAGAAGAACGAGGCGAGGTCGCCGTCCGCCGCCTTGACGCGGTACCAGAGGCAGTGCCGTAGCCGCGCCTTCGCCCAGCTCGAGACCAACGTCGTCTTTCCCGCTCCCGGCGGACCGGCGATCCAGACCGCTCGGGCTGTCGCGGCGTCGAGCAGGGCGAAGAGCCGCTCCCGCCACAGCACGCCTCCGCGGGTCGCAATGGATGCCTTCACGCGTCGCCTCTGGAAAACCATGGAGGTCAATAGCCAGCCCGCGACTGGTACGCGTGCGCTGGGAGACGTTGCCCGGGCCCCGTGAGGCGCAGTGTGAGCTACTGGTGAGCCCCTCAGTGGAAAATATCCCTCCGTGGATCGGCTGCTGCAAGTGACGGAACGTAACGTGCGGAAATGATTCCCGTTCCACGGCTAGCGAGTCGATGCGCTCGTCACATCCGGCTCGATGCCGACTCCTGCCGCCCAGGGGGTGGACCGTGACGCGCCGAAGCATGCTGCTGGTTGCGCTGCTCTCCTCGAGCTTGGGGACCGGATGTTCGGACGGGCCAGGCACGCACACGATCTCGGGGACGATCTCCGGCGCGGTCGTCGCCGGAGTCCCGGTGAACCTCACGGGCGCGCTGACAACGACGACCAGGACGGACGGCACCGGAGGCTACTCCTTCAACGGCCTCGCGAACGGCGCGTACACGGTCATGCCGTCGCTCGCCGGCTACGCGTTCGCTCCTGCGAGCCTGGGGGTCACGCTGGCCGGCGCGGATGCCGGAGGCTTGAACTTCACTGCCAGCCCTTCCCATAGCATCTCCGGGAAGGTTTCCGGCGACGTCGTCGCCGGGGTCACCGTGAGTCTCTCTGGGGCGAGCACCGCCGCGACCACGACGGACGGAACCGGGGCCTACTCGTTCACCGGCCTCGCGAACGGCGCGTACACGGTCACGCCGTCGCTCGCCGGCTATGTGTTCGCTCCGGCGAGCTTGGCGGTGGCGCTAGCCGACGCGGATCTCGTAGGCGTGGACTTCACCGCCAGCCATCCCCACAGCCTCTCCGGGACCGTTTCCGGCGAGATGGCCGCGGGGGTCACCGTGAGTCTCTCGGGGGCGAGCACCGCCGCGACCACGACGGACGGAACCGGGGCCTACTCGTTCACCGGCCTCGCGAACGGCGCGTACACGGTCACGCCGTCGCTCGCCGGCTATGTGTTCGCTCCGGCGAGCCGGGCGGTCACGCTGGCCGGCGCGGATATCAATGGCTTGAACTTCACCGCCAGCCGTCTTCACAGCATCTCCGGCACGGTTGTTGGCGACGCCGTCGCCGGGGTCACCGTGAGTCTCTCGGGGGCGAGCACCGCCACGACCACCACGGACGGAACGGGGGCCTACTCGTTCACCGGCCTCGCGAACGGCGCGTACACGGTCACGCCGTCGCTCGCCGGCTACGGGTTCGACCCGGTGAGGCTGTGGGTCACGCTCGCCGGCGTGGATCTCGGAAGTGTGGACTTCACCTCCAGCCGTCTTCACAGCATCTCCGGGACGGTTTCCGGCGACGTGACCGCCGGGGTCACCGTGAGTCTCTCGGGGGCGAGCACCGCCACGACCACGACGGACGGAACCGGAGCCTACTCGTTCACCGACCTGTGGGACGGCGCGTACACCATCACGCCGTCGCTCGCGGGCTGCAGGTTCGACCCTGCGAAACGGGCGGTCGCGCTGGCCGGCGCGGATGTCGGAGGCGTGAACTTCACCGCCACCCGTTCCCACAGCATCTCCGGGAAGGTTGCCGGCGACGTCATCGCGGGGGTCACCGTGAGTCTCTCGGGGACGACCACCAAGACGACCACGGACGGAACCGGAGCGTACTCGTTCACCGGCCTCTGGAACGGAACGTACACGGTCACGCCATCGCTCGCCGGCTACAGGTTCGATCCGGCGAGCCAAGCGGTCACGCTTGCCGGCGCGGATGTCGGAGGCGTGAACTTCACCGCCAGCCGTCCCCACAGCATCTCCGGGACGGTTTCCGGTGACGTCGTCGCCTGGGTCACCGTGAGTCTCTCGGGAGCGAGCACCGCCACGACCACGACGAACGGAGCCGGAGCCTACTCGTTCACCGGCCTCTGGAACGGCGCGTACACCGTGGCGCCGTCGCTCGCCGGCTACAGATTCGACCCGGCGAGCCGAGCGGTCACCTTGGCCGGCGCGGATCTCGCAGGCGTCGACTTCACCGCCAGCCATCCCCACAGCATCTCCGGGACGGTTTCCGGCGACGTGACCGTCGGGGTCACCGTGAGTCTCTCGGGGACGAGCAGCGCCACGACCACGACGGACCGAACCGGAGCCTACTCGTTCACCGGCCTCTGGGACGGCGCGTACACCGTGACGCCGTCGCTGGCCGGATGCACGTTCGAGCCGGCGAGCGTCCTCGTCACGGTGGCGGGCGCGGACGTCGCCAGCCAGAACTTTACCGGGACGGCGTCCGAGCCCCCTCCCGCGCCGACCAATGTCAGCGCCTTTCCCGGCAACGGAACGGCGACCGTCAGCTGGGAGGGGAACGGTGCGAGCTTCAAGGTGTACTACGCCCTCACACCGGACGTGATGACGAGCGATGCCAGCGTGACGTCCACGACGTCGCCGGCAACCGTGGAGTCCATCGCGAACGGCACGCCGTACTACTTCGCGGTCGCCGGCATCAACTCGAAGGGGGAGGGGCCGGTCTCTACGGTGGCCTGCGCGGTACCGACGCCTGCCAACACGGCCGGGCTCACGCTTCACGACCCGCTGTGCGGATCGGTCTTCGACGCACGCAAATGGCAGCCGCCGGGTCCCTACTCGTTTCGTGTCGATGACGGCGTGGCGCTGCTCAGCGTGGACGCCGATCGCCAGGAGCCGCGCCACCTGCGGGACGCGAACGTCGAGAGCTCCGTCTCCGTGAACGCCGGCAGCCAGCGCGTCACCACGTTGACCGCCGACGTCATGGTGCCTGCCGCGAGCGTCCTGCGGACGGGTGGCGCGCACGTGCGCGCCGCCGTGCGGCTGCAGTACGAGCCTCCCGCGTTCCGGCTCAACTTCCCGGGACGACTGCGCGATGCGCTCGTGCTCGAAGTCGGCCTCATCGAGGCCGGCGGCGGTCTCCAGGCGTTCCGCGGGATCGCGCATTGCGACGCTCCGTCGTGTGGCCCGGTGTCGACGACCGGCATCGCGTTCGACGATCCCACGGAGTTCGTCGCGATCGGAGCGGGCACGTTCCACGGGGCACCCGCGGCGTACGACACGACGTACACGGTGACCGCCTCGCTCGACGAGGCCACGGGCCTGTTCCACTGGACCGTCGCGGGCGGCTCGTTCGGCGCCGGGATCTCAGGGAGCGCGGATCCGAGCGTCTATCTCGCGTCGACGACGGGGTGGTCAGGCGTCCCGCTCGCGGGTGCCGGGTTCTGGACGGCGTCCATCCTGGCGCGGTCGCAGGACGAGTCGGAGGAGGGCGGCGGGCGAGGGAAGATCACGGCGCAGCTGTACAACGTGCGGGTAGGCCTCGACGGTGAGGCCGCGTCTCCGTTCGACGATTTCAGTGGCACGGGAGTCAACAGCCGGTCGCCCGAGTTCTCCCTCGCGAAGTGGAATGCGAGTGGCGCGGTGGAGATGGCGCCTTCGGGCGGGAGCCTGCGGATGCACCAGCAGGCGACGAGCGCCGGCGCCATCACGAGCTTCGGCCACGGGATTCGGATCGCCGACCCGTCGGGAACGGACATCATCCAGGCGGACGTCACCATCGATTCCTTCGGCAGCACCGGACCGGGCAGCGCATCCGAGGACGCCGTCGTGCAGGGCCGTTTCTACAACGACGGGTCGGGGGTGTCGCCGTTCAGCGCGGTGGGGGACGTGCTCGCGGGCGTTGCGCTCCGGCCGGCGACGAACACGGCAATGTGGTGGGTCGGCCGCTGCACGACGGACACCTGCTCGGGCGCGCTCGAATCCCTCGGGTCCGGCTCCTTCTCGGGCGTGACCGTCGGCCAGGGTCTGCACACCGTCAAGGTGGTGTGGGATCCTTATTTCTGGCAGTTCACCCTCGCGGTCGATGGCAACGAGGTTGTCTGGGTGATGCCTAACTACGCAGGGCCTGCCAACGCGCCCTTCAAGGAGGTCTCGACCAACGTCAGCTTGCCAGCCGATGAGGGGACGGGAGGCTTCATCACCGCGCGCGTCAACAACGTGTTCACCGGCGTTGTCTACTACGAGGGGTGCAGCACGTCGGGGGGCAGCGGGACGATAGCGTTCGCCCTGGCCGCCGCCGCCCTCGCCAGGAGAAGGCGCAGGCCGCGCCCCGATTGCCGTTGCGCCGCGAACGCAGCCAGCCATT
>Ga0153915_10007799_pt1 | contig 10135 bp, 12 predicted proteins | sample Opewatmetagenome_2_FD_107003 | JGI IMG/M metagenome (GOLD analysis project Ga0153915, IMG submission 107003) | Freshwater wetland microbial communities from Ohio, USA - Open water 3 Core 3 Depth 3 metaG | ecosystem: Environmental > Aquatic > Freshwater > Wetlands | place: USA: Ohio, Lake Erie... | reverse complement strand
GTGCTGCTCTTCGCCGCGGACGTCGACACGTACATCGCTTCGAAACTGTTCTGGACGAAGATGGCGCTCGTCGTGTTTCTGATGATCAACGGGGCCGTGCTGACCGCGGCCGAACGCCGCGCGACGGCGGCCAGCCACGATTCCTGGGGGACCCTTCGGTGGACTGCAATCGCAAGCCTGACGCTCTGGTGTCTGACGACGCTCATCGGCGTGGCCCTTCCAAACATCGGGTAACCGGGGACAGACCGGCGTGTGCCGGCTGCCCAGCCGGCTCCATGGACGACCTGTCGCGGCGCGCGTTTCTTAAAAGCGCGGGCGTGCTCATCACCGGCGCGGCGCTGCCTGTGGTATTTGGCTCGAGCGTGGGGGCGGCGGGATCGGAGCGCCGCTATCCGGTGCCGGGGAGCGACTGCGCCACCATCGACCGCTCGAATCAGGTGATCGTCGTCCGCTATCAGCAGCATCTCTACGCGTTCAATCTCGCCTGCCCGCACGAGAACACCGCGCTGAAGTGGCTGCCGAAAGACGGGCGCTTTCAGTGTCCGAAGCACGAATCGCGCTACCAGCCGAGCGGCCAGTTCATCGACGGCCGCGCCACGCGCCACATGGATCGCCTGGGCGTGCGCGTCGAAGACAACATGCTCGTGGTGGATCTGAACAAGTTCTACAAATCGGATAAGGATCCCGCCGGCTGGGCCGCGGCAACCACCGCAATCTAGTCGGCAAGTGCCACGAGCTCAACGCTTGGGGCGGCTCCCGCGTCGATCTTGACCCTCGCACCTCGGGACTCCCGTTCCGCAAGATATTCCGGGTTCTGCCACTCCCCGTCCTCGATGCCGTCGAAGGCGAACGCGACGTAGTCTCCAGGCGGGATGCGCTCGAGGCCGAAATGGCCCGACGAATCAGTCGACGTTCGGCACCGGTTGACGATTGCGGTCGATCACACGACCTTCAAGCGCGCCGACCTCATTGCTGATCACGATTTCGACCGCCTGCTCCGGCTCGGCGTCGAGGTGCAGGCCGTTGTTCAGGAGATCGGCGCCTCCGAGACGGATTGACTTGACGTATGCGCCGGCCAGGAGCCCCGGCCGGTTTTGCGGCATCAGAATCACAGCATTCGACGGCAGTCGCTCCCGGCATCGGTCCCATGAACGTGTCGCTGTCGGTCGGCGACATTCCCGTCGACGTGACCGACTGGACCCTTGCCGACATCGCCGGCTCGTTGTTGGCGGCATACACCACACGGCCGCGACCCGCTGCATCGGCACCGGCGCAACGGCGAAGTCAATCGGTCTCGCTTCCCCACCCGGCGTGACGTCGATCGCCGCTGCGGACGATTCATCCGTCGTGTTCGGATAGTAGATGGCCATGTACTTTTCTTTCACCGCCTGCTGGCGATCCATGGCGAACGGCGCCGCCGACGCGTTGTCGCCGCCGGTTCTGAATTGCTGATAGCGAGCAGGACCGCCGGCGCGCCCCGGGCCGCCGCCGCCGACCCTGATGCCGCCAACGTGCCGCGCAGCCACAAAGTATTTGCCTGGCGTCAGCCAGAACAGCCGGTATTCCCCGCGGTCGTCCGACTGCACTGACTGCACCTTCGTCAGCACTCGCCGCCCGGTCTGATAGGTGGCCTTGAACGCCTGCACTTCGGCGTTGCCGAGCGGGGCGCCGAGCGAATCACGAACGACGCCGGAGATCATTCCCGTCTGCAGCATCGGAATCGGTACATTGCCGACGCCGCGCCCTGGTGAAATCGTGATTGGTGTGCCGGCGCGTTCGGCCAGCGCTGGCCATACTCTGCGTTGACGTAACCTGGACGCAACGCCAGCACGCGATACTGACCCGCCGGGACGTTCGCAAACACAAACGTCCCGTCCGCCGTCGTCGTCGCAACGTACGGCGCAGGCGTTCCGGCGTCGATGCGACGCAGCTCAACGGACGCCTTCGCGATCGGATCGTTCTTCCCTTCGCGCCGGCGCACGAACCGTCCCCGCCCTTCAAAGGCGTGCATGAATTCCGGGCGCTCCCATGCTCCACGCTCGACATCGTCCCACGCATAGAACGTGTAATCGATCGGCGCGAGACCAGCCATCGTGAATCGGCCCTGCCGATCCGTCGTGGTCCGGCGATACAAATCCGTGCGTCCACGATTGGCGGCGTCCGGCAAGGCGACGATGGTGACGTTCGGCGCTGGCTCGCGTCCGTTGTCGAACGCCGTGCCTTCCACTTCCGCGCCGTTGAGGCCGATCACGATCTCGAGCTGCTGCTCGGTCGGTCCCGACAAATGCAAGCCGTCTGCAAGGACATCGGTGTCGCCAAGGCGAATCGACTTCACGTACGTGTTGCTCAGGCCGCCCCGCACCTGACGGCCCGTCAGGGTTTCGCCGTCTGGACCCATCCCGTACGGCCTGACGGCGATGCGGTAGTCGCCTGGAGCGACCGCGTTGAGGTTGATGGTGCCGTTGTCGGACGGCGCCGGATTGAACCGTGGACCGCCATCGGGCGCGCCCACCAGATATGGCTCGCGCGTCATCTGAATCTGGAACTCCGACGCATTGACGGACACCGCCCCCGGCGCCGCGGACAGTCCGTGATCGAACGTCAGATGTCCCTTCAGCGAGATGCCCGGCGCTTGCGTCAGCGTGACGTTGTCGACATCGGTGTCGTCAACCTCGATCGGCTGCACGGCGGTTGCGTCCTGCGAGTACAGAAGGTACACCCCCGGCGCGACGCCCGCGATGTCGAACGAGCCATCGGGCTTCGTCATCCCTGGCGCGACGATGGCGAACGGCGTCTGCGTTCGCGGAACCATCAGGAGTTGCGCGGGCCTGGCCGTGTCTTCGCTGCGCACGAAGACGCCGCGCACATGTCGTGACGACAGGAGAAGTGCCCTGTTCGTTCGTGGCGAAGCGCTGCGGCGGCCCGATATTCACCGCCGGCGCGGATGTCTCAGAATCCCAGAGACGGGCAGCCACGCGATACGACCCCGGCGTCAGCCAGAACATCCGGTACTCCCCGCGATCGTCCGTCATGACCGTCTGCGCGATCGTGATCCCCGGCTTGCCGTCCGCATAGATGACGCGCAGCGCGAGGACTTGCACGCGTCCTATCGGATCACACGCCCCATAGACATCGCCCATCTTATTTCGGCGGCACGACGAGATGTTTATGCCATTTTTCTGTCCCGATCCGAGGACGCAGTTGCATCCGCCGGGCTACGTCGCGTTTCCGGCAGCGTGGTCCTCAAAGGAAAACTGCGCGATTCAAGTGGCAACCATGTTGCCTGTCAGTCTGAAAAATGCATCGACGACTCGATCTTCATGACCGCCGCGAGTTCTGCAAGCGTCTCGCATCCGCCGCCGCGTGTACGGGCGGCCTCGCGCTGCTGCCGGGTTGCGGCGGCAGTGGGAATCCCGCCAGTTCCATTCCGGGATCGCCACTCGCGACCATGACTGGCAGCCTGGCCAATGGCACGGTGGCCGTCAACATCGCCGCGAATTCGCCGCTCGCCTCGCCCGGTGGAATGGCGCTCGTGACCTCAGCCGCCGGCTACTTCCTGGTGACCCGGACCAGCGCGACGTCATTCCTCGCCGTGACGGCCCAGTGCACGCACGAAGCGTGCGTCGTCTCGAACACGACAGGGACGTCGTACGTCTGTCCGTGCCACGGGTCGGAGTTCGATACGTCAGGCCGTGTTATCGTCGGACCTGCGTTTCTGCCGCTGCGGCAGTTCCAGACGCAGTTCACGAATAACATCCTTACGATCAGCTAGCTCAGGAGCCGTCATGACGCGCGCCACGCTCACAGCGTTCGTTCTGTTCGTCGCACTCTCCGCATTCCCAGGGCACGTTCAGGCCCAGGACGTGATCGAAATCAACGAGCCCCTGGTCGTCGCGTCGGCGACGCCTGTTGCGGACGCCGTGGCCCTCGAAGCAGCGAAGCTCGCGGCCGATCCGCAGGACACACGCCCCGTCGCCGTCGAGTATTCAGAGGGCCACGAGACGCGCGCGAAGATCCACAAGTACGCGAGCTGGGCGACGCTGCCGTTGATGGCGACCGAGTTTGCCCTGGGCGAGAAGCTCTACAACGACCCGAACAGCCTGACGAGCAACATGCGCGGCGTCCACGGCGCCGTGGGCGCCGGCCTCATCACCTTCTTCGGCGTCCAATCTGTTACGGGCGTCTGGAATCTCGTCGAGGCCCGTTCAGCGCCGGGACATACCAGGCGGCTCGTGCACGGGCTGTTGATGCTCGCGGCTGAAGGCGGTTTTGTCGCATCGGCAGCCTCCGCACCCGGCCATAGTCGCAACGACCTCATCAACTTCGACGCCAATCGAGCGACGCATCGCAACATCGCGTTCGTCTCCATGGGCGTCGGCACCGCCGGCTACCTGTTCATGCTTCTCACCAACCACTGACGTGCTGATCGCCCTTCGCAATGTCGCCACGGACTGGGGTTCGTACTACTCGAACCATGCCGTCGTCCGGACGCTCGTGGCGTTCACGCACATCGGAGGCCTCGTCGCCGGCGGCGGCGCCGCCATGGTGGCCGACCGCGGCATTCTGTCGGCGCTCAGGCGGGGCGCATCCGAACGCACGTTCTTATTGACGTCGATCCGGAACACGCACGCGGTGGTGCGTGCCGGATTGATCGCGGTGATCGTCAGCGGCGTGCTGCTCTTCGCCGCGGACGTCGACACGTACCTCGTGTCACGATTGTTCTGGACGAAGATGGCGCTCGTCGGGCTGCTGATGCTGAACGGCGCCGCGCTGACCGCGGCTGAACGCCGCGTTTCCTGGGGGACCTTACGGTGGACTGCCATTGCGAGCCTGATACTCTGGTCGCTGACGACGCTGACCGGAACGGGACTGCTGAACATCGGCTGACCGGGCGGCGATCGTTCCTGAAATGCGCCGGCGCCCTGGGAACGATGTTCAGCCTGGCCGCATTGGGATTCGCCGACGCCGAGGCGACCGCGTTGCCCGTGGCATTCGGCACCAGCGTCGGCGCGTCGGGCGCTGAGCCTCAGTATCCGATTCCCGCGAGCGACGGCGTCACCATCGATCGCAAAACGCAGGTGATCGTCGTCCGGTATCAGCAGCATCTCTACGCGTTCAACCTCGCCTGCCCTCACGAGAACACCGCGCTCAAGTGGCTGCCGAAGGACGGGCGATTCCAGTGCCCGAAGCACGAATCGCGCTACCAGCCGAGCGGCCAGTTCATCGACGGCCGCGCCACGCGCCACATGGATCGCCTGGGCGTGCGCGTCGAAGACAACATGCTCGTTGTCGATGTGAACAAGTTCTACCGATCGGACAAGGATCCCGCCGGCTGGGCCGCGGCATCCGTCGCGCTGTAGCTGCCGCTACTCACCTTATTTCGGCGGCACGACAAACGGCGGACGGAAGAACGTCAGCATGCGTCCCCAATACATCACGCCGATCCACAGGAACAACGACACCGCGCCGGCAATCCTCGCGGCCCACGGCGCCGTCTGCCCCGCGCCGATCGTGCGCGTCACCGGCCACGTCCCGGAATAGAAGACAAAGACGTTCACACCGGCCGCGAGCATGAAGATCACTTTCATCTGGAACGCGAGGTTGTAGAGATACTGATACGGCGCGCCCGCGAGGAAGACAATCCCCGTCAGCGTGTTCAGCACGAACGCACCGATGCCCCACGGCACCAGCTTCTGCACTGACCGAACGGGCAGGCCCTTCAGAAAGCCCAGCAACCGCAGGTCGAGCACGCCGATGGTGCCCACCATCAAGCCAAGCCCGAGAAAGTGCAGCGTCTCCATCGTCGCCCACACCCACTTGTAGTTGATGGCGAAGAAGTGGAGCCACGTCGTGTTGACCCACGCGGCGTAGGCCTGAAGCGCGCCGCCGAGTGGAATCAGGCCCGTGGGACTCATTCGAGACCGCTCACTGGACCGAGATAACCCATCAATCGGCCGGCCGTGGTCGCGCCGATCCACAGAATCAACGAAACGACAGCCACACGCTTCGCGTTGACCGGCATCGGATCCAGGACGACCTTCGGCTTCGACCACGCCATGTTGACGACACCCAGCGCGATGAAGGCCATCTTCACACCGAATACCGGGTTGCCGAGCTTCGTCGTCGCGTCGGCGATGAGCAGCGCGACGCCCGACAGCGCGTTGACGATGAAGCCGGCCCACATCCACGGAAAAAGCTTCCGCATCGGCGCGAGGGGCATATCGCGCGCGACACCGAGAATGCGGAGGTCGATGGCGACGTTAGCGCCGACGACGAAGCCGAGGCCGACGGTGTGGAGAAAAAGAATCGTCGCATATGCCCAGATGGTGGGCGCCTCGCGAACCCAGGTGCCGAACGCGCTGTGTTCGAGCGAGGCAAGCAGTGGCATGGGGGGAGCTTGTACCATGAAAACCCGCTTGCACACTCCTGCGGAGCGGTCAGTAACCGGTCATTGACCGCCCGGGCTGCCCCTTCTAGACTCCCTGAATGCTCCTGACTGTTCTCGTCGCCGACCCCCAGCGGATGGCGGAGCTTCGGGACGGACTGCCGCTGCCGGGTCGTGTGCTCAGATACTCGAGCAGCAACCTGCCTTCGGTGTTCGAAAGCATCCGCGCGAACCAGCCGGGGCTCATCGTGCTCGACGCGGGCTTCCTGAACACCCAGGCGGGTCAGGGTTTTGTCGAACGCGTGGGCCAGTTGAATGTCCCGAAGATCGTGATGCAGGCCGCCGTCTTTGACCGGGGCCACTGGACGATGACGTCGCTCACAAAGGAGCCGGCGCCGGCGGTGGCGACGACGTCCGACCGGCTCACCGCCGGACTGGACACGCGCCGCGTGCCACGATTCGTCGCTCAGAGCGTGGCCCAGGCGGTCGCGGACGGATCCTCAATTCAGGTCGTGGATCTGTCGGTGCTCGGCGCGCAGGTGATCTCGCAGCCAATGCTGCGCCCGAATCAGAAGCTCAGAGTCGGACTGCCCGATGAGAGCGGCACACTGCAACTGGCAGCGAGCGTGGCGTGGTCGGTCTTCGAGAAGCCGGCGAAGGCGGCCGAACCGCATTTCCGCGCCGGCATGGAGTTCAACGACGCCGTCCGCGAGGCGCTCGAAGACTATTGCCGGCGCCATTGCAGCGCCGGCGCGCTTTCGATTCGCCGCTGAGACCACTCTGAACTCCCCTCCCTCACCGGCGTCTCCTTCCGGCGCATGGCGCACGCCGATGGTGACGGGTTACTACGTCGCCCTCGCCCTCGTGATGACGTGGCCGCTCGCGAAAGTGCTGCCGCGCGAGATCGCCGGAGACCTGGGCGATCCCCTGTTCAACGGATGGGTGCTGCTGTGGACGAGCGGACAACTCCTCCGCGTCCTTCACGGCGACGTGTCCGCGCTCGCGCACTACTGGCAGGGCAACATCTTCTATTCCGCCCCACTCACGTTGGCGTACTCGGAGCACCTGACGCCGCAGATGCTCCAGGCCTTGCCGGTGCTGGCCGCAACGCACAACGTCGTCCTCGCGTATAACCTGCTGCTCCTCGCGACCATCGTGCTCTCTGGAGTGGGAACGTACCTCCTGGTGCGCGAGCTCACCGGTCAGCCCCTCGCGGCCTTCCTGGCCGGCGTGGCGTTCGCCTTCGCGCCGTACCGGATCGATCAGTGGTCGCATCTCGAAGTGCTCTCGAGCCAATGGATGCCGTTTGCGTTGTACGGATTCCGGCGATTCTTCGTCACCGCACGGCTGCGTCCGTTGATTGGCGGCGCCTGCGCGCTCGTCGCGCAGGCGTTGTCGTGCGCGTACTACATGGCGTACTTCACGCCGTTCGCCGTCGCGTATTGTCTGTACGAAATGGTGGCGCGCGGCCAATTCCGTGACCGTCGCACCTGGTACGCTCTCGTCGGCGCCGGCACCGGGGCATTGCTGCTGGTCGGGCTTTTCCTCTGGCCCTATGCACAGGTACGACGCTTCACGGATGTCGGCGTTCGCGAGGCTGCGGAGGTGCAGCAGTTCTCCGCGGACACGCAGGCGTTCGCGACGATCTCGCACCACTCCAGGCTTTGGGGAACACGTGTGCGTGCGTTGCCCCAGAACGAAGGCCAGGGGTTTCCCGGTTTCACGATTCTCGCCTTCGCGGCCCTTGGGGTTGGCGCGGGGGCGGCGCGCGCCTTCACACATGCACGCGACGCCGCCACGAGAACGGCAGGATGGCGCAGGGCTCTCGCGTGGACCGTTGGCGTACTCCTGCTGGTCTACGTGGGCTTGATCGTGCATCTCCTGGCAACGGGACAAGGCCTGGTCTCGATCGCGGGCGTCGTCGTGCGATTCAGGTACCGGCCTGTCCGTCTGGCGATACAGATCGCTGCGGTGGGCGGGACCCTCCTCGTCGTCTCGCCGTGGTGCCGGCGCGTTGCGCGTGGCGTACCGCGCTCGCCTGTTGCGTTCTTTGCGTGGACGACAATCGCAGCCGCATGGCTCGCACTCGGCCCGACGATGTACGCCGGTGGTCGACTTCTCGGTCCTGGTCTTTACAGCGTGCTCTATCGATGGGTGCCCGGGTTCGACGGGCTGCGCGTGCCCTCGCTCCACTTCATGCTCGTCGCGTTGTTCCTCGCGATTCTCGCGGGCCTCGGAGCGGCGACGCTCAGCTCTCATCGTCTCGGCCGCCCCGTCGCGGCCCTCGCGATTCTTGCGATCCTGGTGGAGAGCTGGAGCGTGCCGGTGGAGACTCACGCGCCGCCGCAACTTGCCACGGCCGGCATACGCGCGGATGTCATCCCCGTCTACCAATGGATCCGCGAGCTTCCGGCGGGGACTGTCGTGGCCGAGTTCCCATTCGGTGGCGTGTGGGATGAAATCGGGTATACCTTCGCTGCGGGGTACCACGGCAAGCCGATCGTCAATGGGTACTCGGGATTTTTCCCCGCGAGCTATCGGCGTCTCAAAGATGTGCTTGCCGACGCGCCTGCCAATGCGGGCGCGTGGACTGCCCTCCTCGCCTCAGGCGCCACGCACGCCGTTGTCCACGAAGATCGCTTTGAAGATCGGAGCGGGCGGCGGGTCTCCGACTGGCTCCGGGAGTCCGGGGCGCACGAGGTGGCGACGTTTCAGACGGATCGCGTGTTTCAGTTGCGGTGATCGCTTCAGCGCCCGGACAGCTCGGCATACAAACCGTCGACTGACGGGATTCTCGGCGCCCAGCCGATGTCGTCGGTCTTGAGCTGCATCAGGATCTGATCTTTCGGCGTGCCCTTCCGCACGAGTTCCGTCAGGCGATCGACAACCGTGTTGAACTTCGTCGCGAACGCCTGGACGTCCGCTTTTGTCAGCACCGGGCCGTTGCCTGGAATCGCCGCGTCGAAGTCGAGCTTCAACACCGCCTTGAACACCTGCTGCCATTCGAGCGCGCTGCCGCCGCCGGCGTAGTCGATGAGCGGACCCTGTCCGCCCGTCGTGATGGCATCGCTCAGCGCGACGACTCTCAGATCCTTGAAATACACGACGCTGTCGCCGCTCGTGTGCGACCGTCCGAAGTGACGGGCCTCCACGGTGACGCCGCCCAGCTTCACGGCGTACTTCCTGTCGTAGGTGATGCTCGGCGGCGCGATCGGCGCATTGGGTTGATACGTCGCGAGGTTCTTCTTCAGGTTCTCGTGGCCGACGACCTGCACGCCCGCCGCGAGGAAGCGGTCGATGTTGCCCGTGTGGTCCGCGTGGTGGTGCGTCACGAACATGAACTTCACCGGCTTGTCGGTGACCGTCTTGATCTGCGCGACGAGCGCGTTGTAGTTCTGCTCGCCCGCCAGCTTGCCGTCAACGAGGATGACGCCGTCCTTCGTGACGCGGACGATGGAATTCGCGCCTGCCCCGGCGACGACGAAGAGGCCCGGCTTGACGGGCTGAATCGGCTGGACCGGCTGTCCGCCGCCGCGGCCCTGAGCGAAGGCATTGACCGCCACACCAGCCACAAGAATCGCGAAGAGGAATCTGCGCATGGCGGAGGTTGTAGCACGAAACCTCAGTTGTAGAAACCTCCGTTGTAGACCTCCGTTGTAGTGCAGGCCTTCAGGCCTGCCCCGATCAGCCTTCAGCCTGCCCCGATCGGCCTTCAAGTAGTGCAGGCCTTCAGGCCTGCCTGCCCCGATC
>Ga0153915_10007797_pt1 | contig 10136 bp, 13 predicted proteins | sample Opewatmetagenome_2_FD_107003 | JGI IMG/M metagenome (GOLD analysis project Ga0153915, IMG submission 107003) | Freshwater wetland microbial communities from Ohio, USA - Open water 3 Core 3 Depth 3 metaG | ecosystem: Environmental > Aquatic > Freshwater > Wetlands | place: USA: Ohio, Lake Erie... | reverse complement strand
TCCCCTGCCTGAGACAGTGGCTCCGGGCCTTTACTCCTTTGAGAGTTATGTAACTTGCTCTGGAAGGGCGGTCCTTTCCACAGGCACTTTCACAGTGGAGGCGGTGCCCGGGAAAACCCCGTGGTAACAGTATGGGCTTTACATAGTGCTGGTTGTGGTGATACTCGTGCTTGCCTTCATGTACATGCGCGCCACAAGGAAGAAGGGCTCTGCCAGGCCTGGAATGCTTTCCATTGCTTTCCTGGTGTTCGCAATGATTGTGCTTCTAGCTGGGCAAGTGCACTCCCAGGATATAACAGCCGGACTCAGCGTTGTTGACAAAAATCTCAATCCTGGGGACGAGGCCAAGGCCGTCCTCTCCATAACCAATAAAAACTATACGGGCTACAGGACCGATGTCTTTGCCAGATATTCGCTGCTTGATCCTGCCGGGAACCTCATAAAATCCGAATCCGGAACGTTCCCTGTTTCTGACTCAAGGGATATCGTCCTGAAGCTCACTGTTCCCCAGGGCTCTTCTCCTGGGGCATATTCTTTCATGGTTTACATGGAGCATCCCCAAGGAAGCGATACCTACACGGACAGCTTCCGGGTGGAAGGCCCTGCAGACTATTCTGTTCTTTATGCTCTCACGCCGCTCATAATAGGGGCGGTTTTCGTGATGGTTTTCATATCAAGGAGGAAACGATAGGATGGCATACGCGAAATTCGTGACCAAGACAAATAAAGAAGGCGAACAGGTGAAATACGGGCCTTACTACTACAAGAGCATCCGCACGCCAGAGGGCAAGGTCCGCAACATCTATCTGGGAGCCAGTCTCCCCGAAGGGAACGGGAACGGGAAAAACGGCAGCAGCATAAAAAAGTTCAGGGAAGCCCTGGCCCGCCTTGTGGCTTCTTAATCCGAGGTTGTAAGGCGCGCCTCTGTTTTAGTCAGGGAGACTTGTCAAAAACAGATTTAACTTTACTAAAAAGCAAATGTTGACTATTTCTTGGGATGTGCCGTCAAGATTGACTGTCTTTCCCTCAAAACCTGATAAGGAAAACCCCTCCCGCCAGAACTTATTTTATGCGCAAATTTCAATAATACAACATGAAATATTCCCTTTCTTTCTTTATGTCCCTATTTTTTGCTCTGGTTCCCACGACAGCCCTTGCCCAGGTTATTACCTTAGATTCTTCAACTCATTATCAGACCTGGAAAGGGTGGGGAGCTTACCCTTATGCTTGTTCTGATCCCGGGGATTGCCCTGTGGCATGGCCCGATGCCAATATTCCGAACTGGGCTTTGTCCGCCTATGATACAGCAGTCAATGATCTCGGCATTACCGAGATTTATCTTTCTACTTTTTCCAATCAGCAGCACACGACTAATTTTTGGGATAATTCGCTTCAGGTCTGCAATGCTAACGGGTGGAATACCCAGATTTGCAGAGATGCCTTCCAGTGTGTGAGCAGCTGTAGCAGCGGCCTTGTTCCGGGAGCGACTTATTGGCATGCTAACCTTGGGGCAATTGCTGCAAACAGTCCTGCTTTCCATTTTGACCAACTCGACTGGCAATTGAATACAGTAGCTATTCCCCTTAGAAACAAGATTATTGCAAGCGGTCAGACTCCTTTTATCAGCATTAGAATTGAGGATAGAGGATATGGAGCTAATGGAAATCCAGCCAATTATTCTTTCTGTGGACAGTCCAATAACGCCAGCCTGGATCAAAACAGAACAGCTGACCTTGGCAATTTTTGGACTGCTGTCTATAACCATATACAAACAAACTACGGGTTTGTTCCCGATGTGATTGATGTAGTTAATGAACCTGATACTGCTGGCCCCATAGCAATTTGCTGGCGTTCAGGAGCAAACATCGGAAATATTATAAAAACCGTTGGAGACAGCCTAACAGCCAACGGGTTTACCGCCAGGATTGTTGCGCCTTCCACGGGAAGCACCGCTAATGCGGCATCTTATTTTGATGGGATTTGGGCAGTTACCGGAGCGCGCCAGTATATCACTGGCATTTCATTTCATGAATATGGAGGCCTCTCAGATCAGGCGTTGAGCGATATTGGCGCCAGAGCCACCACAAATAACATAGATTCTTTCATGAATGAACTTTATCCGCCTGACTACAACAAACTTCACAAAGATATCAAACTTGGGATGGTGTCAAACTGGGATGGTATGTACCCTTTGTTGGGCCCAACTAAATGGGGCGGTAACGCCTGGTTGACTGTGACAGATGATTCAAGTCATATCGTTGCCATACCCGGTGCGACTTATTTTATAAGGCAATACTCAAAATTCATCCGTCCTGGTGCCGTCCGCATCGATGCCGCAACAAACGACAGTAATTTCGATCCTGTCGCTTTCATTAACAGCGACGGCAATTATGCTGTTGTTGTCAAAGTGGCTTTAGCTGGGTCATTCTCAGTCCAGGGGCTCCCTGCAGGCACATACGGCATTAAATACACAACCACCAGCCAATATGACAAAGATTTATCAGATGTGGTTTTACAGCCGAGCCAAACATTAACCGCAAGCATACCTTCAACAGGTGTCATAACAGTTTACTCTAAGACCGCATCCGGAGTTTCCTGCGGCGACACTGATGGTGACGGGTATTACAATACCAGTGGCTGCGGCACTCCCATGGACTGCAATGATAACAATCCAAACGTTTACCAGACAATCTCCTGCTCCTATAACGGAGCCTCCTGTGGCCAGTTCAGCCTCTGCCAGTTAACCTGTCCCACCCCTCCTGCAGAGATATGTGGCAACTCGATTGATGATGACTGCGACTTCCTCACAGACTGCTCGGATCCTGACTGCTCAGCAAGCTGCCCCCAGCAGGGCAAATGCACAGGCCTCATTCTCCTCCACCATTATGACAACAACCCAAGCTTCGGGGAGAACAGCACGTATGTATATGACTTCTCAGGGAACGGCAACAACGGGACATGCGCGAACTGCCCAACATGGATCCAGAATGGGAAGTTCGCAGGAACATATTCATTCGACGGCATAAATGACGCCATCAGCGTCCTGGACAGCGCTTTGCTATCCCCGACAGTCCAAATGACCTTTTCAGCCTGGGTATACCAGAATTCCCTGCCCTCCGTCGATAATGATATTGCTGCAAAATGGGGAACTAACCAGGAAACCTGGCTGGTCCGCACACGCAATGTCAGCGGCCAAGGAAGCATCTGGGTGAATATCGCCCCTACCTTAACAGACCTTTACACGACCAAGGGTTCAACCCCAACCGGATCCTGGGCAATCGGGCAATGGCATCACTTGGCCTTCACATACAACGGCAGCGGTGCTGCCAATGCTGACAGGCTTAAGATATACAGAGACGGCCAGCTTCAAACCCTCGCATTTACAGGCACGATACCAGCTTCTCTCACTGATTCGACTGCAGGTGTGCTGCTGGGAGGTCTGGGGGCGTATCTCAACGGCTCCATAGACGAGCTCGCAATCTGGAACCGCTCCCTCACAAGCCAGGAGATACAGTCACTCTACAGCGAGCCTGTGCCCTGCGGGGCAATCCACCGCGCAGATTCCAACAGTGACAACTGTGTGGACAACCTCGAGCTGTTCGCCTTCATAGACAAGTGGAAGATTAACAGCTCGGACGTGAGCATCAGGGAGATAATAGAAGCTATTGGGCTGTGGAAGATAGGGTGCTAAATCAGTCCCTCTTCTTCATCGCGTCCAGAACCCTCTGGATGGCTAGCATGTAGGCAGCTGTGCGCATGGGGACCTTGTACTTCTCCATCAGGGTCACCACGTTGTGGAAAGCCTTTGTCATGATTATGTCCATCCTGCTGTTCACATCTTCTTCAGTCCAGAAATAGGACTGGAGATCCTGAACCCACTCGAAGTAACTGACAGTGACCCCTCCTGCATTTGCGAGCACATCCGGGACGACTATAACTCCTTTCCTGTTGAGAATCTTCTCGGCTTCGGGGGTTGTTGGGCCGTTCGCGCCTTCAAGGATTATTCTCGCCTTAATTTTCCCGGCATTCTCCTGGGTTATCTGGCTCTCCAGGGCGCATGGAAGGAGAAGGTCGCACTTCAGCTCAAGCAGCTGGCTGTTTGTTATGGTTTTTGCGCCTTTGAGTCCTACGACAGAGCCTGTCTTTGCCTTGTGGGTTTCAATCTCGTGGGGATTGAGGCCGTTCTCGTTGTATATGCCTCCCTTTGAATCGCTCACGGCTATAACCTTCACTCCCATCTCATAAAGCCTCTGGGAGGCTATGCTCCCGAGGTTCCCGTATCCCTGCACAGCGGCTTTCGTTTTTGCCGGGTCCATTTTGTAATACTTCATGGTCTCCCTTGCCATGAAAGCGAGGCCGCATCCTGTGGCGCATTCCCTTCCGAGCGAGCCTCCAAGAGTAGGCGGCTTTCCTGTGACCACGCTGAAGACGTTGCGATCCTTGCCTTTGCTGTATTCGTCCATTATCCAGGCCATGGTCTGGGCGTCCGTATAGACGTCAGGCGCAGGAATATCCTTCATGGGGCCTATGAAATCCCCAAGCGCTCTTATGTAAGCTCGGGTCATGTTTTCCAGTTCCAGCCGTGACATATCCTTTGGGTTGCATATAACCCCGCCTTTTGCTCCTCCGAATGGTATGTCTACAACCGCGCACTTCCATGTCATCCACATGGCCAGGGCCTTGACCTCGTCCATGCTCACGTTCGGGTGATATCTTACGCCGCCTTTGTAAGGGCCGCGCGAGTCGTTGTGGTGGACACGATAACCCTTGAAAACATGAAGGCCCTTCTCTGTATGGACAGAGAACGTGACTTCAAGCACTTCTTTCGGCTCCTTCAGGACCTCGTACCATTCCTTGTCCAGCTTCATCCTGTCAAATGCCTCCTTCAGCTGCCTCTGCGCGTTATGGAACGGGTTGTCATTATGGGATTTCTTGACTGGCTTCTTTTCTTTTGAAGGTGAATTAGAGTGTGAAGGTGTCAAGGACACCTTCTGTCTTTCGCCCACCTTCTTTCTAGCTGTTGTTGCCATATTTCACACACTCCTTTTTGGTTTTTTATTTTCCCTTAAGATACTTGAAAATGGAATTCGCAGCCACCGCCCCTTCTGACGCGGCTGTGATTATCTGGCGGAAGCCATTAGAGCCTGTGGTTATGTCGCCTGCTGCGAAAACCCCGGGAGCGCTGGTGGACATGTCTTCCTTGACTTTTATGTACCCTTCCTCTGTCACTTCCACACCAAGCTCCTTGAGTATCACAGTCGAAGGCACGGAGCCTATCTCTATGAACAGGCCGTCTATCTTGAGCTCGCTTGTCTTGCCTTCCTTGTCCAGGACAACGGACTCAAGCTTGTTCGAGCCTTTCAGCTCCTTTACAACGGTCTTGTATATAATCTCTATCTTCCTGTTCTGGTCTATGCGCTTCTTGGTTATCGGCTCTGCCCTGAGCTCCTCCTTGCGGTAGATTATGTAGACTTTTTTCGCGTGCTCTGTAAGCATAAGGGCTGTGGTTCCTGCGGCGTCGCTTCCCCCTACCACCCCGACTGTCTTGTCCCTGAAAAACGGGGCGTCACAGCTTGCGCAGTAAGAGATTCCCTTTCCCACGAACTTGTCCTCATCCGGCACCTCGAGCTTGCGCCTCTGGGTGCCAAGGGCCACCACAATCGCCTTGCATGAATATTTCCTGTTCTCGCCTGAAGTCACCTCGAAGGTGCTTTTGGTTCTCCTGACTGATATCACGTCAATCCCAAGAAGTATTTTCGCCCCCAGACCTTCAGCATGCTCCTTGAACCTCTGGGACAGCTCTATCCCAGTGATGGATTTGCATCCGAGGTAGTTCTCAATCAGATGGGCCTCAGCCGCATATCCCCCAAGGAGCTTGCCTATGACAAGGGTCTTGAGGTTATACCTGGCGCAATAAACTGCCGCGCCCAGGCCTCCAGGGCCTGCGCCAAGAATCACGACATCGTATTTGTCCATATTCTCTCCTGAAGGCGTCTCTGAGCTTGAAGGCGACTCTTGTCGCCTTCGGTCTTTTTGACGCCTTCTTTCTTTAGTCCACCAATTTAGAATGCTATATCTCTATATCAGGTAATTGGTAATATATTATTTAGCGGCTTCTTATATTTCTTATAAGGAGCGAACTGTGCGCATATGAAAGCAAGAAAATGTCCGCATTGCGGGAGCCGCAAGGCGGTCCTGAGGGGATTCAGGAAGAACTCATCAGAAAAGAAGCAGCTCTTTCTATGCAAATCCTGCGGGAAGAAGTTCACCCCTGATGATGGCTTCCTGCGCATGCGCTTCCCTCCGGCAGTGATAAGGGAAGCTGTCTCCCTGTACCAAAAAGGCCTCTCCTCCTCGGAAGTGCGCACGCGCCTGGAGAGGGAGGGAGTCCGGGTCTCGAGGTGGACGATACTAAAGTGGGCGAGGAGATACGGTCACAGGAAGAAGCTATTTTGAAGGCGGTGATTTATTGATTTTTCTGGAGCCACCTTCTTTCAAACTGTTCTATCCCGTTAAGTTGACAGTATAAAAAAAGACGCTGCCAGCATCCTGAATCCTTTCCAACTATATCCACCAGATAGGCTGAAAGGAGATGGAGGCAGCGTCCAGCTGAAACTACTCGAAAATTATCAGTGTACGGTTTTTGAATTTTCCCTGGGTTTCCGAACCGCCGACACCAGCTCCTGCTGAGCCTGAGCCTGCTCCTGACTGGCCGCCTCCGGATCCGCCTCCTGAGAAGCCAAAACCCCAGTTAAATGTTGCTGATGAAGTGTTGGAACCATAAAGAATCCATGCTTTTAAGGCGCCAGCCTCCATCCCTCTTTTGGCCGCATAGGCAGAAAGATGACCTGGAGTTTGCGATTTGCTTCCCTGGGCCCAGGCAACTGCCACCGCCTTTCCTTTCCACCCTGTTCCTGAAGGTTCTCCTTCCACAATCTCAATCTCTTTTGTAGGTTTCTTGTCTTGCAGGATGGTCATTTCAAACTCACTGGGCGTGGACGAATTCTTCTTCGCTAAAGCCCACGTCCATTTGCCCACCAAGAATTTCCCTCCTCCGGTGTTCCATCCATCCTTGCTGCCATCTGTCCACGGGAGAATATGTCCTGTAGCAGCAAATGGTGCAGGGAGGGGCAGATAGTCCCGCTCGAATATTAGGGTCTGGTTCGAGAAGTTGCTGATTCTAACATCGTTTTCATTGACCCCAAAATTTAAGTTGGTATTCGAGGGTTTAAAGCTTGGGTTGAATGTGTTTACATTCACGTCTGTCGGGTTGAATGTGTTACAAACCTTGGCTTCCGCATTTGCATTAGGGCCTTCGTTTTTTAGCCCAAACTGATTGATGTCGCCCGCAAATGTTGATGTAACAATAACCAAGCTTAAAACCAGAAAAACTGCAAAAAGTGTCTTCTTACACATGGCTTTTCTCCTTTCATTGCGTTTTTAGTTGTTTTTCATTTCCCTAGCCAAGGGATATTGGGCTCTTTCACCTCCTTTTTATTGGGTTAGGAAATCGTCACCTCCTTTCTTCTCATGATAAGTCATTTTTGGGCCGAAACCTGTGATTCCCTGAACTGAATGGCTGCTTTTTTGCAACGTTCTGCTTCTTTTGCAAGGGCAGCTGCCATAATATTGAAAATGCTGCCTCGGCCGTCCCATGCGTCGGCATCCCTAGGGTTTATCTCCAGTGCTTTTTCAAAGCTGGCCTTGGCCTCATCAAGCCTGTTGAGCTCGATGTACAGGTTACCAAGCCCTTTCAGGGATTCTGCGTGCTTGGGCTCGATTTCAAGGGCTTTTTTGTACGCCTCTATCGCCTCATTGTGCTTGTTCGTATTGTGATACCCGCGGCCAAGTGAGTGCCAGGCCATTGCATATTTGGGAGCAGCCTCCGTGGCCTTTCTGAGCTGAAGCAGACCCTCTTCTGTCTTTCCGCTGTTTTTCTCAACCAGGCCGGTTTTTAAATCCCTAAGCCCCCTCTGGATGTATTGGTTTGCAATCATCTCAGGACCAACAGGAGCCGCTTTATAAGCGGCCTCGGCAGCTTTCATGGTTTCGTCCTTGTGGTTCTTTGCCTGCTCAAGCAGGCTCTTGGCTGCAATATTATTCGGCTGTATCTTCAAAACCCACTCCGCGCAGTAAATCGCGGGGTCAAAGTTCCGCCGCTGCAAATATAGCTTCCCCAGATAAAGGACCATTTCAGAATTGTTCGAGTCCATTTTGCAGGCAGATTCTATCTCTTCCATCCCTTTGTCCACCTGCCCCTTTGAAATCATATCCTTTCCGACCGAGAACTTCTTCTGGGCATCTGCAGCAAGCTGCTGCTGTGTAATTTGTGTGTCTTTCTTTACAACCGCCTCTTGTGTGGTGGCACAGCCTGCCGCCAAAGCAAAACACAAAAACATAATAAACAGAATCGGCTTTTTCATTTTTTGTTCCTCCTTTTGGATTGAATTCCCGCTAAAGCTCATCTACCCACCCGACAACATGCGCTGTTCTTTGACCTTTCGCAAGGCTTCATCACATCCATCTTTGTTGCCCTGCTCATGGAATTTTTGAGCGGCATTTTCCAGGGCCTTGCACATACCTTCCCTTGGTATCCCAAATGTGTTGGTGATTGTACGCGCCAACTCATAGGAGCCCTTAATGTCTCCTCTGCCGATTAGGGCGTTCACCTCTCCATTAACGAAATTTATTTTACGTTTAATATCCTGCCGCTCAACTAGGAAATAGATGTTAAAACCTATTGACAAAACCAAAACCACTGAAATAATAATCTTTTTCATCTTCGTTATCCTTTCCTTTCTCATATTTTTAGAAAAGGCCGTACGCCCCTATCAGGATTGCGGCCCAGAATCAGTTATTTTTTGGGAATATTGTTCTTCAGTATGATTACCCTTCCTGTACCAACAAGAACAATATCCGGCCTTCCGTCACCGTCCACGTCACCGAGCATTCCGTAATAAGCTCTTTCCTGTGCTGGAAGGTCAATCGCCCCGAAATCGGAGAATTCTGCGACAAAGGTCGGTTTTGCCTCCGCCTTCATGTTCGGCTGTCTCAAGTAGAAAATAAAGGCTACGCAGATTACCATAACCATCAACACAATCAGAATCTTTCTTTTACTCATGACAGTTTCCTCCTTTTTATCAGATTTGTTATAAAAATCCCGCAGCCCAGAGGCCTTCCGCTTCGGAGGGGGTGATTTCCGAAACTGCCGAAACTATCGCCTTGGTATTTGGGCTGCAGGGTTTCATTTTTTCAGAACCAAGGATCAAACCTGGATCTCCTCCATATTTTCTGTTTTCTGGCCTTGATCTCATCCCTATCGATCCTCCTTCTTTCCATCACGATGACAAGGTGAGGTTCGGGTTCATACTCTTCTGAAAGGAGCTCAGGGTCGAGAAAATCTGCACTGTCCAAGCTCGCTAATTCCATGTCGTCCAAAGACATGGATTCTTCCTTGATCTCCTTCCTGCAGCGGTCGTTTTTGTGTAGCCGCCGTTCCTCATCTTTCCACTCATGTCCACAGAACATGAGTGACTGGGTGACTCCCAGAAACAATCTCGATTCTCTTCTCTTTGACATCTCTGCTCTCCTCTCTCAGCAAGCCAAGGGCGGCTCGTGCATTTGGATATTGGTGATGTAAGCCGTCACCTTCTTGAAATCCATCTCCCATCTTCCGTTGTGCGCATTGAAGAGCTCATCCTCCTTTCTCGTAATCCTGCCGAAATAAGCCCTGCATCCCTGGGTTCCCATCCTCAAATCCATTACAAGGACATAATCCCCGCCTTTAGGCTCAGCATCCTGCCAGATAGGTTTTTGCAGATGCACGGTGACCTCCAAGATGGAGCCAAAGAATTCCACTTCAAGAAAGGCGAAAGGACCCCTGTGCCCCTTGCCGAAGCCTGTTACCTTTCCTCTGAATACTATGTTTGTCTCTAATTTCTCCATTTCTGCTTTCCTCCTTCATAAACAAGATTCGCAGTTCACAGTGAAATGCGAGCAGAATCTAATGCGTGGCCACGTAAACCGCGGCATTGACGACAAGGACAAGGACGGCAATGAACACTGAGAAAACGAGCATTTTTTTCTCAGACTCTGTATCTTGGCCAGCAAAGATAGCCTTCGCCACTCCCATCATA
>Ga0153915_10007796_pt1 | contig 10137 bp, 5 predicted proteins | sample Opewatmetagenome_2_FD_107003 | JGI IMG/M metagenome (GOLD analysis project Ga0153915, IMG submission 107003) | Freshwater wetland microbial communities from Ohio, USA - Open water 3 Core 3 Depth 3 metaG | ecosystem: Environmental > Aquatic > Freshwater > Wetlands | place: USA: Ohio, Lake Erie... | reverse complement strand
TTTCCATCCGTGCCTACAATACCGACCTGACGGCGATCCGGTTCTGTATCGTTGCGAAGGAGAATTTTCATCGCATCCTCAGGTGTCGCTCCCCTCTCAAGGAGTTCAAGTCCGCGCCATCCAAACGAGGTATTGGCGAACGATTGCGTTGCCACGGCGCCTACGTTTGCCTTCGCCCAGGGGACGACTGATCCGACGGCAAAGAAACGGGAAGCGACTGCAACACCAATTTCGCCGGTGATCGAGTCACGTGCAACAATAGAAAAGGTCGAGACCACTGCATTAGAACCTGTCTCCTGGGCAAAAAGTGACGCGATGCAAAGACTTGTAGCGAGATAAGTAAATATTGTTCTTACCATGGCATATTCCTCCCTGGGTGTTCTACAAGAAAATGCTAAAAAACCCCAGAAAACCCCATTGTTTTTTTGGGGAATCGGAATATCTTGTCTGTAGCCGCAATTGTTCTCACCACATCCTCGCGGGGGGGCCATGTCGAAAAAAATCCTCACCTTTGCAATCATAGCACTTTTGGCGGGGGGTGCTACTGCACAAAATGTCACCCTGCCGGTTCCAACTGATCTCAAGGCTGAAATTGCTCCGACGATGGGACCAATGCCTGTTGTCAAGCTGACCTGGGATGCACCTACAGGACAATGGGCGTTCAAACTCTATCGGTCAACCGGCGATTCACTCAATTTTGCCCCAATTGCAGTTACCGGCGACCGGGTCTTCTTCGATCGAGGGGTCACCGGGAATAATACATACTATTACCGGGTAACCTCATTCACAGTCGGACCCGATTCTCAAAAAATCGAAAGCGAGCCAAGCAATACAGCGTGGATTACGCTGGGCTCTCCCCCTCCGCTGACGTGGGGGACAATTGCAGGGACGGTGAAGGACGATACGACCGGAAAACCAATCGCCGGCGTATTGATTCAGTTCTATTGTATGGACCCGGGAACCGTGATGAGGTTTGCCCTGCCGTTTGCCGTGACCGATTCGCTCGGTCAGTATAAGGCAACGCTCGCAACTGGTACCTACACTGTCCATGCTGAACCTGCTCCATACATGCCGCCCGGGCCACCCGCCTATCTGGGAGAGTGGTACGACAACGTTTACGAACAGAGTAAAGCGACACCAGTCAAGGTCGAAGCTGAAAAAGTGTTCACGGCTGACTTTGGCCTGAGCCGCAAAATCATCCCCGTCAGACCAATAGGTGTGATCTCCGGAACTGTCGTTGATGACTCTACGATGAAGCCGATTCGCGGTGCTATGATTCGGTTTTTCTCACAGAACCCAAGGATCATGATTTACCCTCCTCCGACAGTCATGACGGATTCGCTGGGTCATTACAGAGCACTGCTCGATACTTCTACCTATCTCATCCGGGCCGAGGGTCCGCCGATGGCAATCTGGTTTCCAGGCTACATACCAGAATGGTATGACAACGTCACCGAAATTGGTAAGGCTACACCGGTCCACGTGGGCGATGGATCTCAGTTTATTGCAGACTTCGGTCTGAGTCGGCCAGTTCAGCCGAAGATCGTGACGGTCGAAGGAACCGTCACCGATACTCTTGGCATTCCGCTCCGTGGTGCGATAGTTGCAATTATGAGACCGATACAGGAGAATGCGACAGACATCTTTTCTGCCATCAGTGGGGAAGGGCCCAATGAGGCGGTGACGATTGAGGGGGTTGGATTCTGCCCTGGGGTTTTCTGGAAGGGAATGACCGACTCAGCCGGTCACTACTCAATACATGTTCTTACAGGTCGCTACTATATTGCGCTGGCGTCAAAATGGGGATATCTGCCGGAATACTATAAAGAGAAGGTCAACCCGCTCCAGGCAGACTTGATCAAAGTCGACGACGATGTCAGTGGGATTGATTTCACCCTTGCTCTCAATCCGGCGCTGCACAACAGTATCAGTGGTGTAGTGCGTGATTCATCGGGGACCGGCGTGCCGTCGCGCATCATACTCTTCCCGGTAAAGCCGGTGTGGCCATTCATGTCGGCCGTCCGGTTTGGGCACACAGATTCCAATGGCGTCTACACTATCGCGGAAGTGCGCTCAGGGAAGTACTTTGTACTGGCAGTTCCCTTCCGCAAGTATGCTCCAGCCTTCTATAAAGAGGGTGCATACGGCGTGCGATATTGGCAGAAAGCAGATACCGTTTCTGTCAGCGGTGACGTCACGGGAATCAATATCGGTGTTGTGCCGGTGACTCACCGCGGAGTGATATGCGTGATCGGACGGGTGTTGGGGCCAGACAGTAAGCCGCTTGATGGCGTGCGCGTCTTTGCTGTTGGAACGGATGGCGAAATGTTGGGATTCGGGCTGTCAGACAATACAGGTAGCTACAGCATCGATGGCCTTGGGGCAGTAGCGATAACACTTGCATTCGATCGTGAGGGATATCAACCCGGGCAACAGTCTGTCAATCCGACTAGTGATGGATATGTTATTGATATTGGCGATCTGAAACTCGCGTCTGCTGTTACGCAGGTTGTGAACCCACAACCGTTTACACCTGTGACATTCCAACTTTATCAGAACTATCCGAACCCCTTCAATCCGAGCACAACGATCACCTTCGATATGCCGATTGCGGGAACCGCACGGCTGGTGATCTACAATATCATCGGACAGGAAATCCTGACGCTCTATAATAAGCCAGTCGCCGCAGGCCAGGTTGCGGTTCCCTGGAACGGGAAAGATCGTCTGGACCGTCCTGTAGCAAGCGGGTTATATCTGGTGCGGTTCTCAGCATTCGATGTGGGAGGCATCGAGAGGTACACGCAAATGAGGAAAATGGCGCTGGTGAAGTAAGCAGGAGTTCGTCCAAAGTGAAGCGCCCCGCTAATTCCCGGGGCGCTTTTTTTTGAGGGTGGGGCCTCTCTTCGTGCATGTCGTGTGGGGATATGCAGCAAATCTCGACTTCCATTATCGATACTGCATCACTTCCGACGCAGCTGCTCAAAGACTGTGCGTTCTGCGAGCGCGGCCGGAATCTGGCGTAGCTCGGCCGCAGCTCGATCCTGTGCAACCTCAAGAAGGAATTCGTATGTCCCGCGATGGGTATAGAGTTCGGGCACGGGGTGGTGAATGCATTCGAGGATCTGGTTGGCTGCTCGTTCGGGAGAAATGCTTCCTTCAATCGCGGGGAGTGCCACGCCTCGGTCACGGGCAATGATCTTGGTGAGTGGTGCGGCTGCCTCAAACAGAGGCAGCATCGGTCCTCCGTCCGTCGTCCGTGCCCAATCCGTTGTCACGGTGGCAGGACATACAACAGTGGCATGTATTTCTGTTCCTGCTAGCTCCATCCTTAGTGCGTGCGTGAATCCGACTACTGCGTGTTTTGCAGCGACATATGCGCTGTTGAATGGGAAGCCCAGCTTTCCTGCAATACTGGCAACGTTAATAATATGCCCATTCCCCCGTGCTCGCATGTGTCGAAGCGTAGGACGAATAGTGTACCATAGGCTGTAGACGTTTAGCGTGAACATGTTCTGGATGACATCGTCGTCAGTCTCCTCGATGCTTGCGAAATGGCCGCGACCAGCGTTGTTGATAAGAACGTCGATCCGCCCGAATCTCTCGATGGTTGTTTCGACGAGTGCTTGGGCCTGTGCTCGGACTGCGATGTCGCAAGGTAGTGAGAGGACCTGCTGGTTGGTTGCAGCATCTGATTGCAGCGCGGCCGCGAGCGCATCCAGACGGTCCTTTCTCCGCGCGGCGATTACGACGCTGGCTCCCAGCTGGGTAGCTCGACGTGCGAGGGCTTCGCCGATGCCCGATGAAGCACCGGTGATCAGAAGAATCTTATCGGTGAGCATTATGCTGTCATGTTCCTTTGTTATGTTGCCAAGAGAATGAGGATTCGACAAGCCGGACACCTGCGGTAGGCTCATCGGTGACGCAACTGGAAAAACACCGGGTCAGAAATCGGAATTCGTGCCGGATGAACACAGAATAGAGTTCTTCCACGGGTCCGCCATGGATGGTGGTGGATTTTCCAGACCCACGGATCATAAGCTTGATGCCGATCCTCCAGTCTTGTTCAATAAAGGCTATTGGAGCGCCGGGCAATGCTGAGTGCCAGATTGCAGCTGCACCTGCATCGCCAGCACCGACTTCTGCGATGGGAGGCTCCCCGGACACATCATCAAATAGTAACGAAGTGGAGGGATTTCTCCAAGGTGCTGAATGAAATTTGGGAGAGTACACGGATACTTTTCAAGTTTTACTTGACACAACCAATGGAATCCATTATTTTTTGGTGTCCTCTTCGGGGGAAAAATCATGAAACCAGAGGATAATCACAGAAATTCAAACAGCGTCTCTCAGTATGTCTGGGCGGCGGAGGAACTCCTTACCTCTGGAAAATATGGAATGGCGTTAGAAGCTCTGTCCATAGCACAGGAAATGGAGCCGCAGAACTCAAACGTGCAGGCGACTGTTGAGCGGGCGTTGATGCTACAAGCCCAGGTAGCGACAAATCCATCAGAACAATCCGAGTTGTCTGCGGAAAGAACGTCCTCACGAACTCTGTCAACTACAGTCGGAAAGCAGTTTGACCGCGGCATAAAATCCGTTGGCGAGGTTTCACCCTCACCGCAAGAGATTCACGCAAAGGTAAAGTACCTTGTGGACACAGCGGCAATATTCATTGATCGTGGGATGAATGAGAGTGCATTCGAGTCATTGATGCGTGCCTACCTTCTTGATCCTCTCGCCCCGGAAGTGATCTCCTCCGAGGAAAAGCTTCTGCCTCTCCTAGAGGTCATGCGCAACAGTCCCACCCGACAACTCGACGCGGTTCACTACGGTTTGAAGTCTACCCCGCAATCAAAAGCAGTCGCGACGGACCAGGGATCTGCTACCCAGGAAAAGACTTCACTTCTCAAAAGATGGAGGCTTCGTCGGTAGTTTTTTCAAATCCCTCCATTTCGCACCAAACACAGGTGCCGTTCAGGCAGTTCGGGTCGATATCGCGGAATCCCACGACTTTTTGCTGTGAAATTCGTCTGATGTGTTAGCTGCATCACAATTATGTTGGGCAAAAGGAACGTACTTTTAGGTGCAGTATTCTACCTATGTACAAACCTCCTTCGACAAAAACGAGTAGCGGAGTGGCGAACGCTCAACAGATGTCGCGTTCGGCCGTGAGCGAAATTATTCGCCAGGCAGAGAAACAAATTGCTTCGCAAGAATTTCAGCGCGCACAGGACCTTCTTTCGGAGGCATGGCGGCTCGATCCCGGCAACTTGTACATTCCCGCAATCCTTGAACGAGTCCAAGTCCTTCAAAGCCTTGCACGGGAGGTCATGCAACAGGCAAGCGTAGTTGATAGTCCAAGTAGCCTTCCCATCACTGTTGGAAATCAATTTCGCACCGGCATCAGGCAAGTCAAGAAACCGCTATCGAATCAGGAGTCTGACGCGCGGATCCGCCGCCTGCTTACGGCCGCAATAAGTCTTTACGAGAGAGGGGCGTATGTCTCTGCCTACGAAACTGTCCTGAAAGCAGAAGAGGTCGATCCGCAACATCCGAACGTCGTCGAATGGAAACAGAAAATTACTTCTGCACAAGAAGGTTCGATCAACAGAAGGAGCTCTGCCGAGGCTATGAGGCATCGGGAGGACCTTCCGGGTGTCGCGGCGGCCATGGCGGCGAAGTTGCTCTTGAAAAATCCGTCACAAAATGCACAGCCAGCTCCGCCGGGGGAGGATTACTCAACCTTCAACGAACGGCTAGCTGCACTTCGTCGGCAGAGGGAGGAAGAACGCAGCGCTCGTGAGAGGGCGTTGTGGCAACAAGCATCGATGGCGTCAAAGAAAGACCTCAGCGCTGACCCAAAGCCAAAGCAATCAACAACCAACTCACCTCAACCCGCAGAACGGACCAAGAACGGCGTCATTACTTCGCTCCTCAAGCGAAAGCTGTTCGAATAGTCGTTCCGCTGTGCAACCTCTGCATCCCTCATGTTGTTCCTGCAGCTGTCATGAGATTAGGGTACAGCCATGACCAAGACTGGGTGTCGTAGTGCCATACTTGTGTCCCTGTGTCTGTTCGTGTTTTTTGCCGGTCCCTCACAAGTCTCTGCGGAGGAATTCCGCGGAACGGTGCGCGACGCGGCCACCCAGCAAGTCCTCTCCTCAGCCATTATCAGAGTCTTGGGCACGTCGCGCGGTACTGTCACGAATACCAGCGGCGAATTTGTCCTTTCTCTCGATCAGGGAAGCTACCGGATAAGCGTAAGCAGTGTTGGCTACCGGCCGGATACTCTGACTGTCGTGCTTTCTGCTGCTCTTCGTCGTGATGTAGCCCTCGTTCCTTCAGAGATCATACTTGCGGAGATTGTAGTGACTTCTGAAGACCCCGCCATAGAAATCATACGTCGGGCCATTGAACGGAAGAAGCACTGGACTGCCCGCCTGCATACCTACAGTATGGAAGCATTCACCCGGCAAACACTGATTCGAGACACAACAATCGCTGCAATAACAGAATCCTTTACCAAGGGATACTGGCAGGAGGGTGATACCCTCCGCGAAATCGTTCAACAGAAACGCCAGACATCAAACATCGCAGCTGCACAAAATTTTGCGTCCGTGGGACGGATTCTGAATTTTAACGAGGACCGCATCCACTTCGTGGGATTCTCATTTGTGGGTCCAACCGCTGAGGATGCGCTCGATTTCTATGACTACAAGTTGCGTCATACCTACCGTAATGGCGCAAATGAGATCTACGAGATTGCGATGATCCCACGCAGGAAAACTGTCCCACTGTTTAACGGAACTGTCTCAATCAGCAGCGACTCCTACGCACTGGTGGGAGTGGAAGTCGAACCGAATGAGGCATTTGTTCTCCCGTTTGTCAAGGACAGACGTCTGAAGTACCGGCAACAATTCGGGCTCTATGATGAGGACTTCTGGATGCCGGTGGACGTTCGCATTGAGGGGGCATTTACCATTGGTGTGCTGGGGCTGGGACTCCCGCGGATCGGGATCAGCCAGACGTCGGTGATTTCAAGCTACCAGATCAATGTGCCGATTCCCGATACAGTCTTTCAAAGACATAGGCTGACAGTTGACTCCGCCGCGAGCAGATACGATTCCACGTTCTGGGCGTCTGCGACCATTCTGCCACTAAGCGTGGAGGAACGGAATGCATATGCTACTCTCGACAGCACACAGACACTTGACGTGCAGTTTCGTCCTACCGGCGTGACGGCCACACTGGGTGCCAGCGGCGGATTGGCGGGCTCGGTGATCAATGTCCTGGACGTTTCGTTCAATCGAATTGAAGGTCTGCACGCTGGCTTGCGCTACGACTCCGAGAATCTGATACCCTGGATTTCCTTTCGGGGTGGGTTAGCGTACGGTTTCGCTGACGGGATGTCAAAGTACCATCTCGGTGCCACTCTCTTTACCTCTGTTGCTCGGACATTCGGCGCTGGCGTTGACCTCTACAGACGGATCGAACATCACCCGGATGGTGGCTACTACGGTTCGTTATTCAACTCGGTAACGGCCCTTCTCTTGAAGAACGACTACTTTGACTACTACTCTGTGGAAGGCTGGAGTATCCATCTTGAGATGATTCCCGTCGAGAAATCGCGCCTGCGGTTCTCCTTCATTTCGGAGAATCAGCATACCGTCGATCTGCGAACCAACTACAGCTTGATGTATCGTACTCAACTCTTTCGACCAAATCCATCAGTTGAGGATGGGGCACTCCGTGCTATCGTGACAAGTCTCCAGATTGGAGAGGCACCCCCCGTGTTTGAACTTGTTTCGCACAACACACTTGATCTCTCTCTTGAGTACTCCTCTCCATCGGTGGGTTCGAGCGACTTCCGCTACACTCGCTATTCTGCCGTGGGGACGGTTGTTGTTCCTACCTTTGGTGGGAGCTTTTTACTCCGTCCATACTTTAAGGCTCACATCGCTGCGGGTGGTTCGGAGGGGACACTCCCTCCTCAGAGAGTGTTCGATCTCGATACACGCTCGAGTGGATATGCACCCTTCGGAGTTTTGCATACGTTTGGAATCAAAGGATTCTCCGGGACGGGGTTCGTTGCTGTGACGGGTGAACAAAACTTCCGAAGTATCCCCTTTCTAGCACTGGGCATACCCTTCTTGTACGAGAATGGAATCGAACTTGTGATCCATGGTGGTATAGCGCGGACCTGGAGTACGAGTGCCCTGGTGACGAATGTGACCGATGGTTGGGCAGGTGAAATAGGGTTTGGGGTGAGCAGGATATTCGATCTCTTTCGGCTGGAGTGTAGTTGGAGTCTTACTGGATCGAAAGTCTTCTGCGTAACGTTCGCGATTGCGAATCTCCTGTAGCCCAGCCCTAATCTTCGAGCTTCAGAGGGTTCTTGTATCGGGGATAGTCTTTTGGTTTTGGAGAGCAATTTTGCGTATATTTCACGTTTGAATCTTCAAGGATTGTCCACAAGGGTCTAATGCAGCGACGGGAAGAGATCCGCAACATTGCAATTATTGCGCACGTCGACCACGGGAAGACAACCCTCGTCGACCATATGCTGCGGCAAACTGGCACATTTCGGCAAAACCAGCAGCTTGTGACGCGCGTGATGGATTCAAATGATCTTGAGCGCGAACGCGGCATCACCATTCTTGCAAAGAACACCGCGATTAACTACAAAGGGGTGAAAATCAACATCGTTGATACACCCGGCCACTCTGATTTCAGTGGGGAAGTGGAACGCACACTTACCATGGTGGACGGTGTTCTCCTGCTTGTGGATGCCGCTGAAGGACCTCTCCCCGGTACGAAGTTCGTTCTGAAAAAATCCCTCGACCTGAACCTTACCCCTATCGTTGTCATCAACAAGATTGACCGGAAGGATGCCCGGCCTCACGAAGTTCTCGATCTGGTATTCGAATTATTCCTGTCGTTGGGGGCAAAAGATCATCAACTCGACTTTCCCACTGTGTACGCGATTGCCAAGCAGGGTGTAGCCAAGCTTGAACTCGATCAGGAGAGCTCCAATCTTGAACCTCTCCTCGATGCGATTATCGGGAAAGTCCCCGCACCTCCCGGCGATGCAGCTGCCCCGTTCAAGATGCTTGTGACCACTATTGACTACAACGACTACTTGGGCCGGCTAGGCATCGGACGGATCCAGCAGGGGACTATCCGCCTCGGGGAGCCAATGAAGGTGGTTCGCCACGACCACAGAGTTGATGATGCCCGGGTGACAAAAATCTATACGTTTGAAGGTTTGAAACGGATCGAAACGGGAGAGGCTTCCGCCGGCGACATTATTGCCCTGGCTGGGATGGAGGACGTCGACATTGGTGACACGATTACCGACCCGACAGATCAGACTCCTCTGCCGTTTGTTGTAATTGAAGAGCCGACCATATCGATGAACTTTGTGGTCAACGACTCTCCGTTTGCCGGTCAGGAGGGGAAGTACGTCACTTCTCGGCATCTAAGTGAACGTCTTTCCCGAGAGCTCCGCTCAAACGTCAGCCTCCGGATCGAGCTCACTGACTCGCCTGACACCTTCCGAGTGAGCGGCCGCGGCGAACTGCATTTGGGAATTCTCATTGAAACTATGCGCCGGGAAGGGTATGAGTTCCAAGTGTCCCGGCCTGAAGTGATCTATAAGAGAATCGCTGATGTTCTCTCTGAGCCGATAGAGCATGTGATCATCGATGTACCCGATGAATTCGTGGGGGCAGTGATCCAGAACCTCGGGCAGCGACGGGGCGAGATGCGGAATATGATCTCCACTAACGGGAATACACGGCTTGAATTCTTCGTGCCGGCGCGAGGACTCCTGGGCTTCCGCAGCGAGTTCATGACTCAGACAAAGGGGAACGGAATTCTTCACCACAATTTTCACGGGTACGAACCGTACAAAGGAGATCTGAGTCATCGCACGCGAGGAGCCATTATTGCAATGGAAAGCGGTGAGGCGGTAGCATACGCCCTCTGGAAACTGCAGGAGCGCTCAACCTCTTTCATTGAGCCTGGAACGAGAGTATATGTTGGCATGGTTGTTGGCGAGAACATGCGCGAACATGATATGACCGTGAATGTATGTAAGACGAAGCATCTTACAAATATGCGGGCGTCCGGTGCGGA
>Ga0153915_10007795_pt1 | contig 10138 bp, 7 predicted proteins | sample Opewatmetagenome_2_FD_107003 | JGI IMG/M metagenome (GOLD analysis project Ga0153915, IMG submission 107003) | Freshwater wetland microbial communities from Ohio, USA - Open water 3 Core 3 Depth 3 metaG | ecosystem: Environmental > Aquatic > Freshwater > Wetlands | place: USA: Ohio, Lake Erie... | reverse complement strand
CTTCAAACGGCGCGTCGCTTCCCAGCCGTCGAGCCCCGAAAGATTCAGATCCATCACGATGAGGTCGGGCAGCAATGTCTTGGCCCATTCGACGGCCTCCGTGCCGTTCGTTGTGACCTTGACCTCGAATCCGGCGCGACTCAAACGCCGATGCAGCATGAACAGGTTGTCGTCGTTATCTTCGACACAGAGAATTTTGCTCATCGCGGCCTCTCCTTTCCGGGCGGCGCTCCGCGCGCAACGGAGGCCCCCAACAAACGCGCGACTTCGCGCAGCAATTGATAGAGAACTTTCACGAGCGCTCTCCTGCCGCTTTGCGGGCGCGGCCACGCTCGATGCATCCGGCCAGCGTCGCGCTGACCTCGCGCAGCATGTCGTCCCGCGTGGGCGCGTCCTTCTGCAGGACGCGCTCGACCTCCCCGTTCAAGCGCCGGTGATCCTCCTCCGTCAGGTCCTTGGCGGTCACCACGACCACGGGGATGTGGCGCCACTCGGCGCGTTTGCGCAGCTCGTCAAGGAACTCGAACCCGTCCATTTCCGGCATCATGAGATCCAGCACGATAACGTCTGGAAGGGCCTCGGCCAGATGTTCCAGGCCGGCCCGCCCGTGGTCGGCTTCGCTCACCGTCCACCCTTCCTTTTCAAGGGCCTGCAAGACGCCCCGGCGCATGATGTCGTCGTCGTCCACCACCAGCACGCGGCGGGCTCCGGGTCCCACGATCCCGCGCAGAATCACGCCGAGCCGCTCGCGGTCCACGGGCTTCACCAGATAGTCGGCCGCGCCAAGGGAATAGCCCCGGTTTTTCTCGTCCATGATCGTCATGAGGATGACGGGAATGTCCACCAGAGCGGGGTCGCCCTTGATCGCGGCAAGCACCGTCCAGCCATCGAGGTCGGGCATGATCACGTCGAGCGTGATGGCGGCTGGGTGCAGCTCCCGCGCGAGCCGCAGTCCTTCCCGTCCACCGTCGGCCGTGACCACAGAAAAGCCCTCCCGCGTGAGGAAACGCTCGGTCACGGCGCGCACGGTGGGATCATCGTCGACAATCAGCACGATCGGCGAGGCCGCCGCCGGTGCTTGCGCCGCCGGTGCACTCCGGGCAAGTGGGATCGGTTGCGCGGCCAGCACTGCGGCGGGCAGACGGATCGTAAACGTCGATCCGCGTCCAACCTCGCTCTCGACCGTGATATCTCCTCCCATCATCTGGCAGAAGCGCCGGCTGATGGCGAGCCCGAGCCCGGTACCGCCGTACTTGCGTGTGGTCGAGGCGTCGGCCTGAACGAATTCCTGGAATAGACGCCCTACCTGCTCCGGTGTCATGCCGATGCCGGTGTCAGTAACCGCCATCATGATCCACGCACCGCTCACCTCTGCCGTGCGGCGCACGCTGATCGTGACCTTGCCGCGCTCGGTGAATTTGGTGGCGTTGCTGGTGAGGTTGAGCAGCGCCTGGCGTACCCGCGTTTGGTCGGCATGCATCGTTCCAACGTCGCCAGGGCAGTCCACGACAAGTTCGTTACCGCCTTTCGCCGCGAGGGGCTGGATAGTCTTGATGATGTCCTCGACCAACGGCGCTACGGGGAAAGATTCGAGGTGCAGTTCCATCTTCCCGGCCTCGACCTTGGAGAGATCGAGAATGTCGTTGATCAGCGCGAGCAGGTGGCGGCCCGCACGCAGCACACGATCCAGCGGCTCGACTTCGTCCTCCCGCTTGAGGTCATGTGCATCCTCGAGAAGCATCTCCGTCACGCCGATGATCGCGTTCAACGGCGTGCGCAACTCGTGCGACATGTTCGCGAGGAACTGGGACTTGTGCTGGCTGGCAGCCTCGAGCTGCTGGCTCTTTTCCCGGATCTCCTGGAACAACCGTGCGTTCTGGATGGCGAGCACCGACTGGGCCGCGAAGGTCTGGAGCAGCGCCACCACCGGCTGCGGGAATTCGCCCGCCTCCTGCCGTCGAATGACCAGCGCGCCGATGACCTTGTCCTCGCGCAAGAGCGGTACAGCGAGCACCGAACGGATACCCTCGCGCAAGAGCAGATCGCGCAATCGGTAACCGGCTCCCTCTTCCACGTCGGTCAGCTGTATCGGGACACGCTCCTGGGCGCACCGGCCCACTGTCGTGTCCCCAAGACGGATCTTGGATTCACGCAAGGCCTCGACCATGGCATCGCTCGCGCCGAAGTTTGCCCTCGGCTCGAAGATACCGCTTGCCTCGTCGAACTCGTAGATTGTGCCCTCTTTGGCTCGCAAGAGCTGAACAGCATGCGTAACGATAGTGACCAGCACCTGCTGCAGGTCGAGCGAGGAGTTGACGGCCTGAACCACGTCTCCGAGCGCCCGCAGTTCGGCGACTGATCGGGTGAGTTCCTCGGTCCGCTGCTCCACCTTCTGCTCGAGGTCGCGCTGTGAATCCTGCAGTTGAGCGGCCGCGCGATTGAACTCCTGGGCGAGGGCTTCCAGCTCATCGCCAGTCAGGATGTCGATGCGATGGGCGAGCTCGCCCCTGCCGACGCGCGCTGCGCCTTCCTGCAAAATTCGAATCGGCGCCACCATCCGTCGAGCGAGCAGAACGCTCGCGAAAACAGCGAGTGCCAGACCCAGCAGCAGGATGACCGCACCCCGGATAATCGAAGCGCGCAGCGGCGCGAACGTCTCCTCAAGTGGCTGTTCGACTATGACCATCCAGTCCAGCGGTGCAATCAAAGCGTGCACGGCAAGCACTTGACCGCCCTGCAGCCCCTCAGCGATGGTGAAGGACTGATCGTCAGCCGCCGCCTCTTTCTCAGCCGCTCGCCCGCGCTGAACCTGCGGAAGGTTGGACAGGTCGCGTTTCTGCAGCACGAGGCTGATGTCAGGGTGGGCGATCAGCTGGCCCTTCGAATCCACTACGTAAGCGTAACCGACTCGGCCAACCCGGATGCGCGAGACCACATCCCAGATGGACTTGAGGGTAACTTCAGCTGCAGTCACCTCCACGGCGTAGTCGCCGGACGGCACGGCAATCGTCATATACGGCTCGGTTTCGCCACGAAAGTACGCGGGCCCAAAGTACAGCTTCCCCGACCGTGCTTCGGTAAATCTAGGGTCGCTCGAAAAATCCTCCCCGCTCGCGACTGCATCGAGCGCGAGGCGGGAAACAAAGAGCTGTTCCTTGCCAGCCAGGTCCAGATGCCGAATCTCGGTAATGGCAGGCACGTTGCGGAGCAAACGCAGGAAATCCAGCTCGCGCTGCTCCGCCAGGGTGCTTGCCAAGCCCTCGCGGAACACCGGGGCCCTGAGGCTGGACGGCGAGACCGAGGTATCGTCGGAGGCGGCTTGTGTTGTCCCACGCACCTGCCGTTCGATCTCCCCCACGAACGCCGCGATCTGCGCGGCTGCCCCAACAGCTTTTTCGCGTTCCAGCCGAACAATGGCCTGTTTGCTCTCCTCATAGGAAAAATAAATCTCGGCCGCGCTGCTCAGCGTCAGCACCACAAAGATCAGAAGAAGCAGGACGACCAGGTATTTCCTGAACAGCCGGCCCTTTGGCGTACGCTCGTTCATCGGCGGATCACGTCAGCCCGCAACATGACTTTCCGCGGGACAACCACTCCGATTTGTGAAGCAGTCTTCAGATTGACCGCAAGGTCGATCTTGTCGGCCCCCTCGACAGGCAGGTCCCGGGGCCGAGCCCCGCGCAGGATCTTGGCCACCAGCCGCGCGGCTTGCACGCCTTGGGCATGAAAGTCCGGGCCGTAGGACAGGAGACCGCCGTGACTCACCCACAGTGCCGCCGGGAAAACCGCCGGTATTCCCGACTTCAATGACGCCTCGAGTAGCGTCGCCGGAATGTCCAGGGTATCGACGGTAGGCGAGACCAAAGCATCGCCCGATCCGAGTTCCTTCAGCGCGCGCAGGACTTCGTCCGGACCGGTCACCGGCTTGGATACGATTTCCAACTTGATTTTCGGTGCCAACTTCATGGCGGCCGCCATCGCTGCGCTGTCAGTCACATCGTCGCTGTGATGAATGAACCATACGCGCTGCACGCCCGGAACTATGGTCTTGAGGAACTCCAGGCGCTTGGGAGTGAGCTGGGTACTCTGGCTGGAGATGCCGGTCAGGTTTCCTCCGGGGCGGGCGAGGCTGGCGACTATGTCAGCAGCCACTGGGTCACCGACCAGCGTAAATACAATGGGAATGCTGCGGGTGGCCTCCTTGGCCGCCAGCGTCGCCGCCTCGTTGCTGGTAAAAATAAGGTCGACGCCCGCTTTTGCCAAGGCTGCGGCGGCGGCCGGCGTTGCGCCGGGCTTACCCTCGGTAAAGCGGATATCGAAGGAGACATTGCGGCCCTCCACCAAACCGAGTTCGCGCAGCCCGGCCTTGAGCCCTTCGACTGTGGGATGGTTAGCAGCCCAGGCCTCGTTCAGGACGCCGATGCGGAATACACGGCGCGTCTCCTGCGCTTCGGCATGAGACGCGCCGAATGCAACCATTCCCGCGAGCAGAACCCCCATCCAACCCCGCCTGCCGCAAAAGGTCCCCGCGCAGCCTATAACGCGACAGGCTCCTTGGCCGCTACCTCGAAGGGTGCCTTCAGGCCACAAATTGATGGTACGCTCCCTCGGATATTTGGCGCCAACCGCCAAGCTGCGTCTGGAACTTCGAGAACGAAGCGTACACCTTCTTGGCCATCGGACTCTTCATGGATTCCGTGGCAATGACCTCCTGCGCCATTTTCTTGAGATTTGCCAGCACCGCCGTCGGCAATGAGACGATCTCCACCTTCCCCTTGAATTCGGTGTTCAGCCGCTCCAGCGCGATCGCGTTCTTGGCTTCGTATTCCGTAAGCCCCAGTTCGCGGACGGCTGCAACGGCGTAATCGATCGTGCGTCGCAAATCAACTGGAAGCGCATCGTAGGCTTTCCTGTTGAAGCCAAACTCCAGCGTCGTGGCCGGCTCGTGCCAACCGGGATAATGGTAAAACCGGGCAGTGTTATGCAAACCCAACTTCATGTCGTCATGGGGGCCCACCCACTCGGCGGCGTCGATCACACCCCGCTCCAGCGCAGCGTAGATCTCGCCGCCGGGCGTCAGAACCACGGTCCCGCCAGCCCTGGAGATAACTTGGCCGCCGAGCCCCGGGATGCGCATCTTCAATCCCTTGAAGTCGGCAATCGAAGTAATCTTCTTCTTGAACCAGCCGGCCATCTGCGGGCCCGTGGCGGGGCCCGGTCGCGGCACCACGTTAAACGGAGCATAGGTCTCCTCCCACAGTTTGAGTCCATCACCGTGGAAGTACCATGTCGCCATGCCCTCGGGATTCATTCCGAACGGGACGCTGGTGAACCACTGCACCGCCGGGTCCTTCGCCGCCCAGTAGTACGAAGCCCCCATGAATGCCTCAATGGTGCCCTTGGAGGCGGCATCGAAGCACGCAAGCGCCGGCATGAGCTGGCCCGCAGGAAACACCTCGATCCGGAAGCGGCCGCCGCTCATCTCGTCTACGAGCTTGGCGAGACGCTGGGCGGAGCCTTGCATGACATCCAGTGCCGGGGTCCAGGTCGTGGCCATCCGCCATTGGATCTTGGGCTGGGCGATCACGCTGGGAGCATGAATCACGCTGGCCGCTGCACCCGCCACCGCCAGCGCCGCACCGGTTTTTTTAATAAATCGACGTCGGTCCATAACGTTACGCTCCTTTAGGTCAATGGGCTCCGGAACCTGCACCGGCTACGCATTCTCACTTGCGCTGACTCCACGGCGGCGTGGGAAACCGCGGCCGGTCGGCGGCGAGTTCCTCCGGCCACACAATCACCTTTTTCCCGTCCTGCCACTGGAACAGGATCATCCTGTGGGCGATCTGAACTCCGTCCTGATCGACCCTGAATGCGCCGAAAGCCGTGTTTATGTCCATCTTGAGGATGGCGTCGCGAATCCTGTCGGCGCCAAGCGAGCCTGCGCGGCGAACCGCTTCCGTGAAGACCTGGCATGCGCCATACGCCTCCGCAGTCTGGTAGGACATGTCGGCATCCCGAAATTCCTTATGGTGGGCCTCCACGAACTCCGCCGCCCCGGGATACTGCCGCGCAATAGGAACGATACCGCCTGCCCGCAGCGTCACAAGTTCCGGCACCCACTTAGTAGGCACGTAGATGAACTCCGCAGCCTTTCCCAGAGTCTCATGGAACTTGGGAAGGTCGCCCCCGGAAGTTACTGAAAACATCCGTGGATTCACGTCAAGCTCCCTCATCTGCTGCGCGATGCCTACTGCGTCGTTGAAATACCCGGGCGCGGCCAGAACGTCAGGATTAAGCTCCGCGACCCTTCGCAGGATCGAATGGAATTCCTTGGCACCGCGTGGATAACTTTGAACCAAGACAACCTGCAAGCCCTTTTTCCGGGCCATCGCTACGGCTCCGTCGCTGATTGCCTTCGGGAGCAACGTGTCCTCGTGGATCACGGCAAGTGTCTTCAGGCCGCGTTTTGCAGCGATGTCGATCAGGCCGTCGAGGTAGACCTCGGCTGGAGACGTAAACATGAAAACGTACTTGCGCCCTTTGCGAAAAATGGACGTCGTGGCCGCACAGCAGGAAACCATCGGCATCCGGTACTTCTCCACGACCGCCGCAACAGCGTCTGTGATGGGAGACGAGTAAGGGGACAGGACCGCATCGACCTTGTCTATTGCCAGGAATTTTTCGTAAATCCTGACCGCCTTGGCGGGCTGAGACTCGTCGTCCTCGACGGCGAGCTCAAGCTTGCGTCCAAGAAGCCCTCCTTGCTCGTTCGTCCTCGTGACGCAGAGCTTGGTCCCGCGGAGAGCATTCTGGCCGATAGCCGCATACGCGCCGGTCGTCGACATGGATGCGCCAATGCGGATTGGCGTTTGCGCAGAGGCCGTGCCTGCAGTCAATGCTAAAAGCATGGAGCTCGCCAGCACACATGCGATCCCAGCCGAATGCGTATTAACAAGGGGCATACATTCTCCAATTATGTACGTCGGTCAAAACATTCCGTGCAAAAAATACAAACGCTCAGAATCTAATCGCGATCACTTACCTGCTCAGCGGCCGACCGCCGTACTCAATTGCGCTGGTTCCACGGCGGCGTCGGGAACCGTGGCCGGTCGGCGGCAAGCTCCTCGGGCCATACAATCACCTTTTTGCCGTCCTGCCATTGGAACAGCACCATCTTGTGAGCGGTTTGAAATCCACCCTCGTCCACCCTGAACGCACCGTAAACGGTATGCGTATCCAGTTTCAGGATGGCATCGCGGATCCGCCCGCCATCCAATGAGCTCGCCCGTCTGACGGCCTCCACGAAAATCTGGCACGCGCCGTACCCTGCCACCGTCTGGTAGGAGAATCCGGCGCCAGGAAACTCCTTGTTATAGGCTTCAACGAACTCCGCGGCGCCCGGATACTGGCGCGCGATGGGTATCAGACCGCCCGCGCGGAGCGTAACCAGTTCCGCCAGCCACTGCGACCCGCCGTAGACGAATTCGGCATCACGTCCAAGGATCTCGTGGAACCTGGGCAGATCGCCGCCCACGGTCACGCCGTACAGCTTGGGGCTGATATCGAGCGCTTTGAGCCCGCGCGTGATGGCGACGGCGTCCTCGAAGTATGTCGCCGCTGCAACGACATCCGGCTTCGCCGCGGCAACCTTGCGCAGAAGCGGGCTGAAGTCGGTGGTGCCCTTCGGATAGGACTCCGCGAGGACCACCTGGAGCCCCATTTTTTTCGCCAGCTCCACGGTCCCCAGAGCCGACGCTTTGGGGAAAAGTGTGTTCTCGTTGAGCACCGCGACGGTCTTGAGTCCCCGTTTCGCTGCAATGTCGATCAGCCCCTCGAGGTACGCCTCGGCTGGCGAAGTCACCATGAAAACAAACTTGCGGCCTTTCCTGAAGATCGAGGTGGTGGCGGCATTGGGGGTAATCATCGGCATCCGGTACTTTTCGCTGACATTCGCCACGGCCTCGCTGAGCGGCGATGAATAAGGCCCGAGAATCGCGTCCACCTTGTCCTGCGTGATGAGCTTCTCGTAGATCCGTACCGCTACCGGCGCCTGCGACTGGTCGTCTTCGAAAACGAGCTCGAGCTTGCGCCCCAGGACGCCCCCCTTCTCGTTTGCATGCTTGACGCAGAGCTGGTAGCCGCGCAACTGGTTCTGCCCCAGCGCCACGAAGGAACCCGTCGTCGAAAGCGAAGCACCGATGCGAATCGGCGCCTGGGCGTGGGTCAGGCCGCTGGCCGTTCCTAACAAAATCCCGAGCGTGACAAGTCCGATGGCTTGTCGGGTTCGGCGGTAAACGCTGGAGGGAAGCGGGAGGAGTGCCCGAATGGAACACGGTAGGCATGTGAAGATCGCAGGACATCCAGCGTCAATCGCCATGGACTCTCCCCCGTAAGCGGCACTGCTGCCGCGGCAGCCACAATCGGTCTGCCCTCGTCTTTTATCGGTCTGCCCTCGTCTTTTTCTACCCCTGCGGAAGTTGCGCAAGAGCAGCCGAAAATGACGGCATGATACTACCGAAAGCGCCAAGGAACGTAAAGCGCTGCCACACTGCACAACGCGATTCCTGTGAACCGGATACGCGGTGGGCGCATGCGATCGACAGAATCCTGCTAAGCTGCGGTCGGTTTCCCTCCTCGGACAGGGCTCCATGCGCATTCTGAGCGTCTACGCGAGCGCTCACGGCTCCACGGCTGAAGTGGCGCGTTTCATTGCCGATGTCTGGAAAGGGCGCGGCATCGATCCCACGGTCGCAGCCGTCGGCTCGGTTCAGTCGCTGAAAGGGTACGACGCTTATGCCTTGGGGTCCGCCATCCACAGCGGACTGTGGTTGCCAGAAATGGCGTCCTTCGTCCGGCAGTCACGCAGGGTACTATCTGACAAGCCCGTCTACCTGTGGCTTACCTGTCTGCGCGCGATTGAATCCGGCGGCTATGCATACGTAACCAACAACTACCTGCCCAACCTGCTGTCCCGCACGTTTTCATTTCGCCGGATCGGAATATTTGCCGGCAAGATCGATATGGCGACAATCAATCAGGACGAGGCGTGGACACTCACCTTTCGCTACGATGGCAGCAGGGACCCGTCTACACTTGGCGGCGATCATCGCGACTGGAACGCGATCCGCGCCTGGGCCGAACAGATCGCGGACGATCTGCTTCCTGGCTCTGCGCCGCGATCGCCCGATGCAGCCCCCTCTTGATCAAGGAAGCCGCTCAGGACGGTCAACGCTTGGCTCCGAGCAATGTGCCGCGGCAGCGCCGGGTGCCGCAAAGGCACGGATTGGCGCGCTTCAACGCCGGCGTGTGGCGCTCCTCGAGAACCAGGTTGTAGTCGTAGGTGATTTCCTCACCGGAGCGGATGCTGCGGATCACCTCGATGAAGATCCTACCCTCGTCGTTCACCGCCTCGCAGTTGGGCGAGCAGGAATGATTGATCCAGCGCGACGAATTGCCTTTGTGGGTCGCGTCGATCACCGTTTCGTCATCGACCGCGAACAGCATGGTATGCGGGGAATCCCCGTGCTCCTCGCCGTAACGCTCGTCGGCCTCGTCGTGGCTCATGCGCTCGCCGATATACTCGATGAGCCGGCTGCCTTTGGGGATAGCCGCGAGCGCGAACACGCCGCGGCCGTGTATGGATGATCTGCGGACGGCAATGCGCCGCCGCGTTCCGTGCAAAGAACGGGACATGTTACTGTGACCTCGGATTGTTGAAACCGGAAAACCGGCTACTGCATTATCAGGCGCGTATTACCGTTTGATGGCGCGCGGAATGCGTATTGTAGCCTTTGCCGTGAGAAAATCGAAATCGCAGCCGCGGTCGGCCTGCTGCACCGACGCCATGAACAGCTTGCGGTAGCCGCGAGCATCTTCTTTGCGCGGACGTGGTTTCTTCCACGCTTTGCGCCGTTTCGCGAGTTCCGTCGCCGACACCAGCAGTTCGAGCTTGCGTGCGGGGACGTCAAGCCGGATGCGGTCGCCGGTTTTCACCAGCGCGAGCGGCCCGCCGATCGCGGACTCCGGCGTGACGTGCAGCACGATCGAGCCGAACGCCGTGCCGCTCATGCGCGCGTCCGAGATTCGAACCATGTCCTTCACGCCCTTTTGCGCGAGCTTTTTCGGGATCGGAATG
>Ga0153915_10007794_pt1 | contig 10138 bp, 7 predicted proteins | sample Opewatmetagenome_2_FD_107003 | JGI IMG/M metagenome (GOLD analysis project Ga0153915, IMG submission 107003) | Freshwater wetland microbial communities from Ohio, USA - Open water 3 Core 3 Depth 3 metaG | ecosystem: Environmental > Aquatic > Freshwater > Wetlands | place: USA: Ohio, Lake Erie... | reverse complement strand
GTTTTTAATCCGCTGCCCGTGATAACGAGGACGGTTCGGTCGCGCGCGCCAAACGACATTTTTTTGGAAAGCTGGAGCTGGCCGGCAAGGGTTGTTGCTGAAGCAGGATCGCAGAAAATGCCTTCCTGCTCGGCGAGCCATTTTTGAGCTCTTAAGATTTCCGTGTCGGAAACGCTGAGGATCAGCCCATGATTTTCATGAATCATCTTCAGGACGAGGTTTCCGCCGGGCGGATTGGGATTGGAAATGGCATGGGCGATCGTCTTGGGGTTTGGGAATCTGGAGAACGTTGTCTTTTTCCGGCTGAAAGCCCGGGCCAGGGGCGAGCATCCGCGGGCTTGGACTCCGATGAACGTCGGACATTTTTTGATGAAACCTTCGCTCGTCAGATCCTGGAATGCCCGGATGAGCCCGATGAGGTGGCCTCCGGCGCTCACCGGCACAAAGACATATCGAGGCGGGTGGGAATCGAGCTGGAAGAACGTCTCGTAACCCGTAACCTTGTATCCTTCGATACGAAAAGGGTCCACCGAATTCATAAAATAAATCCCGAATTTTTTGCCGATCTCAAAACTCTGCCGGAACAGCCTGCCGTAATCGCCCCGGACTTTGAACAAGTCGGGACCAAAGATCCCGGCCGAAAAGATCTTCTCTCGCGAGGTATCCTCTTTGACAAAGATGAAGCTCCGGAGTCCCGCCTTGGCGGCATAGGCGGCCGTCGACCCCGCCATATTGCCCGTCGAGACCGTGCCGATTTTCTTGAGCCCGAGCGAGAGCGCCTTATGGATCGCTACAACCGTCCCTCTGTCTTTGAAGCTTGACGTCGGGTTGGCCGTCTCGTTTTTGGCAAGGGTAAGAGGGAGGCCGAATTTTTTCATGGTCCGGCTGAGCCGAATCAGGGGCGTATCGCCCTCTCCCAGGCTGAGATCGGGCATGATTTTGGGGAGAGGAAGAAAATCGAGGTATTTTTCTATGGCCAGTCTTTTTTCGAGATGGAAGGCGCGCTTTTTTTGGGAAGGGGCGACGAGCAAAGGCTCGCCGCAGGCAGGGCAGAAGGGATGAAAGACGTCGACCGGATATTTTTTTTGGCAGAAGAGACAATCAAAATGATCCATGGGCTTCTCCCGTCGTCGAATTATAACCCATAATTTTGACCGGACAAAGTTGTAAATTCAGATGCGGACGGGTAAAATCAAGTCCCGATGAGGGCAAAGATGGTCTCCGATCCCAAAAACGATGAGTATTTCATGCGCCGGGCCCTGCAGGAAGCCGAAAAAGCGGCCAAAAATAGGGAAGTCCCGGTTGGGGCGGTGATCGTTGCTGGCGGAAAAATCATCAGCCGGGGACACAACGAACCCATCCGGCGCAACGATCCGACCGCCCACGCAGAGATCAGCGCGCTTCGGAAAGCTTGCCGGAAGCTCGGCAACTACAGGCTTCAGGATTGCGATTTATATGTGACGCTCGAGCCGTGCGCCATGTGCCTGGGGGCCATCATCCAAGCCAGGATCGGGTCTCTTGTCTTCGCCGCTTCCGACCCCAAAGCCGGCGCGGTCGTATCAATCATGAGGTATCCGCTTGAAAAGACGAACCACAAAATGGATATTCGGGGCGGGGTTCTGGCCGACGAATGCGGACGAATCCTCAAGCATTTTTTTATGTCGAGAAGAGGATAGACGAGCTGGAAAGACGTTTATTTTCCGCCCGAATCTTATATAATAAGAGCCCTTAGAAAGAGACCCGAAAAACGCGGAGAGGTGGCCGAGTGGTTGAAGGCGACGGTCTCGAAAACCGTTATTCTGAGCAATTGGAATCGCGGGTTCGAATCCCGCCCTCTCCGCCATACCACCCCGAAACGCTGACCTTTCAATAAAAAGGACAGGACCTATGAATAGAAAATGGATTAAAGCTTCAATTGCGATCGTCATTTTTCTGTTCTTCGCCGGATCTACAACGCGAGCGCAAAAGCCAGACACTCTATTAAACTTGGTGGGGTTTGATAAATTCGCGAATGAAATCCTGGCCGAATGGAAAGTTCCCGGCGTTGCGGTTTCCATCGTCAAGGACGGGAAGGTTAGCTACGCCGAGGGCTTCGGATATAAGGATGTCAAGAACGGCCTGAAAGTGACACCCCATACGATCTTTGCCATCGGTTCCTGCACGAAAGCATTTACGGCCACGACGATGGGAATCCTCGTCGATGAAGGAAAGCTGGATTGGGACAAGCCCGTCCGGACGTATCTGCCTACATTTAAGCTGCTCGACCCGGTCGCTTCGGAACAGATGACGCCGCGAGACCTCGTCTGTCACCGCTCCGGACTGCCCCGCCATGACCGCGTCTGGTATCTTTCTCCGTTCGGCCGTCAGGAACTTTTTGAGCGACTGCAGTACCTTGAGCCCAGCCGGGGTTTCCGGGCCGCCTATCAATATCAAAATCTCATGTTCATGACGGCAGGATACCTCGTCGAGAAAATCGTCGGCGTCCCCTGGGAAGAATTCGCGGGCAAAAGGATCTTGGAGCCGCTGGAGATGAGAGAGACAGATTTCACGGTCACGGACTCCCAGAAGGCGCCGGACTTTGCCTTACCCTACCAGGAGATCAAGGGCAAAGTCGAGCAGATCCCTTTCTGCAACATCGATGCCATCGGCCCGGCCGGATCGATCAATTCCAGCGTCTCGGATATGGCTAAGTGGGTCCTGTTCAACCTCAATAAAGGCCGCTATGGAGAAAAGGCCGATCAACGGATCGTGGCCGAAGCCACTCTAGCCAAAATCCATTCGCCCCAGATGGTCGTGCCGGATGCCTTGAAATACGACGAGCTTTTCTATGCCAGCTATGGCATGGGCTGGCGAATCACGGCCTACCGGGGGCATCCTTTCATTTATCACCACGGCGCGATCGACGGATTTTCGGCGATGGTCTCGTTCATGCCCAGGGACAATATCGGCGTTGTCCTTCTCAACAATCTGGAGGATGCGCCGATCAATTCCATCCTGGCTTATAATATCTATGACCGGCTGCTCGGGCTGAATCATATCGATTGGAACAAAAGGATCCACGAGGAACAGGCCAAATCGCGTCAGGAAGCCGAGAAAACAAAAAAAGAGCGGGAAAAAGACCGAAAATCCGACACCCGGCTTTCCCATTCGCTGGACGATTATGCCGGGACGTATGAACACCCCGGCTATGGAATCCTGACGATCGAAAAAGAGGGAAACGGGCTCAAGGCGAAATTCAACACGATGACCTTTGTCCTCACCCATTACCACTATGATATTTTTGAGATGACCAATGAATTGATCGATTTCGATCAGCTGCTGTCTTTTTATACCGATGCCAAGGGCTTGATAGGGAGTGCGGGAGTCAAATTCGAGCCTGCCGCGAAAGACATCGTTTTTTCGCGGATTCCGGCAAAGAACAAATGACTAAGATTGTCACGATCATCCTGATGGGGTTCGGACGAGTCGGCCGGGCTTTTGCCCGGCTGCTTGAAGAGAAAAGAGAACTTTGCTCGGAGCGCTATGGCCTGGAGCTTGAGCTGAAAGCCATTCTCGAACTCGGCGGCGGGATCGTCTTTTCCCGATTTCAAGAGCGATCGCGTCTTTTGAAAAATCCAGACCTCCGCATTCAGGACGATCGGTCATGGAATCCCGGCCTGACTCTGGAAGAGCTATTGCCGAAGACGGAGCCCGGCGTCCTGGTCGACTGTACGGTTTCCAGCATTAAAAACGGGGAACCAGGCCTCGGTTTTTTGAACAAAGCTCTGGACTGCGGCTGGCACGCGGCGACGGCCAGCAAAGGCGCGCTCGTCTTCGACTATAAGCGTTTGCTGAATAAAGCCCGGGAGAAGGGATTGAAGATAAAGTTCGGCGGGGCGACGGCAGCCGCGCTCCCGACGCTGGACGTCGGGCTTTGTTCTCTGGCCGGAGCCGAAATTCTCGGGATCGAAGGCATCCTCAACGGAACGACAAACTATATCCTGACCAGGATGGATCAGGGTCTAAGCTATGAAGCCGCCTTGAACGAAGCCCGGCAAAAAGGAATCGCCGAGCCTGATCCTTCGATGGACGTCGAAGGGTGGGACACGGCCTCGAAGCTTCTGCTCATATCTAATGCCGTTGCCGGGACGGAATTCACAATCCATGATATCAGGGTGGAAGGCATCACGAAGATCTCTGCCGAATTTCTGCGGGCGGCAAAAGAGGAAGGGAAGGTAGTCAAGCTATTGGGAACACTGCGGAAACAAGGAAGTCGATTCGAGGCCGAAGTCCGTGTCTCTCCTCTCGAGCCGGGCCATCCACTTTTCGGCGTCTCCGGAACAGACAAGGGGATCACATTTCTTACGGATACGATGGGCTCGATCACCGTTACGGGGGGAAAATCCGATCCTCGGGGAGCCGCCGCCGCTCTTCTCAAGGACATCATCAACATTTACCGATAAAGCCTGAAAATCCGGGGTCAAAGCTACTTTTTACGCACAGTTCTCCAGGGGCAACCTGCGTAAAAAGTAGCTTTGACCCCGGGAAGACATCTATAAATAAAGTCGGGGGAAATTGACCTCCCCCGCCTTTTTTGATACCTTAACAAGCTCAGAAAGTCATTCATATATATTTAAGCCCGGAGAGGTGTCCGAGTGGCTTAAGGAGCACGCTTGGAAAGCGTGTGTGCGTCGCAAGGCGTACCGTGGGTTCGAATCCCACCCTCTCCGCCATCTCCTAGCGTTTTTATCGAGGAGTCAGCCATGAACTCGAAGCATTACATTGCCATCGAGGACAAGTATGGGGCCCATAATTACCATCCCCTCGACGTGGTTATCTCCAGAGCCAAAGGCATTTGGGTCTGGGACGTGGAGGGGAAGAAATACCTGGATTTTCTAAGCGCCTATTCGGCCGTAAACCAGGGGCATTGTCATCCGCGCATCGTCAAGGCGCTTTGTCACCAGGCCAAAAATTTGACTCTGACATCCAGAGCGTTCCGCAATGACCAATGGCCGCTTCTGGCCAAAGAATTGTCCCAAATGACCGGCTACGAGATGGTCCTGCCCATGAATTCTGGCGCGGAGGCCGTAGAAACGGCTATCAAGGCGGCCCGGAAATGGGCTTATCTCAAAAAAGGCGTACCCCAGGATGGGGCGGAAATCATCGCCTGCACCAACAATTTTCACGGCCGGACGATCGCGTTGATCAGCCTCTCGACCGAGCCTCTCTACAGAAAGGACTTCGGGCCCTTCTCGCCCGGTTTTGTCATCATCCCCTTTGGCGATGTTGAGGCCCTCGAGAAAGCCATCACCCCCAACACGGCCGCTTTTCTCGTTGAACCCTACCAGGCGGAAGCCGGGATTTTGATGCCGTCCGAAGGGTATCTAGCAAAAGTTAAAGAGGTCTGTGAGAAAAATCGGATCTTGTTCATTGACGACGAGATCCAAACAGGCTTGGGCCGGACGGGCAAACTTTTTGCCTATGAGCACGAAGGGGCAAGGCCCGACATGATCATCATCGGGAAATCTTTGGGCGGCGGCTGTTATCCGATTTCCGCAGTGCTCTCTGCGTCGGACATATTGGGCGTCTTTAAGCCGGGGGAGCACGGATCGACTTTTGGCGGCAATCCGTTGGCCTGCGCCGTCGCCCGGGAAGCGCTCCGCGTGATCAAGACAGAAAAGCTGGTCAAGAATGCGGAGAAACAGGGTCGATATTTTATGGACAAGCTCAGGACGATCAAGAGTCGACACATCAAGGTTGTCCGGGGAAAAGGGTTGTTGATCGGGATCGAGCTCAAGCCCGAGGCCGGCGGCGCCAGACGCTTTTGCGAAGCCCTGAAAGATGCCGGGCTCCTTTGCAAAGAGACACACGAACGTGTCATCCGCTTCGCGCCCCCGCTCGTCATCCGGAAATCCGATCTCGATTGGGCTTTTGAGCGGGTCCGGGAAGTCTTTGCCAGGGCTGAAAATTGATATCAAAAAGGAGATTGTCTTGAAAAAACGCGGTTACAGGTCTTTAGAGCGTGAGAATGAAGTCGACCGGCGTCAATTTTTGAAAATCGGCGGAGCAGCGGGCGCAGGCTGGTTCCTCGGCAATCGCTTCCTCTGGTCTCATGAGACGGGACAGGCTGCCCCTGCTCAAAAGACCCCGCCGCCTCGCCCCAAGACAAACCTTGAGGACGCCCTCAAAGTTCCAAAAACAAAATATTCGTTGCCGGGACCATTCCCCGGAAAGGTTGTCGAAGTCCAGCACCCTGATGCGATGAAGGACGAAAAGCCGAACGCGGATGTTATTGCGGCTATGTTCGAAAAGGGGCTCAGCCGGCTTACGGATAAGAATCTCAAGGCGAGCTTCGGCCTCTTTTTCACGAACGACGATGTCGTCGGGATCAAAGTGAATCCCGTCGGTCCGGGCTTGATCAGCACCCGGCTGGAAGTCGTGGACGCCCTCATCGCCTGGCTTGTTGCCGGCGGACTGAAGCGGAACCAGATCATCATCTGGGACCGGTTTGACTATATGCTCAAAGATGCGGGGTATACGGCTGAACGCTATCCCGGCATCGGCATCGAAGGTCTGCAGACGATGGATGAGGGGGCGGCCGAGGGAAAAACACAGGACAACAGCCGCTGGCTGAGGCCGGACGGCAGCCATGTCAGCGCCGAGAATTTTGATAAGGATGTTTTTTATTGGGCCGACGTGGAAGGCCCGAAGGACCTGCCCTATTTGAACCAGCACGTTTTCAACGGAAAATATTCTTATTTCGGAAAGCTTCTAACCAAGAAGCTGACTAAGATTATCAACGTTCCGGTTTTCAAAAACACCGGCAATGCCATTTCTATGGCCACCAAGAACATCGGCTACGGCGCGGTATGCAACACGAACCGGCTCCATCGGCCGTTTTTCCTGGATGTCTGCGTCGAAGTCCCCGCCTTTCCGGTTCTCCGCGACAAGCTCGTCCTCAACATCACGGACGGCCTGCGGGCTCAGTACGACGGAGGCCCCGACGGCGTCGCCAAATTTACCTATCTTTTCAACACCCTGTTCTTCGCCACCGATCCCTTTGCCCTGGATATGGTCTGCCACAATATCCTCGTCCAAAAAAGAAAGAGCATGAATGTCCCCGTCAACGAGAACCCCCGTTTTACAGAATACCTCCGGTACGCCCAGAAGTTGGGGCTGGGCGTCGTGGATGATAAGACTCAACACATTCGTGCTTAAAATCCAAAAGGGTTTTCCTGAGTTGGATAGCGCCTTGCGCCGCAGCCATGCGGCAGAGTCATGGCGAGGCGTCTTGCGCCGTGGCAATCCGACGAAGTCGTGGCGAGCCTCTTGGCGCGGCAATCTCTGCTTTTGTTGCATTTTCTATTCGGCGTTGGCAGTCCTCGCCGCACAGATCATCGTTCCCCCGGACGATTTCTCTCCCGGCTGGAAAAAGTCGGGTAAACCTTCCGTGTTCATCAAAGCCGATCTTTATAATCACATCGACGGCGGCGCCGAGCTATTTATTGAATACGGCTTTGACAGGCTTCTTGTCCAGCGCTATGCCCGTGGGAAATCCGAGATAACACTCGATGTCTATGAGATGGAGAGCCCGGCGGCTGCTCTGGGGATCTATCTCATGAAATGCGGCCAAGAGACGCCCGTGGCAGAGATTCGTTCCCGGAATTCCGGAGAAAAATCACAATTGACGATTCTCAAGAATAAATACTTCGTCTCTGTCGATAATTACGACGGAGATGCGAAGAACCTGCCGGCTATGGTGGCGCTGGCGAATAAAGCCCTGGAGTCGATTTCCGAGGCAACCTCCGAGGAATTGTTCGGACTCCTGCCGAAAGAGGCCCTGGTCGGGAGGTCGCAGCGATTGATTCGAGGACCCGTCGCCCTTCAACCGTTTTTTACCTTCGGCGAGGGCGACATCTTGGATCTTCAGGGCAGGATATTCGGTGTGCTGGCCGATTATCGAGGAGAGGATAACGCGCTTTTTACGCGGCTGATCATCCCCTACCCGGATCAAAAACAGGCGCAGTCGGTATACGAGAATTTGAGGGCGAATCTCGATCCCTACTTGAAAATCTTGACGACCCGGGCGAACGGCTTCATTTTTTCGGATTTTAAACAGAAATACGGCGTGGTTGAGCTTAAGGGCTCGAAACTGGACATCCGCTTCAACCTTCCCTCTGTCCCGAAGGATTGAAAGAAGGCCTGGCCGAAAAGAAAACATGAATAGAACCTGGATGAATAAAGTGTCCCAAGCCGAAGCGATGGTCAGGTTCGAGCTGAAGGATGAGGAAACGATGAACCGAAACAGGAGACCGTCATGAAAACGATCGGGCTTATTGGCGGAATGAGCTGGGAGTCAACGGCCGAATACTACAGAATCATCAACGAGACCGTTAAGGAAAAACTCGGAGGATTCCACTCGGCTCGGATCGTCATGTACTCCGTCGATTTTTCCGAGGTGGAAAAAATGCAAGATCTGGGCCACTGGGACGACGCGGCCAGGCTCCTGATCGAGGCCGCTCGAAAAATCGAGAAGGCTGGAGCTGACTTCGGCTTGATCTGCGCGAACACCATGCACAAGGTCTTCGACGAAATCCAGAAGAGCATCGCGATTCCTCTTCTTCACATCGCCGACGTTACGGCCCAAGAGATTCAAAAGCTCGGTCTCCGGAAGGTCGGCCTGCTGGGAACTCGATACACGATGGAGCAGGATTTTTACAAGGATCGGCTGCAAAATAAATATCATTTTAAAGTCATCATCCCGAACCAACGGGAACGCGCCGCAATCCATCGCATTCTCTACAGCGAGCTCTGCCTGGGCAAAATCAGGAAGTTATCGCGAGATCAATTTAAGAGGATCATCGGCCGGCTTGTCGCCCGGGGAGCCGAAGGGGTTATTCTCGGCTGCACAGAAATTCCCCTGATCGTCGACAAGCATGATTACAGGATCCCGATTTTCGACACCACCGAGCTCCATGCCAGAGCCGCCGTGGAATACGCCCTTCGGCCGTAGGGAGGATCATCCTTTAGGCCGGGGAGTTCTTTGAGGCCGGCTTGATCAAAATTGTTTCGGACCTTCACAAAATGGAAATTCGGCCTGCCCAAAAATAGTTTTTTGAATTCCGGCCGATTTGTGCTAGACTGTTTTTTACATAAAAGGAATAATTTCCGAACCCGAAATCAATCATCAGGGACATGTCCTATCTCATTTATGCCCGGAAATACAGGCCCAAGACTTTTGAGGAGATGATCGGTCAAAAAGCCGTCGTCCAAACCCTTCAGAACGCCGTTAAAAATAACCGCGTCGCTCAGGCTTACATCTTCTCGGGCATGCGGGGGGTAGGCAAAACGACCGCCGCCCGCATTCTGGCCAAGGCCCTCAACTGCCAGCATGGCCCCACCCCGACGCCCTGCAATAAATGCGAATTTTGCATCTCCATCAACGAGGATCGCTCGATCGACGTCCTGGAGATCGACGGGGCGTCCAACCGCGGCGTAGAGGAGATCAGCCCGATTCGAGACACGGGCAAATATAAACCCATCCACAGCCGGTTCAAGATCATCATCATCGATGAAGTCCACATGCTCTCCGCCCATGCCTTCAACGCCCTCCTGAAAACGCTCGAGGAGCCCCCGCCCAGCACGGTATTCATTTTTGCGACCACGGAATTCCACAAGGTGCCGGCCACGATCATTTCCCGCTGCCAGCATTTCGAATTCAAAAAAGTCTCCCAGAAGGATATCATCAACCACCTGATGGACATCTGCAAAAAGGAAAGCCTGACTATTTCTCCTTATGGTCTCGGTCTCGTTGCCGAAGCCTCGGATGGGAGCATCCGCGATGCCCAGAGCCTTCTCGACCAGGCGGTGGCCTTCTGCGGCGAGAATATCGGCGATCAGGAGCTCAAGGAAATTCTGGGGACCGTCAGCCAGGACCTTCTCTTCGAGTTTTCTTCGGCCGTGCTCGAGGAAAAACCCGACGCGGTGTTCTCTCTCGTCGAGAAGGTCATCGAGTCGGGGCATGACCTACGGTTCTTTTACAAAGAGCTCGTCGAGCACTTCCGGAACCTGCTCCTTGTCGCGTCGGTCGAAAATGCCCAGGATCTGCTGGCCTTCAATCCCGAAGAGATCAAGCGGTTGAAAGAGGAATCTCAGAAAG
>Ga0153915_10007793_pt1 | contig 10138 bp, 7 predicted proteins | sample Opewatmetagenome_2_FD_107003 | JGI IMG/M metagenome (GOLD analysis project Ga0153915, IMG submission 107003) | Freshwater wetland microbial communities from Ohio, USA - Open water 3 Core 3 Depth 3 metaG | ecosystem: Environmental > Aquatic > Freshwater > Wetlands | place: USA: Ohio, Lake Erie... | reverse complement strand
GCGGGACGCGCGGGAGGGGCCTTCAGCTCGGACCCGGTATCGAGAAAGATCAGGTCGCCCTTTGCCCGTTGCGGCGCAGGCTTCGGCGCATCGGCGGCGGCGGTACCGCCCTCCTCGGCATCGAGCGCCTGCAGCCGCGCCAGGGTCTTGCGGGCGCCGATCGTATCGCCCCGGGCCTCGAGATCGTTCGCCAGCTTTTCCAGCTGCTCACGAGCCTCCGCGTTGCGGGAGGAGGCTCGGAGCAGCTCGCTCAGCATCAGGCGGACTTCCTTGTTGCCGGGGAACTGGTCCGCAAACTCCTTGACCGACTTGAAGGCATCGTCCAGCTGGTTGAGGGCGTTCATCCGCTCGAGATACTCGAGCAGGTTTTTCTTCGCCTCGATGACGACGTTCTTCCGAGCGTGCAGGTGGGCGAGCTTCAGGTAGGTTCCGATTCTGCCGGGGTTCACCCGGAGGATCTTACCGCACAGCGCGATGGCGTTGTTGTAGAAGCCCTGCTCGCCGTACAGGTCGGCGGCGCGCTCGTAGGCCTGGACCGCGGCGCCCGGCTCGTTGGCCTTGAGGTACAGATCCCCAATGCGGTTGTACACCGAGAGGTCCGGGACGGGGTCGTTGCCCGCCTCGAACTCGCGGATTGCCTGCAGGTAGACCTCGATGGCCCGCCGCCACTCCTCCTTCTGCTCGTACTTCCGGGCCGTTTCCTTCAGCTTCTCGAAGTTCATCCAGCCGGCGGGTAGAGGGTGGAGGCCTATGAAATACCGGGACTTAGAAGATACCGGCCCCTCTAGGCCCGAGCAAGGCAGACTGCTGGTGGAGCGGAGCGGGAAGGGAGGAAGGCGGGAGGGTAGGAGGCAGCGGGGGAAGGAAGGAGGACGGGAGAAGGCGGGAGGCGCTAGCCGGTTCGACCTCCTGCCTTCCCGCCGTCCCGCCTTTCCGCCTACTTCTTGAGGTTCGCCACCCTGATCAACTCCGGATTCCCGGGATCCGTCTGGAAGGACCAGTCCAGAATCAGGAAAGTCTGCCCCACGTGGGTCACCCGCACCGCGCCAAACCGCAGGAACCCGTCGCCGCCATCGGTTTCGAACACGTAGCCCCACCCTGGGAGGGCCTCGATTCCGGCGCGTCCGTAGGTGATGTTGGGCGCAAAATCGATACTGGTCAGGTCGGTAACCGGAGTAGTGCCGTACAGGGCGACCCCGGTGCCGGTGCGCAGAGGAGTGAGGAACAGGGTGCCGTTGGCATCCCGCTCCACCGTGAAGTCGGACTGGGTCGAAGACCCTGCCAGGACCAGACCGATCTCATTGGCGTCGGCGGCGCCGTCGCCATCCAGATCACGCCAGAAGCGGAAGCCGCTGCCGGCATCCTGAGCCTGGCGGGCGTAGAGCACCACATTCCGGGCGTCGGGCCGTGGAGTATCGGACCGGATGGGAGACCACAGGCTCTCGAATCCCTCGATGCTGACGGCCGAGACGCCGAAGCAGCGCGAGACTCCATTGGTGAGCGCGCTGGCCACGAACTCGGGTGCCACGGTGGTCCCTTCGAGCGACCAGGTCGTGCCGCACAGGTCCCGGTCGAGGTCGTACGAGGTGCTGTACACGCGATAGATCTTGAACCCGGCGGGATCAGACTGGTACGGATTGTCGGACCAGGTCAGCGCTATACCGCCGTTAAGTGAGGTCGTGGCCAGGGTGGTCGGCTTCTGCAGCGCCAGACGCTCGTCGACCGTGACCACAGCGCTGGGAGCGCTCTCCACTCCGTTGATATCCTCGGCCGTCACGTAGTACTGCAGGTGTGGCACGCCTTCATCGTGGAAGCTGTTGGACGTGGTGCTGCCCCGCAGCCGGTACGAGTCGGTGGTAGCCCCGCGCGAATAGACGTGCCAGACCGCCAGATTCGGATCGGAGTCGAAATCCCAGTGCAGCAGCACCCCAGCCGGGGCGCCAGGCGTCCCGCTCGGTTCGACCTCGTAGGTCAGGTTGCTCGGCGGGGCTACCAATCCGCCGCCGGACCCGACCGGCGTGTAGTCCGAGCAGGCGGCGAGGGCGAGGAATGGCAGGGCCAACCAGACGCGACGCATGACTGTCTCCGGAAAGGGAATCACCCGCTCTCAGGGCAGGAGGAGTGCCAGCCCGGCGGACGATGCCATCACGGGTCAGGGCAACGACTTACGCAGGAGGCCCGGGTTGGCCCTGTGTCCCGTGCCTGGGACACCCAGCAGGCAACCACGGAGACACCAGGATCCAGGGACGCAGCGGAGAGTCGTCCGTGGTCACGGGATCCGTTCGCCGCGAGCAGTCGGACCGCAGCGGAACTCGGCGTTCAGTTCGACCTCTGGTTGTAATCGAACTTGATATCGGGCAGATCGGAGAGGTACACCGAGAAGAAGAACGCGAAGTTGCCGTTCGGATTGCGGACGAAATTGAACCCCGCGCGCCACTCGTGCAGCACTCGCTCGAGTCGGACGGTCTGTGATTCGAACCGGTTGGCGGTGATGTTGTACTGGGTCGACCAGGAGACGTTCCAGAACGCCGTCGGAGAGAAGGCCGTACTGAACCCCAGGCTCTGCTGCGGTTGAGCTGCCGCACCGATACCTTCCCGGCGTTGCCGCGAGAGACTGTAGTTGAAGTTGGCGGTGAACTGGCGGCTGGTGGCGGTTCCCAGAGTCTGGTCGGCTCCGTAGCCGTAGAAGGAAGGCGGTCTCCCGAAGCGGCTCTGGCTCGCCACGTAGTTAGGGGGAGGCGGCGCCGCTTTGTCCGTGGAATCCGGGCGGTGCACCAGCCCGAACAGACCGAGGATGGACCGCACGGTGTGGCCCGAGATGGCGAAGCTGGCGGTCACCGCCTGGAGAAACGGCGAGAACTTCGCAGTATCAGATCCGACCGCGCCACGCCACAGATCGTGGGTCAGGCTGAGGTTGAAGCCCGGCAACAGGTCGCTCTGGAAGGCATTGGTGAGAGCGTCGGTCTTCCAGCCGGTCTTCCCGGGCTGCTTTGCCTGTTCGAAATCGTACTGGATCGAGCTCGTCTGAATGCCGAGAATGCGGAACTTGCGCGCGTTCTCGACGGAGGTCGTGTCCCCTGCCTTGGGCCGAGCCTTGCCCTCGAAGTTCTGCGACAGACCGATGCTGATCAGCTGGGAGGGGTCGCTCCGAAACTGAGGCGTGGCGCCCGGGCCGGCCAGGGCCCTCGCGTAGTCCCCCGGCACGCTCGCGGCCGGGCTGTAGCTGTAGCTGATCGTGGGGGACACGCTGTGCCGGATCCGCTGAATCGGTCCGAACCCGGGGAAAAAACCGAAGAACGTGGGCGACGCGGTGACGCCGAAGTTGAACCGCTTGCTCTGCCGCACCCAGTCGCCGCCGCTGGACCGGTTCCGGAGGTAAAACGGTCCGCCCGTCGAGTTCACGATGTTCACGCTCGGCTGCAGCTTCCAGCTGCTGCGGAACACGGTGGGCAGGTTGATGCCGGTCTGCCAGTCGAGGTCGGTTTCAAAGTCGCCCACCGTCGCCTGGCTCACGGTGATCGAGTCGGTCGGATCCGGCGTGCTGGGATCGGGGATCCGGGCCACCCCGATGATCTGCCGCCCGTCGACCTTCCGGTCGTTGTAGTTGAAGCTGTTGCGCCAGGTGAAGCCGCCGAACCTGAGCGGCGTGTCGAAGTTGACCACGGTGTTCCGCCGGTCGGTCGTCGCGGCCAGCGTGTCGAGAATCCCGCCGGCCCCGGCCCGCACCACGGGAGGAGTGGTCGGGAAGTTGGTCTCGAACGTGTTGGTCATGGACAGCCCCGGCGACCAGGTCACATTGGAGGCCAGGTCGATCGGCTTGGGCGTGACGGCCAGGGAGGGGAACTGCGTGGAGACGCTCTTGTCCGAGAGGTTCTGCCGCCGGTTGCCGCCGAGCGACACCGAGCCCCAGGGATACCGCTTGGAGAAGTTCGCCGAGCTGGTGATCTGCTGGGTGGACTGCAGGGGATCGATGGCGTTGCGCTGCTGCACGAAGCCGCTGCTGCTGTAATTGAGGCTCAGGTTGAGGGAGGTGCTGAGGTCGAAGTTCTGCCGGTGGTCCCACCGGATGTTGGTCGACCGGCTGCCGCCCGATTCCACCAGCCTCCGGTACCCCAGGGCGCCGCTCATGTCCCGCGACAGGATGCGGTACTGTCCGGCGATTCCGTACTCCGTGTACCGATTGGAGAACCAGTCGAGCTTGGCCACCGCGTCGAAGTATTCATTCGGCGCCCAGTAGTAGCCGATGTTGGTGACCTGCCGGTTGTAGCCGGGGTCCTGCCGCACGATGTCGTTGAGGCCGAAGCGCGGGACCAGAATGCCGGACCGCCGGCCTGGGCGCGCGTCCTGAAATACGAACGGCAACCACAGGATCGGCACGTCGCGGATATAGAGCACCGCAGGGCGGGCCACCATGACGGTACGGGAGATCCACTTCACCTCGCGGGCGCTGAAGTGATAGTGCGGAGTGGGGAGATCACAGCTGGTGATCTCCCCCTCCGCGGCGTACAGCCTGGACGCGCTCGAGTCCTGGGCCAGGTCCCCGCGCAGAAACCAGTCGGTCGTCCCCTGTTTGAAGCTGGTCAGCGCATCGGTGACGACCCCCCGCCGGATGCAGGTGTTGTAGCGGATCCCGCCGAAGCCGGTCAGCACGGTTTCCTTGTCGAAGAGCGCCGGCTCCCCTCTGGCGCGGATCAGGCAATCCGCCTCCTGGTAGGAGATGGAATCGGCCTCCAGGATGGTCTCCCCCCGCTTCGTCATCGCCTCCCGGGTGAGGATCAGGTGCCGCTGTTCTGCGAAGACGACGGCCGAGTCAGAGCGGAAACGGGTAGCCTGGTAGCCGGGCCGGCCGAGCAGCTCGGTCACGATCGAGTCCTCGGGCGCGAAATTCCACCGCGGCGTGGTTGGCAGCCCCAGCCGGCGGGCGGTAGCCGTGTCGATGGCCTGACCCGGCCGCGGCCTGGTAGTGTCGGCGGCGGTGGTGTCCGTCCGGGTGGTGTCCCGGCCGGGTCGGCGAAGGGTGTCCGCCGGACTCACCGGACGCTTCTTCACCGGGACCTGAGCCGCGAGTGGTCCCGGCGCCGCGAACAGCGCTACCAGGAGCAGCGCGGCGGTGACCGCCTCTTTGCGCACCCGGCGCCGGTGTATCACCCACGCTCCGACGAACCCGATCTCGTAGAGGAGGAGGATCGGGACGGTCATGATGATCATCGACAGGATGTCGGTGCCCGGGCTGAGCACCGCTCCCGCGATGGCGGCAAGCACGATGGCGTAACGCCGGAAGTGGTTGAGCCCGCCGGGAGTCACCACGCCCAGCGCAGCCAGCATCATCATGACCAGCGGAATCTCGAAGCAGAGACCCATCGCCAGAACCAGCTGTACCACGAACCCGAAGTACTTCTCGAACGTGATGAGGATCTCCAGCCCTTCCGACTGGAAGCTGAAGAGGATCGGCAGGGCCTGGGGCAGGATCACGACGAAGGCGAACGCCCCGCCGGCGCAGAACAGCACCAGGCCGGCGCCGAGCGCGGGAACAACGGCCCGCTTCTCCCGCGAATAGAGCGCGGGAGAGAGGAAGGCCCAGACCTGATAGACGATGACGGGGGAGACCAGCACCAGCCCGACGATCAGCGCCAGCTTGAGCGTGATCATCACCGGTTCGGTGGGGCTGGTGACGACCAGCTTGCCGCCGGTGATCTTGAGGTAGGGAGCGATCGGGGCCTTCAGCAGGTTCACGAACTCGAACCGCTGCACCACCCACAGCCCGGCCGCAAATCCCGCGACCAACGCCACCAGCACACGCACCAGCCGGACACGCAGCTCCTCGAGGTGCTCGAGGAAAGGCATTTCCGCACCGGGGCCTGTCATTTCCGTCCTGCTTCCTCAAGCCGGGGTCAGCGGCCGAGCGTCTTCAGGCGATCGCGGGCGAGGGCCGCCTCGTCAGACCGGGGATAGTCGCGCACCACGCGATTGAAGTATCCGCGGGCGCCGTCGAGGTCCTTTCTCCGCTCGGCCAGCAGTCCGAGCTTGTACAGCGAGCTCGCCGCCCGGGGAGACTGAGGGAAGGACTCTACGACCTTCCTGTAGTACACCTGGGCCGAGTCGGGATCCTCGGCCGCGTAGGTCTCCCCCACAAAATAGGTGGCGTCCGGGACCTTGGAGCTGGTGGGGTAGGTGCGGAGCAGCTCCCGGAAGCCCATGCGGGCGGTCCCCGGGCTGCCGCGCCGCAACTGCTGCAGCGAGGCGGCGTAGATCTGGTCCGCCGAGGGTCCTCCGGCGGCCGGCGGCCCCGTGGGTGCTCCGCCGGTCGGCGCGGCCGCCGCCGACGTGTCCGCCGCGGGGGGCGGGGCGTTCAGCTGTTCGGAACGCGCCTCGACCTGGGTCTGCAGCTCAGTGAGCCGTTGCTGACTCTGGCCGGTGAGGGCCTGAACCTGGACCAGCTGTTGCTGGATGCTCACCAGGTCGTTGGCCACGTCGCCCCGAAAGCCGGTGACCTGGCGGCTGAGCGCGCCAAGGTTGCGACTGACCGCGTCCAGCGAGTCCATGATCCGCCGCTGCACCTGGAGCAGCTCGCCCAGCTGGACGGCCCGGGCGGAGTCGGTGCGCTGGTTCTCGGAGCGGGAGAGGACGAGCTGGTCCTCCACCCGCCGCAGGTCGCCCTTGGAGGCACAAGCCCCCAGGGCGGCCAGCGCGAGCCACGGCGCGATCAGGCGACAGTGCCGCATCACGGATTGCGGAGGTTCTGGCCGCCCGCGGTCACTTCGAACTCGTCCCGGCGGTTAGAGGCCCAGGCGTTCTCGTCGTGGCCGGGATCCAGAGGCCGCTCCTCGCCGAAGGAGACCGTCTCGATGCGACTGGCATCGACGCCCTGGTTGACCAGGTAGCTCTTCGCCGCTGCCGCGCGGCGGCTGCCGAGGGCGAGGTTGTACTCGTCCGAGCCGCGCTCGTCGGCGTGACCGCTGATCCGCACCCGAAGCCCGGAGTTGGCGCCCAGGATAGCGGCCTTGCGGTCGAGCACCGACCGGTCGTCGGGCCGGATGTCCGACTTGTCGAAGTCGAAGTGGATCATCGTGGCCACCTCGCCGAGCAGGGCGGCGGTGACGCGGGCGGCCGCCGCCGCGGGATCCTCCGTGGGTGCCGGTGCTGGCGCGGGCTGCGGTGCAGGCTGGGGAGCCGGGGCAGCCGGCTGGGGCGCCGGAGCACTCGGCTGCGGGGCCGGCTGCTCGGGCTGCTTCTTCCCGCCGCAGGCCAGCACGATGACGAGCGCGAGAGGGGCGGCGAGCAGGCGGGTGAAGGCGCGGGACTCCATCGGACCTCCGGAGGGCTAGGGCTGAGTGGGAACAGGGTCGGAGAGACGGCGCGACCACGCCGGCAACCGCGCCTGACCTTGGAACGTGAGCTGGCGGATGCGGCCGGTCACCATATCGATGACCCAGAGCTGCCGCCGGCCGCTGCGATCGGAGACGAAGGCCAGGTGGCGCCCGTCCGGGGCCCAGCTCGGATCCTCGTTCCGTCCACTGGAGGTCAGCTGGCGCACCCGCCGGCTGGCCACGTCGAGCACGAACACCTGCGGGGCGCCATTGACGTCCCGATGGAACACCACACTGGCTCCGTCCGGTGACCACTCCGGCGCGTTGGAACTGCCGGTGACGCCGTAGTCGAACGGAGCGAGCAACTCCTGGTCGGTGCCATCCGCGGCCATCACGTAGATCTGTGGCGCACCGGCCCGCGTGGAGACGAACGCCAGTCTGCGCCCGTCAGGTGCGAACGTCGGGGAAAGATTATCGGAGTAGCGACCCACGGTCAACCGCTGCACGCAGCAGTTTTGCGATGCATCCGCAGTGAAGATATCGGTGCCGTCCTCGCCGGAACGAGCGAAGGCGACCAGCCGTCCGTCGGGGGAAAATGTCGGCGTGATGTTCAGCAGGGCGGTGGTCCCCGTCACCACTGTCTTTTCACCGGTCGCGACCGACTGCAGCACCAGGCTCCCGGTCCCGCGCCCGAAACGGGTATAGACGATGCGCCGCCCGTCGGGACTCCAGGCAGGGGACAGGACCTCTTCCCCGGGCGGAGTGACGACAGTGACACCGCCTCCGTCGCTGTCGACACGGTAGAGCCGCCGGTCCTCCAGAAACAGGATGCGAGAGCCGGCATACCCCGGCGTCCCGGTGATCCACCGGACCACCTCGTCAGCCAACCGGTGCACGGCGAGCCTGAAATTGACGTCGAACTGGGCCGGCAGGGTGAACCGCTGCTCCCGCCTGAGGGCACCGGCGGTGATGTCGTGCAGCCGAACGGCGGCACCCGGGCCGTCGGGGGCCAGTTCCACGGCATAGGAAGCCCCGAGCGTGCGGAACAGCGCGTAGTCGAGCGCCCGGCCCCCCGGGTTTACGACTCCCGTGGTATCCCGAGGGCCCAGAGTGATGACCTCGAAGCGATCCGAGTAGTCGAGGTCCCGGGACAGAATCGCCCGGGCCGAATCGAGCCCCGGGCCGGGGAGCACCACAACCGAGGGCCTCACCCCGGGGCGATACTCGATGCCGATCCGGACCCCTTCCGGCGTCCTGGTCGTGTCCTGGGCGGCGAGGGGAACGGCGAGGGGCGCCGCCACTGCGGCGAGGAGCCATCCACGGAGAGAACGACGGATCATTGGGTCCTGGGCGTGAAGTAGAACGACACCGGGAGCACATCCGCCGGCCAGCCATCCGGCAAGGCGCCGAAGGCGCCGGCGGTCCCCGCGGCCTCGATGGCACCCTGGGCCGAGAGATCGAAGGAGAAGACCCCCGAAGGCCGCGTCAGACGAATCTCCCGCACCGAGCCGTCCCGCAATATGAGGAAGCTCACCTCGGCCCGGAGCGCGGCGTTCCCCAGCGGCCGCTGCCAGCGTCGATACACTTCCTGGACGATGTTCCGCAGGTAGTCCGGGTAGGGAAACGCGAGACCCGGCGTGCTGACGGTGACCGCATCCGACCCGGTGCTGGGTGTCTCACCGGGCAGCGGCCTCGTCGGGGTGGCGGCCTTGGGATTGGGTTCCGCTTTCTCGGCCGGTTTCGTGACGGGCTTGGGCTTGGGCGGCGCCGGCTTCTCCGGCTTGGGCGCCGGCCGGTTCGGCGCCGGCTCCTCCGCGGGAGGACGCGTTACGGCCTCGGGGGCCGGCTTCTCCTCCGGCGGCGGGGCCGGCGCCGCGACCAGCTCCACCGCGTAGACTGGCGGACCGCTGTGCACGGCGGCAATCGTGCTCCACAGGAGGAGAATCGCGGCGGCGTGCACCACGACGCTGCCCGTCAGCCCCACGGCGAACCCGCTCCGCTCCCGCCCCGCGGCCAGCCGGTGCTTCACGGCCGTTCTTCCTCCTCGGCAACCAGCCCCACGTCCGATATCCCCGACGTCCGGATGACCGCGAGTACCCGGACTACGTCACCGTAGGGCACCCGCCGGTCCGCGCGCAGATACACCGACTTCGGCCTCCGGCTCTTCACCAGCGCGCCGAACGTCATGCGGAAATCGCCGTAGGAAACCCGGGTCTCGTCGATGAAGATCCGACCCTCGCGATCGACGCTCACGACCATCCCTTCCTTCGCGGGGATGGGCCGGGCCTCCGCCCGGGGAAGCTGCACGTCCACCCCGCCCTGCATGATCGGCGCGGTGATCATGAAGATGATGAGCAGCACGAAGGCCACGTCGACCAGAGAGGTCACGTTGATGTCGGCCGAAAGCGGCAGTTCCCCGTGACCGCGGAGACCGCCGCCGTGCCCCACGCCCCAGCTCATCAGAGCATCCCTTCGCGGGCCATCGTTCCCACCATCTCGTTGGCGAACCCCTCGAGCTCACCGGCAAACACCCCCAGCCGGTTGGCGAGGAGATTGTAGGCCATGATCGCCGGGATCGCCGTGGCCAGGCCGGCGACCGTGGTGACCAGCGCCTCCGCCACACCGGGCGCCACTGCGCCGATGTTGCCCGACCCCTTCGCCGCGATCCCGATGAAGGCATCCATCACGCCCAGCACGGTGCCCAGCAGCCCAAGTAGCGGGCCGACCGAACCGATGGTCGCGAGCCACGAGATGAACCGGGCCATCAGATCCCGCTCGGCCGCCACTTCTTTCCCCAGCACCATCTTCAGCGCCTCGAGCTGGGTCGTGGT
>Ga0153915_10007792_pt1 | contig 10139 bp, 10 predicted proteins | sample Opewatmetagenome_2_FD_107003 | JGI IMG/M metagenome (GOLD analysis project Ga0153915, IMG submission 107003) | Freshwater wetland microbial communities from Ohio, USA - Open water 3 Core 3 Depth 3 metaG | ecosystem: Environmental > Aquatic > Freshwater > Wetlands | place: USA: Ohio, Lake Erie... | reverse complement strand
TTGACTCCCAGTTTCACCATTTTCTGGTAGTAGCCCTCGATGAAGAATTCCTTGATGCCCGGGATGGGGGCTTCCAGTGGCCATACGGGGACATCCATGTACCGTCCCAGTGCCTGGAACCATTTGTATCTGGCGTCGCAGATGGCGGCTGACGACATCAGAAACAATGGCTTGGGCATTCCTCCCAAAGGCGCTTCGGGAGGTATTTGTCCCTTCAATTCTTTCATCATCCTGGATGCATAGCCCAGGGTGGTCAGGCTGTAGCCACAGAGGTGAGTGGGAAAGCCCTCGGCGTCAGCCCTGTCCAGGTATTGCCGGGCGACTCCCATGGCCGCAGCAATAGCGCCATAGTTTTCAGGATAGACCACTTCTACATCCATGGCCTTCAAGATAGGGTCGCCATAATAGAAATTGAGCATGCCCCATACAGCAGGTTTGCCTGCCTGTATGGCTTCAATGCTCTTGAGGTATGTCTCGTTTACCTTGGCCCTCAGCGGGTACATGGATTTCAGTCGGTTGATCGTCTTTTTTTCCTTCTGTACGACCATAGCCAATTCACCTCCCGAGAAGACTCGCGTGGAGCTGGAGCGATTCATGCATGCTAGCATACAAGGGCTCGGAAGTCGAGTTACGTGCGTGATATGGCTGCACACCGCAGGAAGATTGCGCCGTTTGGCTGCTTTGATGGAAGGTCCGGAACTACCCTCGGCCTCGGGTCAGTGAATTCCCGGAATATGGTGATAATTGCTTCGCTGGTGATACAATAGGATTTCAGGACCGATGTGGATGAAAAGAATTGGTCTATTGTTGATTGCCATGGCCCTGGTTGCAGGCATGGCCGGGTGTTTCACTCCGTTTCGCATGCAATTCCGACTTAACACCTCGAGCACTGAAGGAGGCCGGGTAACAACTCCCGGCGAAGGGGTTTTTGTCTATTGGCAAGGAACAATAGTCAACCTGGTGGCTGAGGCGGATGAGGGCTATCGTTTCGTCGAGTGGACTGGCGACCCGTGTACCTGCAACATTGCCGATATCGATGCTGCTTCAACCACTATCACGATGAACAATGACTACCTCGTGGTCGCGAGCTTCGAGGAGACAGTGATAGTTCAACACCGGCTCGCGATCAATAGCACGGAAGGCGGTAACGTGACGGCGCCTGGCGCAGGAGTGTTCGCCTACGACGAAGGAACGATAGTCGACCTGGTGGCCGAGGCCGATGAAGGCTACTTCTTCCTGGAGTGGACTGGCAACGTTAGCACCGTTGCTAATGTTCATGCTGCCTCGACCAATATCACGATGAACGGTGACTACGAAATCACTGCCAACTTCGGCAGCCTGTACGGTGACGATTTCGGGACACTTGTTTCTATCGATCTGTCAGCGATTAGGCAGTAATGGACCGGGAAAGGGCCAATCAAGTCGTATTTCTCTCCATGTTGCCTTCGGTAGAAATCTGCGCTGTCCTCTTCATGGGGTGCAGATAAGACTCGACTCTAAGAACTTGTTTCGTTTACTCTTTAAGGCGGCCCCGGCTCAAGGGTGTTCTGATAGGCAGTTGCGAGGTCGGCGCTGTCCATCACTATGTCGTCGCCGCTGATCTCGTATGTGACTGAGGCTTTGGGAAAATCGACACACGCCCCGCTAATCCCTTCGCCCGTCTGTGCCTTGAACTTAGTAGCGCACCTATTGCATACCAGGATGTCTCCGTCAAGAGAGAAGCCTATCGACTGGCACGGCGGGCAGACATTTGCCCGAACGTGGATTTCTCCATCCAGCACGTAGGCCATGAAATTCATATCCCCATCCTCTGTCTTCAGATTGAAGTGGACATTCCGATCCCTATCGACCTCACTCACCGATATGGATACGGTATCGCCAAGGACCTCCGGTTCAATCCACGTCGCCTCTATACGCCCCTCACTTTGTACACCATTACTATTACAGGCAACGATGCTTGAAACCAGTGTAAGCAAAGCAAGGATGAGTACTACGTTCTTCAACATTTATTACCTCCTTCTTGGTTAATCTTGTGCACAATTTGACCGTCCTGGAGGACTACCACTTCCTTGGCATACCCAGCTATCTCAGGATCGTGAGTAACCATGACAATGCTGCGGCCTTCACTGTTCAGTTGACCGAACAAAGCCAGGATTTCCTTACCCGTTTTTCGATCCATATTGCCTGTCGGCTCGTCCGCTAGGATAAGAGACGGATCATTAACCAGGGCTCTGGCAATTGCTACTCTCTGCTGCTCACCGCCGCTTAGCTGGCTGGGCTTGTGTTGAGCCCTTTTGTCTAGTCCCACTCTTGTCAAGATATCCAGCGCCTTCTGACCTCCGTTATTCGCCCCGCCGAATGTCAAGGGCAACAGGACATTCTCAAGAGCAGTGAGCGATGGAATCAGATGGTACTGCTGAAAAACGTAGGCAATTTTGCCTCTTCTGACGTCAACGAGAGCATTCTCATCGAGGCTGTCGATGCGTTTACCATCTAGAATCACTTCGCCACCGGACAGATTATCCAGACCTCCGATGATATTAAGAAGAGTTGATTTCCCGCTGCCAGATGGCCCCATGACGGCTATGAAATCGCCTTCATCTACACGAAGCGAAACGTTGCTCAAGGCGACTACCTTGGCCGTCCCCTCTCCGTAGATTTTTGATATGTTTTTGACCTCTAGCATTCTGTTACCTCACAATGACCTGAAAGAATCAGCGACCTTGATTCTGGAGGCGCGGAAAGCCGGGTACACACTCGCTATGACGGCAATAAGGGTAGCCAGAGCCAGTGAAGGAAGGAAATACTGCGCAACATAGGAGACCGCTACACCTCCGAGAATCAACGGCCCGATTATGTGTGCAAGCAGAGTGCCAGCTACGTATCCCAGCAGCCCTCCCGCGACGCCAACGATAATTGCCTCGTAGAAGAAAATCTTCATTATCTGATTGCGTGATGCTCCCACTGCCTTCATTATGCCGATATCCTTGATTCTTTCGTGAACGGAGGCTGTCATGGTGTTGACCACGCCGAAGCAGCCGACGGCCAGTGTGATCGCAGCCAGGGCGAATAGAAAGCCGCTCAGCTTCTCCAGCATGCCCATCTCGGTCTCAGCTATTTGTGTCACTGCAACTGCCCGAATCCCCGCCATGTTCTCGTTAATGGCACTGGCAATATCCGAGGTCGGACAGGCATTGCACAGTGCCCGAATGTCAATTGAGGAAACCAGTCCCTCTTTATCGAATGCCTCCTGTGCCGTATCCAGAGGAACAAAGACCTGATAATCTTCGTTTGAACCCGTCTCCTCAAGAATCCCGGCGACTGTCACCTCCTCTCCATCGAGCGTGAGCCTGTCGCCGACATTGAATTTCAATAGCTCAGCGGCTATTGCCCCGACCAATGCCTCGCCGGGGGCCTCGAGGTACTTCCCTTGTGAGACTCTCCACCATGTCTTGAGTAGTCGCTCCTCTGGCGGGTCTATTCCAACCACTATCACAGAGGTTCCATTCACCTTAGTATTCATGTAGAGTTTCGGAGCTATCGTAACAATGTCTCCCTCATCTTCTATATTTAATGCCTCTCTTATCATGCCGTCTGCTATCTGTCGGATCTCGGGCAACCTGTCTTCAGAAATGTAGTTCTCGCCGATTGCCAGAGTGCCGAGGCTTAGACCACCTAATCCTATATCAATATCACTTATCGCAGGCATGACCATTAAGTTGGCTCCATATTTCTCCAATTGACCATAAATATTCGTTTGCCCGGCAAGGGCGGTTGTCAGCACGGCTATGATTGTAGTAATGCCAACAACCACGCCCAGCGAGGCATATAGGATGCGTTTCTTTCTTCTCCTGATGTCTTTCATAACTATCTGGTACAGTTTCATACAGTCCCCCCGAGTGGTCTGTCGACCATCTTTTGCCCGCTGATATCTATAGTTGTTCCATCGACTCGCTTGACAGATGGAAAGACGACACTTCCGCACCTTGCGCAGGTCCTGGCATCTACGGCACCAAACAGGAGAAAGCTGTCCGCACGATTTGGGCATTGCCTGATTTCGACATCATCATTATTGGTGACCTCTTTTCTTGCTAGCGCGACCCGCCTCTCCTGGATGCAGTGGCTGACTACTCCGGGTGGTTGCTTCTTTCTGCTTTTGCCGCTCTACCAGGTCCTGCAATGTCGTAGAATCCAAAACCTGACTCATTGCCTGCTTCATCTCGACCCAGATGTCCCGGGTAGCGCAAGACGCAGAACGGTGGCATAACGCAGGAGTATTGACACAATCGACCGGGGCGATGGAGCCTTCGAGCACCTGAACCACCTGACCAAGCTTGATCTCCGCCGGCGGCTTGAGCAGTAGGACGCCGCCCCGCGCTCCCCGGGTGCTCTTCACCAGACCGGCAGCTATCAGAGGAGCAATTAGATGCTCCAGATACGCCAATGAAAACTCTTGCCTCTGGGCAACATCCCTTAGTAGGACCAGTCCCTCATCTTGATGAAGAGCCAGGTCCAGAAGTGCCCTGAGTCCGTATCTGCCCCTGGTAGATAGTTTCATCAAGTCCTCCTGAATGTTGACTAAACTAATCAACTTAGTACATAATAGCCTAAGGTTATAGACCTGTCAAGTCCTGAAGAATCGATCGATTTGAGACAGTTGTCAGCGACCCGGTGACTTGTCCACTATATTGACGAATCTGGGCGGATAAGATACATTGCTGGATTAGCGATAGCCATGGTGGGAAGTCTCTAAGGTACTCATCATCTGGCGGATTGCCACCTTCCTGTGGAGAGACCGGGTGACTGCCTCTGCAATGCCTCTTATTTGGTCAGACTCCAAACCACGCTCTGTCCCGAGCTATTGGATTGAGACCGGCGTATGCTCAAGTGTTTGTTGATTGCTAATCGGGGAGAAATTGCCCGGCGCATAATCAAGACGGCAAGATTGCTGGGTATCGAGACCGTAGCTGTCTATTCGGACATAGATGAGAAGTCTCTGTTCGTCCAGGAAGCCGACAAGGCCCTGCGAATCGGGGAAGCCAGGCCCACGGACAGCTATCTCAATATAGATAGGATTATTGCCGCGGCCAGACAGTCCGGCGCAACCGGTATTCATCCCGGATACGGCTTCCTGTCCGAACGATGGGAATTTGCTCGGAGGTGTGAGAAAGAGGGGCTGATATTTGTCGGCCCGACCTCCGAAGTGATTCATAGAATGGGAGACAAGTACCGTTCGCGGGAAATAGCGACCGGGTTAGGCATCCCTGTTCCGTCAGGAAGCGGTATCCTGAGTAACGTGGAAGAAGCCAGGAAGTGGGCGACCGAACTCTGTTTCCCGGTCATCTTCAAGGCCTCGGCCGGCGGCGGCGGGATCGGCATGATGAAAGTGGAAAGAGAAGAGGAGGTCGCAGAAGCATTCGATACGGCCACAAATCGGGCCAGATTAGCTTTTGGCGACGACAGAGTCTATGTCGAGAAATACCTGGACTCCCCCCATCATATAGAAATCCAGATCGTGGGAGATAAGGACGGCAACGTGGTCACTTTCCCGGAGAGAGAGTGCTCGGTGCAGCGACGGCACCAGAAGGTGATTGAAGAGTCGCCGTCTCCTTTCGCTACTGACGAACTAAGACATGAGCTACTACAGACGGCCAGACGTCTGGCTCAGGGAATCAGCTATACGAATGCGGGCACTGTTGAATTCGTCGTCGATGGGCATCGAAATCACTACTTCCTGGAGATAAACGCAAGGCTTCAAGTAGAGCACCCAATTACTGAAATGATAACCGGTATTGACCTGGTTGAGCAGCAGCTGAGGATTGCCTCGGGTGAATCTCTGCCCGTGGGAGCAGGGGATTTGGGGTGGAAGGGATGGGCCATCGAATCTCGTATTTATGCCGAGGATTCAAAAAACTTCTATCCTTCACCGGGCAAGGTAGTCTCATACGTCGAACCCTGCGGCGAGGGAATAAGGGTGGACTCTGGATATCGGGCCGGAGACATCGTGAGCCAGTTCTATGACCCTCTGATTGCCAAGCTGATTGTCTGGGGCGAGGATAGAAACAAGGCAATGACGAGAATGCAACATGCTCTGGACAACTATGAAATTACAGGTATCAGAAACAACATTCCCTTCCTGAAAGAAGCTTTCGCCTCGGGGCTATTCAAATCGGGGAACTATGATACTCATTTCATATCGAGGCTAAAGGAGGAGAAAAATGGGTGACATAATGAAACGGGAGGTCGAAAACCTTGGGCGCCTGCGCGAGCAAGTCAGACAGATGGGAGGAGAGGAAGCTGTCAAGAAACACCATGAACGAGGGAAACTGACTGCCAGAGAGAGGCTCAACCTGTTGATTGGGAAGGGAACATTCGTCGAGACTGGAATGCTCGGCAGCGAGTTCGGTGTGGACGAACTTGTGCCGGCCGACGGTGTCATCACAGGCTATGGCAAGCTGGATGACGGTGTTCGCCTGAGAGATGTAGCCGTGGCAGCATACGATTTCACTGTGAGAGGCGGCTCCATGGGGGTTGTCAATGAGACCAAGGTGACCAGAATAAGAGAGATTGCCCTCAGAGAAAGAATACCCATGATATGGCTGAATGACTCAGGGGGTGCTCGAGTCAGTGGCGGCGGCTTCAGCGGCGAGAGAGTGGCGCTATTTGCCGACACAGGTTATCTCTTCAAGGAAGAATCTTTGATGTCGGGAGTGATCCCGCAGATCGCAGCCATGATGGGGCCGGGATATGCCGGCACTGCCTATATACCAGGCCTGTCCGATTTCGTACCCATGGTCAAAGGAACGAGCTTCATGGGACTGGGTGGACCGGCTCTGGTAAAATCGGTCATCGGGGAGAAGCTCACGGAGGACGAGTTGGGCGGTTCCAGGATCCACTGTGAGATTAGTGGCTGCGGAGACCTCGAAGTTGGCTCGGATGAAGAGTGTATCAAAGCCATAAAGGAGTATATTTCCTTCTTTCCCCAGCACTACGAAGAGAAGCCGCAGCGAAAGGAATGGTCTGGAGACCCTACAGCTCTGCTCGATGACGGCATACTGAGTGTCATCCCTGACAATCCGCGGGAAGCCTATGACATGCACGACCTAGTGAAGTATATCGTGGACGATGGACACTTTTTCGAAATGAAGCCGAAGTGGGGGAGGAATATCGTTACCGCCTTTGGGCGTATAGCCGGTTATCCGGTCGGGATGGTGGCCAACAACCCGATGTTCTACGGAGGTGTCATCGACATTGATGCCGCCGACAAAGCCGCCCGGTTCGTATGGCTTTGCGATGCTTTCAATATCCCGCTTCTTTTTCTGTCTGACGTCCCCGGCTTCATGGTCGGTTCCAAGGCGGAGAAATCAGGCATAATAAGGCATGGAGCCAAGATGGTCCATGCGGTTGCTGAAGCTACTGTGCCTAAATTCACCGTGATCGTGAGGAAATCCTATGGCGCCGGCTACTATGCTATGTGTGGCAAGGCCTTCGACCCCGACCTGTTGATTGCCTATCCCGGAGGTGAAATATCGGTTATGGGACCGGAGGGTATGGTTTCCATTTTTGCCAGAAAGCAACTTGCTGAGGCTGAGAACCCGAAGGAGATGCTGGCCCAACTTGCCGAGCAGATAAGACCGCAGATTAACATATTCAAAACGGCCAGGTCCGGTGTCATAGATGACGTAATCGATCCCAGGGAAACGAAGAGAGTGTTGTATCGGGCTCTTGAGTTCACCAAGGACAAGAAGATACTCAGGCATCCCCGGAAGCACGGGGTCTACCCGGTATAAGGAGAAAACCGATGTATCAGACGATAGTCACTGAAACAAGAGATAAGGCAGGCATCGTCACTTTGTCTCGCGAACAGCGAAGGAACGCTATATCCCCCACTATGACGATCGAACTTCTTGACGCCCTGAAGAAGTATGACGACGACGGAAGAATTGTCGTCATCGTGCTGACCGGGGCCGGCAGCAAAGCGTTCTGTGCCGGGGCCGACTTTGGTGAAGCTGTGAGCGCGACGGCAGGGCTACTGGACCGCCATGAAGAACAGAGGAGATTCGCCGAGCTTTTCAAGGTGATAAAGGCTTTGCAGAAGCCGCTAGTGGGACGGATTAACGGCCATGCCCTGGGGGGTGGATTCGGGCTCGCCTGTTCCTGCGACATAGTGGTGGCGGCTGAAGACTGCCAGTTTGGCACCCCGGAGATAAACGTTGGATTGTTCCCCTATGTGATTATGGCGACCTTGCTGCGATCTATTTCAGCTCCCAAGAAGCTGGTAGAGCTGATGCTGACTGGCGAAAGACTAACTGCCAGGGAGGCCCAGCAGCTTGGCCTGGTGAACCATGTCGTGCCCAGAGAACAACTGGACGCGAAGGTGGATGAAATCACCAAGAAGATAGCCAGCAAAAGCCCAGCTATCCTGAGGCTGGGCAGGAGAGCCTTCTACACGATGCGGGATATGGAATATGAGAAGGCGCTGGAGTATCTGTCATCAATGCTGGCCATCAACACGATGGCTGAGGATGTGGCGGAGGGTATCGGTGCTTTTCTAGAGAAGCGCGAACCGCGCTGGAAAGGAAAATAAACACAGAAGAGGCAACACATGGGACTGAATGACAAAGTGGTAATAAGCGCTGCTCTGACCGGGGTAGCCGCCAATAGACAACAATGCAAGTGGATTCCCTATACTCCTGTGGAGATTGCCGAAGAGGCGCTCAGAGCCTACAATGCCGGAGCCGCAATAGCACATATTCATGGCCGGGAACATGACGGTACCCCGTCCTGGAGGGTAGAGATATTTCGCGAAGTGATGCAAGAAGTCAGGAAGAGGTGCCCAATCATAATAAACTTCTCCACAGGCGCGGTCGGCGTAGACAGAGATACGAGAATAGGCCACATACGAGAACTGAAGCCCGAAATTGCAGCATTGAACATGGGGACAATGAACTATGCCAAATACAGCCCCAAGCGGAGGAACTTCGTCTTCTCCCTGGTTTTCCAGAATCCCTTCGATGATATAATGTTTTTTCTCGACACTATGAACCGGAATGGCGTGAAGCCGGAATGTGAGTGTTTCGACCTGGGGCATGTTGAAAGCATTCTGCCTCTGATGGACATGGGACTTCTCAAGAATTTCCAAGTTAGCCTGGTGATGGGAGTGATTGGGGGCATGGGGGCCACAGCCAGGAACCTGGCTCATGTGTCCAGCGTAGTCCCCCTTGGAGCAGCCTGGCAGGTGATAGGCATCAGTCAGGAGCAATGGTTGTTAGTGGGCACTGCTTTAGCGCTGGGTGGGAACATTAGAGTGGGCCTTGAAGATAACTTCTATCTATCGCCCGGCAAGATGGCAGAAGGGAATGGGCCGCTGGTTGAGAAAGCGGCCAGGATGGCACGCGATATCGGCAGGGAGCCGGCAACGGTGGCAGAAGCCAAAGCTATCCTGGGGTTGCGCGAAGCGGAAGAGGGGACCAGAGAGGCAAAGTAAGCCAGATATGACGGAAGTGCCATCCCCTATTACCGGGAGTGTCTGGAAGGTTCTGGTGGTAAACGGAGCGTCAGTTGGCGAAGGCGAAACTCTGGTGATACTCGAGTCTATGAAAATGGAAATTCGGGTCAAGTGTCCGCACAAGGGAAGAGTGGTTGAAATCCGGGTGAAGGAAGGCGACTCTATTCTCGAAGATGATATTGTTGCCATTATTGAGTAGCGGCTGTGGTGATTTGTGGACTAGAGGCTAGCTAGTATGGACTTCAGATTCACAGAAGACGAAGAGGCGTTCAGACAGGAAGTTCGCCGGTGGCTTAAGCGGGAGATTCCCCAGAGGTGGATTGAGCTTGATCCCGGGATTTGGGAAGAAACGGAGGAGTCCTGGGCGCTGGCACGCGACTTCCAGCATAAGTTAGGTCAGAAGGGCTGGCTGGCGCCAGCCTATCCCAAAGAATACGGCGGCCTGGAACTAAGTCATATGAAACGGCTCATACTTTCCGAGGAATTGTCTTACAGCAGGTCACCGATGAGTATTGAGGAGGAAATTACAGTTAACTGGGTAGGGCCTGCCATCATGCTATTCGGCAGTGAGAAGCAGAAGAACGAATATCTAACGAAGATAGCCGGGGGAGACATAGTCTTCTGTTTGGGG
>Ga0153915_10007791_pt1 | contig 10141 bp, 6 predicted proteins | sample Opewatmetagenome_2_FD_107003 | JGI IMG/M metagenome (GOLD analysis project Ga0153915, IMG submission 107003) | Freshwater wetland microbial communities from Ohio, USA - Open water 3 Core 3 Depth 3 metaG | ecosystem: Environmental > Aquatic > Freshwater > Wetlands | place: USA: Ohio, Lake Erie... | reverse complement strand
GTTTCAGCAGAGGCTGCAGGTTTTTCAGTTTTTGTTTTTAGTGTCTTCTCGAGATCTATCTTTCCGACAAGTTTAATATCGGGTTTTTTGACTTCTGTCTTAATGTCAACGCTTTTCTTTATACCTGTGGTATCCTTAACAAGTATGTCTTCCTCCGTATCAGCCTCTTCAGCAAGACTCTTTTCTGAAAAATCGTCAATAGAAACAGATTCCTTTTTTCTGTGAAGATCTTTAAGTATCAGCTTTTCAGACTCCTTTTTTACGCTGATATCGGTGCTGTATTCCTTTACAAGCAAAAGGTATGCTTCGTGAGGTAGTTTTGAGTTTGGGTTTGGATCAAGCTCAAAGCCTTTTTTATGGAGAAAATCCACGATAGTGGCAATCCCCACATTAAACTCACGGGCTGCTTTACTTAACCTTGTTGCTTTTATATCTTCTGCCATATATTTCTTTACCTGCCTGTATTTTAACCCCCCGAAAGGAAACTGTCAAAGATACACGGTTTTTTTATTCGAATTCAGCTCTTAAAATATTTACAACTTCCTTTACTGTCTCTTCCTCGAGATCAGTTCTCTTGACAAGGTCACTTATTGAGAGGTTCAGAACACTCCTTGCGGTATCGCATCCGATAGCCTTCAGTTCTTCAATGATCCAGTCTTCAATTTCATCGCTGAATTCCTCAAGATTTACATCCTCTTCGTCTTCACCTCCGGGTTCACGGTAAACATCAATTTCGTAACCTGTGAGCTGGCTGGCAAGCTTTATGTTAAGACCTCCTTTGCCAATAGCAAGTGAGACCTCGCTCGGTTTAAGGTATATCTCTGCCTTTTTTGTCTCTTCAATAAGCTTGATGGTAGTTATTTTTGCCGGACTGAGTGCCCTCTGAATGAAGAGCTGGTTATTGGCAGTATAGTTAATTACATCAATATTTTCATTTCTGAGCTCCCTTACGATGCCGTGTATCCTCGACCCTTTCATACCGACGCATGCTCCCACAGGATCAATCCTCTCGTCGTATGATTCAACAGCCACCTTTGCACGCTCTCCCGGGACCCTGACGATCTTTTTAATAGTGATAAGGCCATCAAATATTTCCGGAACTTCGAGTTCAAACAGCCTTTCGAGGAATACGGGGGATGTACGGCTCAGGATGATAAATGGCGTATTATTCCTCATCTCAACTTTGATCACAACAGCCCTGATTGAATCTCCCTTGCGGAAGTGATCCGAAGGTATCTGTTCACTCTTTGGAAGAATAAGTTCATTGCCGTCATCATCGAGAACCAGTATTTCCCTTTTCCATACCTGATAGACTTCGCCGGTTACTATTTCACCGATCCTGTCCTTATATTTCATGTAGATATTGTTCTTTTCAAGGTCCAGGATCCTTGCTGTCAGGTTCTGACGAAGGGAAAGGATTGCCCTTCTGCCAAAGTCGAGGAATTTGACTTCATCCGAAACCTCTTCACCGACTTCATAATCATCATCAATTTTCTTTGCTTCTGAAAGGGGAATCTGTGTAATCGGATCAGTAAGATCATTATCATCCACTACAACCCTGTTCCTCCAGATTTCAAAATCACCTTTATCGATATTTACTATAATGTCAAAATTATCAGCCGATCCGTACTTTTTTGCCAGCATGCTCCTGAAAACATCTTCAAGAACACTCATCATCGTAGGACGGTCAATATTCTTAAGCTCTTTAAATTCCGAAAAGGTATCGATCAAATTAACAGTTTCCATCTGATATAAACCTCTTTAAATTATCCTATTGTTAAAATTACTTTCGCCGATTTTACCTGATCATAATTAAAGGAGATCTCCTTAACTTCCTTCATCTTTCCCTTTACTATAATTTCAGTTTCAAGTTCAAATCCACCTGCGGTCACATTCCTGAGCTTTCCGGAGTACTGGTTATCGTCAGTATCAACAACCGCAATCTGCTCACCCTCATTTTTATAATACTGTTCAATCACGCCAAAAGGCATGTCGAGACCAGGAGACGAGACCTGCAGTTCAAAATCCCCGGCGCTGCGGTCGAGATTCTTCTCCAGATAGCGGTGAAGCGCAACGCATTCATCAATTGTTATTCCTTTCATTGTATCTGCAAGTACAGTGATCCTGTTCGAACTGCTTACCTTTAAAGATACAAGAAAAAGATCCGTCTCTTTAACGAACTCATCAACAAGCCTTTCTATTTTTATTCTGTCAATCATCCTGTGTGAACGATAATAAAATAGGGGACTCTGGTCCCCTAGGCTCAATTACCCCTCAATTCGTCTGCAAAGGTAAACAATGTTTCGGAAATAACAAATTCAGCCGGAGTTCTTTTTATTTACCCCCCTGTGTCCTTTGCGAAATCTTTGCGACATTTGCGGTTTAAAAAGATCAAATGGCTTCCCATCGTTGATGTGGTGGGGCGGGCTATCATGAAATCAAAGCAGTTTTGTTGATCAATGGAAGAAACACATGATAAATACAACAGTGAAGAAGAACAGCTCCTTTCCTGCTGCACATTATGTCCCCGCGAGTGCAGGGTGAACAGGTTCGAAGGCGGCACCGGGTACTGTGGAATGGATGCAGGTATGAATATTGCATCTATCTGTGTGCACAGGGGAGAAGAGCCGTCAATAAGCGGACCCTATGGCATCTGCAATATATTCTTTGCAGGCTGTAATCTCCGTTGTATCTATTGTCAGAATCATGATATCAGCAGACCGCGAGGGGAAACTTTTTACGGCATATTGACCCTGGAGGATACTCTGAACACGATTGAAAAAATACTTTCTGACAGGATCAGGGCTGTAGGTTTTGTATCACCTTCACATGTTATCCCGCAGGTCAAAGCGATAATACGCGGATTAAATGCAAGGGGACTGAAACCAATTACTGTTTACAATACTAATGGTTATGACAAACCTCAGGTGATTGACAGTCTCGACGGAATGATTGATGTCTACCTTCCGGACTATAAATATGTAACGCCTGGATTAGCGAAAGAGTACTCCGATTCTTCTGATTACCCTGATGTGGCACTTAAGGCTCTTAAAAGGATGTACTTTCAGAAAGGTTCATCTCTAATCCTGGATGGCGAGGGCAGGGCTGAAACAGGGATATTGATCCGGCACCTTGTGCTGCCAGGTCATGAAGAAGAAAGTAAAAAAGTATTAAGGAATATTGCTGAAGAGCTGTCAGAGGGAATCAATATATCGCTCATGTCACAATATCATCCTACACCGTTTGTACAAAATCACCCGGTTTTGAACAGGTCACTTTACATGGAGGAATACGAGAGCGTGGTCAGAACCATGGAAAATCTTGGGTTCCGGAACGGGTGGATTCAGGACATGGATAGTTACCGCAACTACAGACCAGATTTTCGTAAAAAGCATCCATTTGAGTAGCTGCCGGTGGCTTGTTGAAGTGCATGGATAATCAATCCTTTCCTCTTATCCCTGTAAATCAAATTCATATAAAATTATTTCTCCCCGGTTCAAACATTTTCTACAGTGCTTTGTTTGTCCTGATGAACTTAGATTAATCAGAATAATTAAGGTATGAAGGTTATTTTGCTGTGTATATAAGGCTCTGAAAGACAGATCACCACAGGAACCATCATGAAAGGAACCGGAAAACTCACATTAAATATATCAGGTATGAATTTGATCAGAAAGCTTCAGCTAATTTTTTTTTCGTTAGTGTCAACCTGTTACATATATGGACAGAACAATAATCAGATAGTCAGACTTTCAATTTCCGAGGCACAGTCATATGCTCTCCGGAACAACAGGACAGTAAGGTCTTCAGAAATTGATATTGACCTGGCAAACAAGAAGATATGGGAGAATCTGGCGCTGGGGCTGCCCCAGGTAAACGTGGATGCAAATTACCTGCATCAGTTTGTGGTACCTGAAATAAGCATAGGTCCGTATCTTGATATTGATGCATTACCTGAAGGCCCAGTAACAAAACAGGATATCAGGAATGCATATAAAGACTCGTCTCCTATTCCCCTTGGTGTCAGGGACAATACTACTATCGATTTCACATTGTCGCAGCTGATATTTAACGGGCAGTATTTTGTCGGACTTCAGGCTACAAAAGTGGTAAAGGAGCTGTCAGAGAAGACGCTGGTCAGGACAGAGGACCAGACGAAAGAATCAGTGGCGGGTACCTATTATCTTATACTTGTTCTGCAGGAAAATATAAAGCTGCTGAAGGAAAGTCATAAGTCTCTTGATCAGATGTACAATGAAATGGTCAAAATGAACCAGCAGGGATTGAATGAAGTGACAGATGTTGACCAGGTGAATATCAACAGGTCAAACATTGAGACTCTTATAACTTCCATGGAGTCTCAGAGGGATATCTCATTTAAACTCCTTAAATACCAGCTTGGTATGGAATTTAATACACAGATAGAGCTGACTGACAGCCTGGGAGGTATTATTGAACAGGGGAATTTAAGGTATCTATCGTCTCCGGAATTTAATGTACAGAACAGTGTGGATTACCAGTTGGTCGGGATACAGGAAAAACTATCGGAGGCGATGCTGAAACTGGAGAAATCTAAAGTTTTACCAACACTTTCCGCATTCTATCGCCACCAGGAGCAGACCAATCAACCAACCTTCAATTTTGCAGTGAAGGATGTTGTCGGTGCAAATCTGAATTTCCCTGTTTTTTCCAGCGGGATGCGTTCCGCCAGGATCAGCCAGGCAAGATTCGACCTTGACAAGCTCAGGCTGAATAAACAGGATACGGAGCAGGGATTGATCATGGAATTCGAAACTGCAAGGAACAGTTACCAGACTGCCTACAGGAATTTCACCGTAAACCATGAGAGCATGGACCTGAGCAGGAAAGTCTTTGACAGAACGGTTATTAAATACCGCGAAGGAGTCTCTTCAAGCTTTGATCTCGCTCAGAGCCAGAACCAGTTCCTTGCCGCCGAAACAAATTACTACAATTCAGTGTTGTCATTGCTGAATGCCAAAGCAAAACTCGACAGAATTTTAAAAGTGAATTGAAAAGAAAAACGGAATAAGCAAATCAATTATCATAATTAATCAGACAAAGTATGAAAACCACCAGATTAATAATATCAGGTATAACAATCATCTTAATATCCGTATCATGCGGCAGGGGAGATAATAAAACTGAACTCGCAAAATTGAAAAAGCAGCAAGCTTCATTAGAGCAGAGGATCAGGAGTCTTGAGGTGAATGTGGATCCAACCTCTGCTGAGCCTCTCGATTCTCTGAAATTCAGGTTTGTTGGAATTTCAGATGTCATACCTAAGGCGTTTGACCATTATATAAGGGTACAGGGGAAGCTGGATGCTGACCAGAATGTCGGGGTTTTTGCTGAGATTTCAGGTACTGTTTCAGCCAGGTATGCAGATGTTGGCCAGAGTGTTGTAAAGGGACAGGTTCTGGCTCAGATAGACGATCAGCAGCTTCAGAAACAGCTGGAAAGCCTCCAGACCCAGTATAGACTAGCTGCAGATCTATTCGAAAAGCAGAAACGCCTGTGGGAGCAGAAAATAGGGAGCGAAGTTCAGTACCTTCAGTCTAAAACATCTAAGGAATCCTTTGAACAACAGATTTCAGCGCTGAGTGAGCAAATTGGAAAATATAAAATCAAATCCCCGGTAAATGGAACGGTTGAAGCCTGCAATATCAGGGTCGGCAGCGTTGTTTCACCCGATCCCCGCTCTGCAGCATTCCGGGTTATCGCATTCAGGAACCTGAAGGTAAGTGCAGAAGTATCTGAGGCATATGCCGCCAGGGTTCAGTCAGGCGACAAAGCTATTATCCTCTTTCCCGACATAAATAAACAAATTGAAGCCAGGCTCGATTTCGTCAGCAAATATATTGATCCGGTGAACCGGACCTTCATGATTGAAAGCCGTATATCAGATCAGTTCCCCGGGATGAAAGCAAATATGGTTGCTATCATCCAGATAAACGATTATCATTCAGACAACACAATCCTTGTACCGATGAATGTGATCCTTACAGATAATAACGGGAGTTATGTATATGTTGTCCGTAAGAAAGAAATCTATGATGGTGCGTTCAAACAACCGGTTGTAATTGGCAATACTTATAACGGAATTGCCGAGATCACCAATGGCCTGGCAGTAAATGACAAGGTAGTAACAGCAGGGTTCCAGGAGCTTGCAGACGGTGAATATGTAAGATATGACAGACCAGCCGGGCCTCATCAGGGTACAGGCAATTAATATAATCTGCAATGGAAAAGGCAAAGAAATTCAAAGAGTTTTTCGCCACCAGCTGGGCAATAGATAATAAGATCAGCATCTATGTGCTGGTATTTATGATCTCATTATTCGGATTACTGAATTATTATTCAATGCCCAAGGAGCAATTTCCTGAAATTGTCATTCCTCTGGTTGTCGTTAACTCACTCTATCCGGGCACTTCTCCTTCCGACATGGAGAACCTGGTGACACGTCCGCTTGAAAAAAACCTGAAATCTATCAGCGGAGTTAAGAAAATTACGTCGCGTTCTGTCCAGGATTTTTCATCTGTTATTGTTGAATTCAACACCGGTATTGAGATCCGTGATGCCAAACAGCAGGTATCGGATGCAGTTGACAAAACCAAACCGGACCTGCCAAACGATCCGTTGTTCCATTCACCGTCAGTCATGGAAATAGATCTTTCCGAAATACCTATACAGTACATCAATCTGTCAGGTGATATTCCTCTCGATCGTTTAAAGCAGTATGCAGATGAACTCCAGGAACGGATTGAAACTCTGAAGGAGATCACCAGGGTTGAGATAGGAGGGGCGCTTGACAGGGAGATCCAGATTAATATGGATATGTATAAAATGAGGGCGGCAGGTCTTACATTCCGTGATGTAGATCAGGCTGTAAACCTCAATAATATGACCGTTTCAGGCGGGAATATCGACCTGCAGGGAATGAGCCGGTCAATCAGCGTTATAGGAGAAGTAAGGAATGTTGATGAGATCGGTAATATTTTGCTGACAACCGGAAGCGGTGCCATAGTAAAACTAAAGGATATAGCCACAGTGCGTGACAGCCATCATGAACCGGAAAACTTCGCCAGGTTCAATGGAAAGAATGTTATTACTCTCAATGTGGTTAAGAAAAGCGGGCAAAATCTCCTGAGTGCTGCCGACAAGATCAAAACAATAATTAACGATATGCAAAAGACCAGGTTCCCGGCAAATCTTACAATAAATATTACAGGAGACCAGTCGCACTATACACGGGATACCCTCAAGGAGCTCAACAACACAATTATACTTGGCTTCCTCTTTGTTACCATTGTGCTTATGTTCTTTATGGGTCTCGTGAATGCCATATTCGTGGCATTCTCAATCCCGCTGTCAATGGCTATTGCATATATTTTCCTTCCCGTTATCGGATTTTCGATGAATATGCTGGTGATGTTCGCTTTCATATTCGCACTGGGTATCGTGGTGGATGATGCCATTGTGGTAATCGAAAATACCCACCGTATCTACAGGAAAACCGGACTGCCAATTAACTTATCTGCAAAACGTGCTGCCGGTGAGGTTTTTGTACCAATACTCTCTGGCACCCTCACAACACTCTCGCCATTTGTTCCGTTGGCCTTCTGGCCCGGTGTAGTCGGCAGTTTCATGATATATATCCCTGTTACACTGATTATCACATTATTTGCATCATTAATTGTGGCATACATCTTTAATCCTGTTTTTGCAATTGATTTTATGAAGCATGATGATGAAGAGAGAAAAACAACAAGGACGCAAATCTTTAAAACAACTGTATGGATACTTCTGCCGGCATTACCATTTTATTTTATGAAACGGTTTGGGATTGCCAACCTGATCGTCTTTATTGCAGTCTCTTATGTACTTCATAATCTGTTTGGATATAAGCTTTTCAGGAGATTTCAGACAAGATTCATCCCTGGTATGATGCGAGGGTATGAGAATCTTCTTAAGTGGGCATTAAACGGGAAAAGACCCGGCCGTTTGCTCTGGGGAATGAGTGGATTGTTCGTAATTACTATTGTACTGTGGAACATTGTAAAACCACCCGTATTATTCTTCCCGGATAATGAACCAAATACTATTAACACATTTATCAAGATGCCTGTCGGCACGGAGATTAATGTTACAGATTCTGTAACACGGTTAGTAGAAGGAAGGATCATGAAAGTTCTGGGACCTGCAAATCCGATCGTTGAATCTGTTATAACCAATGTTGCATTGCTGGCTTCTGAAAACCAATTCGATAATTCAACCAAATCCTCAAACCTTGCAAAAATTGCCGTTAATTTTGTACAGTTTCAAGACAGGAAAGGGAAGAGTACAAATGTCTTCCTTAATGAGATACGGGAAGCTGTGAGGGATATACCGGGTGCTGAGATTGTAGTGGATAAGGTGCAGATGGGGCCACCTGTCGGGAAACCGATTAATATAGAAATAGCAGGTGACGATTTGAATCAGCTGGTGATACAGAGTGAAAAATTTAAACGATATGTTGATTCAATACAGATCGCAGGGATTGAAGAACTGAAATCCGACTTTGCGACAACAAAACCTGAACTTATTGTCAATCTTGATCGTGAAAGGGCTAATTATGAAGGGATCACTGCTGCAGTGGTAGGTGACGCCATAAGAACGGGACAGCTGGGGAAAGAGGTTTCAAAATACCGTGAAGGGGAGGATCAATACCCGATAATGCTTCGTTTTGAGCCTGATCAACGCAAGGACATAGAACAATTGCTGAATCTCACAATAACATACATGGATATGAATACGGGTGTGCTGCGGAAAATCCCGCTGTCAGCTGTAGCCAGGGTAGATTATGTAAACAGTTACGGGCAGATCAACAGACTTAACCTTAAAAGGGTAATAACCCTGTCATCCAACGTTCTTGACGGTTATAATGCAAATGTGATCAATGCTCAGCTTCGGAAGATCATACCTGATTTTGCGAGGACTTCAGGAGTCGACATACGAATTACAGGGGAGCAGGAAGATCAGCAGGAGTCTATGGTATTCCTGTTAAAAGCCATGCTGATCTCTCTGTTTCTCATTATGTTCATACTCGTCACACAGGTTAATTCCATGTCCAAGGCGCTTATAATAGTTTCAGAAGTTGCCTTCAGCCTTATCGGGGTGCTCCTGGGTTACATGATCTTTGGCATGTCAGTGTCCATAATCATGACTGGTATGGGGATAGTAGCCCTTGCGGGTATTGTTGTGCGGAACGGGATTCTGTTAGTTGAATTTACTGACGTACTGAAAAGGCAGGGTGTAAAAACACGGGAGGCAATCATTGAAGCCGGGAAGACTCGTATCACCCCCGTGATACTGACAGCAACTGCAACAATACTTGGACTTATTCCGCTGGCAATAGGGATGAACATAAACTTTAAGACTTTGCTTTCCTCCCTGAATCCGGATATTTATTTCGGGGGTGAGAATGTCATGTTTTTCGGTCCGCTATCGTGGACGATCATTTTTGGTCTGAGCGCTGCCACCTTTATGACTCTCGTGATGATACCGGTAATGTACCTTATTATATATAACCGTGGGATTAACAAACAGAGACGAAAGCTCCACAGGAAGTTAAACCTGAAATAATCTGGCATGCTAAAAACAGGTACCCTCTCAATCAACTGTGCTGATGAGAGGGTACTTATTTATTAAATCACCATTTGAATATTATTGATTCTTGCTTCAATTCATGAAGCATGTGCTTATTTCCGTTTTGAATTATTGCTGCTTTCAGATTTTCCTGAACTTACCCTGTTCTTTGAAGATGATCCTGATCGGGTCTCTTTACTCCTGCTTGCAGATGAACCGGAGCTTGACCTGGAGGTCCTTGCAGACTCACTTCTCTGTGCCTGCTGAGGTCTGGAAGTACTCCTGCCGGATACTGCCGGTGTTGACCTCCTTGACACATCCGAACTCCGGGCTGAAGAGGAACTTGCTGAAGATCTGGCTGGAGCCGGTGAAGATTTACGTGCAACCTCAGTATTCTGTCCCGATGAAGGCTTTACTGCAGGCCTGTTGCCTGAAGAAGTAGATGGTCTGCGTGCAACCTCAGTATTCTGTCCCGATGAAGGCTTTACTGCAGGCC
>Ga0153915_10007790_pt1 | contig 10141 bp, 14 predicted proteins | sample Opewatmetagenome_2_FD_107003 | JGI IMG/M metagenome (GOLD analysis project Ga0153915, IMG submission 107003) | Freshwater wetland microbial communities from Ohio, USA - Open water 3 Core 3 Depth 3 metaG | ecosystem: Environmental > Aquatic > Freshwater > Wetlands | place: USA: Ohio, Lake Erie... | reverse complement strand
TGGAATTTATTGCCGAATCGCCCGATTATAAGTATCGCTTGGTTATCGGAACTGATTCCCAGCCTAAAAACGGGCACGGAGTGGATTTTGTTACGGCAATAGTGATTCACCGGGTCGGCTTCGGCGGTGTTTATTTCTGGAAAAGGATAATTGATCCTAAAAAATATGTCTTAAGATCGCGTATCTACCAGGAAGCCAATCTCTCACTCCTTTGTGCTCAGGAGGTACTCGAACTTCTTAAAAATGATGGCATCACCAAATACGATGTTGAAATTCATGTCGACATTGGTTCAATTGGAGAAACCAAAGAGATGATTAACGAAGTCGTTGGTATGGTCAGAAGTTGCGGTTTTAATGTTAAAACTAAGCCCCATTCTTACGGTGCGTCAAAAGTTGCAGACAGGCATACTTAAATGGATAGAACCAGATTGACAATTACTTTAAAAAAATCAATTCTTAATGCGGTAGATAATCTTATCGACGGCACAAATATCAGAAACCGCTCACATGCCATAGAAACATTGATCTCCCAAAGTCTTACTCCTCAGGTCAGGACCTGTATTATTCTTGCCGGTGGCCGGGGAATCAATATGCGGCCGTTTACTTTTGAAATGCCCAAAGGGCTCTTTCCGGTTGCCGGAAAACCTATTTTGGAGCACCTGATTGAGCTTTTAAGTCACTATAACGTTAGAAATATAATTCTTTCAGTAGGTCACCTGGGAGAAAAAATAGAAGAATATTTCGGCAACGGCCAGAAATTCGCTGTTCACATTACTTACGTCAAGGAGAAAAATGAAGTCGGCACCGGTGGTGCTTTGGTTCTGGCCCAAAAATTACTGACCGACCCGACTTTTATTGTTGCCCACGGAGATATTTTAATTGATATTAATCTTACCGATTTTATTTCCTTTCATAATGAAAATAATTCACTTGCCACCATCGCAGTAACTTCAGTTGTTGACCCGTCCCAATTTGGAGAAATTATCTTGCACGGCGCTAAAATTACCCGGTTTATCGAAAAGCCTCAAAAAGGTAAACAGCTCTCTCAGTTAATTTCAAGTGGGATTTATGTTTTTAATAAGGATATTTTTTCCTATTTACCCAAAACCGGTAAAGCCCAGCTTGAGGAAATTTTCCCCAAATTGGCTAAGGAAAATCAATTGTCCGGTTTTCCCTTTGAAGGTAAATTTTTGGATATCGGTACGCCTAAGTCCTATGAAAGGGCGATTAAAGAGTGGTCTAGATTCAAAAAAGCGTAGGTAGTTTAAGATTAAGCTGTCCTCCTGCACCGGTTACCCCCAAAAATCTTAAAAGTACCAAAAATATCGCCCAGGCGGCAAAAACAATAAATAAACCGATAATTGCCTGCATGATTTTCTGCTGAGCCGCCTCTAATCTTGCCTTATCTCCGCCTGAAGAAATCCACTGAATGGCTCCCAAAAGAAGCTGCACAAATGCCCAGATTGTTCCTAAAACCAGTAATAATCCGATTAAACCGCTGAAGAATTTTGCTAAAATTCCCGGTGCCTGGGTTTGTGTTTTTCCGACCAGTCCCGATACGACGGGATTTGAAATTCCGACCTGCAGCATAAAATTATTTTATCATTAAATTTTGTAACGCTGCGCCCGGATTAAGTATTTTAATCCCCATCAGTTCTCCGAGCACTCCTGCAATTACCCAGGCGGCAACTACCACCAAAAGCCCGACAATTGAATTGGTTATCTTTGTCCAGGCAAGTGTGGCATTATTTTTGTCTCCGCCGGCATTAATCCAGCCATAGCCGGCAATAATAAACTGGATAAGAAACCACAATGCCGCAATAATTGTCAAAAATCCGATTATTGCTGAAATAGTTGAATTTAATTTTGTTCCGACTTTGGTTATATCTCCGGCTCTGATTCCGCAAAATGCGGCGGCTATTGGTCCAAGTCCTCCGCCGCAACCGACTCCCTGAGCTAAAAGTGTTGTTAACATAAATCTTTTATTTTACCGGAGTTAATCTCGGATTAAGAATATAAGAGGGATCTCCGAAAAGTATTATTCCGATAATAGCAGCGATTAAAAACGAGCAGACGATAATCAGAAGTCCTACAAACGATTGCCAGATTTTATTCCAGGCATTAGCCACTTTTTTAGGGTCGCCTCCGGCATTAATAAAATCCATTCCGGCTAGGACTATATTAAATAGAGCGTAAAGACCGGCAATAATAAAAATTATCCTTAAACCTGAATTAACCAGTGCGATTATTCCGGTCAGCTGTCCCTGGCTTGTTATACCCGTTACTCCTAAAGGTGATTTAATTTTTCCTATCGGATCCATTATTGAATAAGTTTACTTAATGAATTGTATGTTACAAAACTGATAAGTTGCACTATCCAGTAAGCGGTAAAAATAATAAGCAGACCTATTAAGGCGTTCGTAAAAAACGACTTGGCTTTCTCTTGTGCATGTGGATCCTCACGACCCGCTCCTGCAATAACACCCACTCCGGCAACCACAGTCATCAGGAAAAAAATTACTCCCGCAAATATCAGAATTTTTGGCAGAAAAGTGGATATAAGCTCACCCAAAGTAGCGTAACTTGCTTTTTGTGCCGGCGGAAAAACTTTTTTTATATCTACTTGGGCAAGCTCCATAAATTAAGTGTAGACACGAATCTCTTCCTTTGTCAATAAACTTGTTATAATACACATCATGCGTGAAAAAAGAAGTAATTGCGACCTAAATATCATGAAAAGAAGGACAATTGACGAAAAAGCTCTGGTCAACGGCATTTTAGCTGGAAACGAGAGGGCTTTGCATCAGTTCTATAGCCATTTCTACCCGTCTTTATTTACGTTTATTACAAGAAAAATAAACAATCCGCAGGATGCCGAAGAGATTCTGCAGGATACTTTATTTGCCGTACTGGACTGTTTGCGTGATTTTGCCTTCAAATCCTCACTCTTTACCTTTATTTGTAGCATCGCTAACCATAAAATTATTGATTTTTACCGCAAAAAGAAAATCAAAAAGATCGTCTTTTCTAAGTTTGAGGATATAGAACCCTTTCTTGGCGGATTGTTTGGTCCCGAACAGATTCTTGACGAACAGATTCTCAAACAAAATATTAAAAATACATTCAGAAAACTTTCTCCCTCTTATCAGTTGATACTCAAATTGAAATATATTTATGGTTATTCGGTTGAAGAAATTGCTCAAAAACTGACGATCACCTTCAAAAGTGCCGAAAGTCAGTTATTTCGTGCCCGAAAAGCCTTCATTCTGAACTTTAATTTATACTGAGCAAAGTCGAACCATGAAAAATGATAAATTTTACCGCGAACTTGTCTTGAAGATGCACGAGGTTTCTGTTGTCCCGCCTCAGACAGTCGGCCCTTTCACTCCCGTTTATAAAATCGTAGCTGGAAAACTGAAGTTTTTTCCTTTCAAAGTTATCGTCCCTTTGTCATTTCTTTTTATTTTATTTGCTTATTTAATATTCGGGACGTCTCTGGTTAAATTAGCTGAACTTCTGCAGGCTGGTTTTTAAAATGCTCAGGCCTTTGTCCTTATTTTTAAAGAATTCCTTGGGTTTGATTGTTAATCCCTACGTCACTATTCGCGAGCTTTCGATTAAAACGGAAAATTTTAGTCAGATTTTGTTCATTCACTTTTTTGTATTTTTATATTTCTTCCTCTCAAGTATAGTTAAAACTGGACTTCACAATCCGTATTTTTTAACCTTGAAATTCAATAGCCTCTATCTCGCATCCTACTTCGGCTTTGCCCTGATGATCGCCTTATTCTTTCTCTCTTTTAAGCTGCTGAAAAGTCATGATTTTTTTTTGGTTAACCTGATTGTTCTGTGGTCTTATTCTCTCTGGCCAACGCTACTCTGGTTCTTCTTTACCTCGATTTTGTATCTGCTCCTTCCGCCTCCCAGGACTTTTTCTTATCCTGGAAAAATATACAGTCTGTTTTACTTGAGCGTTTCACTGACCCTGCTCTTCTGGAAATTCATTCTTTATTATTTGACTTTAAGATTCGGGCTTAAGTTTGACCTTGTTAAGATTATAGTTTCCTCGTCGGTAATTTTTCCGTTTGTCGTCGCCTTTTCATGGCTCATGTACCGCTTATCGGTTTTCAAAATACCGTTTATATGAAACTTAGACAACTTAAGACAATTGCAGCAAGAAGAACGTCACTTGAGCAAAAACTGAAATTAAAATTCTCCTCTCTTTCTGTTTACCCGCAGGCTTTGGCCGATGCCCAGACTAAAAATTGTGAAAATATGATAGGTGCAACCAGTATCCCGTTAGGTATTGCCGGTCCTCTTAAAGTAAATGGTAGTTTAGCCAAAGGCAGTTTTTATCTTCCTCTTGCAACTACTGAAGCTGCATTGGTAGCTTCTGTCAACAGAGGCTGTAAAGCCGTGACAGAGAGTGGGGGAGCAACTTCAGTTTGTCAGGACGTTGGTATTTCCCGTGGTTCAGTTTTCAAAACATCCGGAATTAAGCAAAGTTTATCTCTTAAGTTATGGATGGAAAAGAATCTGCCTGAACTCCAAAAAATCGCAAAATCGCTCTCTTCCCATTTGCATCTTTTAAATATCAAAATAAAGGTTATCGCTAATCTGGTTTTTGTCCGTTTTTCCTTCGACACTATGGAGGCTATGGGCATGAATATGGCGACATTCGCTGCCGACCGACTGACTCATTTTGTCACAGATAACACCGGTATTAACTGTCTTTCCTTGGCTGCCAATTTTGATAATGACAAAAAACCGTCCTATCTCAATTTTCTCGAAGGTCGGGGCAGAAGTGTTATTGCCGAAGTACTCCTGCCGGCCTCTCTGGTTAGCAGTATTTTAAAAACTACACCTGCCAAGTTGTACGAGGTTTCAGAAGCCAAGTGTCACTTAGGTAGCATGCTTTCAGGCTCGTTAGCTTTCAATGCTCATTATGCCAATGTCTTATCAGCATTATTTATCGCACTTGGTCAGGACGTTGCCCATGTTGCAGAAGGAAGTGTCGGCATAACTTCGACTGAAATCGTTGAGTCCAATTTGTATATTTCGGTATTTCTGCCTGATTTACCCTTGGGAACTGTTGGTGGTGGAACCGGTCTGCCTTCACAACAGGAGGCTCTCAGAATATTAAATTTAGTTGGCAGTAAAACTGGCGAACAGTCAAAAAAACTGGCGGAAATTGTGGGAGCAGGAGTTCTGGCTGGTGAAATATCACTTTTGGCAGCTCTTGCTGAAGGTAGTTTGGCCAAAGCCCATAGGCTGCTGACTCAAAAGAAATAAATGACAGCAAATATCGGCATATTAAGCTATGGAATATATATCCCGTATTATCGGTTAAAGACTGCTGAGATTGCTCATGTTTGGGGTAAGAAATCGGAAGATATCACATCATCATTAGGGATTTCCGAAAAATCAGTTGCCGCATTTGACGAGGATTCTGTTACTCTGGCTTTCGAGGCCGCATCGGATGCTCTGATTCGGGGCAATATTTCACCTTCGGATATCCAAGCGATACTGGTCGGATCTGAAAGTCATCCTTATGCGGTTAATCCTACTTCGACAATTGTCGGTGAATTTCTGGGAGTTTCCTCTAAATATTTGGCGATGGACCTCGAATTCGCCTGTAAAGCAGGGACATCGGCTATGATAGCCGTTGCAGGCTTAATTTCCTCTAAATTGATTAACACCGGCTTGATAATCGGTTCAGACTGTGCTCAGGCCAAGCCTCACGATATACTTGAATATTCAGCCTCCTCTGCCGCCTGTGCTTATATCCTTTCTGATAATTCTTCTGATAATCTTGCCCAGATTCTTGAAGTAACATCAGTCTCTTCCGACACGCCTGATTTTTGGCGCCGGGATGGCGTCCGTTTTCCCAGTCATGGCGGCCGCTTTACCGGTGAACCGGCATATTTTTATCATGTGGAATTGGCTGCAAGATACCTGCTCGAAAAATCCGGGCTTAAACCCTCTGATTTTAAATACTGTGTTTTTCATATGCCTAATGGCAAATTTCCTAGGCTTGTTGCAAAAAGATTGGGATTTACAGAGTCGCAGCAGCGCCCTTCTTTAATTGTTGACTCAATCGGCAATCCTTATTCTGCCTCTTCGCTTTTAGGCTTGTCCGCAGTTTTGGATATTGCTCAAAAAGGCGATTTGGTTTTTGTTGTTTCCTACGGTTCGGGTGCGGGAAGTGACGGTCTGGTAATTAAGGTCAATAAAAATCCGCTGAAAAGTGCCCGGAATTTTAATCTTCGGGTTCTCCAAAAAAAGTATATAAGTTATATCGATTACTTAAAATTCGCAACCAGGATTTGAAAACATATAAATTATGAATGTCTCAATATTAGCTGGAGCAACCACCAAATTTGGTGAACTCTGGTCCGCTTCACCCCGCAGGATGGTCAGGGAAGTTGTTGATTTGGTGCGTGCCCAGTCTGGTTTGTCATTGGCAAAAATTGACGGAATATTTGTCGGTAATATGCTCTCTTCCTCATTAGGTAATCAGGATCATTTGGGTGCTTTTTTTGCAGAAGAATTGGGTTTGAATGTTCCGGCAGTTAAAGTTGAGGCTGCTTGTGCTTCAGTCGGAATGGCTGTTCATTTGGCCTTTCTGTCAGTTCTCTCCGGCCGCTATAAAAATGTGCTGGTAATCGGTATTGAGAAAATGACCGATTTCAAGCCGGAAACAGTCAATAATGCTTTAATGGGAGCGGGTTCTGACCCGGAAAGGGAAGCGGGGGCTACTTTTCCTGCTCTTTATGCTTTAATTGCCAGGGCTCATATGGAAAAATACGGGACCAGGGAAATGGAAATGGCTCAAGTTTCAGTCAAAAACCATTATCACGCTTCTCTTAACAGCCACGCTCAGTTTACCAGACTTATAACTCTTGAAGATGTTTTAAAAAGTCCCCTTGTTGCCTCGCCTTTAAAAATTCTTGATTGTTCACCTTTAACGGACGGCGCTGCCGCTCTCATACTTTCTTCTGCTAACGATAAAAAAGGTGTCTCATTTGTAGCTTCAGCAGTGGCAACCGATACTTTAGGTCTATCCCAAAGGCAGGATTTAACCTCGCTTAAGGCCGCAAGATTAGCCTCCCGCCAGGCATACACACAGGCAAAAGTTACGCCAAATGATATTGATGTTGCCGAAGTACATGACTGTTTTACGATTGCTGAAATTATCGCCATGGAAGATTTGGGTTTTTTCAAAAAAGGTGAGGCAGCCGCAGCAATTTTTGCCAAAAAAACCTGGTTGGGAAGCGGCCGGCCGGTGGTTAATACCTCCGGAGGTTTAAAAGCGGCCGGCCACCCGGTGGGCGCTACAGGAGTTAAGCAGGTGGTGGAAATTTTCAATCAGCTCACCGCTAAGGCCGGGAAAAAACAGGTGAAAAATGCCCGTATCGGTCTGACCCACAATGTTGGTGGGAGTGGTGCAACTTGTGTTATTCATATACTCAAAAGAAATTAAAAACATTAAATCATTATGTTGTCTCCGGTAAAAATTTGGCGTAACCAGAAAAAAATCAGGAGTCTCCTGAACAAAAACGGGGAAATTCTCTCCTTTACCAAGGTTTATGTTCCTCCGGCAGGATTTGAAGCTCAGGCGCCTTATGTTGTTGCAGTTGCCAAACTTGATGATAAAACAAGGATAATTGCCCAGTTGGTTGAATGGGAAGATCAGGATCTCAAGATTGGCAAAAAAGTGCATACTATTCTTCGCCGTACCAAAGACCCCGGGATTGAAGGAATAATTCCATACGGAATAAAGCTTAAACCTCTCGATTGATATGGAAGTTTCCGTTTCCGCACCTGGCAAAATATTTCTTCTGGGTGAACATTTTGCGGTTTTCGGCAATCCCGCCTTTCTTGCTTCTGTAAATAAAAGAGTAACAGTCAGTGTTCGGAAGGCGCAGGCTAAAGCCGAAATTTCTTCGCTGGATAACGGATATATTCTGGCAATAATAAATTTACTCAAAGATAAAATTTTTCACACTAATCTTCCCGGTTTAAGAATAAAGGTATCATCCCAAATAAAATCCGGTTACCATCTCGGCTCATCAGCATCAGTCGCAGTCGCGACCATATCTGCGATTTTGTATTTCCTGAAAAAAATCTGGAATCCCGAATTAATTAATAAGCTCGCTTACGAAGCTGAAAAAATAAAACACGTCAGTCCTTCTGGAGCGGATAACAGCGCTGTCACCTTTGGCGGTTATATCTGGTACAGGAAAGAATTGGATTTTCTGAAAAACGTTTATAAGATTCCTTTAAAGTTGCCAATATCGCTTAACCATTTTTATCTGGCCGATACGGGTTTGCCGCGTCAGTCAACCAAAGAAATGGTTTCTCTGGTTTCAAAAAACTATCACCGTAATAAAAAGCATTTTGAAATTTATTTCTCACAAAATGAACAGGCAGTAAAAAATATTGTTACAGCTCTCAAAACCGCAGACTCCCGCCTTCTTATAAATTCCCTGAATATTGGCGGGGCAACCCTTGAGAAAATCGGTGTCGTCAGCAGGTATGTTACTCCCTTTATAAGAGAGGTTGAAGGGTCAGGAGGCGCTGCCAAAATTTTGGGTGGCGGCGGAAAGTCAGGGTCTGTCGGCTATTTACTCTGTTTTCATCAAAAAAAAGAAGAATTGAAAAAATTATCCGTAAAGTTTAATTTTCCTCTGGAAGCGATCACTTTGGGAGAAGAAGGTCTGCGGCTTGAGGAAAAAAATCAATGAATAAAAAAGTCTCACCGGCCCCGGGCAAACTCATGCTTCTTGGCGAACACGCCGTAGTTTACGGTTATCCCTGTTTGGTAACCGCTGTCAATAAAGGAATTTCTGTTACGATCAAGAAAACTGACAATCGGGAAATACAGCTGAATTCACCGCTTGCGCCTAAGTCCGTTTATGTCGCGGCTGCAGTTTCTGAGTTTTCCCGAAAATATAAAATCAAATCCGGTCTCTTAATAACTGTTACCTCTGATCTTCATCCGCTTTGGGGTTTGGGATCATCATCAGCCGTAACGGTTGCCACAATTAAAGCTCTTGCCTCAGTTTTCGCCATAAAACTTACGCTACCTCAACTGTTTGATTTATCACTATCCGTCGTCAGATCAATTCATCCCAAATCTTCAGGCTTTGATATTGCCGTTGCCGTATATGGAGGCACCATTTATTATCAGATTGGAAAACCTCCGCTCAAACTGCCTCCCATCAAACTGCCTTTATTAGTTGTTTATTCCGGAAATAAAGCTGATACCTCACTGCAGGTTTCCGCTGTTGCCGCTTTAAAGGCAAAAAATCCGACCAAAGCAAATAATATTTTTCACTCAATTTCCGATCTTGTTATCAAAGCCAAGGATGCCTATCTCGAATCAGATTGGCCCTTCTTAGGCGATCTTTTTAACCGGAATCATCAGCACCTGATTGAGCTTGGAGTATCCACCGAAAAATTGAATTCCTTGGCTAAAATCGCTCTCGACAATGGTGCTTTCGGCGCGAAACTTTCCGGTGCCGGAGGAGGGGATTGTCTGATTGTCTTATATCCTCAAAATAAAAAACAGGCAATTATTGATGCTATGATTGACAATAGCTTCCAAATTCTCGATGTTTTATGAAAAGTTCTGCACTTGCTTATTCCAATATCGCCTTCATTAAATACTGGGGTAAATCGGATCCCTTGCTTCGTCTTCCCTTAAATAACAGTATTTCCATGAATCTCAGCAATTTACAGACTGTAACTACCGTCGAATTTTCCAAAGGATTAAAAACTGATGATATTCTTATTGACGGGCAGAAACATCCGGTTGAAGTAAGCCGCGTAATTGACCAGCTTAACCGTTTGAGAAAATTGGCAAAAACTCATGAGTTTGCTAAAGTGGTATCCCAAAATAATTTTCCCTCCTCTTCCGGTTTATCGTCTTCTGCATCAGGTTTTGCTGCCTTAACGCTAGCCACTACCGCTTCCCTTGGTTTGAATCTTAATGAAAAAGAACTCTCAATCGCAGCCCGGCTTGCTTCAGGATCAGCCTGCCGTTCAATTCCGGCCGGATTCGTAGAATGGGTGAGGGGAGATAGTTCAGCCAGCTCCTACGCCTATTCGATTTTTCCTGCCAGTTATTGGCCAATTC
>Ga0153915_10007789_pt1 | contig 10142 bp, 10 predicted proteins | sample Opewatmetagenome_2_FD_107003 | JGI IMG/M metagenome (GOLD analysis project Ga0153915, IMG submission 107003) | Freshwater wetland microbial communities from Ohio, USA - Open water 3 Core 3 Depth 3 metaG | ecosystem: Environmental > Aquatic > Freshwater > Wetlands | place: USA: Ohio, Lake Erie... | reverse complement strand
TTCGCCCGCGTTTCTCAATTTTGTGAGCGAACTCTCCGGCATCCCCGATCTGCTGATGGATCCGCAAATGTTCGGCGGCGGGACGCATGAAAACCGCCATGGGCAGGAACTCGATGCCCACATCGATTTCAATTACGACCAAAGCCAGCGGTTGCATCGTCGGCTGAACCTGATCGTCTATTTGAACAAGGAATGGCAGACCTCCTGGGGCGGCGCCATCGAGATTCATTCCAACCCGCGCAAGCCGTATGAGAATCGCGTGCGGGCCTTTGATCCCATCTTCAACCGCTGCATCTTGTTCGAAACGAATGAGCACTCCTGGCATGGCTTCGAAAAAATCAACCTGCCGGCTGACAAGCGGCATCTATCGCGAAAGTCGATTTCGATCTATCTCTATACCAAGGACCGGCCCGCCGAAGAGATCGCGCCCGTGCATGCCACCTTCTACGTGCCGCGCTTCCTGCCGAAGCGCATTGTCTCCGGCTACACATTGACGCAAAAGGACGTCGAGGAACTGGCGAATCTCCTGTTGCGGCGCGATGCATTTCTCGAGATGTATCAAAAGCTCGAAATGACCAAGAATGCCGAAGCGGCTGAGCGCGATGCCTATATTGATGACTTGCAGAGCCGGACGCGGGCGCCACTGACTGGCTACATCGCGCAGGCCGGGGCCGCCGCAGGCTTGAGCCCGGATGATTGGGCCGGGCCGCACGTGATCATTCCGATCAAGCCGAAGGCGCCTGTGAACGAGCTAGTGCTGATGGGTTGGCGGCCAGAGGCCGCACCAGCCGGGAAACTGCGCATGGCCATCGGCGGCACCGTACAGGAGGCGGCCGTGCGCGGCGGTGTGTTTGAAGTGAAGCTGAAGCCAGGTAGACCGATCGTGGACAACTTTACTCTGGCTATCGATTTGGACGCGCCAGGCAATGGCTTGCCGCCGGGCGTGGATCCGCGCGATCTTGCGTTTCGGATGTTGGAACTACGGGCGCTGCATGCGGGGTCAAACCAGTGGATCTGAGTCCAATGAAGTTAGCGTTGCTCGCGCTGGCCTTTCTGGCCGGATGTTCTTCCACGCCCGAGCCGCAGCAGAGCGGCGCCGCGCGGAAAGCCCCACCCGCAAAGGTCGCTCCAAAGACCGGTAACTCCGGCATAGCTGGCCGCGTGATCTACATGGGGCCGCCCGCGAAGCCGGACACGATCGACATGGACTCCGTGCCTGCCTGCGCGCGGCAACATCCGAAGCCGGCGTTAACGGATGCCATGGTGGTGTCCGGCGACGGCGCTTTGGCCAACGTCTATGTTTGGGTTAAATCCGGCCTGCCCAACGCGGACTGGCCAGTGCCAGGGGGCAACGCTCATATCGATCAAGCCGGCTGCATCTACACGCCGCACGTGGTCGCCATTCAAGCGGGGCAGGGTGTTGAGTTCACCAACCACGATCCGACCAACCACAACATCCATCCCGTGCCCCAGCTGAACGCCGAGGTGAACCGGATTCAGGCGCCCCAGGGCGAGCCCCTGGTCGAGCGCTTCCCTCAAGCGGAGGTAGGAATCTTGATTAAATGCAACGTCCACCCCTGGATGCGGGCATGGGTCCATGCGGCGCCGCACCCGTTTTTCGCTCTCACCGGAAAGGATGGATCCTTTAAAATCAGCAACTTACCTGCCGGGGAGTACGTCCTCGAAGCTTGGCATGAAAAACTGGGCCGGATGGAAGCAAAAGTTCTGCTCGCCGAGGGAGAAACAAAGGCTGCAAACTTTACCTTCAAATAGTAGAATGGGAGTCGGCGAATTTCTTGTCAGTATGGAAAATATCCGGTTATACCGTTATTCCGCCTTCTTAGCAGTCTGTACCCTACTCCTTGTTATGGCGGGGGCTACGGTGACGAGCAAAGAGGCCGGGCTTTCAGTACCAGATTGGCCACTTTCCTATGGCCAGGTGATGCCGCCGATGACCGGCAACATCTTCTATGAGCACGGCCATCGGATGATCGCCTCCACGGTTGGCTTCCTCACCATCATCCTCGCCGTTTGGCTGTGGCGCAGCGCTGAGCCAAGCTGGCTGAAACGCCTCGGATTTATCGCCCTCGGCTTGGTCATCGTCCAAGGCACTCTGGGCGGTCTGACGGTTCTCTACCTGTTGCCGCCGGCAGTCAGCATTCTGCACGCCTGCACGGCGCAAGCTTTCTTCACGCTGGTTTGTTCCATCGCGCTGTTTACCTCGCCGGCGTGGAAGCGATCGACGCTGCCGGTGGAAAACGCGAGTTCCTTGCGCGGCCTGGTCCTCGCCCCTCCGATTTGCGTCTTTCTGCAACTGGCGCTTGGGGCCTCTTATCGGCACAAAGTTCTGGGCTTGATTCCGCACGTCACTGGTGCCATCATCGTCGCCGCTGTGGTTTTCTTCGTCGGAGTCTTCGCGCTGCTGCAAATGCGCGAGCTTCATTCCATTCGTAACTGGGCGATTGCGGCACTTGTGATTACCGGCTGCCAGGTTTTCCTTGGCGTCGCCGCCTACATGGCCCGCGTGGCCACGGCCGACGATCCGCAGCCGATGGCGATTATGGTCTGGTTTACCGTGGCGCACGTGGCCGTCGGAGCGCTCACCCTCGCCGTGAACACACTGCTCGCCATTCAAGTCCGGCGTCTGGTTCAGCCGCACGCCTCCGGCGTCAATGCGAAGGCGGCACTAGCTTGAGAGACTACGTAGCCCTCACCAAACCGCGCATCACCTGGCTCATTCTGATGAGCACAGCGGTAGGTTTCTACTTCGGCGCGACCAACGGCTGGACCTGGCTCGGCCTCCTGCATACGCTGATCGGCACGGGCCTCATCGCCAGCGGCACCGCGGCACTCAACCAATGGTACGAAGCTGAGGCCGATGCGAAAATGAAGCGCACCGAAGGCCGCCCACTGCCCGCGGGTTTGATCTCGAGCGGCAAGGCATTATGGTTTGCCGTCGCGCTTTCGATCATTGGGTTTGTCGAACTCGGTCTGGGCGCCAACTGGCTCACCGCCGGGCTCGGCCTGTTCACACTTGCCAGCTACCTGTTCGTCTATACCCCGCTCAAGCAGCGAACGCCGCATTCCACCACCGTCGGTGCCGTACCCGGTGCCATGCCGCCGCTCATTGGCTATGCCGCCGCTCACGGAGCGTTGACTTGGGAAGCTTGGGCGCTCTACGCCATCCTTTTCGTCTGGCAGTTCCCGCACTTCTACGCCATCGCCTGGATGTACCGCGAAGACTACGGCAACGCCGGCATTCGCATGCTGCCCGTGCTCGACCGCGAAGGCACCTCCACGGCCCGCCACATCGCGCTGACGTCGCTTTTGCTGATCCCAGTCAGCCTCGTCCCGGTGTTCCTGTCGATGACCGGTAAGTTCTATCTGGCCGGCGCCGTCGCTATGGGGCTGTTCTTCTTCTATCGCAGCGCGCAGACTTTGCGGCGGCTGAACTTCGCTTCGGCGCGCTCGGTGCTGCTCGCCTCGGTCATCTACCTGCCCGTTCTCTACGGGCTGCTTCTGCTCGACCATACACGCCTGTGAAAACAGCGGCTCTCTTCGCCTGTCTACTTGCCTGCCTGGTCTTCCCAGCCTGCGAGAAAAAGGCCGAACCGCTGCCAATTCTGGGACAAGTCCCGGCTTTCGAACTTACCGCAAGCGACGGCAAGGCTTTTTCCAGCGCCTCATTGTCCGGCAAGATCTGGATCGCCGACTTCATCTTCACCACCTGCCCCGGCCCTTGCCCCCGCATGAGCGCGCAAATGAAGCTCGTGGAGAAGGGAACCGTCAGCGCGCCAGGCGTCGAGATCGTTTCTTTCACCGTCGACCCCGAACATGATACGGCTCCCGTTTTGGCCGCGTACGCCCAGCGCTACGCCGCCGATACCAAGCGCTGGCACTTTCTCACCGGGCCCATGGCGAAGCTGGATTCGCTCGCCTGGGATTCGTTCCGCTTAAACCACGTCGATGGCAAGCTCGAACATTCCACCCGCTTTGCCGTCGTCGACGCCCACGGCCGGATCCGAGCCTACGTTGGCACCGAAGACGCCGATCCGGTGAAAGCCGTTCTCGATGTAGTCACACGCCTGAGGCAGGAGACCTAGCGCACAGCGAATGCGTTGTGCGCGAAACAAACGAAGCGCACAGCGAATGCGTTGTGCGCGGAAAAGGATTTAAGTTGATGGACGTGCATTCGCTCCCGACGCTCAACGCTGTGCTCAATGGCACCTGCGCCGTGCTCCTCGTCATCGGCTACAAGTTGATCCGCAATGGCCAGCGCGAGGCGCATCGCAAGGTAATGCTCACCGCGTTCGGTGTTTCGATTGCCTTCTTGCTGAGCTATCTCATCTACCACGCGCAGGTGGGCAGTGTGCGCTTCCAGCACGAAGGGCTCATCCGAACCATCTACCTGACGATCCTGTTCACCCACACCGTGCTCGCCGCCACCGTGCCTGTGCTCGCCATCATTTCGTTACGCCGCGCCTTGGCTGCCAAGTTCCCCGCACACAAAAAGATCGCCCGCTGGACGCTACCAATCTGGCTCTATGTCAGTGTGACCGGCGTGATCGTCTACTTGATGCTGTATCAGATGTAACGCTACTTCTTCACGAACTTCTGTACTGCGCGGTTCACCGAATCGGCCACATAGATCTCGCCCTTGGGGCTCACGGCTACAAAGTGCGCCTCGCCAAACTCGCCGACGCCGTTGCCTGCCTTACCTGTCGCCGCCAGCACCTTGCCGTCGAGATCCAGCTTCAGTACCTGGCCGGCAAACCCATTCACCATAATGATCGAATCCTTGGTGAATTCCAGGTCGCAGGGAACTCCGGCGTACTTCACTTCGCGGATGTACTTGCCGTCCTGATCGAAAATCTGAATTCGCTGCTTCTAACGGTCGGTCACCCAAAGCAGGCCCTTAGCATCGATCGCCATTCCGTGCGCTACATCGAACTGGCCCGGTCCGGTGCCCTTGCCGCCCCAGGTCTTGATGAACTTGCCGTTCTTGTCGAATTTGAACACGCGCGGGTCGCCCTTGCCCGCGCCCGGCGAATGGCCTTGCGTAATGAACACGTCTCCGTTGGCCGCAATTGCAATATCGTTCGGTTCGTTGAACTTATGTGAGCCGGTTGCCTCGTCCCAAACGCCCGCTTCACCCTTGGTGCCCAGCGTTAGCAGAACTTCGCCCTTCGGGTTTAGTTTCTGCACAATGTGAGCGCCGACGTCGCTCAGCCAGATGTTGCCGTCTTTGTCGATGCGCAGCCCGTGCGTCCGCGTGTAGCCTTCGCCAAACGCGCGGATGAATTTGGCATTCTCGTCGAACTCGAACAACGCAAGCGGTCCACGAGCGAGCACGTAAAGGTGCCCGTTTGGCGCGAAGGCTACGCTTGCCGATGCGCCCATTGTCGTGCCCTCAGGTAACGGCAACGGATTAGCCACAGCAACGTAATCTAGCGCCGGAGCCTCTTGGGGCACCAGCAGCGCCGGGTTCGTGGGGCGTTGCGCAAACGCGGCGGACGAGGCAAAAAACAGAACGAGCGCAAGCGAATGTCGATTCATCTTGCGCCCATTATATGTGAGCCGCTGGCTCGCGGCAGCCGGCTTCTGTGGGAGAGGTTTTAGAGAACCTTCGCTTCCTTCATCACGCGCTCGCACTTTTCCTTGATCTGCTTGCCCACCTCAAACGGATCGCCGTTCACCAGTTCGGCGCGGAACAGTTCCACCGACACGGCGCCATCGTATTTCTTCTCGGCAAGCTTACGCAAAATCTTCACCACCGGCGCCACACCATCGCCCGGAATCAAGCGCGAGTTGTTGTCGTACATCTCTTTGATGTCGTCCGCTGTGTCCTGGAAATGGCAATGTGCCAGTTCGCCCGGCTTCAGCATGTCCAGATCTTCGAACTTGCTCAAGCCGCTCCAGAAATGGAAGAAGTCGAGCATCGGCCGCACATTCGGATGGTTGGCCTCGCGAATCATTTTGAGCGCCGTGCTCAGTGTGGCCAGGTGCGTCGACGTGCGCGCGAATTCAATCATGCAGGTCAGATTGAACTGCTTGGCGATGTCGCCCGCCTCGCGAATGCAGCCCGGCGTGGCCTTGTAGTCGTCAGCCGTCACCTTGCGGTTGGTCACCGACGGGCAATAGATTTTCGGAAGGCCAATCGAGGCAAACTGTTCGCAGCGCTTCTTCCACGTATCGAGCGAAGCAGCGCGCGCCGGACCCGGAATCCACACATCGGGCAGCACAGCAGCCGAAGAAACAGGCGTGAGCCCTAAATCGGTGACCACGCGCTTTGCCGCGGCAATCGTGTCGGTCTTCAGAAACTCATCCAGCGCCGTATCAGTCAGCTCAACATGCTTGATGCCCGCCTTGGCCCAGCCTTCGAGCGACTTGCGATAGCCAGCCGCGCGCGACGTGTTCTGGTGAATGGAAAGCATCATCTTGCCGCCGGCGGCTTCGGCTTTTTCGGGCAATGCCATCTGGGCCAACGGCGCGGCAAGTGGAGCGAGAATCGCGGTGCGTCGAGTGAACATGTGGACTAATATACTCCCAATCCGAGGCGCACTTCGACCTCGCTACGGTTCAAATTTCTGTCAGCGGAGCTTTTACTTAATCGGCCCGGGCGCGCCCAGCTTGACCAAGAGCTCAGCCGTATCCTGGTGCACGTCAATGCGCTGCCCGCCGCGGCTATTGCCCCCGGCCCGGCCCATCGCTGCGTCAACCACGGTGTTGCCCTGGGCATCCTTCACGTCGAGCTTGGCGCCCTTCTTCACCAGATACTGCAACACGTCGTTCCAACCCCAGAACGCAGCGCCGTGCAGCGCCGTCTGATTGCGCCGCCCGCCCGGCAGGTTGATATCGGCCCCGGCGTTGAGAAGAGCCTCCAGAGCGGCAATCGAGCGCTGCTGGGTATCCGGCGTAGTGAACCAGCCACGAGTATCGGCATCCACCGAACCCATGCCGGCCGCGGCCTGGATCGGATAAATATTCTGTGCGTTCGGCAGGTTGACCTTCGCGCCCGCCTTCACCAGCAGCGTAATGGCCGGTGCGTCCAGCCCCTTGGCGGCACGCAGCAGTGGTGTGGTCCCAATCGACAGCATCGAATCCACACCTCGGTCGGCGCCCACCGAACGGAACGGCGGCAGCAGCTTCAGCTGCATGTTCGGGTTGGCGCCCGCGTTCAGCAGCAGCTCAATCATCTTCAGGCTGGTCGTGGCGTCGAGTGAAGGACTATCAGGCCGTCCGCCATGGGGCAGGGTATTCAAATCCACCGCTTCGTAGAGCGGCGTACGGCCCCACCAGTCCCACTTGTTCGGATTGGCGCCCTTCGACAGCAAATAGGCTCCGATATCGAAGTGAGTATTCGTGATCGAGATGATCAGCGGAGTGACGCCTTCCGGATCAGCCAGGTTCACGTCGGCCCCGCCTTCAACAAGCGTCTTCACGCAATCTAGGCAACCTTCGCGCCCCGCGTACAGCAACGCCGTAAGCCCGCCAGCCGGGCGATATACCGCGCGAGGCTCGCCAGTCACTTGACGGTCCCAATTGTTCACGTTCGAAATAGCGTTCACCTGCGCGCCATGCGCAATGAGTTCGCGCACCACGGCCGGTTGGCTTTGCGCGGCGGCGCGCATCAGCGCCGTCTGCCCGCGGAACTGTTCTACCGCGTTGACGTTCGCCTTGTGATCCAGCAGCAGCTTCACCGCCGCTAAGTCGCTGTTGCGCGAGACGAGCATCAGCGCGGTCTCGCCATCGCCATTCGGGGAATCCGGGTCAGCGCCGGCCTTCAACAGCTTTTCCATGATCGGCACGTTGCCTGCCATCGCGGCCTCATACATCGGCGACGAACCATAGGCATTGGTCACCTTCGCCTTGGCCCCGGCGGCGATGAGCTTATCCACTAGTTCCGCATCGCCGTAGTGAGCGGCCCAATGTAGCGCCGTGGTGCCATCGGAATCGGCCCCGTTGACATCAGCCTTCTGCGCGATGAGCTTCAGCACCGCATTGCGGTCCTGCGCTTCGGCCGCACCCACCAGCGGGTTCTTGGCCCAAACGAGGGTCTGCAGGGCGAGGCCAAGGAAGGCCGCTTGAATAACGCTTCGACGCATGAATGATTTCCTCGCCTCTTAAATGTCGACGAACTTGCCGTTCGAATCGCCCACAGCCTCTTCCGGAATGCCGGCGCGCTCCAACAAAGTGAGCAGCAGGTTGGCATGCGGTGTCTTCTCGGGCGCCTTCACGTGGATGCCGCCCTTGAGCTTGCCGCAGCCGCCGCCGATGATGGCCGAAGGCAGCGGATAGTTATTGTGCGCGTTCGAGTTCGACATATTGCTGCCGTACAGGATGATCGAATGGTCCAGCATGGTGCCGTCGCCATCGGGCATCTTCGAAAGCTTGTCCACGAACTTGGCGAAGACCTGCGTGTGATAGATCTGGATCTTCGAAAGCCGCTCGATTTTCGCTTCGTCGTTCTGATGGTGCGATAGCGGATGGAAGGCGTCCGAGACGCCGATGTGATTGTAGGTCTGGTTGGAAACCTCAGCCGCCATCATCATCGAAAACACGCGCGTCAGATTGGCCTGCCAGGCGAGCGCCGTCAGGTCGAACATCATGTTCAAATGCTCATCGAAGCGCTCAGGCATCCCCTCCGGCGCCGAAGGCAGGTTCAGAGTGGAAAGATCCCGCGCTTCCATCTTCTGCACGCGGCGTTCGATTTCGCGCACCGATTCGAGATAGTCGTCCAGCATCGCGCGATCCCTAGCGCCCACGCTCCGCTTGAGGTCGGCGGCTTCACCCTGCACCAGGTCGAGAATGCTCGCATACTGCTTGGCCAGTGCCTTGCGTTCCTCGGCGGTATCGCCCACGCCAAACAGGCGCTGGAAGAGCGTCCGCGGATTCACTTCCATCGGCAGTGGTGTGGTGGGCGTGCGGAACGAAATCGTGCCCGAATAGCTACACCCGAAGGCGCGGTCGCAAATGCCGCCGCCGCCACGGCTTTCGGTGGCGATCTCTAGCGACGGGAACGGCGTGTCCTGCCCAATATGCTGCGCGGCGATCTGGTCGATCGTGACGCCGGCATACGGCTCGTTGCTTTCGCGAGGGTGCACGCAGCTCAGCCAAGTGCCCGGCATAATGGCATGCACCGCGGGGCTGATGGCCGGCTTGTTTTCCGTGCCCGTGACCACTGAAACATATTTCTTATACGGCTCAAGCGGCTTCAGAATCGGCGTGAAGTCCCACTGGGCGCCCGCCTTCTCGGGCGCCCACTTGTTCATCACCGCACCATGCGGGAAGTAGATGAACCCCATATGCGGCTTCGGTGACGCGGCGGTCTGGGCCAAAGCCGTGCGAGCCGGAATCATGGCCTCAAGCAACGGTAGGCCAATGGCAGCGCCCATGCCCCGCAGCATGGTCCGGCGATCCAGGTGCTTTTTCGTGACAAACATTCTGGGATTCTCCTCAGCTTCCTACTTCTTGGTTTCGGCGTTCTTGTTTTCAGCGAGCTGTGCTTCGGCCGGCGTTTCCACGCGCTTCATCTGGAACGGCTCGCTCTTGACGATGGCCGTCACTAGCGAAGAGAAGCGATAGTTGTTCTGGCCCACATTGGCCACAATGCGCCGGATCACCGGCATGTCGGTGGCTTCCACCTGCCGGCCGAGTGCATACATCGTCATCTTTTCAGCCAGCGTACGTACGAACTGTTCAGGCTTCCGCGTTAGCGCAACGCGCAAGTCAGCCGGGCCGCTCACCGGCGTTCCATCCACCAGCTTGCCGGACGAGTCGATCGCGAGGCCAGCCCAGCGGTCCATCGTCCGCCATTCGCCCACGGCGTCGAAGTTCTCCAGCGAGAACCCGAGCGGATCCATAATGCCGTGGCAAGCATTGCAAGACGGATTCTTGCGGTGCTCTTCCATGCGCTGGCGCACCGACAAGGCCTTTGCGCCTTCCTTTGTCTCCGGGAACGCTTCCACGTTCGGCGGCGGCGGCGAGGGCGGCGTGCCCATAATGCGTTCCAGAATCCAGGCCCCCCGCAACACAGGGGAGGTGCGGTTGGGGTAGGAAGTCACCATCAACACCGCGCCCTTGCCGATCAAGCCCCACCGATTCTGGTCGGCAAGCGTCACACGGCGGAAGTTGCTGCCTCG
>Ga0153915_10007788_pt1 | contig 10143 bp, 10 predicted proteins | sample Opewatmetagenome_2_FD_107003 | JGI IMG/M metagenome (GOLD analysis project Ga0153915, IMG submission 107003) | Freshwater wetland microbial communities from Ohio, USA - Open water 3 Core 3 Depth 3 metaG | ecosystem: Environmental > Aquatic > Freshwater > Wetlands | place: USA: Ohio, Lake Erie... | reverse complement strand
TTGGGTGCCGCCAACCCGGCGCCTTTCGCCGGATTCATGACATTCGCCGACGGGCGCGCCATCATCAGCTCCTCGCCCGAGCGACTGGTGGAAGTGCGCGGCCGCCAGGTGCGCACCCGTCCGATTGCCGGCACCCACCCGCGCGGCGCCGATCCGGAACAGGATCGGCAGTTGTCGCGGGAATTGCTGCGCCACCCCAAGGAACGCGCCGAGCACGTCATGCTGATCGATCTCGAACGCAACGATCTCGGCCGGGTGTGCCGGACCGGCACGGTGCGGGTCAAGGAATTCATGACGCTCGAGTCCTACCGGCATGTGCACCACATCGTGTCCGAGGTCTGCGGAGAACTAAGGGATGACATCACGCCCGCCCGGACGATCCGCGCGGTGTTCCCCGGCGGCACGATCACCGGCTGCCCCAAGGTCCGTTGCATGCAAATCATCGCCGAGCTGGAGCAGGCGCCGCGCGGTGCCTACACCGGTTCCATGGGCTACATCAACCGCGACGGCAGCCTCGACATGAATATCCTTATCCGTACGATCGTTCAGGACGGTCGCGACGTCGAGTTGCGCGCCGGCGCCGGCATCGTAGCCGATTCTGTTCCTGAGCGTGAGCTCGCAGAGACGCGCGCCAAGGCCAGGGGCATGCTCGCGGCTTTAGGGGCGAATGCGTGACGGTCGCATCGGCCACGCTGATCAACGGCGAACCTGACGAACGGGTTCGCGTGCATGATCGCGGTTTTCAGTACGGCGACGGCCTGTTCGAAACTCTGGCGGTCGTGCGGGGCGTCCCGCTGTTATGGGAGCGGCATCTGCGGCGGTTATTGCGCGACGCGGCGCGACTCGGTATCGGCATTCCCGCGGAAACCGGGGCCGAGTTGCGCGCGGAGGCCGACCGGTTGTGCCAGGGCGCGGAACGTGCGGTGCTCAAGATTATTCTGACGCGCGGCGCCTCCGGGCGCGGTTATGCGCCGCCTGCGGATGCGGTGCCGACGCGCGTGGTCAGTCTGTCGCCGTGGGCGGACTCGCTGTCGCGAACGCACGGCGCCAGTGTGAAATTCTGCGATACCATCGTGGCGCGCAACCGTGCGCTGGCCGGGATCAAGCACCTCAACCGGCTCGAACAAATCCTGGCGCGCCGGGAGCTGGCGACAAACTATGATGAGGGTCTGATGCAGGATGAGACCGGACACGTCATCGAAGGGACCATGAGCAACGTATTTATCGTGTCGCACGGAGCATTATTGACGCCCGATCTGTCTTATAGCGGTGTGGCGGGCGTGATGCGCGAGCTAGTGCTGGAATGCGCCCCGGCGCTGGCGCTGGCATGCCGCATAACGACGTTGACGCCGGAGGAAATCCTGAACGCCGAGGAAGTGTTTCTCACCAACAGCCTGATCGGATCATGGCCGGTGACCCGGGTCGAATCTCGGGCTTACCCGGTGGGTCCGGTTACGCAACGGTTGCGCGCGCTTGTCCAGGAGGCACGCGGTGTTGTCTAAGCTCGTCAAGGTGCTGTTATTCGCGGTTGTCGTCAGCGGCGCCTACCTCTATTGGGCCTGGAATCATCCGCTCCAACCCGGCTCGGATATATACGTGGTCAAACCCGGCATGAGCCTGCGCGCGTTTGCGCGCGAGCTGAACAATCGCGGTGTTCTCCCGGAAAGCCACACCCTGGTGTGGCTGGCGCATCTCACCGGCCACGACCGCGACCTGAAGTCGGGCGAATACCGTTTCCGCAATGGCATGTCGGCACGCGAACTACTGGAGCAGGTGATTGCCGGACGGGTTATCGAATATCCCGTCGTGCTGGTGGAGGGCTGGACGTTCCGGCAGTTCCTGCAGGTGCTCGAGGCGGCGCCCAAGCTGACGCACACGCTGTCCGGACTGCCGCCGGCGGCGGTCATGGAACGCCTGGGCCACGGCGGCGAGCATCCCGAAGGGCGGTTCTTTCCCGACACCTATTATTATTCCGCCGGACAGACCGACGTGGCGATTCTTGCCAATGCCTATGACAAGATGCAGAAACTGTTGCAGCAGCAATGGGAGGCGCGCGACGGCAATCTTCCGTTCAAGGATCCCTACGAGGCTTTGATCATGGCCTCGATCGTGGAAAAAGAAACGGGGCGCGCCGAGGAGCGCCGGCTGGTGGCGGGGGTGTTCGTCAACCGTTTGCGGCGCGGCATGCGGCTGCAATCCGATCCGACGGTGATCTACGGCATGGGTGACAAGTTTGACGGCAATATACGGCTGAAGGATTTACGCCGCTCCACGCCTTACAATACCTACACGCGCGCCGGCCTGCCGCCGACGCCGGTGGCCATGCCGGGCCGGGATTCGGTGGAGGCGGTGCTGCACCCGGCCGACACGCGTGATCTGTACTTCGTCGCGCGCGGCGACGGGGGTCATATATTTTCCGAAACCCTCGAGGAACATAATGCAGCTGTGGTCAAATATCAGTTGAACGGTAAGCCGCGGAACACGCAATCCACGACGGCGGGCGCGTCCAAAACAAAACCGAAACCGAAAACAACCAACCAGAATTAATTCATGTCGCGAGGCCTGTTCATCACACTCGAAGGCGGCGAGGGCGCCGGCAAGAGCACCAATCTTGCGTACGCGCGTCAATGCCTCGAGCAAACCGGCAAAACGGTGGTGGTCACCCGCGAACCCGGCGGTACCGAACTCGGCGAGCGCGTGCGCGAGATCCTGCTGCACCGCCGCGATCTCCAGATGGTTGCTGACAGCGAATTGTTGCTCATGTTCGCGGCGCGCGCCGAGCACCTCGCCAAGGTAATTCTCCCGGCGCTGGCGGCCGGCAAGACGGTCCTGTGCGACCGTTTCACCGATGCAACCTATGCCTACCAGGGCGGCGGGCGCGGCATTCCGGCGGAGCGCATCGCGGCCATCGAAGACTGGGTACAGGGCAGTCTGCGGCCGGACCTGACGCTGGTATTCGATCTTCCCGTGGAAGCCGGACGCGCGCGCGCCGGGCAGCGCAGCGAGCCCGATCGCTTCGAGCTGGAAAGCAACGAATTTTTCACGCGCGTGCGCGCGACCTACCTGGCGCGTGCGGCGCGCGAGCCGGGACGCGTGCGCATCATTGACGCCAGCCAAAGCCTGGAACAGGTGCAGCAGCAAATAGCCGCGATTCTGGGGGAGGTGGTCGATGGCCGGCGCTGATTCCATCAGCACCGGCGGTCCGACGGCGGAGCGCTATCCGTGGCACGATGCGCTATGGGCGACCTTGGCGCGCCAGTTCGAGCGCTTGCCGCACGCCCTGTTGCTCTACGGCCGGCCTGGGCTCGGCAAACATGCCTTCGCCCTGCAGCTGGCGCAGGCGCTCTTGTGCGCCGCACCGCGTGACGGTATCGGCTGCGGCCACTGCCACGGCTGCCGGCTGTTCGCCGCCGGCACGCACCCCGACTTGGCGCTTATCGGGCTGGTCGAGGATGCCAAGAGCGTTACGATCGACCAGATCCGAGCGCTGGGCGACTTCCTGTCGCTGCGCCCTCATACCGCGACGCGCAAGGTGGTGGTGATTTCACCAGCCGAGGCGATGAACCTGAATGCCGCGAACGCATTGCTGAAACTGCTTGAGGAACCGCCGCTGGGCAGCATCCTGCTGCTGGTCAGCAGCCACCCCGCACGCCTGCCGGCCACCATCCGCAGCCGTTGCAGCCGGGTTTTTTTCAAAGTTCCGGCACCGAGTGAGGGGTCGTCCTGGTTGCGGTCGCATGCGTCCGGCGCCACGAAGCCGGAGAACTTGTTGGCCCTGGCCGGGGGTGCGCCGCTGCTCGCGAATGCCATGGCACAGGGGGGCTTCGCCGAAAACCGTGCGCAGCTGCTGCAGGATGTGACGACACTGTCATCCGGACGCGAAGACCCCGTTACCTGTGCCGCCCGCTGGAAGAGTCTGGGCACTGGTATCTGCCTTGGCTGGTTCTATAGTTTCGTAGCCGACCTGATCAAGCGGCGGATCGCGGGGGAGGATGTCGAGCTGATTAATCCGGAGGCAAATCGCTTTATTGCCGAGTCTAAAAGAAGTTTTGAAATTAGCGAGTTATATAATTTTATTGATGTGATTGGTCAATATTATCGCCAGCTCGGCGGGCCACTGGATGAACTTTTAATATTGGAAGACATTCTGATACGCTGGGCCCGAATTAGCCGTCTACAATGAAATAAGCAAGTTTCCACCATGAACGACAAAACCACCGCACCTCACGCCGCCAAGCCGGTGAAACCCATGCCGCTCGCGGCGGCCCGGCCAGGCGTCCTGTCGCTGACCATCAAGGACAAGAATGCCCTGTACGCGGCCTACATGCCGTTCGTGAGGGGCGGCGGCATCTTCGTCCCGAGCAACCGGCCGTACAAGCTGGGCGAGGAAGTGTTCATGCTGCTGACCCTCATGGACAGCAAGGAGAAGATTCCGGTCGCCGGCCACGTGATCTGGATCACGCCGCAGGGCGCCCAGGGCAGCCGCACCGCCGGCATCGGCATCCAGTTCAGCGAGAAAGATTCGGGGCTGGCGCGCAACAAGATCGAGGGCATCCTCGCCGGTGCGCTCAACTCCGACCGGCTCACGCACACGATGTAACGTGACGCCGCTCGTCGATTCCCACTGCCACCTCAATTTCGATCCTCTTAACGCCGGCCTGGAAGACGTCTTCCGGCGCGCCCGCGACAACGGGGTCGGTCATATGTTGTGCGTGTCGGTCACGCTCGAGACCTATCCTGAGATACGTGCGATCACGCATGCCCACCCCAATGTTTTCGCTTCGGTCGGCGTGCATCCCAACGAACGCGAAGGGCGCGAGCCGGACGTGGACGAACTGGTGCAGTTGGCGTGCGACGAGCGCGTGGTCGCGATCGGCGAAACCGGACTCGATTATTACCGTAGTCAGGGCGACATGACCTGGCAGCAGGAGCGGTTCCGCCGCCATATCCGCGCCGCCAAGGCCAGCGGCAGGCCGCTGATCATCCATACGCGCGAGGCGGCGGCGGACACGCTGCGCATCATGCGCGAGGAGGGCGCGGGTGACATCGGCGGGGTGATGCATTGTTTTACCGAAAGCCAGGACGTGGCGCACCAGGCGCTGGAACAGAATTTTTATATTTCGTTCTCCGGCATCGTGACCTTCCGCAATGCCGAAGCCCTGCGCGAGGTGGCGAAGCAGGTGCCGGTTGAACGGTTGCTCGTCGAAACCGACGCGCCGTATCTCGCGCCGGTGCCGTTCCGCGGCAAAACCAACGAGCCGGCGTATGTGAAGTACGTGGCCGAGTGCCTTGCCGCGCTGCGGACAACGAGCCTTGAAGACATCGCCGCGCACACGACTCGGAATTTTTTCACGCTCTTCAGGCGAGCCGCATCTCTCGTTTGACGTCAGCCGGTTCGCAGCCGGCTACCGCCAGAAGACAGAGACTCAGTCGTGGATCCGGCCCTTGAGCGCGGCTGCGCCGAAGGTTTCTTTCGACGCGATCAAAGCGCGCGCCGTCTCGATCTGACCCCAGGTATTCCACAACAGCACGCCACGCACGCGCCCGGCCAGAAGATAGTACACCACGCCTTGGCGGTACGGCTCCTTCCAGTCTTCGACGATATCCATGCCGGCACCGAACTCGCCGACCGCTTCGTAGCCCAGGTCGAACAGGTCGGAATAAAAGTAGGGAAGATATTCGTATTTTTCCGAAGCGCCGGCCATGTTGCGCCCGGCCATTGCGCCCATGGTATTGGCATTGTCCTCGTGCTCGACGCGACGTCGCACACCGAGGGCCGCGCTATAGAAGTTGGCGACGTCGCCGGCAGCGAAAATGTCGGGCGGGGCCGCGCGCAGCGCTTTATCGACCACGATGCCGTTGTCGACCTTGAGCCCGAGCGACTTCGCCAGACCGGTCTCCGGCTCGATGCCGATGCCGGCAACAACCGCATCCGCAGACAAAGATTTTCCGCTGCCGGTCGTGACTGTGAATTTTTCCCCGACTCTTTCCATTGCACTGATTTTTTCTCCGGCCATTACATGGATGCCTTTCTCGATGAAATAGGCGTTCAGGAATTCCGAGAGCCCGGGTGGGTAAATGCGCGCGCCGATACCGCTGTCGGGAAAGGCCATGCTGACCTTGCAGTCGTTCATGGCCAGTGCGGCAGCGATTTCCGAACCGATGAAGCCGCCGCCAATGACGACGAATTCGGATTTTCTAGCGGCGAGGGCGTGCAGGTGCTGGTAATCGTCGAGCGTGCGGAAATAGATCACGCCGTCGTCCGCGAACGGCAGATGCCGCGGCGTGCCGCCGGTTGCCAGCAACAGCTTTTCATAGCCGTAGACCTCGCTACGGTTATCGGTGATGGTTTTCCTGGCAACTTCGCCGCTTACCGCGCGGGTACCCAGGAACAGATCGATGCCGGTCTGTTCGGTCTTGCGCCAGATAGAATCGAGCGGTTTACCGGTCCACAGTTTTTTTGACAGGGGCGGGCGGTCGTATGGCGGATGTTTTTCGCCGCACAGCACGGCGATGTTGCCCGTGCGGTCGCGCTCGCGGATGCCTCGTACGGCCGCATCCGCGGTCATGCCGCCGCCGACGATGAGGTATCTGTAGTTTCTTGTCATGTCGGGTGTTTCCTCTTGTTTTTGTCGGCCAGTGTTTAAAGTCGCAATAGGCCTGGACGGATTCACGACGATACTCGGGCATGTGCGCAGCGATGTGAGATGGGCGCTACATCGCGGTAAATCCGCATCATGCGGCCATCAAGGCTTGTCGCGTCTCTGACGCTGCTCCTTTCATACCTCAGGAGTTGGAGCGCTTGGCCGGCGTGGTCTGCCAGTGCGGAGATCCTGCGCAAGACCCAGGAGGCGTTTTACGAGTTTCTGGATACTTATACGCTGGCTGTATCTGCTGCAACCGCAAAAGTGGTTAGCCAGCACGCTCTTCACGTCGGAAAAATAAACGGTGACAGCAGCACTGTCAAAGCCATTCACATATCACGGGCATTGAGTACGGATATTTCCCGGTTCAACGCCCCGGTGTCGTGCGTTTGCGCTATCGTCCTGTTCAGAGCGTCCGTGTATTTGTGAATGTTTGCGGTGAATGTTTTATGGCATCCGCTGGAGCAGAAGTAATAAACAATCCCTTTATATTCGCAGAAAGCGGCGGCACGTCGCGGATCGACCGTATTGTGGCAAACAGGATCAATCGGCATCTGGCGGTCTCCCTTTGCTGAACGGTTGATTTGTAGGACAGCTAAGGAAGGGGTAAGGTTCAGTCAACAAGCGCCGAACGCGCGACGGGATCGGTACGATACGGCGAAGAAACAAGACCGTCTTTCTGCGCGGGTATCAATCACGCGACGAATTCCCGTCAACTTTTATACCGGCGCCGGTCTAATCGGCAATATCCAACCGATAAATGGTCAAACGCGGAATGCGTGAAGGGAGATGACTGGTGACGAATCCATTGAATGAAGTCAGACAGTTGGGCCAGAGCATCTGGCTGGATAATCTGTCGCGCGCGCTGCTGCAGGAAAAGACCCTGGAGCGTCTGATCATGCAGGATGGTATTTGTGGCGTCACGTCCAACCCCAGCATTTTTCACAAAGCTGTCTCCGGCGGTCCGTATTACAGCGCCGATCTGGCGCGACTCAAAGGCGACACACAAAATGCCGAGCAGCGCTACGAACAACTGGTGATACCCGACATCCAGGCGGCCTGCGATTTGTTGCGCCCGGTTTATGAAACCAGTGGCGGCAATGACGGTTACGTGAGTCTCGAAGTCTCGCCCCGGCTGGCCTACGACGAAGACGCCACCGTCGCCGCCGCCAAGCGCCTGTCGTCGGCGGTCAAGCGCGTCAATCTGCTCATCAAGGTGCCGGCGACACCGCCAGGCGTGCGCGCATTTGAACGACTGATAGGAGACGGCATCAGTGTCAATGTGACGCTGATGTTTTCGTTGCATCATGTGATGGAAATCGCCCAGGCTTATATCCGCGGGGCGCGGCGCTGGATCGAACAGGGCGGCAACGCGCGCCGCCTCAAGTCCGTCGCCAGCCTGTTTCTGAGCCGGATCGATACCCTCGTAGACAGGCAGCTGGAGTTGCTCGGCAATGACCGGGCCCGGTCATTGAGCGGTAAAACCGGCGTGGCCCTGGCTAAACTGGCGTACCAGCGTTACAAGGACCTGTTTCATGGTCCGGCCTTCGCTGACCTGCAACGTGCCGGACTGAGGCCGCAGCATCTCCTGTGGGCCAGTACCGGCACCAAAAACCCGAATTACCGCGATGTGCTGTATGTCGAATCCCTGATTGGACCGGAAACCGTCAATACGCTACCGGATGCCACCCTGGCGGCATTTCGTGACCATGGCAAAGTCGGCCTTACGCTGGAGCAGGATGTGGCGCAGTCGAAAAATCAGTTTCTGACTCTCGAGCAAGTGGGCGTCGATTTGCGCAACGTCGGTGAAACATTGCAGGTAGAGGGAGTGAAATTGTTCGATGAGGCCTACTCGAAATTGCTCGAGTTGGTCGCGTAACTTTTAGCTTATAAAATATGACGCTACGATATTATTTTCATATTTCTTATTAGCATTAATCGTTCGCGGTATATCCCAGTGCGGTCAGATTTCGGCAGCATAAAAAGGGGTGACTGGCTGGGGGGGCATATAACTGGCCATTTTTCAGCGATATTTTCCTTTATTGCGTATAATGTATATTATGTAAAATAATAAAAACGTTCTAAAGCCAGCACCGGCTTTCCAGCCAACTGCGCCGCCCCTCTCGTCCCTGCGCAACAACTCCAAGATTTAAAAATCGTCACGTCTGTGCCTGATACAACCGGCGAACCGGTTGCCCGGTCCACCCTAACGCCTTGGAACTTGTTGGCTGCATGTGAATCTCAGGATTGCCGGGCACGCTTCGTGCCCGGCTTTTTGTGCCGTCTTTCACTGATACTGATTAAGCTTGAATCAAGCAGGAACCAGACTGTGGAAAAAGAACCCTACGACAGTTTCCAGCGCCACGAACTCATTCTGCGCGATTGGCTCGCGCTGGACCGGACCATACTCGCCAACGAACGCACGTTCCTTGCCTACAGCCGCACGAGCCTGACGCTCATCATCGCCGGCCTTGCCTTCGTGAAATTCTTTGGCCATGTGTTCTACATTACCGCCGGGTATGTATTTATAGTGACGGGAGTCGGGTTTTTCTTCTTCAGCCTTACCCGTTATCGCCGGATGGTGGCCCGCCTCAAGATCGTCCAGCAGGCCGAGGAGGATCTGTTGCAGGAACCGCTGGAACAGGCGATGCTCGAAACGGCCGAAGCCCTGCACAAGATGAAACAGGACAGAGATCGAAACCAAGGAGCCGCCTGAAGCCGACAGCGAGTTTTATGGGCTATTGCTTGCACTAACGCCGACTATCTGCCGCCGTCAGCTCTTATCCTCGGCAATTTCTGGAGTCCCTTCAGTTACCCGCAGTTTGGCGTGATCCGCCGCCAGGAACATGTACATGGCCGGCACCACGAACAGGGTGAAAAGCGTGCCGATGGCGATGCCGGTCGAAATCACCAGCCCCATGTTGAAACGCCCTACCGCCCCGGCGCCGGATGCGGTCACCAGCGGCAGCACGCCCAGAACCATGGCCGCCGTCGTCATCAGGATCGGGCGCAGACGGATGCCGGCGGCTTCCTCCACCGCCTCGCGCTTGGATTTTCCCTCACGTTGCAGGTCGTTGGCGAATTGCACAATCAGGATGCCGTGCTTGCTGATCAAGCCGATCAAGGTCACCAGGCCGACCTCGGTGTAGATATTGAGGGTGGCGCCGCCGATGCCGAGGCTGATGAAAATCATGGCGCCGCAGATGGACATCGGTACGCTAACCAGGACGATAACCGGATCGCGGAAGCTCTCGAACAGCGCCGCCAGCGACAGGAAAATGACGATCAGGGCGAAGAAGAACGTAACGATCAGGGCGGTGCTTTCCTGCACGTACTGGCGCGATTGGCCGGCATAGTCGATGCTGTAACCCTGCGGCAGGATTTCCTTCGCCAGGTTTTTCAAAGCGTCCAGCGCCTGGCCCAGGGTCACGCCGGGCAGCGGCACCGCCGATATCGTCGCCGAATTGAGCTGCTGGAAGTGGTTCAGCGACTCGGGCAC
>Ga0153915_10007787_pt1 | contig 10143 bp, 10 predicted proteins | sample Opewatmetagenome_2_FD_107003 | JGI IMG/M metagenome (GOLD analysis project Ga0153915, IMG submission 107003) | Freshwater wetland microbial communities from Ohio, USA - Open water 3 Core 3 Depth 3 metaG | ecosystem: Environmental > Aquatic > Freshwater > Wetlands | place: USA: Ohio, Lake Erie... | reverse complement strand
CGCGGTCGTGGCCGACAGCGGCCAGGCGCGCGAGACGGCGCAGAAGCGCCAGCGCCTCGATCGGGAGGCGCAGCACCGCCGCGGCAGCCGGGCCGGCGTGTCGCTGGAGGAGTTCTTCCAGAAGAAGGACGAGGCGGCCGGCGCGGCGCTGCGGATCATCATCAAGGCGGACCAGGGCGGACCGGCCGAGGCGCTGGCCGATGCGCTGTCGCAGCTCTCGACCAGCGAAGTCAAGGTCGAGGTGGTGCACCGCGGGGTGGGCGCAATCAACGAATCCGACGTGCTTCTGGCGAAGGCGGCCCAGGCCATCATCGTCGGCTTCCACGTGCGCCCCGACTCGAACGCCCGCGCGGCCGCCGAGCGCGAGCACGTGGACATCCGCACCTACCGGGTGATCTACGAGGCAGTCGAGGAGGTGAAGGCCGCGCTCGAAGGTCTCCTCAAGCCGGAGGAGAAGGAGGTCGTGTTGGGCGAGGCCGAGGTCCGGCAGCTGTTCAAGATCTCCGGCGTCGGCACTGTCGCCGGCTGCTACGTCCGGAGCGGCATGGTGCAGCGCACGGCCAAGGCGCGCGTGGTCCGCGACGGCGTGGTGGTGTACACGGGCGCCTTTGCATCGCTGCGCCGGTTCAAGGACGACGTGAAGGAAGTGAAGGACGGGCTGGAGTGCGGCATCGGCATCGAGAACTTCAACGACGTGAAGGTCGGCGACGTGATCGAGGCCTACCGCATCGAGAGCGTGGCCCGCAGCCTCGAGACCGCGGGGCCGGCCCGGGTCGAGTAGCGCCCATGGTTGTCGGCGTCGGGTCGTGGGAGCTGCACCTGGCCGGCTGCCAGTCGCTGAAGGATAAGCGGCGTGTGCTGAAGAGCCTGAAGGACCGGCTGCACCGGCAGTTCAACGTGTCCGCGGCCGAAGTGGACCACCAGGACAGCTGGCAGCGTGCGGCCCTCGCGTGCAGCGTGGTCACGACCGATCGTCGCCACGCCGAGGAGGTCCTCGCGTCCTGCGACCGCCTGATCGCGGGTGAGCCCCTCGCCCGCGTCATCTCCAGCGAGATCTCGTACGCGTGAACCGGAACCCCGGGCGGCGCCCGCAACGGGTGGCGGAAGCGATCCGCGAGGCGGTCGCGGAGTTCCTCCAGTCCGAGGCGCGCGACCCGCGCATCGGGTTCGTCACGGTGACCGGCGTCAGAGTGACGGCCGATCTCAAGCGGGCGGTACTGGCCGTGATGGTGCACGGCGACGAGGACGCGAAGACGCAGAGCCTCTGGGGGTTGACGCACGCGGCTGGCGCGATACGCCGCACGATCGGCGCCCGGCTCACGCTCAAGTCCGTGCCCGAAGTGGTGTTCGAGCTGGACCGCGAGCTGGAGCGCGCGGCACGGATCGAGAGCCTGCTGGCGCAGCTCCGCCAGTCGGGGGACGCGGGCGGCCGGACGACGGACATACGGCCGCACGGCCGGGTGACCCCGCGGAGGCGCCGCCGCGGGCCCGCGAGGACGCGCTGCTGCTGGTGGACAAGCCGGCGGGTCCCACCTCGCACGACGTGGTTGCCGCGGCGCGCCGCGCGCTCGGCGAGCGGCGGGTGGGCCATGCCGGGACGCTCGACCCCGCCGCGACCGGGCTCCTGGTGGTGCTCGCGGGCCGGGCCACCCGGTTGGCGCGCTTCGTCGCGCTCCTGCCCAAGCAGTACCGGGGCACGGTCCGTTTCGGCTGGGAGACGACGACCGACGACGCGACCGGCGAGCCGCTGGAAACGGACGACCGCTGGCGCGAGCGGAGCGAGGCCGACCTCGCCCGGGCGCTGGAGCAGGTCGCGGCCGAGCCGCTGCAGGTGCCTCCTCGCGTGTCCGCCAAGATGGTGGGGGGCGAGCGCGCGTACCGGCGCGTGCGGCGCGGGGAGCTGCCCGATCTGGCTCCGGTGGAGGTCCGGATCTACTCCCTCACGGCCACCGCCGTGGATCGCGCCGCAGGCGAGGTAGCGATTGACGTGCGGTGCGGCACCGGCACCTTCGTGCGCGCGATCGCGCGCGACGTGGGGCGCGCTTTGGGGAGCCGGGCGCACCTCAAGGACCTGCGCCGGGTGGCGGTGGGGCCGTGGCGGGTGGAGGAGGCCGTTCCTCTCGCGGAGCTGGCGCCCGGCGCGGCCCCACCGTTGAGGCCGCTCGCGGAGGCGGTGTCCCACCTGCCGGCGCTGGAGGTGGGGCCGTTGAGCGCTGAGGCGGTGGTGCACGGGCGCCGGATCGAGGAGCCGTTGCGGCACGACGGGCCCGTGGCCGTCTATCACGCGGGCGCCCTGCTGGCCGTGGTGGAGTGGCGGGAGGGCCGTTACGCGCCGCTGGTGGTGCTGGCGCCGTGAGCGGCGATGTCCTGACGGTCGGCACGTTCGACGGCGTGCACCGCGGCCACTGGGCGGTGCTGGAGGAGATCGCGCGCCGGGCCGCGGCGTCGGGGGGCAGGAGCGTTCTGGTGACCTTCGAGCCGCATCCGCTCGAGGTCGTGAACCCGGAGGCTGCACCGCGCCTGCTCACCCTGCCCGACGAGAAGCGCGAGGTGCTGGCGCAGTCGGCGGTGGGCCACGTGGAGTTCCTGGCCTTCACGCATGAGCTGGCGCTCCTCCCCCCGGAGCGGTTCGTGCGCGACGTGCTGGAGCGGCGGTTCGCCATGGCCGAGCTGGTGATCGGGTACGACCACGGGTTCGGGCGCGGGCGCTCGGGGGACGTGGAGCTGTTGCGGCGCATCGGCCGCGAAGACGGCTTCGCGGTGGACGTGGTGTCGGCCGTGATGATGGACGGCCACCCGGTCTCGAGCACGCTGATCCGGCGCGCGGTCGCAGGGGGCGACCTGGAGACGGCGCGCCGCGGGCTCGGCCGCTGGTACTCGGCCCAGGGCCGGGTGGTGCGCGGGGCGGGGCGGGGCCGGCAGCTCGGCGTCCCGACGATCAATCTCGCACCCCCGCACTCCACCAAGCTGCTGCCGCCGGAGGGCGTGTACGCAGCTCGCGTCGGGTGGCGCGGCGGCCGCCGCGGCGCCATGCTGAACCTCGGGCCGCGTCCGACGTTCGGCGAGGCGGCGCGCACGCTCGAGGCGCATCTGTTCAGCTTCGAAGGGGATCTGGTCGGCGAGATGGTGACCGTTGAGTTCCTGCGGCGGCTGCGCGATGTGCGGCGGTTCGCCACGGCCGACGACCTCCGGGCGCAGCTCGGTCGCGACCGCGAGGATGCGCTCCGCGCGTTGACGGAGCTCGGCGCCGCCGTTACCCTGTAACGTTTGCCACTTATCGCAAGGCCTGGGATGCTCGACTCCATACGCGCTCGCCTCATCGTCATCGGGATTCTGATCGCCATCTCCGTGTTCAGCCTGTGGCCGCGCAACGTGACGGTTCGCACGCGCGGCGCCGACGGGCGGATGCGCGACACGACGGAACGGAAGATCGCGCTCAAGCAGGGTCTCGATCTCCAGGGCGGGAGCCACCTCGGCCTCGAGCTCGACCAGAGCCGCGGCAAGGTCGCCGACCCCGCCGACGCCATCGACCGTGCGCTCAAGGTCATTCGCACCCGCATCGACGAGTTCGGCGTCGCAGAGCCGCTGGTGCAGAAGCTCGGCACCAGCCGCATCATCGTCGACCTGCCGGGGCTCAAAGATCCGGCGCGCGCCAGGGCGATCGTGCAGCGTTCGGCGTTCCTCCAGTTCGAGATGACGGACAAGGAGGACGCGTTCCGCGCCGCACTGCCGGCGATGGACCGCGCGCTCACCGCCGCGGGCGTGACCGAGCGGAGCATCGGCCAGGCGGTGGCCGACACGACGCGGGGTGCGGCGGCGCCGGTGCCGGCGCCCGCGTCGGCGGTGGAGCAGATCCTCGGCGCCCCCAGGGACACCGGGGCGGCTGCGGCCAAGGGCCGCGACACGACCCGGGCCGCGGCCAGGCGGGACACGACTCCTCAGGACACGCTCGGTAGCCTCGGGCAGGGCCCGCTGTCGCCGCTGCTGTTCCAGGGCCAGATGCACGGTGAGTTCCTGGTGCAGGAGGAGAAGGTCACCATCGTCGAGGCGATGCTGGCGCACCCCGAGGTGCAGCGGCTGATGCCGCGCGGCCTCATCATCCGCTGGGGCGCGGAGCCCGTCTCGCGAGGTGCGCGCGCTTACCACCCCATGTACGCGCTGGTCGAGCGGCCCATCATCACCGGCGAGTATCTGGTGGATGCGCGGGCGGAGCTGGACCCGATCACCAACCAGTCGGTCGTGAACTTCACCCTGTCGCGCCGGGGTGGCCGCATCTTCGAGCGGGAGACGGGCAAGCACGTCGGCGACAACATGGCCATCGTCCTCGACGAGATGGTGCAGAGCCAGCCGCCGGTCATCAAGAGCCAGATCAGCACCCGGGGCCAGATCGAGCTGGGCAGCGCGAGCCTCCAAGACGCGCAGGATCTGGCGCTGGTGCTCAAGGCCGGCGCGCTGCCCGCGCCGCTGCAGATCGTGGAAGAGCGGACCGTGGGCCCGACGCTCGGGAAGGACTCGATCCACGACGCCACCATCGCGGCCGCGGTCGGCGTTCTGGCGGTCATCTTCATCATGATCGCCTACTACCGATTGGCGGGCGTGCTGGCAGTGTCGGCGCTGGTGCTGTACGTGCTGTTCACCTTGGGCGGCCTCGCGGGGCTCAACGCCACGCTCACGTTGCCGGGGGTGGCCGGATTCGTTCTCTCGGTGGGCATCGCGGTGGACGCCAACGTGCTGATCTTCGAGCGGATCCGGGAGGAGCTGGCCCTGGGTAAGTCCGTCCGGCTGGCGATCGACGCCGGGTACAAGATGGCGATGAACGCCATCGTGGACTCCAACGTGTCCACCATCCTCACCGCGGCCTTCCTGTTCCAGTTCGGGACCGGGCCCGTCAAGGGCTTCGCGGCCACGCTGATCCTGGGCATCATCGCCTCGATGATCACCGCCATCTACGTGACGCGCACCTTTTACATGATCTACCTCGAGCGCCGGCCCGGGCTCCAGACGCTGAGCATCTAAATGACCAGATTCTTCGCGCACGCGAATTACGACTTCATCGGGCTGCGGAAGTTCGCCTACGGGCTGACCGCGCTGATCATCATCCCCGGCCTGATCTGGATCCTGGCCGCCGGCGTGAACTACAGCATCGAGTTCACCGGCGGCACCCTGGTGCAGATCACGACGCTGGGCGAACGGATCATCGGCGCGGGGGAGCTGCGCTCGGCGCTGGACGCGGGCGGCCTGCGCGGCGCCGAGGTCCAGAGCTTCGGGACGGCGCGCGACTACGTGATCCGGGCCCGCCTCAGCGCGGCGGTCGCCGGCACGCAGGAGGAGGCGCAGCGTACGGCGCAGGCGGTGCAGAACGCCCTGACGCAGCGCTTTGGAGAAAACGCCGTCCGGGTGGAGCGCCGCGAGGTCGTGAGCCCCAAGGTCGGCGGCGAGCTGCGGCAGAAGGCCTTCATCGCGATCCTGTTGTCGTTCCTGGCAACCCTGGTCTACCTGGCCTTCCGGTTCGAGTTCCGCTTCGGCGTGGCCGCCACCATCGCCACCGCGCACGACATCCTCACCACGCTGGCGTTCATCAAGTACATGAACCTCGAGGTGTCGCTGGTGGTGGTGGCGGCGATCCTCACCGTCGTCGGGTACTCCCTGAACGACACCATCATCATCTTCGACCGGGTGCGGGAGAACCTGCACAAGTACAAGCGCGACGACCTGGCCGGGATTCTCAACCGCAGTATCAACGAAACGCTGCCCAGGAGCGTTCTGACTCACGGGACGACGATCGTGACCACCATGGCGCTGCTGATCTTCGCGGGTGAGGTCATCCGGCCGTTCGCCTGGGTGATGACGTTCGGCATTTTCACCGGGACCTTCTCCTCCATCTACATCGCCGGGCCGATCCTGCTGGCGATCGAGCACCGCTGGCCGGGCAAGGACGCCCGCGGCGTGCGCCGGGTGGTCGGCGCGGGCGCCGTGGCGCAGCAGAGCGCTCCCAAACCTGCGGCGCCGAGGGAGCCCGCGGTCCGGCCGTAGCGCTCATCCTCGCACCGTGCCCGCGGGCCTCGTCGTGACGGCGCGAGCGGGCGTGCGCGCGAGCCTCCTCCCATGCGTCTCCTAGATTCGCACTGCCACCTCACCGACGCGGCGTTCGACGCCGACCGCGACGAGGTGGTCGCGCGCGCGGCCCGGGCGGGGCTTGAGGCGGTGGTGGTGGTGGCAGACAGCGTGCCCGAATCGGAGCGGTGTCTGGCGCTGGCCGAGAAGCAGGGAGGGGGTGCCGGGCCCCGGCTCGCGCCCACGGCGGGGATACATCCGCACCGGGCTTCGGGTTTCGACGACGCGGCGGCCGCGGCGCTGGAAGGCCTCTTCGCGCACCCGCAGGTGGTGGCGGTCGGGGAAACGGGCCTTGACTACCACTACGACCGGTCGCCGCGCGAGCGGCAGCGCGAGGTCTTCGCCTGGCACCTCGCCCAGGCGGCGCAGCGCGGGAAGCCGGTGATCGTTCACTCGCGGGAGGCGGATGAGGATACGGCGCGCCTGATCACGGATGCTCCGGCCGGCCTGACCGGCGTCCTCCACTCCTTCAGCGCCGGGAGCGCGGTGCTGGAGGCGGGGCTCGCGCGTGGCCTCTACGTCTCGTGGAGCGGGATGATCACGTTCCACACCTGGGCGCAGCACCGGGCGGTGGAGGCGGTGCCAGACGAGCGGTTGCTGGTCGAGACCGATGCGCCGTACCTTGCCCCGGCGCCGCACCGCGGGAAGCGGAACGAGCCCGCCTTCGTGGCCGCGACGGTGGCGCGACTGGCTGAGCTCAGGGCGACGACCTCCGATCGGATGGCGGAGTTGACGGCCGCGAACGCGCGCCGCTTGTTCGGGCTGGGTAGCTCGGAGTGAACCGTGGCCTTGTGGGTCCTTGCAGCTCATACACCAGGGAGTCGGCTCATGGGTGAGATCCGCAGCATCGCGTCAACGCATGCGCCGCAGGCGATCGGGCCGTACAGTCAGGCGGTGATCGCGGGCGGCTTCTTGTTCGCGTCCGGGCAGATTCCACTCGACCCGGCCACGATGAAGGTGGTCGAAGGGGACATCAAAGCGCAGACCGAGCGGGTGCTGCAGAACATGGCGGCGGTGCTTGAGGCGGGCGGGACCACCTTCCGGCGCGTCGTGAAGACGACGGTGTTCCTGGCCAGCATGGACGACTTCGCGGGCATGAACGAGGTGTACGCGCAGGCGTTCGGCGACCATCGGCCGGCGCGCTCGACGGTGGCGGTGAGGACACTGCCGAAGAGCGTGCTGGTGGAGATCGACGTTGTCGCGATGCTCTGAGCGCGCCCGGGTGGCCGCGCGCGCCCGCAGGACCGATAGGCGCTCGGGGAGCAGCGCTGCCAGGCCGGTGTGCGGTACGGTCGTGGAGCCTTCGCGCAGCGAGTGGACGTCCGCGGGCGGGTGTCGTTAGAGTACAGCACCATCCCCGGTTCCGGAGGATTCCCATGGCTCGCCCCACTCTCGCGTGGGCTGTCGCCCTCGCGGTGTCCGCCCTGGCTGCCTGCAGGTCCACGCCCCCGGCTCCACCGCCGCCGCCCACGCCCGTCGGCCCCGAGGCGGCCACCGGGTTCGACGACCGGAGCAACGGCCTGGTGAGCGATTCCGTCCATCAAGCGGACCGGACGGTTTTCGACGAGGTGGAGGAGATCGACGACGGGCTGGGTCCGATCTACAACGCGCAGTCGTGCCGCGAGTGCCACCAGAATCCCACCTCGGGCGGGGCGAGCCAGATCACGGAGCTGCGGGTGGGGCACCTGGGACCCGACGGGCGGTTCCGGAACCCGGACATTCCGATCGGACGCGGCTCGGACACGATCCTCGGCCGCACCCTGGTGAATGACCGCGCCATTTGCCCCAATGCGGCATTCCCCGACAGCGAGATCCAGCAGCACGTCCCCGATATCGACACCATCAGCACCCGCCGCGCGTCGCTGAACCTCCTGGGCGACGGGCTGGTGGAGGCGGTCCCCGACACGACCCTGCTCCGGATCGCGAGAGAGCAGCGTCGTGTGACCGACGGCAAGATCCACGGACAGGCGCTGTTCGTCCCGATCGTCGAGGCGCCTGGGAAGACGGGTGTCGGCCGGTTCGGCTGGAAGGACCAGCACGCCAGCGTGCTGTCGTTCGCGGGGGACGCGTACCTCAACGAGATGGGGATCACGAGCACGCTCTTCCCGGACGAGGTCACGAACATCTGCAACACGGCGAGCGAGCCCAACGACAAGCCGGGCCCGGACGGCCTGTCAGACATAGACCGGTTCGCCCGGTTCATGCGGGCCACCAAGGCCCCCGGCCGGGACGGCATCCTCGGGGCGACTGTGGCGGCCGTGCGCGGTTCGGCGCTGTTCGACAGCGTGGGGTGCGTCACCTGCCACGTGCGGAGCATGCTGACCGCCCCCGCCGGCACGGTCATCAACGGCGGCACGGACACGGTCAAGGCCGCGCTCGGGGGCCAGGTGTTTCACCCGTTCGGGGATTTCCTGCTGCACGACGTCGGCACGGGGGATGGAATCGCCATCGCAGTGCCGGAGCACTACGGCAGGAGATACGCCCGATACAACTGGCAGGAGTTCTCGATGGACAGCGTCCTCGGCGCCCGCAACAAGGTGCGCACGGCGGCGCTGTGGGGTGTCCGGCTGCGCCCGCGCCTGATGCACGACGGCGGCTCGACCACGCTGCGCGACGCGATCCTGCGGCATCGGAGGGAGGCGAGCGACGCGACCGATCGCTTCCTCAAGCTCAGCGCGAGCGAGCAACAGGCCATCGTCACGTTCCTGAAGTCGCTGTAGACGGGCCAAGCTGAACCTGTCCGGCGGCCGGCGGCGAAGCGGCGGCTGCGGATCTGCTTCGCTCGTGCGGGACCGCGCGCGAACGACACAGGTACGACGAGCCGGAATGGCGAAGACACTGCGGTACGTGGCGAGCCTGGGATTGGCGTGGTGCCTGGTGGCCTGCGGGCGATCGGGAACGGAGCCCGGGGCGCCGGGCACCCCGCCCGCTCTGCCGTCGCGCAGCGTCTTTCCCGCCGACAATCCCTGGAACCGCGACATCTCGCAGGATTCGGTGGATCCCGCGTCCGACAGCCTCATCGCCTCGTGCGGCGCCACCCGGGAGTTGCATCCCGACTTCGGTACCGTGTACGACGGTGCGCCATGGGGCATCCCGTTCATCACCGTGCCGGGCTCTCAGGCCCGGGTGCCGGTCAGCTTCGACTACAGCGACGAGAGCGATCCCGGGCCATATCCGATTCCGCCCTGGGCCCCGATCGAGGGAGGCCCGTCGGCCGGCGGCGATCGCCACGTGCTGGTGGTGGACGTGGACCACTGGGTGCTGTACGAGCTCTTCGACGCATACCCGGTGAACGGCGGCGCGAGCTGGACGGCGGGCTCCGGCGCCGTGTTCGATCTGTCGTCCGACGCACTGCGAACCGCCGGCTGGACCTCGGCCGACGCCGCAGGGCTGCCGATCTTTCCCGGCCTGGCCCGCTACGACGAGGTGGCGGCCGGCACGATCACGCACGCGCTGCGCTTCACCTGTCCCGTGACCCGCGAGGCGTACGTGCCGCCCGCGCGGCACTACGCCAGCAGTCAGACCTCGGCCAACCTGCCGCCGATGGGGATGCGCGTGCGTCTCAAGGCGGGCGTGGACATCTTGACGTTTCCGGCAGACGTGCAGGTGATCCTCACCGCGCTCAAGCGCTACGGCATGATGCTGGCGGACAACGGCGGCGCCTTCTACGTGAGCGGCGCGCCGGACCTGCGCTGGAATGACGCCGACATCAACCTGATGAAGCGGCTGCACGGTTCGGACTTCGAGGTGGTGAAGATGATCGGTCTGGTCGCCGGCCCCTGACGGGTTCCCCTGGAGGCGCAGACGAAGATCGCAAGCCCAACCTTCCCATTCGGTGTCCTGCCGCAGCTCAAGGCGCTGGTCGAGCGCCAGCTCGCCATGAAGTTGACCGGGCACAAGACCCGGGCCATCTTCGATCGCTACGATATCGTGAACGAGCGAGACCTAGCCGACGGGGTGGCCCGGCTCGCCACGTTCCACGAAACCCGCCCCCGGCGCACGGGCACCCCATGACGCCGGGGGGACAAT
>Ga0153915_10007786_pt1 | contig 10144 bp, 8 predicted proteins | sample Opewatmetagenome_2_FD_107003 | JGI IMG/M metagenome (GOLD analysis project Ga0153915, IMG submission 107003) | Freshwater wetland microbial communities from Ohio, USA - Open water 3 Core 3 Depth 3 metaG | ecosystem: Environmental > Aquatic > Freshwater > Wetlands | place: USA: Ohio, Lake Erie... | reverse complement strand
TTCTGGTTTGAAAACACCAGGCACATTGTCAAGAACCATGTACTTTCAATACCCGATCCGAATGTCACAGTTGCTACAAAATGTACCGTATTTCCAATTGAATTTGTCATGAGAGGATATCTCACCGGTTCAACAGACACCTCTGCGTGGACATTATATTCAAAGGGGAAACGCTCCATTTGCGGCAATAAGCTTCCTGACGGAATGGTAAAAAACCAGAAATTTGACAGCCCGATTCTCACACCGACAACAAAATCTGATGCGCATGATGAATCAATATCTGCAGAAGAGATTGTCTCACGCGGTATCATTGATGAAAAAACATGGAAAAAGCTTGAGGCAATTGCATTTGGTCTGTTTAATTATGGCACAGAAGTCGCTGCAAAAAACGGACTTATTCTTGTTGATACAAAATACGAACTTGGGGTTGATGCAGACGGGGAGATCATGCTGATTGACGAGATACATACACCAGACTCATCACGCTACTGGGTAAAAAACACCTATGCAGAACGGTTTGCATCATGTAAAGAACCTGAAAATATTGACAAAGAATTTCTACGTTTATGGTTCAGAGATCATTGCGATCCTTATAACGACAAAGTTCTTCCGGAAGCCCCGGCAGATCTTGTTACCGAACTTTCGTCACGGTACATTCAGCTTTATGAAATGATTACCGGAAAACAGTTTGAAATAGATACCAGCATTGATATTAAAGACCGGATGAAGAAAAATCTCTCAGATGCAGGAATTATTTGATTTTGTAATCAGTATTTTACAGGATAATACTTTTTTATAAACATAAACAGAGTTTGAAACAATTTTCAATTATATACAGCGGAGGAACAAATGGCTGCAGGCGCGCCTGATCTGATGAGTACAATAGTAAGTCTTTGCAAAAGACGCGGATTTATTTTCCAGTCAAGTGAAATATATGGTGGATTAAACAGTTGCTGGGATTACGGGCCTCTTGGAGTTGAATTAAAGCGAAATGTCAAGGAAGCCTGGTGGCGTGCAATGATCACTAACCGCCGTGATATTGTCGGTCTGGACGCATCCATTCTTATGCACCCGAAAGTCTGGGAAGCATCCGGACATCTGGCCGGTTTCACTGATCCGCTTGTTGATTGTAAAAAATGTAAAGAGCGTTTCCGTGCAGACCACCTTGACGATCTCAAAAAGTGTCCGAAATGCGGTGGAGAACTCACTGAAATACGCAAGTTCAACCTGATGTTTAAAACGTTCATGGGCCCTATTGAAGACCAGTCTGCAACGGTGTATATGCGTCCGGAAACTGCACAGGGTATTTTTGTCAACTTTTTAAATGTCCAGCAGTCTGCCCGTCTGAAACCACCTTTTGGTATTGGACAGATCGGTAAAAGCTTTCGCAATGAAATTACTCCGGGAAACTTTACATACAGAACACGTGAATTTGAACAGATGGAAATGGAATTTTTTGTTCCACCAGCAGATGACCAGCAATGGTATGAATACTGGAAAGAATTCCGGTTAAACTGGTATATCAATCACGGTATCAAAAAAGATAAACTCAGACTCCGTGAACATGCAAAAGAGGAACTTGCGCATTATGCCAAGGGCTGTGCCGATGTCGAATATGAATTTCCGTTCGGCTGGAGTGAACTCGAAGGTATCGCAAACAGAACTGATTTTGATCTGAAACGTCACAGTGAAGCAAGCGGAAAGAGCCTCGCATACTTTGATGAAGAATCAAAGCAGCATTATTTCCCATATGTCATTGAACCTGCAGCAGGGGCAGACCGTGCAACACTTGCATTTCTTATTGATGCATACGATGTTGAAGGTGAAGGAAAAGACGCACGTACGGTGCTTCGTTTCCATCCGGCTCTTGCTCCAATCAAAGTTGCAATACTTCCACTTGTAAAGCGTGACGGAATGCCGGAAAAAGCTGAAAAAATTTACAATGACCTTCTTGACAATTCAATTAAATCATTCTTTGATTTAAACTCATCAATCGGTCGCCGTTATGCTCGTCAGGATGAAGCCGGAACACCATTCTGTATCACCGTTGACAGCCAGTCACTTGAAGATGACACCGTTACACTTCGCGAACGTGACAGCCGGGAACAGTATCGTGTCGCAGCATCACAGGTTGTTGAAGTTGTTTCAAAGAAAATCAAGGATTCAAAAAAATGATTAAAACAGTAAATGTAATAATGGGCGGACCGTCAGCAGAGAATGAGATTTCCCTGAAATCAGGTCGTGAAGTTATTGCAAATATTGACAAATCCAAATATAAAGTCAGATCTGTTGTTGTCAGTAAGTCAAAAGAATTTTTCTTCTGCCACAGCAGTGACAGGTTGCCTTCATTAGAAGACCTTACAGCACCTGAAAAATCTGATATTTTTTCAGGGCCATTCTCACCGGCAAACAGCGCCCAGATCTGGGATGGCTGTGATGTTGCGTTTCTGGCACTTCATGGAGAGTTTGGCGAAGACGGCATAATTCAGGGGTACCTTGACGCAATAGGCATTCCCTACACCGGCTCAGGTGTTTTTGGAAGTGCAGTCGCTATGAACAAAGTTGCATCCAAATATCTTTTTATTCAAAGCGGTCTGAATGTTCCTCCCTACTGCGTATACGGAAAAAATCATCCGGAAAACACTATTGACAAAATTCTTTTGCAGATCGGCCTCCCCTGTTTTGTCAAGTGCCCACAGTCCGGTTCAAGTCGTCTTATGGGTAAAGCTGATACTAAAGAACAGCTTTCGTCACTTCTGAATGAACTTTCATCCTATTCAGACGAGATTCTTGTTGAAACCCTCATTACAGGACCGGAATTCACCTGCGGCGTGGTTGATATGCCGGATGGCACAACAAAAGCACTTCCGCCTGTTGAAATACGTCCGAAAAAAACAGCATATTTCGATTTTGAAGCAAAGTATTCTGATGGTGGTTCAGAGGAGATTGTTCCTGCACCACGACCGGAACCTCTACTTAAACGGATTCAGGATGCAGCAATAACAGCTCACAATGTTCTTGAATGTCAATGTGTATCACGCACAGATATGATTTACATGAATGACAAGCTGCATGTGCTTGAAACAAACACGCTTCCCGGTCTTACTCCTGCATCATTGCTTCCAAAGTCATTCAAAGCAATCGGCGGATCGTATGCGGAGATGCTTGATACTCTCATTCAGTCTGCTTTGCACAAAGGGAACAAACACTCATGAGCTGGATCCTTGGTGTTGATACTTCATCGGTAGATCTTGGGATTGGGCTTTACCATAATAATGAACCCATCGCAAGCTATTCACGCTTTATACGGAATTCGCACGCAGAGCACATTGCACAGGTTGTTGCAATGCTGCTCTCTGTAAACAATGTTAAAGCCAGCAGTGTTCATCGTGTTGCGGTGTCCGTTGGTCCCGGTTCATTCACTGGTTTACGTATAGGCATATCATTTGTAAAAGGTTTCTGTTTTGGCAGAGCTGCAAAAATTCTTCCTGTGTCTTCCCTTGAAATCCTTGCTTATACTGCACGGAATTTAAATGGCCGGGTTATTTCGGTAATTGACGCACGTAATAACGATCTGTTTTACAGTATATTCAACGTTCAGGACGGTATTATTACCAGGCTTGGTGAAGATTCGGTAACAACTCTTGATAATTTTAAAAGCATTATCCGTAAAGATGACATTATCGTTACTGATACAATGGGATATGCCCGGAGTACGGCTTTTTCTGCATTGTCAGAACACGCTGTTGTTCTACCAGTTGAAAAATACCACGTTCAACGTGGTCTGTTCTGCGCAGCAGTTGGTTCTGCAAGGCTTGACATTTCAAATACATGGTGCGACGACACAACAGCAATTGTTCCGAATTATCTTCGCGCCTTTACTACCACAAAACCAAAGGCAGTTTGATGAGCAGTCTCATAGCAGCACTGCTCATTGTTGCTTCTGCACTGCTTGCAACATCTATTCTTCTGATTATTCTTTACTTTAGATACCCCCTGCACCTTATCTTTAAAAGTAAAGCCGGCTTTCAAGATATGCTTGATGGGATTTCAGATCCGCTTGCAGCAATTACAAAAGATTACGAAATCACCCGCGTAAATAAGGCATATGTTCACTTTACACATTCGTCATTTGATAAGATAATCGGCCAAAAGTGTTACACACTTCTTCGTGAACGTACAACACCGTGCCCTGATTGCACCTTGTTAAAAGCCATTTCAGCCCACTCAAGCACAGTAATTCATCACACTCTGCACCCATCAGGAAAAGGTGCGCTTTCTATCACCCTGACCCCATACTTTGCAGCAAAAGATGATAAATATGCCCTTGTTGTTGAGCACATACGTGACATTTCCATTCTGGAATCACTGAAACTTAACCTTGAAGAAAAAAACAATTCTTTGACAAATACGATGAAGCACCTGAATGATGCCCGTCTGAAAATCAAAGATGAGCTTCGTCTGGCAAAAATGATACAACAGGGGACACTGCCTGAATCAGCACCTGAATTTCGTGGACTGAAAATCAATTCTATCTATCATCCTGTCACTGAAGTCGGCGGGGATTTTTTTGATTACATACAGTTTTCTCCTACCAGGCTTGGTGTTTTTATCGGAGACGCATCCGGACATGGCCTCGCAGCCGCATTTATTGCAACCATTGCAAAAATGTCCCTGTATCACAATAGTAAACTTGATCTTCAACCCAATGAATTACTATCAAATATCAATCGGGATCTTCTTAACATTGTTCATACCAATCACTACCTGACCTGTTTCTGGGGCATTATTGACACAACAGAAAGCACATTTACCTACAGCCGCGCAGGCCATCCACAACCAATAATTATTAAACGCGACGGGTCACACATACAGTTAAACACCTCCGGATCTTTTATCGGGATAATGGAAAAGGCTGTATTCGGAACTCATACCATACGATATGATAAAACTGACCGCCTGTTTATATTTACAGATGGGATTTACGATGTTTTTGACCGTAATGATCCCGAACAAAACCGGTTCGGTTATGATAAATTCATCGAAATACTTAAGTCAACCAGTTACCTTCCCTTTAATAAACTTCTTTCAACAATCCAGCACACACTTACAGATTATTCATATGCAGATGACTATACGCTAATAGCAATTGAATTTACCGATGCAAAACATCAAGATTGAGGATATTAACACAATGCGATTATTTCTTTTATTTCTGATTTTATTTCCACTGCAAATTCATGCACAAAATATACCAGTTGCCGATTCGTTAAAAAGTGATACTTCAGCAAAGTCGCTTACTGCAAAAGTATCAGCAGTTACTGATACCGCAGCTAAAATTGACAGCAGTATCTCTGATACAACCGGGGAAACAAACCGCAATACATCTATAAGTAAACTTCCACCAGTGCCTGTAAAACCAAAAGCTGACACGACCATAGACTCATCATTCTTTGATGGTATATATTTCGGCGCGGGAATCGGATGGTCACTTGGAAGTTTTGCTCCTGCAGAAATGTGGAAACACACGCTGCCATCTGTGCTGAAAGATCTCAATCTTACAGAATCGTCATTTCAAATTGCAGCTGATACTACGCAAACAGATTCGCTGCTGAAAGCCGGCGATTCTTCACATGTACGATTTCTGATTAAAGATAAGTTGTCTTCATATAACATGTCATTTCCGATTATGTTGTCTTTGACAAAATTCAACAACAATTATCGTCATTCAGTATATGCAACGTTTTATTTTTTCTCAAAGAACCAGAAAAGTTCAGTCTATCTTCTCAACGACTCGCTGCACCGCAGAATTGATCTCAAACAAAAATTTACACTTTATTCAGCGTCCCTTTATTATATAATAGCACGACGAATTCCTCCTTTATACATTTCTATTGATGGCGTTGACAGAACAGATCTGATTCTCGGTCTCGGCATATCACCGCTCATGCGTATACAAACCGTGAACAGTATAAAAAATTATGCCGAAGAAACTGATATCAGAATGCAGAACATAGAAGATACGATCAGGACTAAATTTACTGACACAGAATGTTCTGGACTAAGCATGTCAATGAAAGCCGGTTTTTCAACAGTAAAGCATCTGTCGCATGGTGCTCTTGAAGCGTCAATACTTTACACATTATCATGGAATAATTATTTCTACCATGATGGTGACAGGATTACAAACGGAGATTTTAATCCATTGGATGGTGAAGCAGACAAAAAATTATCATTTTTGTCAAACAGGCTTGAGCTTTGCTTTTCTTTTCTTAAAAAAGCCAGTAAATAAAAATGAAAAAATACAGTCCGGATATTGGAAAAGTACATGCAATACTTACCGATGAATTCAATCGGCATAAAATGCCAGTTGTAGAATTGATCCAGATTCAGACAAATGATCCATTCAAAGTATTAATTACCACAATACTAAGTGCAAGAACAAAGGATGAAACAACAGCCCGTGTTGCAAAAAAACTATTTTCTAAAGTAAAAAATGTTAACGATTTTAGAAAGTTGTCAATTGTCGAAATTGAACAGTTGATTTATCCTGCCGGTTTTTATCATGAAAAAGCTAAAAAACTGAAAAGCCTGCCCGATATACTGCAGGAAAATTTTAACGGTATTATACCGCAAACCGTTGAAGAGCTTATTGAACTTCCAGGGGTTGGAAGAAAAACAGCTAATCTTGTAGTCGCTATTGCATTTAATAAACCAGCAATATGTGTCGATGTCCATGTTCATCGTATCAACAACCGACTTGGATATCTGTCAACAAAAAATCCTCTTGAAACAGAAATGACCCTGCGGAAGCATCTGCCGGAAAAATATTGGATCACCTACAATTCCTGTTTTGTTTCTTTCGGACAAAACACCTGTAAGCCTATAAACCCACTCTGCAATCAATGCCCAATCGCCCGCTATTGCGCACGCATTGACGTAAAAAGCAGGGAATAATTTTTCAACCATCCCCTGCCATCTTTTATAAAACCTGAACTGATAATTAGCGCTTTACGCGTGCATTACCTTTCCAGATACTCCACACCATGTCTTCATCTGCAGGCTGTGCATAATCGGTAACAAACGTTGTTGCGAGTGCACCGCTTGCCCAACCGAACTGAATCCACTTTTCAGGCTCCCATCCTTTGAGTACTGCATGAAGCATTCCGCCAACAAACCCGTCACCACCTCCGATACGGTCAAGCACATTGATCTCACGCGGCTCAACAACATGCCAGTTGTTTCCTTCAAGCATGATTGCACCCCACATGTGAGCGTTAGTGCTGATAACCTGACGAAGTGTCGTACCAAAAACAGATGCATTCGGGAATGTCTTCTTGACACGTGCGATCATTTCCTTGAAGCTCTCGATTTTTGATGCAATATCCTTGCCACCCGCCTCAGGTCCTTCAATACCGAGACAAAGCTGGAAATCCTCTTCATTACCGACAAGTATATCAGAGACGCTTGCTATTTCGGCAAAAATATCATGAAGTTCTTTTTCGCGATTGATCCAGAATGATGCACGATAGTTAAGATCAAAAGAGATACGTGTACCATATTTCTTTGCTGCACGTGCAAGCTCCAGACAGAATTTACTTGTCTCAGGAGAAAGCGCACAGATAAGTCCGGAAAGATGAACAATCTGAACACCCTCTTTACCGAAGATTCTGTCAAGATCAAAGTCCTTTACATTCAGAGTACGGCCAACTTCACCAGCGCGGTCATTCTGAACGCGCGGACCACGTGAACCATAACCGCTGTCAGCAATATTGAACTGATGACGAAATCCCCAGGGACCACCCGGCTCGACTTCTTTACCTTCATAGGCCATGTGCCGACCTGCGAGATTATCTTTTATAAAACGTGCAATAGGACTGTCCTTTACAAATGTTGTAAGAACTTTTACCGGAAGCCCCAGATATGCCGGGATACTTGCGACATTAGTCTCTGCGCTTGTTGCCTGCATGAAAAATGTGTCGCTGCTGTGAACTGGCTGTCCGTTTGATGGTGTAAGACGCACACCCATACTTGTTGGAACAATGAGTGACCATGTAAAATCTTTCTTTAATTCAATAGCCATTTAAAATGCCTCCCTTTGGATTTAAATGTTACGATATTAAAATATTTAATTTGCAGATGATTCTCAACATTCATGTGATTATAAATGCATCGTTTTATACATTTTAGGAACATTGTCACTGCATTTGATCCGTAAATCACCCATGAACCGTAAGATTTCTTTTTTTGAGTTTCGAAATCCATAATGCAACCTTCAAGCCCGAGCATCCTGACTTCAACCCGGAAACGCCAAGTACAGGCAAAGCAACATACCTTAAAGCAAGCACGGGTCTGCTTGAAGCACAACGCACGGAATTTTGAAGTACTCCCCCCTGCCTATTCATGTACACAGGTACTTAAATTTATACTTGCCACAATTGAATTGTTCTACTATACTTATACTCGTATGATAATGAAATCAATAATAACCATAATTACCGCAGTCAGCCTCCTCGCAGCCGCTGATCCGAAAATAATTGTATCTATCCCTTTTGGTACAAATTTTAAACCGGTAAAAACAGTTGAGGGTGATATTCTTTCTGTAACGGCAATTGCTGCAGATTCATCATTTCTGTATCTTTACGATATGGCAGACCGGACACTGGCGATTCTTGACAGCAACGGGACGTTCATAAAAAAAACGCCTCTTCAGACAATCGGAAGGAAAACCTATATTGGTGATGATTTTATCGTGACAAAAAAGAATGCGGTTTTCCTGAATACTGTTGATTTTATGCTTGAGGTTTTTGATCTTGAAAGCGGAGTACTGAAAAAGAGAATCGCATACCCTCCTGAAATACCCGGTGACATATCACTGAAACGATTGAAAAAAATCACCAGAATATTTATTGACAACAACGTCATTTACCTTGGAAACATACATTCGATATTTCCATTTAATCCAGTCACAGCACTTTCTAAAAATCAACAAATCAATGTTATTCAATTTTCAGCATCGAAACCATTGTTGCTGTATAATTCAACGATGCCGCTGTTTTCACAAACGGGAACAATTCTCTATGCACAAAAATCAACACACTTCCCGGGCTCAGATATCGCAATGTCCGGAAAACGGACATGTGTTACCAGAAACGCTATTGTTATCTGTACCGTCGACACATCAGGAATCATCTTATCACGTGTCGGTTTGACGGAGTAAGAATGCGCTTGCAGTTGTTTACATTTTTTTCGTTATTCACAGCAAGTATCTCCTGCGCATTAACAGTTGACAGTGTAATAACCCTTTCCGATAGCTGCGTACAGATTTCATGGACACCTGATACACAGAATACGAATTCGTCCTGGTATCAGCAGTATGGATCAAACTGTACCGGCGCAGACAGCATCTATCTTCACTGCGACTTTATTTCAGGAAACGAATACAAGGGAATAGCCTATTCGTATGGTGGTGAAGACGCCTGGTATACATTCAGGGAACGTTTACAGTCAGGTTACCTTGCGGGATCTCATTCATGTCAATACTCGACCTATGGTGATCCATCAAATAAAGTGACCGGAACCGATTGCTCCGGTTTTCTGTGCTTTGTCTGGGGGTATCCCCGTACGACGACGACGACGTTATATAACAGCAGCGACTTTACAACTATCCCGATCACCGAAGTTCAACCCGGTGATGCGCTTGTCAAAGCATCTGCATCATGCGGCTATCATGCAATTTTAATTGTTGAAGCAGATGATCCGGCAGAAGTTGTTATCAGTGAAGCATCATCAACAGTATTCGGATGCAGAGAACGCATTGTTGATTTGACAAGCAGTGCCTGGAGCTGTTACAAAGCAATACGCTACCCGAAACTTGTCAGTGTCCGTCACACAGTTATATCGCACGCCGGAAATGCCGGGATCAATTTACATAAAGCAACAATTTCCAATGGCCTGCTCATACTTGATTTTATCACCCCATTTTGCGGTACTGTCAAAGCATATCTTCCTGACGGTTCGCTGCTGCAGAATACCACTATTGCATCACCACTGCAGACAGTACAACTGAGAACCAATCACTCTGGCACCGGATTAATACTTCTTGCGCTGCAGCAATCAAATGCTCAGAATACAGAGATCCATT
>Ga0153915_10007785_pt1 | contig 10144 bp, 10 predicted proteins | sample Opewatmetagenome_2_FD_107003 | JGI IMG/M metagenome (GOLD analysis project Ga0153915, IMG submission 107003) | Freshwater wetland microbial communities from Ohio, USA - Open water 3 Core 3 Depth 3 metaG | ecosystem: Environmental > Aquatic > Freshwater > Wetlands | place: USA: Ohio, Lake Erie... | reverse complement strand
GTGCCGCGCTGTTGCAACACGAACAGTCCCACCAGAATGACGATGGCCAGCGGGACGATCCAGCCCGCGAACTCCGGCTGACGCACCGTCAGCCCCTCCACGGCGCCGAGCACGGAGATCGCCGGGGTGATCACACCGTCGCCGTAGAGCAGCGCGGCGCCGAACAGCCCGAGCAGCAGGATCACGTAGCGGGGTCGGCGTCCTCCACCACCGCCGGGATGCGTCAGCGCCATCAACGCGAGGATGCCGCCTTCGCCGCGGTTGTCGGCACTCAACACGAAGGCGAGGTACTTCACCGAGACGATCAGCACCAGCGACCAGAAGATCAATGACAGCACCCCGAGAATGTTTGCGGGAGTCGGGGTGATCGTGTGAGGGCCGAAGCAGTCCTTCAGCGCGTACAGGGGGCTGGTGCCGATGTCTCCGTAGACGATGCCCAGCGCCGTGATGGAGAGCTTCCGCAAGTGCGCGCCATGCGGCTCAGCCGGACCGACGCTCGTAGTCACCGGATGTCTTCGCGCGTCGAGGGCGTGCTAGGCGCCGGCGGCCGGGGCAGGCCGGCCCCAGTCGCTGATGCCGCCATACGGCCGCCGGTTGTCGAGCTGCCAGAACCTCTTCTGAGAGACCGGGCCGTCCGCGAATGCGTCGGCGTCCCGTAGGGCGTCCGCCATACTCGCGGTGCGGGCGCTGGCGTTGTCGGCCCAGTGGAGGACTTCGGCTTCGAGCGTGAGCGGTGGCACGGGGCTGCCGTACTCGAGGCGGCCGTGGTGCGACAGGATCAGATGCAGCAACAGCCGGCGCTCTTCCGGGGTACATGGCGGCTCCGCGGCGTCGTCGAGACGTCGCTCGAGCATCAGGGCGCCCTGGACGACGTGGCCGACCAGATGGTGGACCTCGGTATAGTCGAACCCCGCGTCCCAGCGGTAGGTCTCGATCTTCCCGATGTCGTGCAGCAGCGCGCCGGCGAGCACGACCTCCACATCGGCGCCGGCGGCGCGCGCGATGGTGCGCGCGATGGCACCCACCTCGACCGTATGCTGGAGCAGGCCGCCCAGTGCGGCGTGGTGCCCGGCGACGCTGGCCGGGCAGCGCTCGTAGCGGCTGCGGAACTCGGCGTCCTCGTAGAACAAGCCGACCACGGCCGCCAGCCGGGGGGCGCGGAGCTCCGCGCGCCAGGCATCCACCGTTTCCCACAGCCGGGAGACGTCCCCGACGCTCGGCATGAGCCGGCCCAGCTCGACGCCGGCGGGCGGAAGGAGGCGCAGGGAGCTGACCCGCAGCTGCCGGCGGCCCCGGTAATCGGCCACCTCGCCGAGTACCTGCACCACATGCCCGCGCCGCACGCCTTCGACCATGGCCTGCTCCCGATCCCAGAACGGCGCGCTCGCAAGGCGGCCGCTGGCGTTGCCAAAGGTGAGGACGGTGCAGGCGCCGCCCTCGAAGCTCTTCTGCTCGGCGTCGAGCACCAGGAAGGTGTCCTGCACTCGCTCGCCGGGGCGCAGGGATGGTAGGTCGAGGACGCGGGACATGGAGGCGGCGTAAATATACGGGGAGTGGGGAGTAGGGAGTGGTACGATTCGACGCAGCCCGTGTCTCCTCGTCGCACCGTCAGGTACCACTCCCCACCCCCCACTCCCCCGTCTTCAGTCTTGGCAGGTCCGTCTCCCGGTCGTGCTCCTTGTGGAACGGCAAGCGGGGCGCCCGAATGGGGACCAGGTGCGCGATCGAGTTGGCGTAGTACTCGAGCAGCGGTCGGCCGCGCGGCAGGATCACGAAGCTCGTGCCTTCCGCCACCACCAGTCGACGCAACCGCAGCATGCGCCAGGCCCGGTCCCATACCTCGTCGATCCGCGCTCCGCCCCGCACGACCTTGCCGTTCACCTCGAGCAGGCGGTCGCGCAGCGTGTCCATGCGCTCGAGCAGGGCGTCGCGGCGCACCACCGACTGTTCGAAGGACAGCAGGGCGGCCGCGACGAGCGGCACGGGCGTCACGGGAATAATCGCCCCGATGCGGCGCAGCATCTCGTCGGCCAGACGCTGCAGCTCAGGGAGGCGGCGTTCCCGGGGCCATTCCAGCACGCCCGGTGGTGCGGTGGCGAGCCAGGCGCGCAGGCTTAGGGGAGTGCCGAAGTTCACGGCCACGCGGCCATAGCGCTTGAGCCGTCCGGTCACGAGCCGGACGGTGTTCCCCAGGACATAGCTCGTCACGGTGGCGAACTGGGCCCCGAGCCCCGGCCGGTCTCTCGGGTCCGTCAGCTCGCGGATCAGCGAACGGTCTTCGAGCACGCGGTCGTAGTTGAGTGCCACCGGCACAAACCAGACATCCCGCTCGAAGGAGGGATCGAGCACCGACCGGCAGATGTAGTCGAGCAGGCCCAGCTTGGGCGGGCGCAGCCGGCCGTCACGCGTGAGCCCCCCTTCGGGGAAGATGCCCTGCGTAACGCCGTTGGTGGTGATCAGCTGGACGTAGCGTTCGAGGACCGCGTGGTAGAGCGGCTCGCGGAAGCGTCGCCGGATGAAGTAGGCGCCGAACGACTTGAAGACGTACTCGAGGGGCCAGGCGCGCGCCCACTCGCCAACGGCATAGCTGACGTGCGTGCCGCGCGCGAGGACGTAGGCGACGACGATGTAATCCGCGTTGGAGCGATGGTTCATCAGATAGACGACGACGTCCCGCTTGGGAATGCGCGCCAACGCGTCCTCGTCCTGGTAATCCACGCTCACCTTGTACAGCAGGTTGACGAACAGCTTCGCGACGTTGTACCCGATCTTGTAGTAGGAAAGCACGTTGAGGTAGGGGACGATCTCGTCGACGTACCTCCCGACCTGCCGCCATACCTGCGCTTCCGGGACCTGGTGCTCGCGCGCGTGCTCTGCGACCGCCACCCCGACGACGGGATCATCGAGCAGCGCGGCCTTGGCGAGTCGCCGTTGCTGCAGGTGGTAGCGGGCGAGGCGGGCGCGAAACCGGAGCACGGCGCGCTGCGCCATGCGGTGGAGACGCCGGCGGGCGACATAGAGCAGAGCGCTCCCCAGCGCGAGCGCCAGGAGGCCGGCCAGCACCCACGACCGCGCCGTCACGGCGTGCGATCCCTCAGGTGGCGGGGAACTGCCCCTCGGCTTTGAGCCGTTGGTACGCCATCCCTTTGAGGCGGGCGATGCGCGCGGCCATCGGCGGGTGGGTCGCGAACAGATTGGCCAGCCCGCCCTCGTGGAGGTTCACGCGCCGGCCCAGGGGATCCGCGATGCACAGGTGTGCTGCCCCGCGCTTGATCGAGCTCGTGGGGGCGTCCGCGCTTTCGATCTTCTGGAGCGCCGTGGCGAGCGCCATGGGGTTGCGGGTGAACTGCGCACCCATGGCATCGGCCAGATACTCCCGCTTTCGGCTCACGGCCATCGCGAGGAACTGGGAAATGAGCGGCGCCAGGATCCAGGTGATGACCCACAGCACGAGCAGAATGATGGCCAGCTGGCCGAGGCCGCCCTTCTTCCCCCCGCGCGAGCCGCCGCCGCCCCCACCGCTCCCGCCGACGCGGAGGCCGCCCTGCATCAGACGGCCCATGCCGTCGTGCATCAGGGCCACGGCGCCGACGAGCGCGGCCAGGGTGGTCATGAGTCGCACGTCGAGGTTCTTCACGTGTCCCAGCTCGTGGGCGATCACCGCCTGGAGCTCGTCCCGACTGCACAGGTCGAGCAGGCCCTGCGTGACGGCGATGTGGGAATGCCCCTGGTCGAGCCCGGTCGCGAAGGCGTTCGGGTCGGGATCGGGCACGATCCAGATGCGCGGACGGGGGATCCCGGCGGCGATGGCCATCTCTTCCACGACGTTGACCAGCTGTCGTTCCTTGTCGGTGGCGGGGTCGACCACCTCTCGGGCACCGGTGGACCAGAGGACCTTGTTTGGACCGGTCGCGAACCCGTACCGGGCGATGCCGGCGCCGATCGCGGTCATTACCAAGCCGAACCAGGGAAACGTGTGGTGGTAGGTCTCGGGTCCGGCGTCGGCGGTGGCGAGATAGTAGATGAAGTCACCGCCAAAGCCGAGCCAGGCGAAGAACAGCACGAAGCCAATCACCAGAATGACCGTGCGCCGGCGATTGGCTTCCTGCTGTTGAAACAGGTTGAGCGAAGTGTCGTCCGTCACGCCTTCGGCTTCATCGAGAGATCGACCTGCGGGACGGCACGCTCACCTTCATCGGTGATCTCCCACAGCTCGGCGGGCGACGCCTTGGCGATCCCGGCGAACAGGTTGGTCGGAAACTGCTGCTGCCTGGTGTTGTACTGGGTTGCCGTGTCGTTGTAGGCCTGGCGCGAGAAGCTGATGCGGTTCTCGGTCGACGTGAGCTCCTCCTGCAATTGTCCCACGTTGGCCGTGGCCTTGAGCTGGGGGTATTGCTCCACGACGACGTTGAAGCGCGACAGCGCGGCGGTCAGCTGATTCTCCGCCGTGGCCATCTGCTTCATGGCGCCCGGCGCCGCGTTTGCCCCGGCGGCCACCGCCTGATTGCGCGCCTGGATCACGGCTTCGAGCGTCTGGCGCTCGAAATCCATGGCCCCCTTCACCGCATTCACGAGATTGGGAATCAGGTCGTGCCGGCGCTTCAACTGCACGTCGATCTGCTTGAACGCATTGAGCGTCTGGTTCTTGAGATTGATCAATCCGTTGTAGGCGCTGACCCCGTATAGCACCACCGCCGCCAGGATGATCAGTAGAATCACCGTGCCGCCCATGATTGCTCCTCGAGGAAAAGATTGACTACGCGGGCCACTGCGGCAGGAGTTTCGCGAGCGCCTGCCGCACCACCTCCGCCACGCCGGCCTCTTCAGGACCGAGGCGGGCGAGCGGATGGTCGGCGTCGAGATGGAGTTCCACGCCGCGCGCCACGGGAATCCGTCGCCAGCTCGTCGGGCCGCCGGGCTCGCGTTCCACGTCCCGCGCCAGCCAGGCGTTGATGGCTCGGCCGGATCGCCCGCGGGGCAGCCCCTCGCCGCCCCGCAGCGACAGCCGGTCGGGCGGGGGGAGCACGGCGCCCAGCGTCTGCGCGGCGCGCCGCTCCAACACGTCCCCGGTCTGGTCGTGCATGTCGCGTGTGATGGAGGCCAGCGTCGCCCCTTCCATCTGCCGCAACTTGATGCACAGCAGCTGGAGGAAGTGCCGGTAGGTGTAGGTCGCCGCCGTGCCACGACCCTCTGGAGGAGAGACGAGCCCCTTCGCCACGTAGAACCGGATGGTGCGCTGGCTGGGCGTGGCCCGCGCGGCGGCGTTGATCGGGGTGATCGCCGATGCCTGCAGGACGGCCCCCACGACCACGGAGAGGTCATGGAGGTTCCACGGGGCGAGGTTGCGGTACTCGCGCAGGGTATGGAGGGGATCGCGCTGCGGCGCGGCGGTCATCGGCTCCCAGTCCGGGCACTTGCTTGGACTGCCAACAATAGCGTGTCCGGCTCCGGGGGGTTAGCCCGCCGCGGGCGCCGTCGCGTGGGGCTTTTCGGGCCATGGCGGCGTGGAATCGATGACGGGCCCCGCTCACCGCCTGTGTACCATCGATGCCATGAAACGGGGATTCACCCTGATCGAGCTCGTCGTCGTTCTCGTGATTCTGACGGTCGTGATCGCGCTGGGGGTGCCGCGCCTGCAGCCGGCCTTCGACCGGATCGCCACCGACGGGGCGGCGCGCGACCTCACGACGGCGATCGCCGTCGCACGGGCCGCCGCCGTCCTACAGGGCACGCGGGCCCGCCTCCGCATCGGGGTCGACTCTTTGCGGGTGGACCGCGAGGGAGCGCGTGGGTGGGAGCCCTATGCGCGGTGGCCGGGCCCCGGTGCCGCCGGCGTCGCTCTCGCGGTCACTAACCCCGAGATCGTGTTCGGACCGATGGGACTGGGCTGGGGCGCGGCCAACACCAGGGTCGAGCTCCGCCGGGGGTCCCAGCTTGAAACGGTCACCACGTCCCGAGTGGGCCGGGTAAAGCGGGGCTGAGTGCCTCGGGGGGGCTGCAACGCTTCGGCGGGACGCCGCATCTAAGGGGGTGGAATGGCAGTTGTAACAATTCTCGAGGCGCCTGCGTAGGATGGGCGCCTGACATCATAGATCCAAGCGGTCGCGGCCGGAGTGTGACGGCCACTTCGCCCGACCCACCAGCCCGGGGTGCGCAAGCCCCCGGGTTTGGTCTTTCTAGGCCCCTTCCGCTCCCTCGAGAAAGACCAGCGAGCGCCGCCGGGTGACCACCTCAGCCAGCGCCGCGAAGACCCTGGCGTCGAGTACGGTCCCTACCAGCTCTCCCATCCGGCGGATCGCCTGGGCGGAAGCCATCTTCTCCTGATACGGCCGACTGGTGCAGAGCGCGTCGTAGATCTCCGCGGCACCGATGATTCGGGCCGCGATGGGGATTTCCTCGCCGCGAAGCCCATCCGGGTACCCAGCCCCGTCCCAACGCTCGTGGTGACTGCGGACGCCACCCAGCACCGGACCGAGGTGGGCCAGGGGGGATAGGATCTGCGAGCCGATGATGACGTGCTGCTTGACGTGCTCGTATTCGTCCGGCGTGAGCGGCCCTTGCTTGTTCATGACCGCTTCGCGCGTGCCGATCTTCCCGATGTCGTGTAACCGACCGGCGAGGCGCACCTGCTCGACGTCATCGTCGGAGAGGCCCATGTGGGCGGCGATGGTGGCGGCGAGGTCGGCAACGCGGGCGGAGTGGCCGCGCAGGTAGGGGTCCCGGGCTTCCATCGCGTTGACCAGGGCCTCGAGGGTCGCCACCGTGACGCGGTGAGCATTCGCCCGCTCACGCTCCCATTCGGCGGCGCGCGCGGCGAATTCCTCCTTGAGCTGAACATCGAGCTGCCGGCTTTCCGTCAGGGCCGCGCGACGGCGCAGGGCCCGCTGAACGGCCCGCGCGAGATCGTCGAGCTCGAGCGGCTTGGTGAGGTAGTCCATCGCCCCGCGCTGCATGCAGAGCGCGGCGGTCGTGGCGTCGTTGATGGCCGACAGCATCACGACCGCCAGGTCCGGCGCGATCTCGAGTGCCTGGGGGACGAGATCGATGCCGCTCATCCCGGGCATCCGGATGTCGGCGAGCATGAGGGCGATCTCGTGCTCGCGGAGCACGGTGAGGGCTTCGCTGCCGGAGCTGACGGCGTACACCGTGAATTGTTGCCCGGTGAGAAACCGCTTGAGGGCGTTGCGGATCGGCTCCTCGTCGTCCACGACCAGCAAGGCGACGGAGCTTGGGTGTTCCACGCGATACCCCTCTGGTGAGGGGTCGAAGTTATCCGGTGATGAAGCGCAGCGCCACGGGCGCGGGCAGCAGGCCGGCGTGGTAGCCGCGGTCGAGGAGCACGGCGACGGCCTTCCGCCCCCGTTCGCCGTAGTCGACGGTGAAGTCGTTCACGTACATCCCCACGAAGCGATCGGTGCGGGCGGGGTCGAGCCCGCGGCTGAACGACTGCGCGTGCGCCAGCGCGTCGGCGCGGTGGGCGAGCCCGTACTCGATGCTGCCTTTCAGGTCCCGGGCGATCGCCGCGAGCAGCGGCTCCCCCAGGTCGCGGCGCGCCACGTTGCCGCCCAACGGCAGCGGCAGGCCGGTTTCCCCGTGCCACCACTCTCCGAGATCCGTCCAGAGGTGCAATCCGCGATCGGCGAAGGTGAGCTGTCCCTCGTGGATGAGCAGCCCGGCGTCGGCCCGGCCTGCGGCGACGTAGTCCTCGATCTGATCGAACGGGACGACGACGTGCCGTACGTCCGGTTGGTACAGCCGCAACACGAGGTAGGCGGTGGTGAGCTCGCCGGGCACGGCGACGGTCCGGCCCTGGAGGGCCAGGCGTGGATCCGCGGGCGGCGCCACGCGCGCCACGATGCGCGGGCCATAGCGGTCGCCGATCGAGGCGCCGTGGGCCAAGAGGGCGTACCGGTCGGCGAGATAGGCGTAGGCGTGCAGGGATACCGCGGTGACTTCGAGCTCCCCGGCGAGGGCGCGCCGGTTCAGCGACTCGATGTCCCCGAGCTCGTGGGTGTAGCGGCGGTCGCCGGTGTCGATCTTCCCGGCCGCGAGCGCCCAGAACATGAAGGCATCGTCGGAATCCGGACTGTGGGCGACGTGGATGAGGCGGGTCAAGACGTCCCGGTTTCGATGGCCGAATGCGGCAGGGTGAGGAACCGTCGGACCACGAGCTGCAGCGCGGCGTCCGGCGTGAGCGACAGCCGCATCTCGCCGGCGGTCAGTCCCAGGTACAAGCGGGCGTGCTGCTGCAGCGTACGCACCTGGGAGTAGCCGAGTCGCTTCGCGACGTCCTCGACCGTGAAGCCCGGGTCCTGCAGCAGCCGGTGGGCATACAGGACGCGCGCGGCGGCGAGAAAATGGCGCGGGCTGGGCATCGCCGCGCGGAGGAACCAGCGCTCGCACGTCCGTCGGCCCACGCCGGCCGATGCCGCCAGCTGCTCGACTGTCTGCACGCCTTCGGGGGCGCGTAGCGCCGCCTCGAGCACCCAGCGGATCTCCGAGCGGAGCGGGGCGAACGCCGTCGCGATCTGATCGAGCAGCTGCTGCGAGCACGCCCGTGCCTGCTCGCGCTCCAAGGCGGCGCGCAACCCGTCCGGATGATCATCGAGCCGGCAGAACACGACCTCCTGCACGCCCTGGCGGCCGAGGGCGAGGAGCACCGGCGCGAGCGACGGAGTGAACGTCGTGTAGAGCAGCACCGGCAGGGAGGGGAAGAGCAACCGCAGCCGCTCGATCTCCTGGCTGCGGGGGTCGCCCGAGAGCAGCGGGTCGACGACCGCCAGCTCGATCGGCTGCCCGCAAATCAAGTCGACGACCTCGCCCCACCGGCCGGTCGGCACGAACCGGAACCGACTCCCGGCCGCGCGACGCAGACGGAGCACCTGAATCTCGGGTACCGCAGCTAGAACGAGCATCGATGTCGCAAGATCGCTCTATCGTGTCGCAATAAAGCCCTCAAAAACGCCGGCTACCCAGGTCAATTTGCGGCCTAGTCGCCGCGTCGTCTACACCCACTCATTGGAGGCTCATATGTCCCGTCGCACCCCCGCCTTGCTGGCGCTCGTCTTCGTCGCGTTCGCCATGGCCGCTTCGGCCTGCGCCGAGTCGACCGCTCCCAGCCAGAACGTCAGCGCCGACGCGGTGTGCGATTGGAGCAGCAACAACACCTGCGCGCACTAAGAGGGCTCAGCCGGCGATGCCGGCCAGGGCGGTCGACACGTCGGAAATCGACGTAGCCCAGGCCGGTGTCTCCGGCGGCAGGTCCGCGATCGGGGACGCCGTCGTGCAGTCGTAGATGCCGGACAGGATCCGCTCGATCCTGAATTCGAACTCATGTAGACGATGTGTCTGGGCAACCCCGAGGGCGTGCCGCAGCTCCACCGCTGCACGGTCGACCTGCCCGAATCGCGCCAATCCGATCCCGACCTTCAAATGGTAGTCGGCGAGGTGGTTTGGTGCCATCTTGTCGACGTCCCCGCCGCCCTCGGAGCGCCACCGCTCGAATCCGATGCGGTCCCGCCGGAACGAGGCGCAATGCATCAGTTCGATCTTTGCATTGATCACATTGTCGAGGACATCATCCTTCTCGACGACGATTCTCAAGGCACGCTCGGCACCCTCGATCGCCCCGAGACGCGCCAAGGCCAAGCCGAGATCATGGAGGGCGCGGAGCGCCCGATCTTTGTCCTCGTACCGTTCGTACGCCCGCCACAGATACGGCACCGCGTCAGGAACCTGCCCGCGCACGCCGAGCACCATGCCGAGGCCATGCTCGGCGAGCGCCTGAACGCTGTGTAGCCCCGCCGCCGCTGCCTCGCGCAGGACCTCTCGATTGCAGCGCTCGGCATCGGCCAGATTGCCGCGACCCCAGTGCACGTTGGCGCGTCCCAACCGGGACAGCAACACCGATGTCGCGTCTCCGGCGGCGCTCGCCAGGGCATCGGCTCGTTCGTAGGCGGCCTCCGCTTCCTCGAAGCGGGTGAGCTTGCGCTGGACGCGGCCGCTCAGCAGCGCGCCGGCGACGGCATCTGCGGGCGCGATCCCGCTCGCCGCGACGCGCTCGAGGGTCGCGAGCACGTCGAGCGCTTCCGGGTAGTGCGCCGAGTCTTCGAGGTGGGTGGCCAAGGACAACATGGCCGGTGCG
>Ga0153915_10007784_pt1 | contig 10145 bp, 5 predicted proteins | sample Opewatmetagenome_2_FD_107003 | JGI IMG/M metagenome (GOLD analysis project Ga0153915, IMG submission 107003) | Freshwater wetland microbial communities from Ohio, USA - Open water 3 Core 3 Depth 3 metaG | ecosystem: Environmental > Aquatic > Freshwater > Wetlands | place: USA: Ohio, Lake Erie... | reverse complement strand
CGACGAATCGGTTGCCTGCTGCGGTCGGGATCGTAGAGTTCCAGAAGCGAGGCCTGCGCGAGCGCCGTCGCAGTTCCCTTACTTGTCGGGTGAAGTGGGTTCCCCTCGATCTTGATCGGCCGCCCGTCGAAGCTGGTGACCAATAGGCCGACCGCGGCCCCGCCCAGCTCCATTGCGGTCGCGTACTGCTGCGGGACGCCGGGCGTCCGCCCCTCGGGACGGTGAGCGAACGGGAGGATCAACTCTTTGGGCCATCGGCAGGAGGCCAGGCCGGCCGCACCGAGCGAGGCGCCCATGACCTTCAAGAAGGCCCGGCGGGTTCGGGGCGAGAGCAGCTCCTCGGAGAGGCCGGGAAACTCGTTCTCCACCAGGGCGCGAAATTCGGGTGTGTCCGCCAGCTCGTCCAGGCTCCGCCAGTACTCTCTCCCCACGCTCTCCCCTCTCACCGGTGACACGTCCAGCAGTTCGTTGACGGGTTGATCTTGGTGGCCTCACGCAGGCGCCGCCCGTACACGAACGGGTCCTCCGGCGGTACCCAGTCCATCTTCGTCACCAGCTCCGGTGGCCGAAGATGCCTGTCGGGTTGGCGGTGGCAGTCGAGGCACCACCCCATGCTGAGCCGGTGGACCTGTGCGACCACCTCCATCTTGTCCACGCGCCCGTGGCACTCCACGCACCCCACGCCCCGCCGGACGTGGGCGCTGTGGTCGAAGTACACGAAGTCGGGGAGGTCGTGGATCTTCACCCACGGAACCGGCAGCCCCGTCGCGTAGCTCTCTCGGATCGGGAGCAGCTTCGCGCTCGCCGCCCTGATCTTTGAGTGGCAGTTCATGCAGGTCTGCGTCGGTGGGACCGCCGCGAACGCCGCTTTCTCGACCGTGGTGTGGCAGTACCGGCAGTCGATCCCCAGTTGCCCAGCGTGCAGCGCATGGCTGTAAGGAACCGGTTGCTGAGGCTGGTACCCCACGTTGATCGTTCTCGGCGAGGCGCCATAGGCAAGCAGGAGAACGAGGTACACAGGCACCGCGACCAGTGCCACGGCGAGCGCGGGACGAGCCAGATTCGTCCACCTGGGGAAAAAAAGGCGACCGCCCGCTTCGGCACTCATATGAGACGTGATCTTATTAATCAAGCGCGAACCCGTCAAGCGCTGCGGCCGAGGTCCGGCTCGCCCCGCGTTCCCTGGAACCGTCAGCCCGCTCTCTCGACGGCTGCCACGGTCCAGGTCCCACCGTCGAAACTGACGCTCTCCCCGGGCGACTTCTCGAGCAGCGCCTGGGCCGCCTCGGACCCGTGGGACACGATCCCTTTCTTCGGGTCCGCCTCGTAGGGCCCGAGGATCGTAACGGCACGCCGGGCGCCACCCGATCGAGGCTCCAGCCAGACCCGCGCTCCGACCCGTACGCGGCTGGTGTCCACCGTGGCGGGGTCGATGACCCGCACTCGGCCTAGGTCCGCCTGAAGCTCCGAGGCACGGGCCGAGAGGTACTCCTGGCGGGCCCGGGCCGCGTGGTACTCGAAGTTCTCGGTGAGGTCGCCGTGGGAGCGGGCCTCCTGAATGGCCCGCAGCGTCTCGGGGATTTCCTTCTCCAGGAGGTTGCGCAGTTCCTCCTGCAGCCGCGTGACGGTACCGGCGAGCGCCGGCACGACCTCCTCGACCGCCACCCCGGGCCGCAGCTCGGGGAAGCGCGCGGTCACTGCGCGCCGCAGCCAGTTTCTCTCGTCGGCAAGCTCGCCCGGGTGCTCGAGGATCTGGAGTATCCGCCGCCCCTGGTCGGCGGTGAGGCGCCCCTGGACGATCCTTTCGGCCAGCCCTCCGGCCGAAAGGATCTCCTTGAGCCTGCCGCGCAGCGGGCCGAACTCCCGGCGCTCTGCGAGCTCAACGAGACGAACAAGAAGGGAGCCCCCGCGGCGTTCGTCCACGACGCCCGCCAGAGCCGGGTCGCTCTCCTCGCACGCCCAGACGAACGCGGCGGCAAAGCGCGTCGGCTGCACGAACACGTGGTCCACGAAGGCCTGAACGCGGGCGGACTCACCCGTCTCCACCAACGCCAGTGCGGTCTTGGCGAGCAGCCTCGGGTTCGTCTCGCGCTCGAGCCAGGAGGCGAAAACGTCCGCCCACCCGGACGGGTCATGCCCACGCACGAACTCGAGCACGCTTTCCCGGTGCGTGGTGTCGCCCACCGACTCCAACAGGGACCGTGCTCCGGCCTGCGCGAGCACGAGCTCCCGCGCGGCGCGAACCTCTTCCGCGTCCGCCGGGGAGCGGGCTGCAAGGGCGAGGGCCTCCCAGGCAACCGCCGGTTCCACGCCGGGCTCCTTCGCGCGCCGCAGCAGCTCCACACCCATGGAGGCGCCAAGCTCGCGGTTCCGTGCAGCGTGGCGGCGCGTCAGCTCCACCTGCCGGGCCAGCGAAGCGCCCGCGAACTCAGACCGAATTTCCTCCTCCGCCCCCAGGTCGCCGGCCAGGCGGTACTGCACGCGCGAGCCGCTCCCGATTGCCATCAGGCGCGGGTTTTTCTTGGCGCGGTTCCACCAAGCGGTCCACTGGTCCTCCGGGAGGAGTCCGACAAGCGCTGCCTTGATCTCGGGAACAGACATAGGCGCGCCGGACCCCTCCAGGATCGCGGCCAGCGCGCCCTGCGGGTCGCGCGCAACCTCTGCCGCCAGCGTGTCCTTCTCCTCGAGGCGCCGCCGCAGGAAGTGACCGGGCGGGAGCGGGGTCAGATACTTACGTGCCGCGTCGATGGGGACGGGGACGTGCTTCTCCTTCTCGAAATCCAACCGCAGCACCCCGAGCTGGGGGTTGGCCTCCATGACCCTCCCCGGCCCGCGTCCCGTCATCGCGAACACCTCTCCCACGTCGTGCTCGAGCCACGTCTCGAGTGAGTCCAGCGCCTCGAGCGGCTTGTGCGATTCGGTGAGGGAGAAGCGTTTGAGCAGTGTGTCGAGCGAGGGGCGGTCGGCCCACAGACGCCGCACGCACTGTTCGAGGCCGGACCGCCACTCCTCTGCGTTTCCGATCCTCAGGCGGACCAACTCACAGAGGAACCGCTTGCGCGCCTGCCACGCGCCCTCCTCTTTCGCCTCCGCCGCCGCGACCTCGAGCAACGTTACAGCCACCGTCTTCTTGCCGGCGGACCGCAGCCGCTTGAGCGCCTCCACGAAGGCGGCCCCGTCGCCCACCCCACCGTCCAGACGCGCGAGCCAGAACTCCTCGATCGCGGAGGGGTTTCCCTTCGCGATCGCCGCGTCCCACTCCTCGAGCCACCCGGTCTCTTTCACAACCGGCAACGATAGCAGCCGGAACCCCGCCGCGAAACCCTCCGACCTCGCCGCAGGAGTGTGCAAGAATGCAGCGCCCCGTTTTGGGGCGCAGGGGGAGGGCTCTCGAATGAGGCACCGTCTCATAATTGTCACACTCGCTGCGCTCGTCATGCTCTCGGCGGCGCCGTCGTTTGCGGACGAGGGGATGTGGCTTCTGGGCCAGATCCCGGATCTTGAACCGGCACTCAAGGTCATGGGAATGCAGCTCAGCCCCAAAGAAATCTGGGACCCCGCTACCAACACGGGCCTCGCCTCCGCCACGCCCTGGCTCGGTGGATGCTCCTCGTCCTTCGTCTCTCCGGACGGCCTCATCATCACCAACCACCACTGCGCGTTCGGTGCCATCCAGATGAACTCGACCCCGGAACACGACTACATCACGGAGGGTTTCCTCGCCGCGAACCGGGTGGAGGAGCTACCGTACAGGGCCGGGAGGGTCACGGTCCTCAAGGGGTACGAGGACATCACGCAGGCCGTCACCTCGACGCTCAAGCCCGGAATGGAGCCGGAGGCCCGCGCCAGGGCAATCGACCTGCGCGAGAAGCAGCTCGTCGCCGCGTGCGAGAAGGACGGCCTGCGTTGCCGCGTCGGCGAGATGTTCGGCGGCGGAGCATACTACCTCCTCCGCCAGCTCGAGATTCGGGACGTGAGGTTGGTGTACGCCCCGCCACGCTCGATCGGCGAGTACGGCGGCGAGGTGGACAACTGGGTGTGGCCACGGCACACGGGGGACTACTCGTTCCTTCGCGCATACGTCGGCCCTGACGGAAAACCCGCCGACTACTCGACGAACAACGTGCCGTTCAAGCCCGACCGCTGGCTCACGATCGCCAAGGAGCCCATGAACGACGGCGACTTCGCGTTCATTCTCGGCTACCCGGGCAAGACCATGCGCTACCGCATCGCGGCAGCGGTGGCCGACGACACCGCGTTCTACTACCCAGAGAGGATCAAGCTCCTCACGCAGCTGAGCGCGATTCTCGAGGAGGAGAGCAAGCGCGGAAAGGCGGTGGAGATCAAGCTCGCCTCGCAGCTCAAGGGCTTCTACAACTCGGTCAAGAACAACACGGGAATGCTCGAAGGGCTCACCAGGAGCGACCTCGCCGGCCGCAAGCGCGCCGAGGAGGCCAGGCTCACCTCTTGGATCGACGCCGACCCGGCCCGCAGGGCCAGGTTCGGGAGAGTGCTCCCGGCCATGGAGAGGGCGCAGGCCCAAAAGAACGCGACCCGCCAGCGGGACCTCCTGCTTAGCTGGATGCCCATCCCCCGTTCCTCCTCGCTGCTGGCTGCGGCGTCAATCATCGAGCGCTGGTCGTACGAGAGGACGAAGCCCGACCTCGAGCGCAAGGCCGACTACCAGGCCCGCGACGAACGCACGCTGCGCCAGCGCCTGTTCAACATGCAACGCAACCTCGACCTCCCCTCCGAGCGGAGGGTGCTCGCCTACCTGTTCGACCGGGCCGCAAAGCTGCCAGCTGGCCAGCGAATTACTGCGTTGGACGACGCTTTGGCCGCTACTGGCAAGACGGGTGACGAGGCCATCGGTGCGCTGCTTGACAAGCTCTATGCCGGGACGAAGCTCGCCGACGAGAAGACGCGCCTCGCGTGGTTCGACATGGACTACAAGGCGCTGATGGCTGCCGGCGACACCATGCTCCACTTCGCAGCGGCGCTGAGGGCCGACAAGGCGGCAGAGGAGCAGGTAACGCAAAGATACGAGGGCGAGATGGTCACCCTCGCCCCGCGTCACATCGAAGCCCTGGCCGCCTGGAAGAATGTCCCGCTTTACCCCGACGCCAACTCCACGCTGCGCCTCACCTACGGCAGCGTGAAGGGCTACTCGCCGCGCGACGGCGTCTACTACAAGCCGTTCACCACCCACCATGGCGTGGTGGAAAAGGAGACCGGCCAGGAGCCGTTCGCCTCTCCCCAGCGCCTGCTCGCTGCCGAGAGGTCGGGCGCCGACGGGACCTATGGCTCGCAGCAACTCGGGGATGTGCCGGCGTGCTTCCTGACCGACAACGACATCACCGGCGGGAACTCCGGCTCGCCGGTGATGAACGGAAAGGGTGAGCTCGTGGGCCTCGCCTTCGACGGCAATTACGAGGCCATCGACTCCGACTTCCAGTTCAACCCCGCGCTCTCGCGCACGATTGCCGTGGACATTCGGTACGTCCTCTGGTGCATGGACTACGTCGACAAGGCCCACGTCCTGATGCGGGAGATCGGAGTCGAGCCGCAGAATAAATAGACACGGGGGAAAGGGGGAAGGCAAGAGGGAGAGGAAAAGGCCAGGCCGCAGTGAGGGCCCGTGTCGGGTCGCCTCTGTTCTCCCTTTGCCGTTTGTCGCTTTTCCTTTTCCTTCGCGGTCAGATTTCTTGAGCTTTTCCGCACAATCTGCTACAAGGCACCGCCTGCTTGAGCAGGCGCCGGGAGATCGAATGGCGAACGTTGTCGTGGTCGGAGGGCAGTGGGGCGACGAAGGCAAGGGCAAGGTCGTGGACCTCCTGTGCCAGGCGTTCGCCCACGTCGTGCGCTTCAATGGCGGCAACAACGCCGGGCACACCGTCCGCTTCGCCGACCGTCACTTCGCGCTCCACCTCATCCCGTCAGGGATCCTGCAGCCCGACTGCCGCTGCCTGATCGGTCCGGGTGTCGTTGTGGATCCCGTTGCACTGCTCGAGGAGGTGCGGATGCTCGAGGAGAAGGCGGTCTCCGTACGTTCCCGCCTGACGGTCTCATCCCGCGCCCACCTCGTGCTTCCCGGCCACCGCGCCCTTGACCTTGCACGCGAGGCATCGCGCGGTACCTCGCGCCTCGGCACCACGGGGCGTGGGATCGGTCCCGCCTACGAAGCGCGCGCCGGTCGCACCGGCGTCCGGCTCGGGCTTGCCCGCAACCCCCGCCGCCTTCGCGAGGCGGTGGCGGCCGCCAGCCAGGAGCTGGAGCAGGCGCTCCAAAGGTACCCGGATGCTCAGGCGCCAACCCCCGAGGAGGTCAACCGCACGGTGGAGGCGGTGCTGGCGATCGCGCCGCTTCTGGGCGATGTCTCGAAGGTGCTTGCCGAGGCCGACGCAGCCGGCCAGCGCATCCTTTTCGAGGGCGCCCAGGGCACCCTTCTCGACCTCGACCACGGTACCTACCCGTACGTGACCTCCTCCGGGTGCCTCGCGGGTTTCGCCGCTCCGTCCTGCGGACTGCCCGCACGGATCATCGGCGGGGTCCTGGGCGTCTTCAAGGCGTACGCGACCCGCGTCGGGAGCGGGCCTTTCCCCACCGAGCTTGTCGACAGCACCGGCGAGTACCTGCGGCAGCGAGGTAACGAGTTTGGGACGACCACTGGGAGACCGCGCCGCACGGGCTGGTTCGACGCGGTGGCGGCGAGAAGTGCCGTGCGCTGGAACGGGATCGAAGCCATTGCCCTCACCAAGCTCGACGTCCTCGACGAGCTCGACGAGATTCAGATTGCAACCGCCTACCGCACCGGCGACCAGCTTCACGAGGAGTTCCCCGATGATGTTGACGACCTCGGCGGGGCGGCCCCGGTCTACGAGGTATTGGAAGGCTGGAAGACCAATTCAGCGGGAAGCACGGCGTTCGGGAAGCTGCCGCGGCTGGCCCGGCGCTACGTCGCGCGTCTGGAGGAACACCTGGGGGCCCCCGTGGTCATCATTTCCACCGGCCCTCGCCGCGAGGAGACGATCGTCCGCAAGATGGCGCCCCTCACCCGTTGGTCCGTCAACCCCTAGCTTTTTGCCCTCTCCCTGTTGCCTCCTCTTGCTACTCGTACACCTTCCCGTTCACCCTGAGGCGTCGGAGGTAGAGCAGCTCGCACGAGCCGTCACCGGTGTCCGTGCGTGAAAGGGACGATTTCCACCACACGCTCGCGTTCCCCTTTCGGCCGTCGATCCTAACGAGCTCGCCGGCGAGCTCGGCGATGTTGCCGGGGGCCAGCGACCCGGCGGCACTCCCAAGCTCGGACGACGCGGGAACCAGATGCGTGTTGGAGGAGTTCCTCACCACCTCCCCGTTGCTGAAGGGCTGGTGCCCGTGCCAGCACCAGTAGTACCAGCGTCCGCTCTGCGACCAGTCGAGCTTGCGCCAGGCGTCGGCGGCGGCCAGCTCGCCCCACACGAGCGCCACGTCACATGGGGACAGGCTCGCGTTCCACCCCGTGTGGTAGCTCTCGCGCGAGACGACAACGCCACGAAGCACGTAGTGCGCAAGAGGCGTGATCACAAACTCGAAGCCGGCAGCCTCCAGCCGGATGGGATCGGCGTCCTCGACGGCGCTCTGTTGCGGCGGCTGGGACACGTCGATCGGTCCCGGGTCCTCGGAGATCGGACGCGGGCCGCAGCCGGCCGCGCCAATGAGCAGCACCGCGGCGGCGACACTGGCGATGGTAGGCAGAAGGAGTACTCGTCGACGCATCTCTCAACGATGATGCCACCGGTCTCCGGGGGCGGCAAACACAACCTGCGACGGTCTCCCCGCACCTGGAATCTGCCTTGACGGCGCCTAGCCCTGTCGCTACCCTCGGGCGGGCCGTTAGCTCAGCTGGCAGAGCAGCGGGCTTTTAACCCGAAGGTCGTGGGTTCGATCCCCACACGGCCCACCACCTCCGCCCGACCTCCGCGGGGTGAGGGCGCAGGGCACAGAAATGCCGAGGGAGGAAGGAACTCCTCTGTGCTACGCTGCGCGTGCACGACGCGGCCCTGTCGTCTAACGGTCAGGACACTGGTCTTTCAAGCCAGCAGCACGGGTTCGACTCCCGTCAGGGCCGCCATGCCGTCACAGCCTGCAGCCAGACAAAAGCCACCCACACCCCACCTTCCAGGCAGGACGCAATACACACGACGAGACATACAGCACGTTGCACGCGTTCTTTCACCTTCTCCTCTTCGGTCTTTCGCCTCTTCTCTTTCCTCATTCCTCATGCCTATTGCCCCTTGCCTACTGCCTCCATGCGCGGGCTTGTCAAAACGCGAACCGGGGCCTAGACTCCCCATGTGAATTGGTTCACATTCTGCAAAGTGGACCGGTTCGCAAGTCTGCCCCCCACGAGGCCTGTCGGCTGCGGAGTGCAGAAGGAGGCACGCCATGTCCAAGCGTCGCATGATCACCCTCGACGGTAACGAGGCCGCCGCCTCGGTTGCCCATCGGACCAACGAGGTGATCGCCATCTATCCGATCACCCCCTCGTCAAACATGGGCGAGTGGGCCGACGAGTGGTCCGCTCAGGGCCGCAAGAACATCTGGGGCACCGTTCCCCAGGTGACCGAGATGCAGTCCGAGGGCGGCGCCGCCGGCGCGGTCCACGGCGCGCTGCAGGCCGGGGCGCTCACCACCACGTTCACCGCGTCGCAGGGGCTGCTGCTGATGATCCCTTCGATGTACAAGATCGCGGGCGAGCTGACCTCGTACTGCATGCACGTCTCGGCGCGTACTGTCGCCACCCACGCCCTGTCCATCTTTGGCGACCACTCGGACGTGATGGCGTGCCGCCAGACCGGCTTCGCCCTCCTCTCCTCGGCCTCGGTCCAGCAGGCACACGACTTCGCAGCCATCGGTCAGGCCGCCACCCTCAAATCGCGAGTTCCGTTCCTGCACTTCTTCGACGGTTTTCGGATCTCGCACGAAGTGGACAAGATCGAGGAACTCACCGATGACGACCTTCGCGCGATGCTGCCCGAAAACCTGATCACGGCCCACCGGAATCGGGCGCTCACACCGGACAGGCCGGTGCTCCGCGGCACCGCCGAGAACCCCGACGCGTTCTTCCAGGCCCGTGAGGCGTGCAACCCGTACTACGTCGCGTGCGCCGGCCTAGCCCAGGAGGCGATGGACGAGTTCGCGAAGCTGACCGGCCGCCAGTACCATCTGTTTGACTACTTCGGCGATCCCAAGGCCGACCGGGTCCTCGTGATCATGGGCTCCGGAAGTGAGACGGCGCACGAGTACGTCGAGTGGGCCAACGCCCACGGTGAGAAGGTCGGCCTCCTCAAGGTCCGCCTCTACCGGCCGTTCGACGTGCCCGCGTTCGTGGCGGCGCTGCCCAAGACCGCCACGCGCATCGCCGTGCTCGACCGCACCAAGGAGCCCGGCTCGATCGGTGACCCGCTTTACCTGGATGTGGTTGCGGCGCTGCAGGAGGCCCGCGCCGAGGGCCTCTCGCCGTTCAAGGCCGACCCGGTAATCGTAGCTGGACGATACGGGCTCTCCTCCAAGGAGTTCACCCCGGCGATGATCAAGGCCGTGTACGACAACCTTGCTGCCTCGAAGCCCCGCAACCACTTCACCGTCGGAATCGTCGACGACGTGACGCACACGTCGCTGCCCGTGGACCCGGAGTTCGACATCGAGCCCGACGACGTCAAGCGCGCGGTGTTCTTCGGCCTCGGCTCGGACGGGACGGTCGGCGCCAACAAAAACTCGATCAAGATCATCGCCGAGGAGACCGACAACTTCGGCCAGGGCTATTTCGTCTACGACTCGAAGAAGGCCGGCACCGTAACGATCTCATTTCTCCGCTTCGGGCCTCGCCCGATTCTCTCCCACTACCTGACGAGGCGCGCCAACTTTGTGGCGTGCCACCAGTACGGGTTCACCGACAAGTACGACATGCTCGATTACGCCGCGACGGGTGGTACGTTCCTCCTCAACTCGCCGTTCGGCCCCGACGACGTGTGGGACCAGCTACCGCGCGAGCTCCAACAGGGCATCATCGAGAAAAAGCTCAAGTTCTTCGTGATAGACGCGTACAAGGTCGCCAAGGACACCGGGATGGGCGTCCGCATCAACACGATCATGCAGACGTG
>Ga0153915_10007783_pt1 | contig 10145 bp, 5 predicted proteins | sample Opewatmetagenome_2_FD_107003 | JGI IMG/M metagenome (GOLD analysis project Ga0153915, IMG submission 107003) | Freshwater wetland microbial communities from Ohio, USA - Open water 3 Core 3 Depth 3 metaG | ecosystem: Environmental > Aquatic > Freshwater > Wetlands | place: USA: Ohio, Lake Erie... | reverse complement strand
TCGACGGGCGGCACGTAAAGGGTGGGGCGAGTGGGCTGGCGGACCCGGACAAGGGGACGGCCCTCGAGGTAGCCGTGGATGGCCTCAGCGGCCGCTTTGCCGGCGGCGATGGCCTCTACGACACTGCTCGGCCCCGTGACCACGTCGCCGCCGGCGAAGACGCCCGGCCGGGTCGTGGCCATGGTCGCCGGGTCGACGACGATCGTCCCCCACTTCGGCGACAGGCTCAGGCCGTCGCTGTCCTTGAGGTAGGGCGTGTAAGCCCGTTCGCTGAGGGCCAGGATGAGCGTGTCGGCGGCGACGTGAAGTTCCGAGCCCTCGATCGGCACCGGTTTGGGCCGGCCGCTATCGTCCTTCTCGCCGAGCTTCATCCTCTGGCACTGGACGCCGCAGACCCGGCCGTCCTTCGTCCGGACCCGGCTCGGCGCAGTCAGGAATTCAATCTTCACGCCCTCTTCCAAGGCCGCCTCGATTTCTTCCGGATAGGCGGGCATCTCTTTCCTGGTCCGGCGATAAAGGATGCTGACCTGCTTGACGTTCTTGTTCCGGAGGGCCACCCGGGCCGCATCGACGGCCGAATTTCCGCCGCCGATCACGACGACCCGGCCGCCCAGTTCGACCGGCCGCTTGAGATGGACGTCCTTCAGGTACTCCAAGGCCTGCAGGACCCCGTCGGCTTCTTCTCCGGGAACGCCGATCTCGATGGGCTTGTGGGCCCCGGTGGCGATGAAGACGGCCTTGTATCCCTGGCTGTGAAGATCGTCCAGGGTGAAGTCTTTGCCCAAGGCCATGTGCGTTTTTATGGATACCCCGGATTGGATGATATAGTCGATGTCTTCACTGAGGATGTCCTTGGGAAGCCTGTGCCCCGGTATGGTGACGGCCAGCATGCCGCCGGGGACGGGAAGGGCTTCGAAGATCCGGACAGGATAGCCCTTCTCCGCCAGGTAATAGCCGGCGGTCAGCCCGGCCGGTCCCGCGCCGACGATGGCCACTTTCTCGGCCTTGGTCACGGGGAACTTGACGGGAGAATCCAGTCCCTTCGCCTTGGCCCAGTCCATGACAAACCTTTTCAGCCCCCGGATGGAGATCGACTCGCCGATCTCCCCCGCCCGGCAGACGCTTTCGCAGACCCGGCTGCAGACCCGTCCGCAGACCGAAGGCAGGGGGTTGTCCTTGCGGATGACGTGATAGGCTTCCTCGAACTTCTTCTGAGCGATGAGCGCTATGTAAGTGCAGGCTTCCTGGCCGATGGGACAGCTATACTGGCACGGCGAGGAGACGATCTCCTTGCAGACCATGGCCGGGCATCTCTTCTCGACGACGTGTTTTTCATACTCGGACCGGAAGTATCTCAGGGTGGAAAGCACCGGGTTCGCGGCCGTCTGGCCGAGTCCGCAGAGGGAGGAGTCCTTGACGGCCACGGCCAGCTCTTCGAGGACGGCGATGTCCTCCAAGGTCGCTTTCCCATCGGTGATCTTCTTGACGATCTCCCACATCCGCTGGGTGCCTTCCCGGCAGGAGATGCATTTGCCGCAGGACTCGTCACGGAGAAAATTGAGAAAGTACTTGGCGACGTCCACCATGCAGGTTTTCTCGTCCATGACGATCATGCCGCCCGAGCCCATGATCGACCCGGCCTGAGCCAGGCTCTGGTAATCGATGGGCAGGTCGAGCATTTCCCGGGGCAGGCAGCCGCCGGAAGGGCCGCCTGTCTGGACGGCCTTGAACGCCTTGTCTCCGGGGATGCCGCCCCCGATGTCGAAGATGATTTCCCGGAGGGTGATGCCCATCGGGACCTCAACGAGTCCCGTATTATTGATCTTGCCGACGAGCGAGAAGATCTTGGTCCCCTTGCTTCCGTCCGTCCCGATCCGGGCGAACCGGTCGGCCCCCTGGTCGATGATCAGGGGAACATTCCCCCAGGTCTCGACGTTATTGATGCATGTCGGTTTGCCGAAGAGTCCCCGGACCGTCGGGAAGGGGGGGCGCTGCCGCGGCTCTCCGACCCGGCCTTCGATCGAGGCGATGAGGGCCGTTTCCTCGCCGCAGACAAAGGCGCCTGCGCCCTTGGCGATGCGCAGCTCAAAATCGAACCCCGTTCCGAGGATGTTGGGGCCGATGAGCCCGAGCCGGCGAAGCTCCTCGATGGCCAGCGTGACGTGCTTGACGGCCAGCGGGTATTCATCCCGGACATAGACGTATCCCTCCCGGGCGCCCATCGCATAGGCGCCGAGCAGCATGCCTTCGAGGACCCGGTGGGGATTCCCTTCGAGGAGGCTTCGGTCCATGTAGGCGCCCGGGTCGCCCTCGTCGGCGTTGCAAACGATGTACTTCAGGTCCCCTTTTGACCGGCGGGCCGATTCCCACTTCAGGCCGGTCGGGAATCCGGCTCCCCCGCGACCGCGAAGGCCGGATTTCTTGACCGTCTCGATGACGTCTTCCGGCTTCAGGCCGGTCAGCGCCCTGAGCAAAGAGCCGTAGCCGCCGATCGCGAAGTAATCGTTGAGGTCCGTCGGGTCGATGAGGGCGTTATCGGCCAGGAGAAGGCGCTTCTGTTTTCGGTAGAAGCCGATGCCGTCTTCCGCGACCGCCGTTTCTCCGGTCCGCGGATCCTTGTAGAGAAGGCCGGGGATGATCTTCTTCTTGAGGACTGTCTCGGTGATGATGGCTTTTCCGTTCTTGGGCTGGACTTTCTGATAGAAGACATTATGCGGAAAGACGATGATGTTGGGTTCGGCCTCGCAGAATCCATGACATCCCGTGACCCGGACCCGGACCTTGTTCTCGAGGTTTTTCTCCTCCAGGACCCGCTTCAGCGCCCCGATGACCTTGGTCGAACCTCTCGCCTGGCCGCAGGTTCCCGAAGAAACCGTCAGCACCGGCCTTTTATCCGACCGCCGGAGATCCACCTGTTCCCGGATCAAGGCCTTGAGTTCCCGGACTGTCTGGAGTTTTTCCCGTGAGTTCATGATCATCTCATTTCTGATACTTTTTCAGGATCGCGCCGACATTCCGGACCGTGGTATGGGCATGATAATCGCGATCCACGACGACAACGGGACCGATGGCGCAGCAACCCAGGCAGGCCACGGTCTCCAACGTGAATTGCTTGTCCTTGGTGGTCTGGCCGGCCTTGACCTTCAGCCGCCGTTCAAATTCATCGAGGATCCGGGGGCCTCCCCGGACGTGACAGGCCGTGCCCTGGCAGACGGTGCAGACATGCTTCCCCCGCGGGGTCAAGCTGAAGGCGCGGTAGAAAGTGGCCACGGCCACCACATCCGTGAGGGGAACAGCCAGCGCCTTGGCGACGAACCTCAGGCTGTCCTCCGGGAGATAGCGGTACTCGCCCTGGATGTCCTGGAGAATGGCGATCAAGCTCTTTTTGTTCCCGTGGTGCCTATCGACGAAGGACTGGATTTTTTCTGTCTCAGCGGCCACTGTCATTTCTCCCATTGATAGGATCGCAAACAAGCGCTCTGTTGTAACAAAACAGCCGGGATTTTGTCAAGCCGCGTCCCAGGACCGGCGGGAGGGAGCGGCGACTGAAGCGTTTACCTCGTAGTCTCACCGCCGAGAGGAAGCTCCTTAACGGCCTCAGGCGGAAACTTGATCATGGCGGCCGCGGAGCTCCTGTTGATCACTTTAGCGCTAGCGCTGAAATGGACATCGAGCAGACCGTCGGTGCGGATGCCCGTTTTCAGATGATTCATTTCCGCCAAGGCCAGGCTCCAGCCGCGGAACCAGGTGTCGAGTTCCTTGCGCTGCTGGGGACGGCCCTGGAAATGCACCAAAAGGTGGAGCTTGCTGTCCGGGCCGGCCGTGCCGCTGACCGCGCTCCCGAAGACGAACATGGCTTTAACTCCCCTACGTTCGGCGCCGCAGCGGAGGGCCAACTCCTCGGCCAGGCGGAGGCGCCAGCAGGAATGTTCGTCCAGGCCCGGCGGGCAGGCGAGCCCCGGCTCCAGCATGACCCTCGCCGAGGCGCCCGGCTCTGAAAACAGGGCGACGGCCAGTCCGCGGTCTCCGTTCATGAGGACCTGGATGACCTTCCCTCCCGAGGAGAGGGGGACATCGATCACTCGGAGGGCCTGGGCCAGCTTCTCGTACTCCGGGAAGAGCTGCGGAAGAAGGTTGGGGGCGGAGCGGAGGAACTGGTCGTTGAACTTCACGCCCGGATCATCGGGATAGAGCGGAAGATAGCGGATGCCTGACTCAACGAGGTCCTGGAAAAAATGGGTTCCGAAAGACACTTCAGGAACATAGTTTCCTTTCTTCCGGGCCACCTCGATCATCATGGCGGCGTTGTTGATATCCGAGTAGGTGACGCGCACCCCGAGCTTGATGTCACCCCGGCTTCCCCAGCGTCCCGGCCCCATGAGCATGAACTTGCGCCGAGGCAGAAGCTGGTTCAGCTTGCCGACGGCTTCGCCGATCTTGACCAGGCCCGACAGATCGGCGATTTCGCCGTACTCATCCGGCTCGACATAAACGATATGCGTGATGTCGGCCACGCGGCCGTTAGGGACATATTTCTTGGCGGTGAAGAGGACGGAACTGTCGGGCAAGTCGGGCGGGATCTCCATGGCCGATTCCTCGGCCGAGTGGCTTTGCGGACGGCATTGGAGGAGGTAGAAATCGGAACCGTCGCAGGCGAATTCGACGTCGACAGGGACCCCGAGCGCCGACTCCAAGGTTTTCAGGATGGCTTCGACCTGGCTCATGAAGGGGGTCCTGGAGATCAAAGCGTCAAATGTTACGACCGGCTCGCTCTTACCGAAGTCGGTCAGGACCCCCATCGGCGGCTTCAGAATGCCTTCCTTGTATATGGAAACCAGCTTGCTCAGCTCGGGATATTCCGGCCCGCTCTCGGCCAGGAGCTCTTTGAGGTCCTTGGTCACAAAGCCGTTCTTTTCGAGGTCGATGACATCTATCTTCCTCGGAGAATAGCGGATCACTTCGTCCATAGAAACATTGACCCGGAGGTTCGGCTGGCCAGGAGCCACGAGGATGGGGTAATCGTCGCTCAGCCGGTCCACGGCCCGGGTGCCCAGGCCGGGGACCAGGCGGACCAGCCCGTCCTCCCGCCGGATGCGGGAGGACCAGCGGAATTCGTTCCGGGAGAAGGCGACGCCGGCGAAAGCGGGGAAGAAATACCGGCCGACCTGCCGGCCGACGACCGCCTGGATCATGACGCCCATCTCTTCGTTGAAATCGAGCAGGCCCCGCTCGGCCCGGTATTGGATAGGGTCAGGGCTGAAGATAGAAGCATAGACTTCGGCAATCGCTTCGAGCAGGGCCTCCAGGCGCTTCCCCTTGTCGCCCTGATTCGCCAGAAAAAGGCTCTTGTACTTTCCGGCGAAGGCCGTGCCGAGACGATCCTCGAGGAGGCTCGAACTCCTGACAATGAGAGGAATCTCACCAAAGTCATCGAGCGCTACGGACAATCCCTTGACGATTTCCGGGGGGAACGTGCAGTTCTTGAAGAGCTGGACGAGATGAGGATACTCCTGACGGATCGCCGCCAGGTCCTTGTATTTCTGTTCGATGACTTCCTCGAGGTTGTTGTGCCGGAGAAAAGCCATGATGGCGTCCGAAGTCACGTACCAGGTCTTGGGTTTCTTCACCGCCCCGATGGCCTTGACTCGCCGCATCGCCTGTTTAAGCACCCGGCTGGCGATGAAGAGACCGGCGCTCTTGCCTCCCAACTTGCCGTGGCTGTCGGGCAGGAAGACGATCCGGCCGCTCAGGTCGAAGAAATCGTCAAGCTCCAAATACTTCTTGGCGATGTTGATGTATTCGAGCTGTTCGGTGAAGAACCGGCGGATCAAGGATACCCGGACGCTGTCGGCCCGGGACCGGGAAAGCCGCGCTCCTTCGGGCATCAACTGTCGGTAGCGCCGCATGGTGTCGAGGACTTCACTCAGAGACGCGTAAACATTCTCCAGGGTCTTCACGGCCTCGCCGGAGCGGTCCTCGCTGATCCACTTCTGGATCCGGCCCAGGATTTCCTCGTCGGTCAGGTTGGCGGAGGCGATCTTGAAGGTCTCTTCACTCAATTGGAACAGGCGGTCCAGGGATTCTTTTTCCTTGGGCCTGTTATCCTCCCCGAACGGCCCTTCCCTCTCCCGGCCCTCCCCGTGCCGTTGGATCAGGGCTCTCGCTTCGGGAACGCCCCTCCATCCCAGGTAGTTGATCATCTGGCGGGAGACGCGGAGGAAAAGACTCTGATCCGTGTTGCGGAGGAGGTCCAGGGCGATTCGCCAGCTCTGTTTGACCTCGGCCAGCGAGCTGCGTTCCTCGCTCATCTCTTCATACATCTGCCGCAGCCTCTGGTGGAGGATGAAATGCCCCAAGCGCTCGGCGATCGTCTGGATCAACTTGACCTCGCCCTTAAGGAACGGGCCGCAGTCCCCTTCGGGCGTGGGCTTTCCGTACGAAACAATGATGCGGCCCAGGACCGTGCCGTGAACCCGGATATCGGCGCTCTGGAAGTAGGGAGAGTCCTCGAATTCGGGGGAGGAGTAGACTTCCGAACCATAGTGGATCCGGACCTGGCAATGTTCCGGGAACTGCCAGCCGGCCGGGATGACCTTGATCGCCCGGCGGAAGACCTCGTCGAGGGACAGCTGGAAATTGCTCAGGATCTCTTCGATGTTATAGAGGCAGCTCAGCTCCTTGGCCCGTTCATGGAGGGTCGAGAAGAGCGCCTTGGCGGACTTGGAGGATTCCCGGTCGTTCATGACAGCGAACCATCCTTCTGCCGCCTCCGCGACCGTCTCGCCGGAAAGGCGGCACGCCGGAATATCGGGCGGCGGCTCCGCCCCGTTTCCCGCTTAGACCCAGCCGCGGTCCTTGCAGGCGTTCGCCACGCGGCTCACCGCGATGACATAGGCGGCATCGCGCATGAACAGCTTCTTCGTCCTGGCCAGTTCGCTCACCGCCAGGAAAGCAGAGGTCATTTTCTGGTCGAGCTTGTTCAGCACCTCTTCCTTGGGCCAGAAGTAGTTCTGGTTCCCCTGGACCTGCTCAAAATAGCTGCAGGTGACCCCTCCGGCATTGGCCAGGAAATCGGGGATCACGAACAGGCCTCGCTTCTTGATGACGGCATCCGCCTCCGGGGTGGTCGGGCCGTTGGCGCCCTCGACGATGATCTTGACCCGGGGCTTGATCTTGTTGACCGTCTCGGCATTGATCTGGTTCTCGATGGCGGCCGGGATGAGGATGTCGACATCCTGCCCTATCCAGGCCTCGCCCGCGAGCCGTTCATATTCCAGGGCTTCGGCCTTGGCCTTGTCAATGCCGCCGAACCGGTCGGTGATGGTGAGAAGCTCCTCCAGACTGATGCCGGCTTTCTTGTGGTAGGTGTATGACGTCCGGTCGTTCTGGTCCCAGCAGGAGACGCAGGTGACCTTTCCCCCGAGCCGGGTGAAGAGCTGGATCGCATACTGGGCGACGTTCCCGAATCCCTGCACAGCCGCGATGGTGTCCTCGATCCGGACCCCCAGTTCCTTGAGGGCTTCGCGCAGGGTAAAGACCAGCCCGTAACCCGTGGCCTCGGTGCGGCCCAGCGAACCTCCCATCCCGGCGGGTTTCCCGGTGATGAAGCCCGGATACTTGGCGCCGTGGATGGTCTCGAATTCATCGAGCATCCAGAGCATGTGCTGGGGGCTCGTCATGACGTCCGGCGCCGGCACGTCCCGGAGAGGTCCGACATCACGGGCGATAGCCCGGATCCAGCCGCGGCAGAGCCGCTCCTGCTCCCCCAGGCTGAGGTCGTGCGGATCGCAAACGACTCCGCCCTTGCCTCCGCCGAGGGGGATGTCCACAACAGCGCATTTCCAGGTCATCCACATGGAGAGGGCGCGGACCGTGTCGATCGTTTCCTGGGGGTGAAAGCGGATCCCTCCTTTGCAGGGACCGCGGGCGTCGTTGTGCTGGCAACGGAAGCCGCGGAAGACGCGCACGCTTCCGTCGTCCATGCGCACGGGGATGCTGAAATGGTATTCGCGAAGCGGCTGGCGCAGCAGGTCTCGCGTCGGTTGATCGAGCTCGAGAAGGCCGGCCACGGCATCGAACTGCTTCTGGGCCATTTCGAACGGGTTAAAACCTTTGACAGCCATATAAATACTCCCTTGAATATGAATTTATGAACGGGCGACACGCTCAATGGCGGCGCCAAATGTTAAACGAAATGATATCCGACGACGGACAAAATAGCAAGTGTCCGCCTGTTTCCGGCTCAACTGATCTCGCCTGTAAGATAGGCCCGGGTCCTGGGGTCGCGCGGGTTGGCGAATATCTCCTGGGCCGGTCCATGCTCCACCAGCTCGCCCAGGTAGAGGAAAGCGATGTAGTCGGCGATCCGCTTGGCCTGCCTGAGGATGTGGGTGACGACGACCACGGTGTAATCCCGCTTGAGCTCGATCAGCCGCCGCTCCACGTTCTGGCTGGACTGGGGGTCCAAGGCCGAAGTCGGCTCATCCCCCAGGATGATTTCGGGGGCGACGGCGAGCCCCCTGGCCAGGCAGAGGCGCTGCTGCTGGCCGACTGAGAGCCGCGAGGCCGGCTCGTCGAGCCGGTCCTTGACCTCCTCCCACAGCCCGGCCAGGCGCAGATGATATTCGACGATATCGCCCAGCCGCGTTTTGTCGAAACGATTGTGGATCCGCGGTCCATAGGCGACATTGTCGAATATGGACATGGGGAGGGCCTGTGGGCGCTGCGAGAGGAGCCCCATCTTCTTCCGGACTTCGGTGACCTCGGTCCCCGGGTCATAGATATCGACGCCGTCAACCAGCACCCGGCCGTTGACCCGGACGCCGTCGATCGGGTCCAGAAGCCGGTTCAGGGACTTCAAGAGCGTCGTCTTCCCGCAGCCCGACGGTCCGATGATGGCCGTGATCCGGTGATCGGGGATGTCGATGCTGACATCCTTGAGGATCTGGAGCTCATCGAAATAGACGCTCAGGTTCTGGACGCTGATATGCGGTCTTTTCTCCATCGTCGATTCCTTCTATTTAATGATATGACGGGTGAACTTCTTGCCCAGCCCGCGGGCCAGAAGGCTGATGACCAGGATCAGGACCGTCAGGATGGCCGCCGAGGCATAGGCCCTCTGCTGGACCTCGGGGAAAGGCGTCCCGAGCTGGAAGAATATGGCCAGGGGCAGCGTCGCCGCCGGCTGGAGGAGCGAGGTCGGGATCCGGTCGGTGAAGCCGGCCGTGAAGAGGACCGAGGCGGCGTCACCGATCCCGCGACCGAAGGCGATGAGGACGGCGGTCAGAAGACCGGGCAGGCACTGCCGGACGACGACCTTCAGGGCCGTCTCCAGCTTGGTGGCGCCGAGCGAGTACGAGGCATCAAAAAGCTCCCTGGGGACCATCCGGATGACTTCGTCCGCCGCCCGGCTCATGATCGGGAATTCAAGGAGCGCCACCGTCAGGATCCCGGCCAGGAGCGAGGCCCGCAGCCCGAAGTAGATCATGATGATGAAGCCGAAGGCGCCGTAGACGATGGAGGGGATGCCCCAGAGGACGTCGAAGGAGAAGCGGGTCAGCGAGGCCAGGCGCGACTGTCTTTTGGCATAGACGTTAATGTAGAGCACCACCGGAAGGCTGAAGATGATGGCCAGGACGGTCGCTCCTGCAGCCAGGTAAAGCGAGCCGACGATGGCGTTGAGGATGCCGCCTTCCTTCCCCAGGTAGAAACCCCCCTTGGGGATCTGCGTGATCATCGCGAGGTTCATGGCCGGAAGGCCTTTCCAGATGATCGTCCCGACGATCAGGATGAGACAGCCGACGACAATGAGCACGGCCCCGGCCATCAGCACCCGGAAGATCCCCTCTTTCAGCTTCCGCCGCCGCAGCCCTCCCGATGAGCCGGCCTGATTCATGCCGTCCGCCTTTCGACCCGGACCAGGATAATCCGGGCCAGGACGTTGAAGATGAGGACCACGAGAAGAAGGACGGCGGCGGCCAGCATGAGCGCCGCGTCGTAGAGAGGAACGGACATCATCTCGCCGTAGTTGTTGGCGATCAGGGCCGGGAGGGGATAGCCGCCGTCCAGGACAGACTTGGGCAGGCGAGGGATATGTCCGACGACCATAAGCACAGCCATGGTCTCGCCGAAGGCGCGGGACAGCC
>Ga0153915_10007782_pt1 | contig 10146 bp, 8 predicted proteins | sample Opewatmetagenome_2_FD_107003 | JGI IMG/M metagenome (GOLD analysis project Ga0153915, IMG submission 107003) | Freshwater wetland microbial communities from Ohio, USA - Open water 3 Core 3 Depth 3 metaG | ecosystem: Environmental > Aquatic > Freshwater > Wetlands | place: USA: Ohio, Lake Erie... | reverse complement strand
TATCACATAGCCGCATAGGGATCATCGGGAACTTGTTCCCGAATCTTGTTTCATGTCGCTATGATCCTGGCATTATCGAATCGAGGTTGGGCACAAAATTTCTTTCGATTTCTTTTGAAGAGTTACGTGATGTCATGAAATCTTTATCTCATCACCCCCACGATCTCGAACAATTTCGTCAAAATATAACCATCAAACACACCCTCAGTGCCCCAGATATAAATTTAATCGATGAAAGCGTGAAACTTCATCTGGCGCTGAAACAGCTTGCATCAGAATATAAAATTGATGGATTTGCCACTGATTGCTGGATCGGGTTTCCAAGGGAAATTGGAATTAACCCTTGCTTTGGATTCATAGAAGATGTGTATATGCTTGCTTGCGAGGGTGATGTGATGGTTTGCCTATCGCAGCTCATTGTAAAATATATCATTGGTGCCAACCCATTTGTTGGCGATCTTTTTGATTTAGATATTGATGGCATCCTCACGCTAGCCCATTGTGGCGCTCCAGCTTCACTTGCGCTCAAAAGTGAAGACGCGCTGTTAAAAAATAGTCAGCGTGCAATTCAAAAAGGATTTGCTACACTGACGTGCCGTCCTCAGCTAAGCCCTGGTCCTGTAACAATCTTAAGATTTTACGGCAAGAGTTGTGATAAGATGCATGTCGCCATGGGGGAACTAATCAAAAGTGAGGATAGCCTGGATTTAATCGTTACAATAAAGCTTTTTGGTGATCGTTGGGATTTTCTTAACCAGTGCTTTGGCAACCATTACATCGTTGTTCCAGGGGATATTCGTAATGAATTAAAATTCCTATGTAAGTGGCTCAGAATAAGCTTTTGTGAGACATAAGCCAAGTTTTCAGGTAGCCAGAAATCGTGATAGAGGAAATAGTAATCGATGCCTCAGTTGGCTGCTTTTCCTAAATGCTTTTTAGATGACATTCTTATCCATCGGTCGATGACTCTTTTCGACTGGATCAAGAAGGCTAGCCAACTTGACATTGATGGGCTGGAGATGTACTTTCCATTTTTCGAAAACTTCGATGACTCTTATATAGAGAAAGTAGTAGAGAATTGCCATGAATTCGGATTAAAAATCCCTATGATGTGTTTTTCTCCTGATTTTACACATCCCGAATTGAAGAAACGCCTGGATGAACTTGATAGGCAGAAGAAAGCCATCGATTTGACAGTCAGATTGGGAGGCAGGTATTGCAGGACCTTGACAGGGCAGGCTCGGTCCAATCTGATCCACAAGGAAGCTGTTCAATGGTGTGTAGAGATGATTCGCGAGGCAGTCGCTTATGCCGCAGACCGAGGAATTATCATAAACATTGAAAATCATTACAAGGATGGTTATTGGGAGTACCCCGAGTTCGCTCTGAGATCTGAAATCTTTTTTGAAATTATCGACCAAATTGACTCCCCTTTTTTTGGGATCAACTTTGATCCTTCAAACGCGATTGTAGCTGGAGAAGACCCTATTGCACTGCTTGAAAGGATAAAAGAACGGGTTGTCACGATGCATGCAAGTGATCGATATCTTGAAGGAGGCATGATCGAAGATTTACGCAAAATGGAGCACAACCCGGTTCATGGTTATGCTGCATTAATCCATCATGGCGTTGTTGGGAAGGGTTTAAACGATTACGATACCATCTTCCGAATCCTTAACACGACAGGATTCGATGGTTGGGTCTCTATCGAGGATGGCATGAATGGGATGGAAGAGCTTCACCAATCAGTGATTTTTTTAAGGGACAAACTCAACACATACTTCGGGAAAAGTCTCTAGAGATTCATTTTTCTGATCTCTTCTTGAGTAACCAAAACCAACGGTCGCAATGTAAATCCCCCATCAATGACAATGTTCGTCCCAGTGGCAAAGGATGCGTTTTCAGAGGCCAGGAATGCAAATGCTGAGCCCACATCATTTGGAACCCCAAGACGACCCAATGGGATGTTACCCATAAAACTTTCCCCTATTTCCGGGTCATTCGCGACTCTTGGTAAAATACCTTTAGCCCAATTGGGAGAGTCAATAAGTCCAGGTGAGACAGTATTGACTCTAATTCCATACGAAGCAAGTTCAATTGCGACCGTTTCCGCAAATACCTGTACACCTGTTTTGCTGACCCGATAAGCAGCTTCCTTATAAGCGGGATTGAATTGAATGGTAGAAGAAGTGAACAGAATTACCCCGCTTTTCCTTGTTACCATATGCCGTGCCACCTCGCGAGTACATAACATTGCCCCGGTTAAATTAACCGCTAATATTCTGTTCCAGCATTCCAGCGTAATCTTGGTAACCGGCTCCCATTCGATAATTCCGGCATTGCTCACAAAGATATCGATACAACCCAGCTCGCGGATTGTGTCCTGAACCATTCTGATAACCTGATTTTCATCAGACACATCGACTTCTCTCAAAAAAACTTTTGTTCCTTTAGATCTAATATATTCTTGTGTTGATCCATCACCCTTTTCGATATTGATATCGCAGTAAGCAATATTTACTCCTTCCTGGGCAAGAGAAAGACAGATGTCTTTGCCGATGCCTCTTTCCCCACCAGTTACAAACGCATTTTTACCTTTTAGTTTCAAGTCCATAATCTTTTCCTTTTTAATCAATATTTTTTTATCTTGCTGAGACGCCAGTGCTTGAATAGATTGACAGCGAATCCAATCAAAGGTTAAAATAATTATAGGGCTGGATAATTTTCCGAGGAGTAAACGTTATGAAAATGGCTGTCATACTTGGTGAGCGGCGAGCCGGTCTGATTGTGGTTCCTGATCCACATCCCAAGGATAATTGGGCTTTGGTGAAAGTTCATGCGTCGGCGTTATGTACTGAATATAAATCCTTTCTGGTTGGACGCCAACTGCAATTATCTGGACATGAAGGTGTTGGGGAAGTCGTAGCAGTAGCCCAGCCAGGCCAGGCGAAAGTTGGTGATCGCGTGGTTATTCTACCTCAGTATCCGTGTGGGAAATGCGCACTGTGTAGGGCTGGAGATTTCATTTATTGCGAAAACAACTTCGATTTTGAGGAATATGTAGGCACAAAAATCGGAAAAGGAACTTTTGCCCATTATGCCCTTAAACCAGACTGGTTATTGCCACCTATCCCGGATGGTGTTTCCTACGAACATGCGACAATGGCTATTGATGGCATTGGGGCCTCCTTTGGAGCTTTTCAATCGCTGAATATAAATGCTTCCGACACGCTCTTAATAACTGGACTAGGTCCTGTTGGTTTGGGAGCAGTGGTAAATGCCCGGTTCCGAGGTTGCCACATCATCGGCGTGGAGCCGATACCTTGGAGAAGAGACCGGGCTTTGCAGATGGGCATTGATTTTGTTTTCGATCCCGGAGAGCCAGATCTGCTGAGGAAAATCCTGGATTTGACTCGTGGGAAAGGGGTATCCTGTGCGTTGGATTGTTCTGGTAAAGTTCAATCACAACGATTATGTATCGATTCTACACAGCGAAAAGGCAGGGTTGCTTTTATAGGCGAAACAAATGATGTATTAGCAATTCGAGTCAGCCCTGACATGATCCGGAAAGGATTAACCCTGATTGGCTCATGGCTCTACAATATGAGAGATTATTACAGAGTTATGCAGGTAATCCAGGAATCGCCGCTTATCGATATGCTTATCAGTCATATCATGCCGATGAGCCAGATTCAAGATGCCTTTGAATTGTTAGCCAGTGGTGAAAGCGCCAAAGTGGTCGTTAATCCATGGGAGTAATTATATGAGCCACTTTGTAATTTCAGGCACGACATGCGTAACTAGAATTCCCGGAAAAGATGAGCTAGCAGAGTTTTTCAAACACGCACCCGAGGTTGGATATAAAGCCTGGGGAGCTGCCGGTCCACTCTTTTGGACGCCAGGATTGATACGCTGGGCAAATATTGACTTGATAAAAAACTGTGCCGCCCAAGCGGGGCTTGAATTTTGCACTGAGGTTTACGGGTCAGCTTTTCCAAACGACTCAATAGCAGAATCTACAGGTGCTGCCAGTGAGAGAGCCTTGTTATTTGATGCCGCAGAAAAGTTGGGAAGTCCTCTGGTAGTGATTACAGGTCGCCCTCGCAGGGAAAATGGGCTTGTACCAACCCTTGCGGGAATTAAGGCTCTGCTGCCCTTAATCGAGGACAGATCGGTAAAGTTAGCATTGGAACCTCATTTTGGCTCTCAAATCCAATTCATTGAAGATTATGAAGCCATCTTCGATCAGATCGATTCTTCACAGGTAGGCATCACACTCGACTCGGGGCATTTCCATTCTGCGGGAGTTGATTGGAGATCCATCATCCAGCACTTCCCCAAACGTATCTATAACGTTCATATCAAGGACCAGGTTGGGAGCCAGTCCGTGCCTTTGGGCGCTGGAGAAATTAATTTACGCGGGTATATTGAAGAATTAGATTCCATCGGTTATGAAGGCGCGCTTGCAGTGGAGCTTGAGGTGGCAGATCCGGAGAATCTAAAGCGTTACAGTGCAGAGGCTTTTGTCTATCTTCGAAAACTCGTGACCGAAGTCACGGGTCAGTTGCCGATATAAAAAATTTTATAATCCATGGAGGATTTAGCGAGCATCGCTCGCATGTGCTTTCCATCGATCGCAGGACTGGAAAGCGTCATACATCCAGCGTTTTGCTTCAAGGGAAACGCCGATGGCCTCACCATCGCCATAATCACCCAGGATAAAGCCTCCTTGCGGGGTTGACCAGTAATCGATTAACAAGCGCGCTTCTTCTTCGATTTCTTTTTTGCCTTTAAAGGGTAAGGTGCGTTGGATATCACATAAACTTTCAAAAGCCACCTTACCGGCAAATCTCTGACCAAAGGCTTCTAATCCAAATACGCGTGGCTGCTGCAGGTTCAAGACATCAACCCCAATTTCAATCAAGCCATCCACGACTCCACTGATCTCACCGCACGAATGCATCCAGACGAACCAACCCGCCTGGTGGATGGCATCGAAGATCCGCTTGTAACGCGGTCTAAAAAAACTGTCCCACATATCCGGCTTGATGAATGTCCGCTGCTCAGTTCCCCAATCGTCGGTGAAATTCATGGCGTGGATCTGACCTGGAAAACGGCTTGAGATGTTCCGGATAATAGCAAGGTTGTAATCGACGATCCGATCTGCTAGCGCCTCAAAACGCTGGTCACCTGTAGCCAGATCCATCAGGGTATTTGAAAAGCCTCTCAAGCTGTGTAAACGCTCAAAGAGCATCATGAAGAGGTTGGTGCAGATAAATTTTCCTTCTGTTCCGGAAAAACGTCCTCCCATCCCCTTGTAGAAATCAGGATTATCCGGATCAGGGAAGTGAAAATGATCGATCGAAGACCAATCTGCTAGTGGATGCCCGGTAACCTGTCCCATATTTTTGACATCAGTCCGCGACCAGGTACAGTTCCATTCATCCAGTGTCTGACGCAGGTTTTTATCGCCTACACCGATCTGGTTCCAATTGACCGAGGCTACATCACTGATCCCAAGGGATGGTATAACCGCTGGGAGGCGATCAGGATTTTGGAATTGGATGGCGCGCCGGACGACTTCGTAAGATGACTGAGCTATTTTTGTATCCTTTTAATTACATGAATTATTACCTATTATGATAACCCAAATGGTGATTTCTTGATTGTTATAAAATGGGCTACTTTAACTAGAGTAGTACCAGTTTTTACATCGAACTTCTGCCACCAAATTGATGTTCGAGTGGGGTTCACTTTACCAAATGCGACATTTGTTGTTCAACCTTGACAATCTCATCAATTTCAAATACGAGTACATTGGAATTAAATATGTTTTTGAGGGTTGAAATCGATGAAAAGCCCAGGAGAACCACCATATATGGGGTATTAAAACAACAAACCCCCAAATACGGGGGTTATGAGCGTGGAAGGACTCGAACCTTCAACCAATGGCTTAAAAGGACAGAGGTCCCAACACGCTTCTCCCATCCAATGGCCTACCCTTTTTGCCCCAGTCCACTGGACGGTATATCGAACGAGTACATTGGACGCTTTTTAAAGGTCAGTCAACGCGGAAACGTCCAAAGGACTTGTTTCCCATTGACCTGGAAACTGATCGTCAGCGGTGAAGAATTGCCGATATATCTGCTTTATTCTACCACTTGACGTTCGAGAGAGTGATTAAAGCGGTTGTTGAAGCAGAGGCAAAATACCCTAAATTTTTTTGATAGTAAAAGTGCAATAGAGATGAGGTATTGTAGTTGAGTGATTGATTGTCCCTTTACCACTGTGGGTTGTATGGGATTCGAACCCACCGTGGGTAAATAAATAAAGCCAGCATGTGGATAAATAGCAATAGTGCTGGCTTTACTTTTAGAATTGATATGCTACTCTCTGCCAGGCACTTCCGTCTATTAAGAACGTTCATCGGTCCGATGCGCCTGAAACCTGGTGGCCGCTTGTCGAGGATGTATCCTGGATAGCCTGGGTAACCCAGTACCTGCCCACGATAATACCAGAATACAACCTGGAGGAACCAGGGAAAATCCCTTAACTCAATTGAAAATCAAAATATTGGCTTAAATATATATAAATGTTGGCATCGTCATCTACATAGAAATGATTTAAATACCGGCAAGAAATTAGTGCACAAACTCATCTGGATTCTGCGAACCGGCGCATCACCGGGAATGGGACAACTTGATATCTTTCTGCCTGCACTTTTGGCATTTCCGCCTCCTTGGTACTTCTATACCGAAATCCTGGAAACGGAGAGCAGAGTCAGGTTGATTGGTTCTTGTGCATTACGAGTCATTATGCTGAGCCAGTGCATCCGCTAAGAAAAACGATCACGAGCAACGCATGAAAAACAATGTAGATCCTATGGGTAATCAAGGAAATCTTCCTTTCAAAATCGAATATACAATGACGCAGCTATCTCACCTGCTTACTTCAAGCTCATGACGAATTGCATCTTCGAGCTGTGGGAAATGGAACTTGTATCCTGAGGCAAGTAGCTTGGCTGGCAGGATCCTTCGGCTGGCGAGTATAAGGGCATCTGCCATTTCACCAAGCATTTTCCTAAGGACAAAATCTGGAACTGCTTGACCTGGTTCGCATCCCAGCATACGGATGACCGTTGCAGCCATTTCTGCGTTCTGAACCAAGTGCGGGTTGACCGGGTTTATGGGTCCAATCAGTGTGTCTGTCTCCAACACATACTGAATAATATGCGCCAACTCATCCCTGCTTACCCATGGGCTCCACTGTTTCCCACTTCCCAATGGAGCTGTGTTTCTGTGGATTACATCACTGCTCAGTACAGTCGGCGTGCGTAAATTTACTACTCGTATCCCGGCAGTACGCGCTGGCATTGTCGCCTCCTCGCCATCGATTTGCAACCGCGCCAGAAAGTCCGTTCCCAAGGAGCTATCCTCTGTCAGTAACTCCTCACCTGAATCCGGGTAGATCCCCATACCCGACGAGCAGATCAGCACCCCTGGTTTGATGTTGCAACTCGCCAAAGTCTTGGCTAACAGGCTATTTGTTTTCATCCGGTTCGCGTAGATCAGGTTCTTGGCTTCATCTGTCCATGGCATCGGCCAGCGCATGGTCGCCAAGTGAACCACTCCATCCAAACCTTCCAGGTGTTCTGCATTGATTCTCCCAGCATCTGGGTCCCAGAATACCTCCCCCGTAGCAGGCTCGCGCCTTACCAGCCGAATCACCTCATGTCCCTGGCTCTCTAGATATGGCGCAACAACTGAACCGATCATGCCGCTTGCTCCTGTGATTAATGTTTTCATAGAAAGGCTCCTTTTGTAATGTGGTGTTAATTAGGATTTGTCACTGGTTCTACTTCGTTGGTAATGTGTTTTCGTATGTACACACATATCTCATTCATAGCCTGCGTTGCTTCCGGAAAAAGTGGCGCTAACAATGGATAACAATGAACCATACCTTCCCCAACCTTCAAAGTGATCCTTACACCTGCGGCTTTGGCTTTTTCGGCAAAACGAGTTGAGTCATCTCTCATCAATTCGTCATTGCCAACATAAATTAGAATAGGAGGGAGGCCGTGAAGGTCTCCATACAAAGGTGAGATCCACGGTAAGCCGCGATCATTTTCTCCGGCGTAATATTGACTGCAAACCGTCGCCATTCCCAACGGGTCAATAGCTACCTTCGCCCTCGTCCGGTGTGACTCCCCAGTCAACTTCAAATCGGTCCAGGGAGAAAGGGCAACTGCAGCTGCCGGAAGTGGTATTCCCTTATCACGTAAGGCAAGCAGCGTCGCCAGGCACAACCCACCGCCGGCTGATTCACCGGCGATAATAATCCGGGAAGGTGAGGCGTCTTGTTCTAACAACCAGCAATAGGCAGTTATGGTATCTTCAAGCGCAGCCGGAAAAGGATGTTCGGGTGCTAAACGATACTCATAGAGGAGTGCCCGAACACCACTGCCCTGGACAAATTTGGCGACAAACCCGCGGTGATCTATGCAGGAACCCGATACATACCCGCCCCCAAGGGTGTAAAAGATGAAAGTATCTTCTACCTCTCTGACACGCGCTTTAGCAGAAGGGCGGATCCACTCCGCTACCAACCCGGTCGATAAGCCCTCAATGGTAACCGGTGATTCTGCGATCTCATCTGTCAATTTGACCTTTCTCGCCCCTTTTTCGCATTCTTCACGGAAGGCAGGTATGGAGGTGTTCCAATCCCAGGTTTCCCTTTTAAGACGGAATTTTAGTAAATGCCGGTTTCTTATAGAAAAATTTATAAGACGACTTTGAATGCTTTGCATTTTTCCTCTATCTTTTCATTGTCTGTATCACTCCACCAGTTCAGGTATGGACCGGTGAACAAAAGTTTCGATGATGAGGAGTTAGGAAGGATATCCAGCTGCCTGTCACGGGCTACTGCCTCGATCCGGTTAGTAATATCGAGCTTGCGATATACACTAGCCGGATGGGCCTTGATGGTACCCGAGCTATTGTAAGCTGCTGATGGTTCAGCTGAAGGGACTGCCTGTGGCGTACCCTCGGTCAATCCATACCCACTCTCGATAAGCTCTAACAATCTTCGCGTAAAGCGTGCTGCTGGGGCTCCGTCGATCACATCGTGGTCGAAGATGATCGTCAGGCTGAGCATCTCGCGCGATTCGATCCTTCCCTCTACCTCCGCCTGCCGCCGGGCAGTCCCCCCAACGATAAGGTCGAGTGCGTGGGAGCCACTTGAGATCCCCCATCCGGCGTGACCCTTGCCAAACATTCCCACTGAGGAGATACCAACTGTGCCTCCCATCGATGTAACGATTGTCGGGTTGTGAAGCATGATCATGCGGAAAAAAACCTTGAATTGCACTGACAGAGGCCATGGAAGCAGCAGGGCGGAACGGAACCAGGCGGGCATGCCGTTGTTCGGTGGCACTGGTTCCAACTGTGTCGTGCGGATCTCCTGGTGGATCTCCCAAACGGTCTTACGGTTGGCTGCTCGGATGACATATCCCGTCAAGACCGGCGATTCCCCTTGCTTGCGTTCGATCATGATCCCCACATCCACATCGTCAAATACGATAAGCTGCTTGCTGCCTTTCCTGTAAGCCTGCACTGTTTTATTCTCATCTACGGCGCGGGCCAGGCATAAAGCCATGTAGCCGGTGAAAGACAGCTTCTCACCGGTTTTAGCTTTATACTCTTCAATAAATCTTCGGGGAAGCGTGATATCTACATCCAACAGAGCGTACATGACATGCCTCACCGATTTGAGCTCGAGATAGGCAGGCATTGCGCGGCGCTCAGCTGGGAAATCAATGATCTGATAAGATTCGGTTTTTTGGTCCATGCTGGATTTCTCCATTTGTAGTAATGATCTCTTTCCACGAATGACTATCTGCTTTGTTTCACCACACACCCTCTGCCCTCAGCTGCTCCATTGCGGCTTTATGGATCTCGATCAACCGGGTGATATCCTCGTCTGTGTGAGCAGTAGACACGAACGCATGATGGGGTGCTGTGTGCAGCCCATTCTTGCGGTACAGTAATCTCAAGCCAGTACTTGCGGCTGAGTTCCCTCGGTGTAAGTCTCTTACGTTCTTGATGGGTCCACGCACTACGTGCATCCAAAACATAGAACCAACGCCTG
>Ga0153915_10007781_pt1 | contig 10146 bp, 6 predicted proteins | sample Opewatmetagenome_2_FD_107003 | JGI IMG/M metagenome (GOLD analysis project Ga0153915, IMG submission 107003) | Freshwater wetland microbial communities from Ohio, USA - Open water 3 Core 3 Depth 3 metaG | ecosystem: Environmental > Aquatic > Freshwater > Wetlands | place: USA: Ohio, Lake Erie... | reverse complement strand
TCGCCAGTTGGCCGCCGCCCGCAATCAGCGCATCGGTGGCCATGACGGCCGGGCCGCCGCCGTTGCTCACGATGGCAAGGCGCTCGCCGGAAAGCGGCTTCATGCGCGCAAGCGTCTCAGCCGCATCGAACAGCTCACGAGTCGTATTGACGCGCAGCATGCCGGCGCGGCGAAACGCGGCGTCGTAAACATCGTCCGCGCCGGCAAGTGCCCCGGTGTGAGAGGCCGCGGCCTTGGCGCCTTCCGCGCGTCGGCCGGCTTTCACGACGATGACAGGCTTGTTGCGCGCAGCGCCGCGCGCCGCGGACATGAACTTGCGCGCGGCGGTGATCGATTCCACGTAGAGCAGAATCGCGCGCGTGTGCGGATCGTGGCAGAGATAATCGAGCAGGTCCCCAAAATCCACGTCCGCGCAATTGCCGAGCGATGCGAAGCAGGAAAAGCCCACGCGCATGGTGCGCGCCCAATCCAGCATCGCCGTGGTGAGCGCGCCGGACTGCGCGATGAACGCGAGATTTCCCGGCAACGCCTGGGTGTGCGCGAAGCTCGCGTTGAGCCCGATCCGCGGCAGCAGCATTCCGACGCAGTTGGGTCCGAGGATGCGCAGCGTGTGAGGCTTCGCGGCATCGAGCATGGCCTGCGACAGCGTGCCACCGCCAGGCGCGGGAGCATCCAGCCCCGCGGTGATCACCACCGCCGCACGCGTGCCCCGCATGCCCAGCTCGGAAATGATCCCTGGGATGGTCGCCGCGGGTGTGCAGATGACCGCGAGATCGGGCGTCTCGGGGAGGCTCGCAACCGTCGGATAAGTGCGATGGCCTGCCACCGTCGTGTGGCGCAGATTCACAGGCCAGATCGGCCCGTCGAACCCGCCCTCGAGCAGGTTGCGCATCACGGTGGCGCCGACACTTTGCGCGCGGTCGGACGCGCCGATCAGCGCGACGGAGTGCGGGGCGAGCAAATATTCGAGATTGCGGCTGCTCATCGGGAGAAGCGACCCGCGTAACGAGAGATCGGGCAGTGAGCCTCGCCCGCCCGTCAGTTTGCGATTGCGGCCGGCGTCTCGTTCGCAATGTACCCGATCACGGCGGCGATGTCGTTCGGTGACAGCGCCGCGATCAACTTCTCGTGCGCGGACGCCATGGCCGGGCGCCTTCCGGCCGCGGCATCATTGAGCTGGCTCACCAGGTACACGTCGTGCTGCGCCGAGATTCGCGGCGTGAGCCAGTCTTCCTTGCCTTCTCCGGTGGCCCCGTGACACCGCTCGCAATCGCGGGCGTAGAGCATGCCGCCGCGAGCTTCCGTGTCCTTGTATTTCTCGTTGCGAGGCGCCGGCGGCTTGAGCGTGCTGATGTAGGCGGCCACATCAGCGATGTTCTGCGAGATCGCAAGATGGCGCGTGCCGGAGAAATGCTGCATTCGCGGGTCGGTGCGCAGGCCGCTGCGGAAGTCCACGAGCTGCTTTGAAATCACCCGGAAACTCTGCCCACCGATCGCAGGCACCGAGCCATCGGACACGCCCTGCCCTTGCGCGCCGTGGCACGCCGCGCAGATTTCATACTCTTTGGCGCCACTCGCGACGTCCGGAGTGCGCTTGAGCACGAGATCGAATTCGCGCTGGGCGACGGGCACCGCCCATGTGGCGGTGAAGGGAAACGCGATCAGCAGAAGCAACGCGGGGAATCGAATCCACAACGATCGTAAGTTCATACTGCAAAGCTGCCCGACGGCGAGCAGGCTGGAATCGTGTGGACTACGCAGGGCCCCTAGGTAGTGCTACTGAGCAAACACGGCTCGACTGGCGTTTGCGGTCAGCCGATGCGAGCGCGCGGCCGATTTCGATCGGGCGCGATTGTTCGGGTCACCGGAGGCGCCTAGGATCGCAGTCCGCGCTTACGGGAGAACGCCATGCTTCGCCGAATCTCCACGAGTCTTCGTGCCACGAGCCTCGGCGCGTTGCTTGCGCTCGGCGCAATCTCGACTCCTCTTGCCATGGGCGCGGACGCCTACGACGCGGCCGTTCATCACCCGGGGCGGCTCGCCTCCGATATCAAACGCGATGCGCTCGATCACCCCGCGGAAATGCTGCGCCTCGCCGGCCTGAAGCCCGGCATGCGCGTCGCGGATCTGCTCGCCGGGGATGGCTACTACAGCGAGCTCGCGAGCTATGTCGTAGGGCCCAAGGGACACGTGCTGATGTTGAACGATCCCTCATTCGAGAAATGGAGCGAGGGCGGTTGGCAGAAACACATCGCGAACAAGCGGCTGCCCAATGTCGAGTATCGCAAGGTTGATTTGAATCGCATGCAGCTCGGCGACGCAACGCTCGATGCGGTGCTGCTCGTCAAGGTGTATCACGACCTGTATTGGGTGGACACGGGCGGCGACTGGCCCAAAGTCGACGTCGTATCCGTGCTTGACCAGGTGGCCCACGCATTGAAACCCGGCGGCATTCTGCTGCTCATCGATCATTCGGCGAAGGCGGGCACGGGCAGCGCCGATGCCTCCGCACTGCATCGGATCGAAGAAGCCTTCGCCGTGCACGACTTCGAGCGCTACGGCCTGCACGTGATCGCAAAGAGCGATCTGCTGCGCAATCCGGAAGACACGCGCGACCAGATTTCCTACAAGCCGCCCGCGCTCGGCAAGACGGACCGGTTCGTGCTCGTCTTCCGCAAGGACGCCGAATAGGCAGCGCCGGCGCGCATTCGCGCGCGGCCGTCCGGCAGTGTCAGGTTCTCAAACGCTCCGGAGCGAGGTGCTCGGGCCGCAAACCCAGCGCCGTGAAATCCGCTGGCCACGCCTGGCGTGTGACCAGCGCCGCAGCGGCGCGTGCCGCGGCCGCGGACGTCTGGATGCCATAGCCGCCCTGTGCCGCAAGCCAGAAGAAACCGGACGCTTGCGGCTCGTAGCCGATCACGAGCGCACGATCGGCGACGAACGTGCGAAGCCCCGCCCATTGCCGGATGATTCGCGGCACGGCGAAGTCGGTCGCGCGCTGCACGCGATCGATCGCCACCGCGACGTCCCACTCCTCTGGCATCGCATCGCAGGGCGCAGACGGCGTCTCGTCCGCAGGTGACAAAAGCACGTTGCCGCCCTCCGGCTTGAAATAGAACTCCTCGTCGATATCGATGACGGCGGGCCAATGGCGCACGTCCTCGTGCGGAATCGGCGCAACCGTCAGCGCCGTGCGTCGCTTCGGGACGAGCCCCAGTTGCGGAACACCTGCCAGCCCCGCCAGCTCATCCGCCCATGCGCCGGAGGCGTTCACGACGATCGGCGCAGTGTGTTCGCCCCGCTCGGTGAAGGCATGCCAGAGCCCAGCCCGATACTCGAGCCGATTCACACCGGCCCCCTGCACGATTTCGCCGCCTCGGGCCTTCAGACCGCGAACGTAGCCGCGCAGGAGAAGCTCGACGTCGACGTCCTGAGCTTGCGACTCGTAGAGCGCCCCACTCACGTATTCAGTGCGCAGCGCAGGCACCAACCCTGCAGCGGCGGCGCCGTCGATGAGATTCACCGCGACGCCCGTGGCACGCAGTTCCTCATATTCACGGCGCAAGGCCTCGCGCTGATCTTCTCGCGCGATCAGTAGCGTGCCGCGCTGTTGCAGTATCGGAAATTCCGTAAAGCCCCGTGGCGGCGCACGGAAGAAAGGCCCGCTCGCCCGGGTGAGCCGCCGGACAACGGCATTGCCATAACTCTCCGTATAGAGCGCAGCCGAGCGCCCGGTCGAGTGATAGCCGAGATGGGATTCCCGCTCGAGCACCCGGACGCGGCCGAGCGCCGCCAGCTCATACGCGCTCGACACGCCGGCAATGCCGCCCCCGATGATTAGAAAGTCGACGTCCTGCATTCACCAGCGTGCCTGCATTGACGAGCGGGGCACGCCTCATGTGTAACTCCGGCTCCACATATAACCCTTCGCGCGCCTGCGGTCGACGCCGCGGGAGCGGGCGCCGTACCCTCAGAACAGGCTCGCATCGACCCTGAACGCCCGCCCGCAAGGCTCGACACCGGGTGTTCGGTCCAGCTGCGCTGATTCTTCTTCTCTCCAGGTCGGATACAAGCCCATCACGGCATAATCGGAATGCGTGGTGGAATCCCGACATCGACGGCTGCGGCAAGACCATGTCGTCTTTTCCGTGCGTTTTCCGATTGAGGGATACTCGGTCAGGAAACATCTGGAGTTGTGCAAAATCATGGCGGAAATCGGACTTCTCGCGGCGATGCAGGCCGCAGAAACGGGCACTGGCGAGGAGCGCGACCGGCTGTTCATCATCCTGTACGAGGAGCTGCACCGCATGGCGCGGCGGGAGCTGCGGCGCAATTCGGCGGTGACCCTGAGCCCGACCACCCTGCTCCACGAGACGTTCCTGAACATCTCGCAGCGCGAGTCCGTCGCCTTCTCCGATCGGCCGCGATTCATGGTCTACGCGGCGCGCGCCATGCGCGGCCTCATGATCGACTACCTGCGCCGCCGTCAGGCGCACAAGCGCGGCGGAGAATTCGAGATCACCTCCCTCCCCACCGAGATTCCGCAGGCCGCGCAGGAAGAACAGCAGATTGAGAAGCTGAACGAGGCGCTCGATCTGCTGGGGAAGATCGATGTGCGGCTCGCCGAGTGCGTCGATCTGAAGTTCTTCTGTGGGTTTTCCTTCACCGAGATCGCGGCGCTGCGCGAGGTTTCCGAGCGCACCGTGCAGCGCGACTGGGACAAGGCGCGCCTGCTGCTCAGTCGCATCATGAGCGACCAGTCCGGCCTGTCGCACCTCGCCGAATGAGCGAATCGTTGCTCGATCCGTCGCAGTGGAGTCGCATCGCGCCGTACCTCGATCGCGCGCTCGATCTCGAGCCGAGCGAGCGCGAAGAGTGGCTGCAGGAGCTTGCCACGACGCAACCGGAAACCGCCCGGACGGTGCGCGAGTTGCTCGCCGAACGCGAAGTGTTGAACGCCAGGGAATATCTCGAGCACCCACCGCTCCCCTCGGGCAGCGTCGCGTCCCTGGCCGGCCAGCAACTCGGGCCGTACACGCTCGACCGGCAGATCGGCCATGGCGGCATGGGGACCGTGTGGCTCGCCCACCGCAGCGATGGACGCTTCAAGGGTCGCGCGGCCGTCAAGCTGCTCAATGCCGCACTCGTCGGTCACCCCTTCGAGCAACGATTCGTGCGCGAAGGCAGCGTCCTCGCAAGGCTGCAGCATCCGAACATCGCGCATCTGATCGACGCGGGCGTGGCGGCGGGAAGTCAGCCGTATCTGATCCTGGAATACATCGAAGGCGCGCGCATCGACCGCTACTGCGAGCAGCGAGCGCTGAGCATCGAACAGCGCATCGAGCTGTTCCTGGATGTGCTCGCCGCCGTTGCGCACGCGCACAGCCACCTGATCGTGCATCGGGATCTGAAGCCCTCGAACATTCTCGTGACCGACGCCGGTGTGGTGAAGCTGCTGGATTTCGGCATCGCGGCGCTGCTTGCCCCCACGGGCCGCGGGCTCGCGGGCGAGAGCCTGACGCGCGAGGTCGCGCCTGGGCTCACGCCGGAATATGCCGCGCCCGAACAGCTTCTCGATGAGCCCGTGACCACAGCCACGGATGTCTACGCGCTCGGCCTGGTGTTGTTCGTGCTGCTTGCCGGGCGGCATCCGGCGTCCACGGTCGACACGACGCACGGCAGTCGCGTGCGCACCGCGATCGAGGGAGACACGCCGCGGCCCTCCGAAGTCGCGGTCGACGCCGGGCACGTGCGCCTGCTGCGCGGCGATCTCGACAACATCATCGCCAAGGCGCTGAAGAAAGAGCCGACCGAGCGTTACACGACCGCAGATCTGTTTGCCGCGGACCTGCGCCGCTACCTCGCTCGGGAACCGGTCACTGCGCGCGCGAGCACCTTCGGCTACCGGGCGCGAAAGTTCGTGAGCCGTCGCCGCGGCAGCGTGGTGGCGACGCTCATCGTCGTGGCGACTTTTGTCGGCGCCTTCGCCGTAACCAAAATGCAGCTCACCGAGGCGCGCGTGCAACGCGAGGCGGCGCTCGCCAGCGCCCGGCGCGCCGGTGCGACCAAGGACTTTCTGCAGCTCGTGCTGTCGGAGCTGCAGTCGCGCGGCGAACCGCTCACGACTCAGAAACTTCTCGAGCTGAGCTCGACGCTGCTGAAGGCACAGTATCGCGACCAGCCGACATTCGTCAGCGAGATGCTGATCGAGCTCGCGCTCGAATACGACAATCTCATGGAAATGAATGCCGGGCTCGACATGCTGACGAATGCGCGGGACATTGCGCGCGCCCAGCACAACGACCGGCTTCTCGCGGTCGCCGAATGCACCCTGGTGCGCATGCGAGCACTTGCCGGATTCGTCGATGCTGCGCAGTCCGATCTGACCGAGGGCTTGCAGGCCCTGGCGCGCATAGCGTCGCCCGACGTGGAAGTGCGGGCACGATGCCTGTGGGCGCAAGGGGACCTGCGCGAGGCGCGAGGGGATCGGGCCGGCGCCATCGAAATCGAGCAACGCGCGCGCGCGATGCTCGAGGCGGCCGGCGCGACCCACGGAACGCTCTACGCCACGATTCTTTCCGGCCTGGCGTTGAACCTCGCGAACTCGGGCCGCGCCGCGGAGGCGCTGTCCCTCTATCAGCTGAGTGCAGAGACGCACGCTCGCAACGGTCGCGGCGGCACGCGCATGCAGACTCTCGCAGAGCAGGACGTGGCCGCTACGCTGTATCGACTCGGAGAGGTTCGCGAAGCGGACCAGGTCGGTCGTCGCGTGTGGGACCGGCTTGCGAAGTTGAGCAGCAGCGAGGATCTGGGCGTTGCGGTCGTCATCAACGCGGCCGGCCGGGCGACTCGTGCCGCGCGCCACCATCCTGCGCACGATCTGCTGGCCGCGGCCGTCGTTCGCGCCGAAAGCTCGGGCAATCGGAGATTCTTCCAGCTCGGCAGCTTCGAGATGGCGCGCATGCGCCTTTGGTTGGGCGCGCCGCGCGCCGAAGTCGAAGCGCCGCTGGATCACCTGGAAAGAGCCCTCATCGCAGGCGCCAACGCCATCACGCCAGCGACCCACGTATTGGTGGAGATGATCCGCGCGGAGCTGGATCTGCGTGACGGCAAGCCGGCAGCAGCCGATGCACGGGCAACGCAACTGCTCGGAGATCTTGCGCGTGAGAAATTCACCGCGCCGCAGCCCAACTACAATGCGCAATCGATTGCCGCGAAGACCGCGCTCGCAGTGGGTGACGCGACGCGTGCGATCGAGCACGCGAACGCCGCGTTACGAATCGTGGAGCCGATTGCGCGCGGCCCTGAAACGAGCGCGGACGTTGGAGACGCGCTGGTGCTTCTGGGACGCGCAATGATGAGCCAGGGCCGGAGTGCCGAGGCACGCCCGCTGTTGCAGCGAGCCGTTCGATGCCTGAGCAATGGGTACGGCGCCGACCATCCGAAGACGCGCGCCGCGCAGGCGCTTCTTTAATTCCTCGATTCCTCTTCCGGCGATGTCGGGTTTCGCGCGCGATTCCCGATTAGACACTCGGGATCTTTCATCCCGTCTAAAAAAATCGTCTCGAGAGGAAATATCGTGCGCCATTCGCTCCGCTGGTCGATCAAACTCATTCTTGCTGCCGCTACGCCCTTCGCCCCGATGGCGGCATCCAGCGCCGCGACCGCCGATGCGACCGAAACTTCGACACTGAGCGAGGTCGTCGTCACCGGCACGCGCGTCGTCGATCGCACGCGACTCGATACGTTGGCCCCGGTGGATGTGCTGTCCAGCGAGACGCTCTCGAGTCATGCGACCACCGAGCTGGCGCAGGCGCTGTCGACCAGCGCACCCTCGCTCAATTTTCCGCGACCTTCGATTACCGACGGCACGGATCACATTCGGCCCGCCGCATTGCGCGGCCTTGCACCGGATGAAACGCTGGTGCTGGTCAACTCCAAGCGACGGCATCAGTCCGCGCTGGTGAACGTGAACGGATCGGTGGGCCGTGGCTCCGCCGCCGCAGACTTGAACGCGATTCCTCTGGCCGCGCTGAAATCCGTGGAAGTGCTGCGCGATGGTGCCTCCGCTCAATATGGGTCCGACGCGATCGCAGGCGTGATCAACTTGCGCCTGCGCGATGCGCGCGAAGGCAGCGCGGCGAGCGTCACGTACGGCGGGTACGACACTTCCGTCGATACGGAACGCGGTCAGCGCCACGCACATGATGGCGATACCTTGACCGCCTCCGCATGGACCGGCTTGCCACTTGGAGCATCGGGATTTCTGACGTTGTCCGCGGAGTACCGCGACCGCAACCCGACGAGCCGTGGCGACTTCGACAACCGCGTACTCACGCTGCCCGTTCCAGAAACGCTGCGCGTCACTTCACGCTACGGCGACCCCGCGGTGAAAGACGCCACGTTTTACGCGAACGCCGGCGCACCGATCGGCAACGACTGGAACTATTACGGCTGGTTGGGCTACCAGCAACGCAAGGGTGAATCCGCCGCGTTTCCGCGACTGGCCAACAACGCGAACAACGTTCTCTCGATCTACCCGAACGGGTTCCTGCCGATCATCGCCACTCACATCGACGACGTCACGGCCGCTTCAGGCGTGAAGGGAAATCTCGCCGGCTGGAGCGCAGACTTCAGTCTCGTCTACGGCCGCAACACGCTGGACTATCGCACCGAGAACAGCATCAACGGCACGCTCGGCGCCGCTTCGCCGACGAGTTTCGATTCCGGCGGCATTGCCTACGACCAGCTCGCGCTCAATGCCGATTTCGTACACGAATTCGACTGGGGCACGGCCGGCCCCGCCAACGTCGCGCTGGGTTTCGAAGCGCGGCGCGAGACCTATTCGATTTCCGCAGGCGAGCCGGACTCGTATCGTGCCGGCCCCGCTCCCCGGCCTGGAACCACGCCGGGCGCGCAGGGTTTTCCCGGCTTTCAGCCGAGCAACGAGGTGGATGAATCACGCCGGGCGCTCAGCGTCTACGCGGACGTGGAAAGTCGCCTCACCGAGAAATTCCTCGCCTCCCTGGCCGCGCGCGCCGAGAAGTATTCCGACTTCGGCTCGACGGTGACCGGCAAATTGTCGGGCCGCTACGATTTCGCAAAGCCCTTTGCCTTGCGCGCCACCGTGTCGACCGGCTTTCGCGCGCCGGGCCTGCAACAGTCCTTCTTCACATCGACCGCCACCAACTTCGTGAACGGCGTGCCCGTGGACGTCGGCACGTTCCCCGCCACGTCCCCGATCTCCCAGGCGCTGGGCGCAAAGCCTCTGGACCCGGAGAAATCGACGAATTTCTCGCTGGGCGCGGTCGTCCGGCTCACCGACTTCGAAGCGACGGTCGATGCCTATCGCATCAATATCAACGATCGCATCGTGCTCTCCGAGAACCTGGGCGCAGCCGCTTCTCAGGGCAACGTGCGCGCGCTACTCGCGCCGTTCAACGTCGGCGCCGCTCGGTTCTTCATCAATGGCGTTGATACGCGCACCACCGGCGTAGACGTGGTGCTGCATTACCTGCTGCTCACGCACACGACCGGCAGGTTCGACTTCACGTTGGCCGGCAACAAGAACAACACCGATGTGACGCGAGTGCCGACAACTGGCGTGCTCGCCGCGCTCAATCCCGCACCGCCGCTGTTCGACCGCGTGAATCGGCTGACGCTGGAGGAAGGCTCGCCGGATACGAAATTGACCGGCGCGCTGGATTGGAAGCTGCCGTTGTCGTTTGGCTCGGCGGGCGTTTCGCTCAAAGCAACCCGCTATGGCGAAGTCGTCGAGCCGGGCCTGCCGGCCTCCGCGACGGAGGACCCCACGCTACGCGACATCGTGCTCGCGCCAACATGGATCACCGACCTCGCGCTGAATACCAGCTTCCTGCACCAGAAGCTCGACATCGCCATCGGCGCCGACAACCTGTTCGATCAGTACCCGAGCCGCACGCCGATCGCGAAAGCGAATCCGGCCGGCGGCACGGTGAACCTGAACTCGACCAATGCGCTCGCGTTCTCCAGATATTCGCCGTTTGGATTCAACGGCCGATTTGTGTATGCGCGCATGACGATCAACTGGTGAGCGTCGCAATGATGATGCGGGAGTCTTATATGTCGCATTGAGTGACTACAAATGGCGACGTCTTGCTTCGGGTG
>Ga0153915_10007780_pt1 | contig 10146 bp, 9 predicted proteins | sample Opewatmetagenome_2_FD_107003 | JGI IMG/M metagenome (GOLD analysis project Ga0153915, IMG submission 107003) | Freshwater wetland microbial communities from Ohio, USA - Open water 3 Core 3 Depth 3 metaG | ecosystem: Environmental > Aquatic > Freshwater > Wetlands | place: USA: Ohio, Lake Erie... | reverse complement strand
CGCGGCGCCGCTCACCGGATCGCAGGCACGCTTTCCGAAATACATGGACCGCACGGGCGCGGTCATCGGGCTCGCCGATCGCGTGAACTATTGCTTCACGCGGAGCCTCGCCGGCAACCGCTTACCGGTCGACAGTCGCGAGATGCAGGATATTCTCGCCTACATCGCTTGGCTCTCCGCCGGCGTGCCGGTCGGCGAAGGCAAGAAGCTCCCCGGCGCCGAGGGAATCAGTGCGATGCCGGTCGCGCTCGTCGGCGACCGCGCGCGCGGTCAGCTGGTCTTCGCCGGCAAGTGTGTGGTGTGCCACGGGCCGAACGGCGCGGGAAACCCGGCGATTCCGCCGGGCATCCCGGCGCTCTGGGGGCCGCGTTCGTTCAGCGTCGGCGCGTCAATGGCGCGGCAAGGCAAAGCGGCGTCGTTCATCTGGCACAACATGCCGTACGGAGCAGGGAAGACGCTCACGCCGCAGGAGGCGTTCGACGTCGCGGCATTTGTCGTCTCACAAGCGCGACCCGACTCCCCTGGAAAGGAGCGCGACTGGCCCACAGGCGGCGCGCCGGCCGACGTCCCATACGCGACGAAGGGTCATCCGGCGTACAACCCGCCGCCGAGTCTTCCGCGGGCGAATCCCGAACGGGCACTCGTCGCGCCGCCGGCGCCAGCGCCGCGAGGGCGTTCGCGATGAGAGAAGTATCATGAGTGATGAGACACGTGTGACGCGTCGGGCACTCCTGGCGGGCGCGGCGCTGACGGCGGGCGGCGTGTTGCTCGAGCGGTTGCCGCTCGGAGCGACACCGCCAGGGCCGCCGGCCGGCGATCCGTCGCTCGTGCCGGGTGGAGCGACGACCGCCACCAGCGCGCGTTCGCCGTTCGAGACGCCGGCGCGAACGCCGGCCGGTATCCTCACTGGACCGGCCTATTCGCCGATCCACGAGTTCACCGGGACGATCACGCCGAACGATCTCGTGTTCGAGCGCCACCACGGTGGTGTGGCGATGATCGATCCGAAGCAATACAAACTGCTGGTCCACGGTCTGGTCGATCGGTCGATGGTGTTCACGCTGGATGACCTCAAGCGCTTCCCGAGCGTGTCACGCGTGCATTTCATCGAATGCTCGGGAAACGGGCGGAATGGGTATCGCGACGCAAAGCCCGAGCTCACCCCGCAGATGATCGACGGCCTCACAAGCAACGGAGAATGGACTGGCGTGCCGCTATCGACGGTGCTGCGTGAGGTCGGCGTACGCCGATCGGCCACATGGTTCCTGGCCGAAGGCGGCGATGCGGCGAAATTGTCGCGCAGCATTCCGATCGAGAAGGCGTGGGACGACGCGCTCCTCGTCTACGCGTTCAACGGCGAACCGTTGCGGCCGGCGAACGGGTATCCGATGCGGTTGCTGCTTCCCGGCTTCGAGGCCAACACGTGCGTCAAGTGGCTTCGACGCATCAAGCTCGTCGACCAGCCGAACATGTCGCGCGACGAGACGGCGAAGTATACGGACCCGCTGCCGGATGGAACGGCGCGGCAGTTCAGCTTCGTCATGGATGCCAAGTCCATCATCACGCGGCCGGCGGCTCCATCGCGGATCGAGCGAGGGTGGCACGAGATCTCGGGACTGGCGTGGAGCGGGCGGGGAAAGATCGCGCGCGTCGACGTGAGCACAAACGGCGGAAAACAATGGACCGAGGCCCAGCTGCAAGAGCCTATCCTCTGGAAGGCACACACGCGCTTTCGACTGATGTGGGAGTGGGACGGCCGTAGCGCGACGCTGATGAGTCGCGCCATTGACGAGACCGGATACGTGCAGCCGACGCTTGCCGTGTTCGAGTCGGGACGAGGGCCGGGCACCGATTTCCATTTCAATCATATTCGATCGTGGATCGTGAAGCCCGACGGCGTCGTGCAGTATGGAGTCGGCCTATGATGACCACGTCGAGGGCGATTATCCTCGCCGGCGGCGTCGCGCTGCTGGCGGCGGCGTCGTGTCAGCGGGACACGCCGACGCAGCGCGCGTCGGCCGGGCAACTGGAGTCGGCGGTGGTGGACGCCCGACCGGCGCCGGCGCTGCCGACGCGATTTGGCACGTTTGGACGACGGGCGACGCCGGCGGAGATTCGCGCGTGGAACATCGACGTCAATGCGAGCGGTGTCGGACTGCCGCCGGGACGCGGCACCTACGCGCGCGGCGCCACGCTGTTCGCCGCACAATGCGCCGTTTGCCATGGCGCTCACGGCGAAGGCATTCCGCCGATTCCGAGGCTGATCGGACGCGAGCCGCGCGACAGTTTTCCGTTCGGTCGGGACGCGAAATACGTCAAGACGATCGGGAACTACTGGCCGTACGCCACGACGGTCTACGACTACATCAACCGCGCGATGCCGTTTCCCGCGCCCGGGTCGCTTCGACCGGACGACGTGTACAGCCTCGCTGCCTTCCTGTTGGCGGAAAACGAGGTCATCGATCGACACACGGTCATCGACGCGCGCGCGCTGCGGAACATTCGCATGCCGGCGCGCGACCGATTCGTCGTCGACAACCGAAGCGGCGGTCGTGGCTTCCGATGAACTAAGCCTCCTTGGAGTGCTTGGCATCCAGAGAGTCGCCGCAGAAACCGCGGAGTCGACGGACCAACACGGAGCGGCGTTGATGGGAGTGATCACTGATGCGCAAGGTCGAGCTGCCGAAGTCTGGCGCGATTCATTCAACTCATGCCGTGGCATTCCGCTCAGTCAGCGGCATTCCGCGGCAAAGCAGGAGCACGCGATCGTTCATCGCTGCTCGTCAGGGTGACAGACACTATTTGGAGATGCAATGACAACGCAAACGAGTCCCTACGGGATTGGAACCACGGTCGACCTGGACTATTCTCGAGCGGTCGACCGCGTGAAGGCGGAGCTAGCGAAGGAAGGTTTCGGCGTGCTGACGGAGATCGACGTTGCGGCGACGATGAAGAAGAAGCTCGACCTCGACTTTCGGCCCTACGTCATACTCGGCGCGTGCAATCCGCCGCTGGCGTACAAAGCGCTGACCGAAGAGCGCGACATCGGTCTGCTGTTGCCGTGCAACGTGATCGTGTACGCCGACGATACGCCGGGCCGAAGCGTCGTCGCGGCGATGGACCCGGTCAAGGCGCTCGAGCTGGCGGAGAATTCAGAGATCCGTCCGCTGGCCGAGGAGGTGAGGGAACGCCTGATGCGCGTGCTCGAGGCCGTCGAACGCGGATGAGCGACGGGATGTGGGCGAAATCCCGCACAAGGTGAGGCCGGATATCCGACTGAGGCAACGCCACGCCGCGCGTATGTTGTTTCCGTGCGCGCGGTTTGCGTAGACAACTCGAGCTTCGGAGCATTTCCATGTTTCCTAATCCTCTCCATCCGGCGGTGGTGCACTTTCCCATCGTCCTGATGTTGCTGCTCCCGGTCATTGCGTGTGTCGCGCTGTGGGCGATTCATCGCGGCGTAAATACCCGCCGAGCCTGGTCTCTCCCGCTGATTGGCGCAGCGGCGCTCGCGCTCAGTAGTTGGATGGCGGTCGCGACGGGAAAGAACGATAGTGAGCGAGTCGAACGTGTCGTCTCGGAGCAACCCGTCGAGACGCACGAGGAATCGGCCGAGCTCTTCTTCGCCCTCTCCGGCGTGTTGCTTGTCGCCGTGAGCGCGGGGATGATCCGCGGAACGATCGGTCGCAGCGCACGCGGCATCGCGACGGCGGGCGCGTTCGCTCTTGCTGTCGCCGGAGTGCGCGTGGGGCATACGGGCGGCCAGCTGGTGTATCGTCACGGCGCCGCGGCGGCGTACAGCGATTCGGCGTCGACGCGCGCGATCGCGAAGCCGGGGACCCATGCCGGAGAAGCGGGCGGCGAGGTGCGGGAGCGATAGCACTCGATCGAGAGCGCTTTCCGGCACCGCAGCGGCAGGCTAGCCTGGGCGAGCGCTGAACGCCGGTGTCAATCCGAGCCAGTGAAAATAGGTGGCTCCGGCAACGAGGAGCAACACGTATCCGACGGTGCACACGACGAGGCCGAACGTCAGATTGTTCTTTACGGAATACTGATTGGTACCGAAGAGGATGACGTTCGGTTTGCCGCTGATGGGCAAGCCGATCACCCAGTCGATCGTGAACGCCGCAGGAAGCGCGAGGCTCGCCGGTTGCCAGCCAAGGCCGCGCGCGAGCAGTATGATCGCGGGGATCATGATGACCGTACGAACGGTCTTCGACGTCGACAGGAGATGGCTGTAGAGCATGACGGCGATCACGGCGGAGTAGGTCCAGCCGAACGCCACGCGATCGAGCTGCATTCCGCCGAAAATCCGCTGAACGGCCCACGCCGCCGCGCCGGTATTCTCCAGAGCGAGCCCGCCGGCGTACGCGCCGGCGCTGAAGATCATCAGGTGCCAGGGGATGTCCGTCTCGTCCCAGCTCAGGAGCCCGATGCGCGGCGTCAACGCGATGACGGCGCCGATCATCGCGGCAAACGGTGCGCCGATCTCGACGCCGAACCACTGTTTCTGGAATCGGTCCGTCGCCCACAAGAAGATCACGAGCGCGAAGATCGCCACGGCGCGCCACTCGCGCGGCGTCATCCGGCCCATCGCTTTGCGTTCCGTGGCCACGGCGTCCATGCCGCCGGCCACGACCGGATGCCGCTCCGCTTTGGCGAGCGGGAAAACGAATCGAGGCGAGACGAGCCACGCGGCAACCACCGTCAGAATAGCGATCGGGGCCGACGCGATGAGCCAGTCCGAGTAGTACACTCGGTGGCCACCGAGGCTCTGAATGAAGCCGACGGCCATGATGTTTGCGGCGCTGCCGGTCATCACCGTCGATGAGAGAATGCTGATCCCCGCCAGATTGAGGAGGAACATGTTGCGACCGAAGTTGGTCGGATGTTCCGCGGTGGACCCATAGATCGCCGCCACGGCAATCATGAGCGGCAGCGTCAGGGCGGCGCGCGCGGCGGTCGCCGGAATCAGCGGCGCGAGGACGAGCTGCAGGACGACGAATGCGCCGAGGGCCCATGATGCCCGGCGGCCGAACCGCAGGATCAGCACGAGCGCCAGGCGCTTGGCCAGCTTCGTCTTGACGAGCATCGCGCTCAAGATGAAGGCGAGCACGTTCAGCCAGATGACGTCGAGGCCAAGCACGCTCATGACGCGCGTCGGGTCCTGCGCCTGTGTCGTGACGAGCAGGATCATGAGGATCAACGAGGTGACGTGCGTGGGAATCGGTTCGCAGATCCACCAGATCAAGGCAAGTGCGAACGCGCCCGCCGCACGCTGGCCGGCGACCGTCAGCCCGGCCGGAAGAGGCGTGAAGCCTATGGCGAGAAACGCGATGATGCCGAGCGGAACCCCGATCCGTCGCATCCAGCGATCGCTCGTCGTCGTCGCCGGATGCTGGCGTGGTGACAGTGCGAACTGGTCCATCGCGAGCAATTCGGCCAGTCCGGGGCTGGCGGGCGGGTTAGGCGCCGCGACGGTCGCCATCGGTGTTCCACTGTGAGAAGGGGTGCACCGCGAGACTCGAGTTGAAGTACCGCGGGTCCTTCGTTACCTCGGCGCCGGCCCATGGCGGCCGATCGAACTTCGCCCTTGCGCTCGGGAGCTCGATTTCGGCGACGATCAAGCCGGCGTTGTCGCCCTCGAATACGTCGATCTCCCACGTGTATTTTCCGACGAGCTCGCGATAGCGAACCTTCTCGATCAGCGGGCGGATGCACAGATGATCGAGCATCGCCTCCGCGTCGACGAGAGGGATCGCGTACTCGAACTCGGCACGTACCGAGCCGACCGTCTTGCCCTTGATGGTGAGGAAGCCCGACGTTCCGGCGACGCGGACGCGAACGACGCGCGCGGGCTCGGTCGACAGATACCCTTGTCGATACCGAGCCCCGCGCGCTGGATCGGGATGCCACAGATCCGTCTTGACGAGGAACTTGCGTTCGATCTCGAGCGGCATCCCGGTTTTTGTGCCCATGATCAGAACGCGAGCGAGACGCGGGTCTGGAAGATGTTGAACTTGTCTCCCGTCTTGAACGGCGTGATGCCGAGATCGGGCTTCGCGTTGTCGTCCGTGATCACGCGAACGTAGTTGAGCATCCACTTGAAGTTCGCGTTCATGTACCAGTTCAGCCCGACCGTGTAGTTGGTGCCTTTGCCGCCGAGGATGTTCACCCCGGTCGTGTTGTCGTTGAGATTCAACGTGCTCACGCGGGCCGCGATCTCCCACGCACCGGCCGACGATTTGGGTACGACTCGGTCGAACTCCCCCTCCTCCACGATATAGGGCCGTGTCTCGCCGGTAAAGAAATAGCTGACGAAGGCGTAGCCTCCGTTGAACGACGGCGTAGGCAGGCCGCTCAGGCGGCTCACGTCCATGCGCGTGTACTCGGCTTGGACCGACGTCGGGCCGTACACGCCGGCGAATTCACCGTTGAAGGACGTGTAATGATCGACCAGCCGAATCTTCCCTGTCGTGAGGAAGCGTGCTTGGCTGACGTTCGTCTCCGGACGAGCGCGAAAGCGGACGGTGTTGGTATCGGGTGCCGGGTCGCCGTTGGGCGTGCGACGGCTGATCGCGCCGCCAAAATGAAGCAGGTGGCCTTGGGTGTTGATCGGCGCCATCGTCAATCGTCCACTCAGCGCGTATCCCTCATCGCGACCCGACGCATCGACGGAGCCGGCGGTCTGGCCGAACGCACCGACGGAGGTCTGCCACCACGATCCCCAGCGCACGTAGCCGAGTCCGATGGCGCGGTCGGGCGAGAGGTTGTCGATGTACGACCGCTCCATGAACGTGATGTACTTCGACGAGGTGAGTGTCTCGAGGCTGAATGGCTCCTTGTAGTTCCCGAACTTCACCATGCTATTCGAGAATCCCATGTAGCCGACCCAAATGTCCTTCATCTCGACTTCGTTCTTGGTGAAATCGATGTCGATCTCTCCGTGCCAGTCCTTGAACAGGGTGGCCTTGCCTCCGAGACGCGCTCGGCGAACCTCGGTGCCGTTGGCGAGACTGTTCTTGCTCCCGGTGTAGACGGCCCCGTCTACCTGAATGCGCCCGTCGAGCCAGTAACGAAAGCTGCTGTCGGGCGTTTGGAAGACGAGGTAGCCGGCGTCGTAGCTGCCGGGGAGGTACACCGGCTTGGGGGCCTGCTGCGCGGCGAGCGGAGCGGCGGCGAGCAGTGCCAGCGCTGCCACTCGGCGCGCAGCGCGGTGGATACTGATGGTGATCATATGAGAACTCTCGTGGAAGGAGTCAGCGTGGCGCTCGCGGCGGCAATCCGCTTGAGCATTGCCGGGTAGTTGGTGCCGCGCGGTAGCGCGCGGTCGAACGTCCGCTGGGCCAACAAGATCTGATCGGGGTCTTCGTCCTCTATGGCGAGCGTGTCCCAACGACTGCCCGCCGCGGTCACGATCGCGCGCTCGGCGCGACAGCCACGGATCGTGAAGCGCGCGCGTTGCTTCGCAATGGTCACTGCGCTCAGCGCTGGTGTCGAAGCGACGATGTCGTGCAGGAATTGCTCGATGGAGTACGACGTCGGATGTAGCACGGGCGGCGGCAGCGCCCAGGCATCCCACACGGGCGCCAAATCGCGCGCGTCGACGGGAAAGGATTGCTTGAAGACGGGTCGCCACAGCTCGAGCTCACCGGCACGCGTCTCCTGCAGCAGCTTCACGTCGAGCTGGCCGTCGCGAAGTTTCACGTTGTGTGGCGATGCGGCGGACAGGATGTACGTTTCGATCGATTCGACGCCGCCGACTTCTGGCGGACGAACGCTGCTGATGAACGCGCCCGGAAACGGCTCGAAGATCCGCCACTCCCAGCGGGGCTGGATTGGCGGGGCTGCGGCAATGGTGGCCTGACCAGGAGAATCCGCGTCTGGCGTAGGGCTCATCATCATCTCCGACATCGCTGAGACGGTTTCTCGTATGCGAACGAGTCTGCGACTGCCTGACACGCCTTTAGGCTGCCATGTTCGAGCGGTGCCGGTTATCGGGCGAACGCCGCGTCATCCGTCAGGGAACAGCGGGCAGACACGGGGCATGTGTAGGGCGAGGGCAACCCCCGACGCGGTCGGGTCGAACGCCCGACACATACCTCGCTGGCCCGCCCTAGACTGGCGCAGGCGAGAGGGGCTTATGGAATCGAGATCGCCAGATGATTGATTCACAAATGCAGATCGCGGGGAGGCTGGCGATCGCGGCGCTGATCGGCCTGGCCGCCGGACTCGAACGGGAATGGTCGGGCCACACGACCGGACCGGATGCGCGGTTCGCCGGTCTCCGCACATTCTTTCTGCTTGGACTCGTCGGCGGGATTGCCGGAATTCTCGCGGCCAACGGGAATGCGGGCATCGCGGGGGCGCTCGCCTTGGGCGCCGCGGCGCTTTGCGTCAGCGCGTACACGATGGCCGTTCGCCGTCCCGGAACGGGAACCGATGGTACCACCGAGGCGGCGGCACTCACGGTGATTGGTCTGGGCATCGTCGCGGGGGCCGGTTGGATCGGCGTCGCCGCGGGAGCGGGGGCGGTGGTCGTGTTGATGTTGCGCGAGAAGGAGCGGCTGCATTGGCTCGTGCGACAGCTCGAGGAACCGGAGCTGCGCGCTGGGTTTCAATTCGCCGTCCTCGCCGTCGTCGTGCTTCCACTGCTGCCGCCGGGACCCTACCTCGGCGTGTTGGATTTTCGACCGCGCACGCTGTGGGCGATCGTCCTGGTCTTCTCGGGGCTGAACTTCGCGGGGTTCGCGGCGCGTCGAATCGTGGGTGCGAGTCGCGGATTCGGGATTACCGGCGCGCTCGGTGGCATCGTCTCGTCGACTGCGGTGACGCTCAGTTTTTCGCGACAGAGCCGATCCGAGACGCAGCTCGGCGCGCCGCTCGCACGTGGTGTCATCGCGGCGTGCACCATGCTCATCCCGCGCATCGTCGTGATGAGTGCCGTGTTGAATCTTGCCGTGGCGTTGCAGTTGCTGCCGATGTTGGCGCCGCCTTTCGCGATCGGACTCGCACTCGCCATGCTCGGATGGCGGTCAGCCCAGGCGACAACGGCCGCGCCCCCTCCCGACGACGTGAATCCGCTGCATCTGGGTGCGGCGCTCCGCATGGGCATCGCGTTTCAGGTGGCGATGGTCGTGATCACGCTCGTTCAGCGCGCGTGGGGGACCGCCGGCGTGTACACCACCGCGGCGATCCTCGGACTCACGGACATGGACGCGCTGACGGTCTCGATGAGCCGACCGGAGTCGAGCCTGTTGCCAGGCATCGCGGCGCGCGCGATCGCCATCGGGATTTTGCTCAATACGCTGTTGAAGCTGACGATCGCCGTTGGGCTCGGGCGATTGACGTTTCGTCGGCGCGCCGCCGTCGGACTGGTGAGCCTCGCTGCCGCGAGCGCGGTCGGCCTGCTCATCACGTGATGTTCTCAATTCATCCAATGTCTCAGTGGACGTAACATTTCTCGGCGCGGCCCGCGAGGTCACCGGCTCGTGTCACCTCGTCCGTGTCGGCCGTTCGGCGGTGGCGCTCGACTTTGGCCTGTTTCAGGGCCGGCGCGCCGAGATGCACGAGAGGAACTTGGCGATTCCCTTCACGCCTGAAGAGGTGAACGCCATCGTGTTGTCGCACGCGCACATCGATCATTCGGGGAGATTGCCGCTGCTGGCGCGTTACGGATTCAACCGCCCGGTGTACGCGACGCCGGCGACGCGCGACCTCTGCGCGATCATGCTCGCCGATTCGGCGCACATTCAGGAAAAGGACGCGGAGTTCCTTGCCCGGCGCGGCAAATCGTTCGCGTCGCCGTTGTACGATCAACGCGACGTCGCGCGACTGATGAGTCGAGTGTCCAGCGTCCCGTACCACGTTCCGTTCGACGTTGCGCCCGGGATCCGAGCGACGTTCGTCGACGCCGGCCACATTCTCGGCTCGGCGTCAGTCGTACTCGACTGCGTGGAGGACGGCGTCAGCCGGCGGCTGGTGTTCTCGGGCGACGTTGGACGATGGGGATTGCCGATCATTAGAGATCCAGAACCACCCCAGGGAGCCGACGTCGTCATCATGGAGTCGACATACGGCGATCGAGATCACCCATCGGTTGCGGACCTTCCGGCCGAGTTGGGAAAGATCGTTCGCGAGACGGCG
>Ga0153915_10007779_pt1 | contig 10147 bp, 5 predicted proteins | sample Opewatmetagenome_2_FD_107003 | JGI IMG/M metagenome (GOLD analysis project Ga0153915, IMG submission 107003) | Freshwater wetland microbial communities from Ohio, USA - Open water 3 Core 3 Depth 3 metaG | ecosystem: Environmental > Aquatic > Freshwater > Wetlands | place: USA: Ohio, Lake Erie... | reverse complement strand
GAAAGCCAGGGACCGTCGCGAGATTTTTCCAACCTGGTTAAGGTCTTGATCGACTCCCTCGTCCCGATCTTTCCCAGGGCATCGCAAATGGCTCCCAATGAAGCGTCTGTAACAGGGTTCTTCTGAAAGAGGCCCAGCCAATGTTTTATTCCCCTTTTCTCTAAGATCTCGATAAGAATTTCTTCCGAGGTTTTCCCCTCTACTGTGAGATTCCCGGAGGTGCCGAAGGCATAGTAGATTTGTGTTTCAAGCTGATCCATTTGTGGGGAAGAGGTTGTAGATATCTGTTTCAGGATCTCCATCATCCTTTCGATTCCCTTAGCGCTTTTGATCATCCCAAGACACCAGATGGCTCTTTTTCGGACCTCTAAATCCGGATCGTATAAGCTTGAAAGAAAGATCTCTTCCCCTTCGGATCCTCCGACTTGACCAAAGGTATGAAGGGCCTGCTCCCTCAACTTTGGATGTTCATGGGCGGCATATTTCCTTAGGATCTTCGTCAGAGGGCCCTGCCACTCATGAGATTTAATCTCTCCAAGGACCCGGAGGATATCGCAGGTTGTTTCTATAGTGGTTTTTTCATGTTCCAGCTCTTTCAGGAGATGGGCTGCTGCTATGGGCCCGAACTGAATGAGGGCCTCGCAGGCATTCTTTCTCACCCATTGATCTTCACTCTTCTTTAAAATGGAGAGAAGGCGGGGGATCGCTCCGGTCTCAAGAGAGACGAAAATGGGAATGACTGAAGCCCTGATCCCCTTTTTTCCCATTAGGAATTTTTCCTCAAGTAAAAGCGGAATCGACCCTTCCCCAATCTCTTCCAGAATCTGACCTGCCAGAAGAGCCCACATCGTTTTTTGGTGAAAATGCCGCTTCAATGTTTCGATGATACGAAGGATCTCCGAGTATCGGTCCCTCCGGATGAGTTCGGGAACTATCCTGACAAAGGAATGACCAACAGTAAGAAAAGCCTCTGGTCCTTTAGCTTGGTCAAGCTGTTGGAAAAATTGATCAGTAAAGCTGAGAAATTTATCTGTCAATCTCTCAAGCAGGATTTTATCTTTGAGACCAGGGGTTAATTCCTCAAGGCTGATCAGTTGATGTCTGAAAAAATCCTCGAGAAGATTTTCTGCCTCTTTGGTCCCTGCCTCCTTCAATCGACGGGAAACTTTTTTAACCAGTCGGTCCGACTTTCTTTCGAAAGCATCTCCCTTCTGGAGCTGTTTAAGATCGAGATGCTCCCGTAAAAAGATTTTGGAAGTGCCCAAAAGGTACTGTTTTTGCAAGAAAGAGATGATTTCATTTTCAATGATCTCCTCTGGATGTTCAGAGGTGGCAGCGAGGTCACTATTTCTCAAGATGGCACATAGGAGGTCAGACTGTTGAATCGGCCGAAGGGCATCCCGAAGGAGATTTTTTCGGATCTCCCCGATCTCCTGACTCACCATTTTTTGGAAAAGGGGGATCATTTTAAGATCTTTCCTCATCCGCGAGAGCGTGAGGCGAGCCCTCCAGGGTATCTCCCGCTCCGGGGCGAGGAGTTCTTCATTAAAGACATAAGAGATATTGAAGATTGCGAGGCTGTAAAGGGCTTGGGCAAACCTTTCTTTGTCCTCTTTTCGACGGGTATCCACCAAGGAAGGTTCACTCATGATATCCACGAAGCGAGTGAATTCTGTTTGGCTCATCCGATTCTTAAGGGTAAGGCTGATCAGGTCTTTCCGCTCCATATATTTAGCAAATTTTGGGACATAGAGTTCTCCCATTCCTTTAAACATCATCCGACTCAATCTCTGTGCCTCGGGAAGTATACCCTCCACGAGGATCTCCTGCTTCTGCTGCTCCTCCCTGACAAGAAAAGCAAGTTCATCGTCAACCTCAAAGAGACTTTGGAACTGCTGGTAGAGTCCCTCTTTTGCCCTTTTCGATTCGGGGTGATCAGGGGTATAATATCCTGTCCTCAACAAGGCTTGGATGAGATGGAGGACAAAATCGGTCAACTTTGATTGAAGCTTCTGTAGACGTTCGATCTCATCTGGAGGAAGACCCTCATAGATTCCCTCCAGACCTTTTCTCTGAGGGAGGGGGGTAACCGTTTTGGAAGTTGTCATAAAACCTTAGATGTTTTAGTGGGGATGCTTCAGTTTCACAAAAACTATAGAAGTTGTCAAGATGAGAATTTGAGATTTCTGAAAAGTCCTGATAGAACCGGAGAGGCAGGATTTCAACCCTGGGTTGTTCACAGGTCTTATGGGTAACGAGCGCTGATATTGAAAATGATGAACAAGAATATACCCTTGGTTCATTACATTGACTTTTTGGAAAGGGGTTTATTAAATTTAGATATAGAAAAGAGAGGAAAGGGTGAAGGCGTTCAAAACCCTTAAAAATGATTTGGTGGAGAATCGATGGCGAATCGTCATCGGGCTCATTGCCCTGCTCATCGTCGATGTCCTCCAACTCTTCATCCCGAGGGTTGTCAAATATGCCATCGACGATCTCACCTCGGGAACAATCTCTACTTCCCAACTCCTCCTCTACGGAACACAAGTCCTCATACTCGCCTTGGGCATTGGTGGTTTTCGATATGTCTGGAGGTGCCTCCTTTTAGGAGCAGCCCGTCGGGTGGAAAAGGCCCTGAGAAACCGCCTCTTCCTCCATCTCCAAACCCTTTCGTCCAACTATTTCTCAAAGGCAAGAGTAGGAGACCTAATGGCACATGCTACCAATGATATTGAGGCGGTTCGTATGGCCTTGGCAATGGGGTTAGTCTTCTTGGTGGATACAATCATCTTTGGAATATTGACGACCTTTTTTATGATCTATATTCATCCTTTACTAACCTTCTACGCTATCCTTCCTATGCCATTGATTACTACGATCACACTCTTCTTCAGCAGGGTGATCCACCAACGTTTCGAACTTCTTCAGAAGACCTTCGGCTCACTCACGGAAAGGGTGAGGGAGTCCATCGCTGGTATCCGAGTGGTCAAAGCCTATGTTCAGGAGGAGAGAGAAAAAGAGAAACTCTCCTGGCTGAGCCAGGATTATACTCGGAAGAATCTGAGCGTGACGAGGGTATGGGGGATGTTTTTCCCGCTCATCCTGTTCTTTTCAAACTTCTCCATGGCGATCGTCCTCTACCTGGGCGGAAAGCTGACGATTGTTCAGTCGATCTCAACAGGAGATTTTGTGGCCTTCATGAGTTATCTTGGAATGCTCGCCTGGCCGATGATGGCCCTGGGCTGGGCGATCAATGTGATCCAACGAGGTGCTGCTTCGATGGATCGGTTAAACCGGATATTTCAGGAAGTCCCTGAGATCTTGGACCTCCCAGGGGTCATTGGGTCAGGTCAATTAAAAGGGAGGATTGAGATAAGAGGGTTGACCTTTTCCTCAAGAAACGGAGGAAAACCTCTTCTCAAAGATGTCCATCTGACCATTCATGAAGGAGAGAAGTTGGTGATCGTTGGGAGAACTGGATCTGGAAAGACGGTCTTCTGTGACCTGTTGGTCCGAACCTTAGAGCCTCCCAAGGGTTGCCTTTTCTTTGACGGGATCGAAATTCATCACATCTCCATCCAAATGTTAAGAAGCTCTATCGGGTATGCTCCGCAAGATACCCTCCTTTTTTCGGATACGATCAGGGCGAACATCGCCTTTGGAAAACTCGATTCCACTGATGAAGAGATTGGGGAGGCAGCACGACTCGCACAGATTTATGATGAGATTATGGGATTTCCAGAAGGTATGAACACATTGATCGGAGAGAAAGGAATCACTCTATCCGGTGGCCAGAGGCAAAGGATTGCGATTGCCAGGGCTATCCTGTTGGACCCCCCCATCTTTATATTGGATGATGCTCTTTCGTCGGTGGATATCCAAACAGAGGAGCGGATTCTTGAAGGGATGGAAAGGTTTCTTAGAGGAAAGACCAGTATTCTCATCACCCACCGGATTGCTCCCCTCCGGAGGGCCGACCGGATCGTTGTTCTGGATGGGGGGAGGATAGCGGAGATGGGGGACCACAATACGCTTCTCGCAAAAGGTGGAATCTATGGGGATCTCTACTGGGAGAGACAACTCAAGGAAGGACTGGAACGGGAATAACCGTGGAATAGTGGAATGATGCCTGCCTGTCGGCAGACAGGGAATAATGTGTTTAAAAAATGCGAAATACCAACAGATATTTTTCCATTACTCCATTATTCCACCATTCCATCTGAGATGGCATAAATGAATTGCCGCCGAAGAAACTTGATTCCAAAAATCTTGATAATTCAGGGATTAAGTGATGTACACTGATTTCGGATATATGGAAGAGGGCAAATTAGGGAAGGCCTACGACTTGAAATTGATGGCGAAGTTGGGAGGCTTTCTCCGGCCTTATTGGTTTTTGATAGTTCTCTCTCTATTCTTCGTATTGATCATGGCTGGTTTAGACCTCATCATCCCCTATTTGACCAAAGAAGCGATCGATCGCTATATCATCACTTCCACAAGGGAAGTAGTTTTAAAGGGGGATCAATCGGCAGAGGAAGAACGTTTCTTGAGTCGATATGGAAAGGATCTCATCCCCAAAAAAGAGAAAGGAAAGTTTCTTCTTTCTCCAGAGGGGTCGCGATCTATGGACAGGAAAGACTTCGCCCTTTTCGAGAAATCTGGCCTCCTTTCGGAAAATCGATATTACCTTTTTGTTCCCCAAAGGCGAGAGGATGAAGTGCTATTAAAGAAATATCCATCCTTTTTTGAGAGAAGCGGATCGTACTGGTTCATCTCTTTCGATCGAATGAAAGAGTTGAAAAAAGAGGATCTCTTCACCCTGAGGAGGAAGGACGTAGAAGGGATTCTTCGCATTGCCCTCCTTGTCATTTCCATCCTGATCGCTAATTTTGGGTTGAATTTCTTCCAGGTCTATGCCATGGAGATGGCAGGTCAAAAAATGATGCACGACCTTAGGATGAAGGTTTTCTCCCATCTTCAAGATCTCTCTGTTTCCTTTTTCGATAAGAATCCAGTGGGGAGGTTGGTTACACGACTGACCAACGATATCCAGAATGTCCACGAGATGTTCACCTCTGTCCTCGTCTACCTTTTGAAGGATGTCCTTCTTTTGATCGGGATCGTCATCATTCTTCTTCATCTCAATCGGGAACTTGCTCTGGTTTCCTTCTCCGTTCTTCCGCTGATTTTCTTCACGACACTCCTTTTCAGCCATCAGGCCAGGGATGTTTTTCGGGAGATCCGTTTGAAGATCTCACAAATGAATGCTTTTCTTCAGGAGAACCTTTCTGGCATCAAGGTGGTACAGCTCTTTCAGAGGGAAGAAGAGAATGGCCGTCGATTTCAGAAGATTAACGAAGGATATTTCCTGGCCAATATGAGACAGATCTTCATCTACGCCCTCTTTGTCCCCCTTGTCGAAATCCTGAGCTCAGGAGCGGTGGGCCTTCTCCTCTGGTATGGAGGGGGAGAGGTGATTCAGGAGACCATCACCCTTGGAGCCCTGGTCGCTTTTCTCTCCTATATGAGGATGTTTTTCCAACCCATTCGTGATCTCTCCGAGAAGTATAATATCTTACAATCAGCCATGGCCTCCCTGGAAAGGATCTTCGTATTGCTTAATCGGGATGAGAAGGTTTTCGAACCCCTCTCTCCTAAAAAATGGGAGATTAAGGGCAACATCGCATTTGACAATGTCTCCTTCTCTTACAATGGAGAAGAGAGAGTTCTCAAAGAAGTTTCTTTTTCCGTCCATGAAGGTGAGACCGTTGCCATTGTGGGCGCCACTGGAGCTGGAAAGACATCATTGCTCCACCTCCTCGAACGATTCTATGAAGTTCAGGAGGGGAACATCTTCCTCGATGGGATCGATATACGAGAGAGGGATATTTCTCATGTCCGTTCACAAATCGGACTGGTGATGCAAGATACCTTTCTCTTTGCCGGGGACATCGAAGAGAATATTCGATTAGGGGATAAAAAGATTGACAGAGGGAGGGTGAGAGAGGTGGCCCGAGTGGTCAACGCAGAAAATTTTATTCATCGGTTACCTCACGAGTATCATACTAAAGTGGGTGAGGGAGGGGAGACGTTATCGGCTGGAGAGAAGCAACTATTGGCTTTTGCAAGGGCCTTATACATCAATCCAAGGATCCTCATCCTCGATGAAGCCACTTCTCATGTCGATCCTGAAACTGAGCGGTTAATTCAAGAAGGTCTCGAAAGGTTGCTCAAAGGGAGGACGGCGATCGTCATCGCCCATCGTCTTTCCACCATTCAACATGCGGATCGAATCATCGTCCTTCATAAAGGGAGGATTCGCGAGACAGGAACCCACGCAGAATTGATAGCAAGAAGAGGACTCTATTTCAGACTGTATCGGCTTCAATATGGCATAAAAGAGGATAGAGGACCAAGGCTAAAGGTGAGAGGCTAAAAAGAATAAGATAAAGGCTTTTAGCCTCAATCCTCAAACCTCCAACGTTTGCAATGAAATGGTGTTGACAAAAAGGGGTGTGTATCCTATATAGGGAATAAGTTAATGGAAGAGACGGAAGAACAATCTCCAAAGATCAACCCTGAAGAGGAAAAGAAACGAGAGGTAGATCTCAATGCCCTCTTTCCGGGGAAGGGTTATGACCTCAATCGTCTCTTCCCAGATGAAGGGACAAAGAAGCTTCTCTGGGAATTGAGGCGAAATAAAAGAGAGATCGAACGGTTTATCAAGAATCTTCAAGCCGAGGAGGAATAGATGAAGTGCCCTCGTTGCAATGAAGCATTGCCTTTTGTCCTCTGTACGGAGTGCGGAGGAGAGACCCCAGAAGGGAGCCTTTATTGCTGCCGATGCGGAAATTTGATGACAAAGGAAAAGGTGGAGATTGATTTCTCTGACCGTATTCCCTGTAGTGATGGAAATTGCATTGGTATCATTAATGAAGAGGGGGTTTGTAACATCTGCAAGAAACCTTATACCGGCGGGGCGGTATAAAAAACATTTATGATTAAAGAGATAGGTTAGATTGACAGCCTAAACGAGAATGATTATGTTATATAAGTAGGTTGTTTAATTATTTTAACAGGAGGGAGAACATGGTATTTTTACCCAGGGGAGGTGCTGATAAGGAAGAGAAAGCAAAAGATGATAAGATTCAAGTCCCTAATGAGCTTCCCATCCTCCCCTTAAGAGGAACAGTTCTTTACCCGGATTTGATCCTACCCATCATGGTGGGGAGAAAAAGGTCAGTCAAATTGATTGATGATGCGATGGATTCGGATCGAATCATTGGGGTGATCACTCAAAAACGGTCTGAGATAGAAGAACCTAAAGAGAACGACCTTTATTCAGTGGGGGTGGCCGCACTGATCCTGAGGATGATTCGGGAGCTCGATGGAAGCCAACGTGTGATTGTCCAGGGCATCTCGAGAGTGAAGGTGAAGGAATACATTCAAAGAGAGCCTTACTTTAAAGCAAAAAGTGAGACGATTGAGGAAAATATCGAACAGGGGGTAGAGATCGAAGCCCTCATGATGAATTTGAGAAATCTTTTCCAAAGGGCTGTAGAATTGGCTCCTTACCTCACTGCCGAGTTAGGAACCATGGTGAGCAACATTAAGTCACCCTCCATCCTCACCGACTTGATCGCCTCTAATCTCAATCTTTCGACTGCTGATAAACAGGGATTATTAGAGATATTTGACGTTCGAGAACGCCTGACCAAAGTCCATCTCGCCCTCAACAAAGAGGTTCAGGTATTGGAATTGGGCAATAAGATTCAATCTCAGGTGAAGGAGGACATGGATCGAACCCAGAGGGAATATTATCTCAGGGAACAGATGAAAGCGATCAAAAAAGAATTGGGGGAGATGGATGAGCATTCTACAGAGGTCAAGGAACTGAGAGAGAAGATTAAAAAGGCTAAAATGCCGCCAGACGTCGTGACGGCTGCAGAGAAGGAGTTAGACCGCCTGGCTAAAATCCCTCCCGCCTCGGCGGAATATACAGTGGCCAGAACCTATCTGGACTGGCTGGTAGAGCTCCCGTGGTCGGAGACGACAACCGATAACCTTGATATCGACAATGCCCAGAAAACCTTAGACGAAGACCATTATGATCTGGAGAAGGTGAAGAAGCGGATTTTGGAATACTTAGCCGTCAGAAAATTGAAGTACGATATGAAAGGCCCGATCCTCTGTTTCGTGGGACCTCCAGGGGTGGGAAAGACCTCTCTCGGCAAGTCGATCGCTCGAACCATGGGGAGAAAGTTCATTCGGATCTCCTTGGGTGGAGTCCGAGATGAAGCTGAGATCCGAGGACATCGAAGGACGTATGTAGGTGCCTTGCCTGGGAGGATCATTCAGGGGATCAAAAAAGCAGGGTCGAATAATCCAATCTTCATGCTGGATGAGGTGGACAAGATAGGGATGGACTTTCGTGGAGACCCTTCCTCTGCGCTGTTAGAGGTGTTGGACCCGGAACAGAACTTTTCCTTCTCTGATCATTATATTGATGTTCCTTTCGATCTCTCGAAGGTGATGTTCATCACTACAGCTAACATACTCGATCCCATCCCACCGGCACTCAGGGACCGAATGGAGACCCTCGAGCTTCCAGGTTATAGTGAAGATCAGAAGATGATGATCGCCAAGGAGTTCCTGCTTCAAAAACAGATCAATGAGCACGGACTCACTTCAGAATTAATCGAATTTCAAGATTCGGCTATTCAAGTGATCATCAATTCTTATACCCGTGAGGCAGGGGTCAGGAATTTGGAGAGAGAGATTGCAGGCATCTGCCGGGGGGTGGCTAAAGATGTTGCCCGGGGGATCAAGGAGAAGGTGGTGGTCACACCGGATCTCTTACACAAATTTTTAGGACCAGTTAAATTCTTCCCTGAAGTGGCCGAGCGAACCTCTGAACCTGGAGTGGCCACAGGTCTCGCCTGGACGCCTACAGGAGGGGATATCATCTTTGTTGAGGCGACAAAGATGAGAGGGGAAAAGGGGTTGACATTGACAGGCCAGTTGGGGGATGTAATGAAAGAATCTGCTCAGGCTGCGCTGGCCTATGTTCGATCCAAATCGAAGGAACTTGGCATTGAGGAGGACTTCTTTGAGAAGAATGATATTCACATCCATGTGCCAGCGGGCGCCATTCCAAAGGATGGGCCTTCGGCCGGAGTGACCATGTTTGTGGCCCTGACTTCCCTTCTGACGAACAAACCCGTCCGAAACGATGTGGCGATGACCGGCGAGATTACATTGAGAGGTTTGGTCCTTCCCGTAGGGGGAATCAAAGAGAAGGTATTGGCTGGGATGCGGGCCGGGATTAGGACCATCATCCTTCCCCAAAAGAATGAGAAAGACTTGGAAGAGATCCCCGAACATATTCGAGCTCAGTTGAATTTCAAGTTTATACAGAGGATGGACGAGGCCATAGAATTTGCTTTGAAGCACATAGAAACACATACGGCCAAACAAGAGGCGACTAGCGCTCCAATTGCATAAAGCCAAACATTTTTCTTCAATTTTTCTTCCCGCTTGACAATATATTCTTGTTCCCAGAGGCAGTCCGTGGATTTCCCCAGACTCAGAAATATCAATGTCTTTCCCGTTCAAAGTTCAGGTCAAACCCTGCTCTGTCTTCAGGATCCACAGAACATCAGCGAGAAGTCCCTCTTTATGCCACCTCCTCTTTATTTCATCGTTTCCCTTTTCGACGGTCAACATTCGATCTTAGATATCCAGGCCGAATATATGAGGAGATCCGGCGAGTTACTTTTTACAGAGAAGATCAAGGAGATCATCAGCCAATTGGAGGAAAATCTCTTTCTCGAAGGGGATCGGTTTCAAAACGCATTGAGACAGAAAGAGGAGATGTTTAAGCAGGCTTCGGTCAGGGAAGCTGCATTTGTTGGAAAAAGTTATGAGGGAGATCCAGATCGGTTAAAGGTTCAACTTGAAGGATATTTTAGTGGTTCGGACGGTCCAGGGGTTCCCGGAGAAAGAGGGGGTGTGAATGGATTAAGAGGGGTGGTGGCCCCCCATGTCGATTTTCATAGGGGAGGCTTCTGTTATGCCTTTGCCCACAGGGAGATATGGGAGAGAAACTCCTCCCGATGTTTCATCATCTTCGGAACGGCCCACGCCG
>Ga0153915_10007778_pt1 | contig 10148 bp, 12 predicted proteins | sample Opewatmetagenome_2_FD_107003 | JGI IMG/M metagenome (GOLD analysis project Ga0153915, IMG submission 107003) | Freshwater wetland microbial communities from Ohio, USA - Open water 3 Core 3 Depth 3 metaG | ecosystem: Environmental > Aquatic > Freshwater > Wetlands | place: USA: Ohio, Lake Erie... | reverse complement strand
TTGTTGCCATAGAGACCTCCAAATAATTTCTAGCTTTCTTAAGGAAGATTGGTATCTTCCTGGTTTTTTAGATAAACATTCATCCAATATAAACTTCGACCTTTTCACCCAATTCACCCTCATCCACCTTCACATAAAAAGGCTGGTCTGGGGAGGTTTTATCCAAAGCAAGGCTGACCTCATCCAGGCTGGTTTTATCCATATTGGGAATATGAGGTCTAAAAGTGCGCAATATCCAGGCAACGAAACGGATGGGTACCGGCAGGCTAATGGCAATCATCTGAGGCCAATCTCCGGGTTCCTGGTGGATACGGACGTGCAGCCAGCGTGTCGTCCGGCTGGCAGCCCCCAGGCTGATGACGATGACCCCAAGCAGCAACGGGAACCACAGGCAGGCAAACCAGAAACCAAATCCACTTGTTTGGTAAGCCAGGAACATGAGCAGACCGCTGGTCACAGTGATGCCAATTCCAATGGTCAGGGGGAGCCACCACCACCGGCGCCACTTCTTGATCCCGGAGTCAAACTCAAATGGGGTAGAGGAAGCTTTAGGCTCAGGGGCAGGTGGCTCCTCGACTACCTCAGGCGCAGGGGGAGGCGATGGAATTTCAGCTGTGGCTGAGGTGGTGGGGGGCATACGAGGAGTTGCGTCTTCTCCAGGCTCGCCCTGGAGTGAATTGAGCAGCCTGACACCCTCGGAAGCGGAAATCACACCTTTCTCGATCATTTCAAGGATTTGCAGACGTTCAGTTTCGTGGGTCATACTTACCATTCACCTTTCACCTGAGGATTTGCCTGAACACATGGCATCACCAGAGGCCGATAGAATATTTTTACTGATTGCCTTCCAATGCTGAAAGCAACTGATCAGCCTCTTCCATGGTTATTTGCTTCTGTTCCAGCATATGTAAGATCATCATACGCTCATTTTCACTGACTGGCTCACCGGGAGGGGTGGGAGGGATCGGTGGTGTTGGAATACCGAAGCTCCAGCCATGACGCCCATGGCGTGAGGCGCGCTCGCGGGCCTGGGTTTTAAACTCCATCTTGCGCTGGGCCGCAGCCAGTTTTTGTTCCATTTTTTCTTGGGCACGGCGAATCCGCTCTTGGGCGCGCGCAGCTGCCCGTTGGCTGGTTTCACGGGCACGGTCTTCAATCCGACGGGCTTGATCTTCACTTAATTTTGCAGCACTCAGGCGCATAGATAGACTCGAGAGCTGAGCATTCAGCTGGTCCTCAATCATGCGCACCTGAGAGTCAACCTGTTGGCTGATCTGCTGGCTGACTGCATCCGCCATCCCATTTACCTCACTGCCAACGTCAATATCGAAATCCTCCCCGTCCCAATCGGGGGCATGCGTATCCAGGACGACGTTCCCGCTGGCAGACAGGGTGAGCTGTGCGTCACCCTCTCCCAAAGTGAGGGCATAGGGGGCTTGCACCGGGGCGGAAGCATGGATGCCCGGTAAATCGACCATCACCTGGGAGGCCTTGGGGACGCTGATCTCCACACTCGCCTCGGCGGACAAGCGACAATACAAATTGCCGCGGCAGTTAAAATCATACTGGTGCCCAGGAGAAGGATCCAAGCGCAGCAGGATATTTCCATCTGTCGAGGCTTTGGCACTCCCGCCGACGCCACTAAGATTGAGATTCCCAGAGGCTTTGTCGGTAACGGTGAAATCTCCCTGCACGTTACGCGCCGATAAATCACCTGAGACTGAATCGAGGCTGAGATTACCATCCACATTCTTGGCTGATAAATCGCCATACATCTTACCGATTTTTGTAGCCCCCACATTGCGCAGCTCGAGATCACCGCTCAGGGTATCAATGGTCAGCTCACCCTCCAGGGCTTTAATCGTGGCATCTCCATGCGCAGCCTGGATGTGGACGATTGCGGCACGAGGGACACGCACATTGCAGTCACTGGTGCAGCGGATGACAACCTGGTCATCCTGGGCTTCAAGAGAAAAATTTTCAGGGTTATCCGATTTTGCGACGACTTCCAATGCATCCTGACCCTTCAACCGCAAGTCACCACTGATATCCAGGAGTATGTGGGGAGAGGCGCTGGTAGTCACGAATTGCTTATCCATCGTCATTTCTCACTTTCCTGCAACAAGCGCATGGCTTCCTCGGCACTGATCACACCCTTATCCAGGTCTTCCAAAATGCGCTGCCGCTCAGTATCCGTCAGCCCGATGATTGGCTCTTCACCACCCGGCTCATACCCCAGCGCCCGGATGACTTCGTGCAACCGATTGCGGATGGTTGGATACGATAAATCCAGCTCGACCTCCATGCGCGTGATTTTGCCCTCACAGCGGATAAACGTCTCAATAAAAGAGAGCTGTTCCTGGGTGAGCTGCGAGAATGGGCCTCCGGTAAAGCGCCCTTCAATGGTGGTATCACAGTCCTGGCAGTAAATACGGGTGACTGTGAGTTCTCCGCCACAAATTGGGCATCGAGTGGGTAAGGTATTCATTCAGGGTCCCTCCAAATAGAGTATGGCGATAGGGTAGATAGAAGCCAGGTGCGGGCAACCTGGTTATAACATGATTAAAAACGTTGGCACAGTGGCTTCTTCAGCCGTTAGTTTGTGAAATGAATGATCTTTCAACCGGGTACCCACACGGATCAGTGCATCCCCAAGGGCAGGGATAGCCCGTTCGATCAAAGCGGGATCAACCATTCCGGATTGTTTGAGGGCTTGCTGCAAACCGCTCTCACGGCGAATTGATTCTTGGTGGATTTGAATTGCATCGTTCACTATGTTATCCATAACAGCCTCCTTTGGTTAGCATGCGCTGTATGTTCCTAATGAATATTATACACAATAATTGATATTTGTCAATGATTATTTGAATAATTTTGATAATTATATTGAATTATTGTAAGTATCATTTAATATTTTGATTAATTTTAGTGGGGCTACGTTGTGGTTATTTGGCTGGACTGGTGCCAGATGGAGGAGTGAGGTTCGTGTCTGCCAGAGCCAGGAATACATCTTCCAGGGTGGGTTCAACCGGCTCCAGGCGCTCGACCTGGATCCCTGCTGCAATCAAGAACCTGCGAATGCTACGAGGATTCATTTTGACGGGGGTAATGGCACGCAAATGATCGGCAGTGAGACCTGCCCGTAACACGCCCGGGCATTGCTCCAGAGCGGTCAGGGCAGGCAGGAGGGGTTGAGCAAACACATCCCAGGCGATGCCGGGTAAAGCGTGCTCTTTGAGCTCAGAGGGCTTGTCCATGGCGAGCAGCTTGCCATCCCGCATGATCCCTACACGCCCACAATATTCTGCCTCATCCATATAATGGGTGGTCACCAGGGCAGTCACCCCCTGGGCGACCACGGTGTAAATCAAATCCCAAAAGGCGCGCCGGGCGGTCGGATCGACGCCACTGGTGGGCTCATCCAGGAACAGCAAACGCGGTTGGTGGATGATGGCGGTGCCAAGTGCCAGGCGCTGCTTCCAACCGGTGGAAAGATCGCTGACACGCTCAGCTTTCAAGAGGCGCAAACCGATTAAATCCAGCACTTCCTCCAACCGGCCTCGCTGCCTAACCCCGTAGACACCGGCATAAAAAGCCAGGTTCTCACCCACCGTCAGGTCGTGATATAAGGCAAATTTCTGCGACATATAGCCTACCCGCTCGCGCACACGCTCGGCTTGCCGCACAACGTCATAACCCAAAACGGTGGCTTCACCCGCGCTTGGTCGAAGTAACCCCAGCAGCATACGGATGGTGGTGGTTTTCCCCGAACCGTTAGGTCCCAGGTAGCCCACCACCTCGCCCGCATTAACGCTGAAGGAGATCTGATCCACAGCCGTGAAGCTATCAAAGCGTTTGGTGAGGTTATGGGCGCGAATGACTTCTTCAGGCATGGCTTATAACCCTCCTGACTGAGGGATTTTGGCTGGCTGGTCTTCCAACAGGTCGATGAAAACATCCTCGAGCTGAGGTGTGATGGAGCGCAGCTGAGCGAGCTTACCCCCCTGAGCATGGATCATCGCTTTCAGGTGAGTGCTCACCAGGTGGGCGGAACCAGGATGAATGCGCAGATGCAGACGGTCACCGAACATTTGGGCGTCCTCCACGTTAGGATCCTTGCGCGCCAGGTCGCGCAACAGAGGCAGCGGTTCGCCATGCACTTCAAGGATGCGACCGTTTAATTTCGCTCGCAATTCATCCGGCTTCCCCTCGAGCAGGATTTTCCCCATGCGCATAAAACCTACTCGGGCACAGCGCCCCGCTTCGTCCATATAAGGAGTGCTGACCAAAACTGCCACACTTTCTTCTGCAACCAGGCGGATGATGAGCTGCCAGAAATCCTGACGGGTAACGGGATCGACCCCGGTGGTGGGCTCATCCAGCAGGAGCACCTTGGGCGAGTGTACCAGGGCGACCGCCAAACCAAGCTTCTGGCGCATGCCGCCCGAAAGCTGCCCAGCACGTCGCTGAGTAAATCCTGCCAAGCCGACGAATTCCAGGATTTGCATGCAGCGCGGCTTCCACGAAGCTTCTGAGAGACCGCGCACTTCGGCGAAGAAGCGCAGGTTCTCCAATACGGTCAGGTCCTCATACATCGAGAAGCGCTGGGGCAGGTAGCCCAGCAGAGCGCGTGCCGGGTCGGTGTGCTTCAGCATGTCCATTCCAGCGATCTGGATGACCGGCTCAAACTTACTTTTGAGCCGGTCGGGCTGCAAAGCTCCACAAAACAAGCGCATGCTGGTGGTCTTGCCAGCACCGTCAGGACCAATCAAACCATAAATCTCACCCGCCTTAACCCGCAGGCTGATGTCATCCACGGCGTGGGTGTTACCGAATGACTTGGAAAGGTGAGAGACCAGGATGTGCGGCATATTGTAAATACTGGTAGCGAAGGTATTATTGGTTTGGAACAAATGTGACGTCGGCGGGCATGCCTGGTTTCAGCAGCCCGGCAGCGTTTTGTACCGAAAGCTCAACGGCGAAGACGGTGGTTTGGCGTCCCTCAGCCGTCTGTACATTGCGGGGGGTAAATTCAGCCTGGTCTGCAATGCGGGTGACCGTGGCGAAGAACACCTGGGTGGGGAAGGAATCTACAGCCACCGTGGCTGTGTCACCCAATTTAACCTCCCCATAGTGATTCTCCGGGATGTAAACAGTGATCGTAAGGTGGTCCAGCTGTCCCAACGTGAGGGCAGTGGCACCAGACAAAACTACCTCACCGGGCTGGATATTACGTGACAATACTACTCCATCCAACGAAGCGGTGATGACTAGTTTTCCCAATTGAACGTCGATCAGGTGAAGCGCAGCCTGAGCCTGGTCAATTGCTTTTTGTGCCTGGGTGACTTTCGATTCGGCAGCAGTAACATTGGCTTGAGCCTGAGCCACTGAGTCAGCTGCTAGTTTTACAGACAGAGAATCGCTCCCGGTCAGGAGTGCATCATACCGGCCGATGGCGGTATCATAACGTTCCTGGGCTGCAGCCAGGTGGGCGCGCACTTCCAAAATGTCAGCGGCACCCTGGGTGGTCAGGAGCTCAGCATAGGATTGCTGCGCAGCATCCAGCTCCGCTTTGGAGGCATCGAAGACCTGTTGAGCGACGTCGCGCAGGGAGGAATTATCCTGGGCCTGGGCGCGATCGAGCACATCCGTAGCATCCAGGAAAGCAGCCTGGGCTTGTGCCAGACGGGTCTCAATGGCAGCCAGATTGGTGTAAGAGCCGCTCGAAATCATAGAATTTAGGTTCGTTTTGGCAGCTCCCAACGCATCACCGGCAGCGCTGACCTCCTTTTGAGTGGCTGAGATTTCTTCAGTGTGGGTGAAATACCAGACGGGTTGGTTGAAATCGGAAGGCTCACTTTGGCTCCAGGCAGTGCTGCGGGCGGGCTGCGCTTGCAGGCGTGCCGTGGCTAGCGCCAAATCATACTGACCCTGGGTTGTGGTGACCCCGGCGCGAGCTGCCGCCAGGGCTGTATTGGCAGCATCCAAACCTGCCTGGGCAGCGGCGAGGTTAGTTTGAGCCTGGTTTAACTGGGCAGTTAACAAAGTATCGTCGAGCTTGAACAGGGTATCGCCAGCTTTGACCGGGTCACTTTCGCTGACCAAAACCTCAACAACCCGCCCGGTGACTTCGGGGGAGATATCGACCTGGGTGGTTTCAACCGTGCCTGAACCCTTCAGGAAAGTCGTGACCGGAGAGGTGTTGTGTGTGGTCACATACCAATAGGCGAAGACGGCGATGGCGGAGAGCAAAAGGATAATAAGGATGATACGAACGATTTTCATGGATACCTCCGGAACACGAATGATTAATCGAGGCGCTTGCGGAAGCGCAGGGCTGCCAGGGTCATGATACCCACACCAAAGATTGCCAGGGCAATCAAATCCAGCTGATACGCTGAAACCCCCACCCCTTTCAGCATCAGCGAGCGGATGATGACCAGGTAATAACGCAAAGGGAAGATATACGAAATCCACTGTAGTACTTTAGGCATTGCCTCTAAAGGGAAGAAGAAGCCCGCCAGAAAGATGCTGGGCAACATCAGCATCCAAACCGTCAGCATGGCTTCCTGCTGGGTGTTGGCAATCGTGGAAGCCAGCAAGCCGATGCCCAGGCTGGATAGCAGGAACAGGAATGAGGCGCCGGCGATCAGCCACAAGCTTCCACGGATGGGTACCCCAAACCAGTAATGACCGATAGCGAGCACTTCGAAGGCATTCAAGAACGCCAGGATGACGTAAGGCAACAGCTTCCCAACCACCAGCTCCCATGGGCGGATGGGAGTTACGATCAGCTGTTCGATGGTACCGCGTTCACGCTCGCGCACGATGGCACTGGCAGTCAGGATAGAGGTGAGGGCGAACAGGATCATGCCAATAACCCCGGGAATCATGAAGTATGCGCTGATCAGGTCGGGGTTGTACCACACAGTGGTGCTCACTTCAACCGGGGGTTGGATGACCGCGGCCTGACCGCGGCGTAATAAACGCGATTCCAAAATCTGCGTGGAATGGGCCTGACCGATCAATTGAGCCGCAGAGAGAGCGGTGGAGGCAACCGTTGGGTCTGATCCATCCAGCACGAATACGACCTGAGCCGGCTGCCCAGCCTGGATGGCGTCACTGTAGCCCGGAGGGATGATCAAACCGGCACGGGCCTCCCCAGCATCGAGCAGGTCACGCAGATCGGCTTCGGAGTCAGCTTCGAAGGAGATGGTGAAGTAATCTGCGGCGCGGTAGGCATTCAACAAGAGGCGCGCTTCAGAGCCGCGATCCTGGTCATAAACTGCCAGCGGTACGTTGCGCACATCATTGGTGGCAGCATATCCGAGCAGGAAAAGCTGCATGATGGGGATGATGAGCACCAGGATGAGTGTGCGCCTGTCGCGCCGGATCTGGATGAATTCTTTGCGGATGAGCGAACGAAGGCGAGAGTTGAACATGGGTGTCCCTGTCTAATGATCCTTGATGAGGCGATTATTTCTCTGGCGTTGCAAGTATCCCATGCAGATAGATATCCACAAAATGGTGCATGGCGTTCTCCCGAAATTCGGGGGGGGCAACCGAGGCTATGGCAGTCTCGGTGAGGTAATATCCAAAGAAGAGACCTAAAAATGTTCGCACCACCATGGGTGAAGGGATGGCACGGATTTGGTCCGGGTAAGTTCCTACCAGATTCTGAAGGATTTGCATACCCAGTGGAAAAAGAGTGGCGAAGAGCTGGCGGAGATGGGCACTCTTAAACTCGACCATCTCAATAAACACCAGGTTCATGAAATCAGGGCGACCCTCGACGCTTTGCGCCATGCGCCGGATGGCGTCATGTACCAGCTCTTCGAGATTGGTTCCCTGGGCGGCTGCAATCAGAGGTAAGACCTCGTGATAAGGATGGAAGGTTAGAAATACGGCTTCGAAGACCTGCTCCTTGCTGGAAAAGTGGTTATACAAACCGCCAAGGGCAAGCCTGGCATGTTGAGCAATCTGCCGCATGGAGGTGCCATGATAGCCTTGTTCGATGAACAAGTCATGGGCTGCCTGCAGGATGGTGGTGCGGGTTTGTTCGCCGCGCCTAGGAGATGAGAAGGTCATGCCAATGCCTCAGCCGATGCAAACGAACGTTCGTTCATATTTTAACCATGGATAAATCACCTGTCAAGCGATTCATAAAAAGTGTAGCTCATATCCAGGCTTAAGGATTTCGATCCTGTGGGCTGTTTCGGTCTGGAAAGCACCCTATAAACCAGACGTCTTAGATATAATGCAGGGATGGTATAAAAGTAGAATTGATTGTTGGACAGACAGGAGGTACCTTTCGCCATGCGTCATAACCGTGATGAAGTGATCGAACGGACGATTAAAGAGTTCGAGCTCCTGGACCATCTGGTGGCAAACCTTTCCAGTGAGGATTGGAATCAACTCCTGCTCCGGTCGGAGACCAAAGATCCCTGGACTGTGAAGGATGCCCTGGCCCATATTACCCATTGGAAAGCTGATATAACCAGGTCGGCCATGGGCAAACCCCGCCCGCCCGAAGAGCGCGGGCTGGGGATAAACGACGGCAACCATCTCGTCTACCTGCGCTGGCACGATCGCTCTCCCAAGGAAGTCCTGGCATGGCACAGACAGGTTCAGAAAGACCTGCTGAATGCTCTGAGGGTAGTGCCCGATAAATGGTTCAGTGGCAGGGAGCGCAGAAAGGAATGGCCTTATGACCTCGAGGGTCATTCCAGCTACCACCGGGTTAAGGACATCGAAAGGGCATTAGCAGCCAGGGCTGGAGGAAAGTGATCGTCTGGAAGCGGGTGTGGATAGCAAGTGCGGTTAATAAAAGCATCCCATAAGCCGATGCTTATGGGATGCAACGTAATTCTATACGGGGCTATTTTTCGTCGCCACTGCCAAGCATGGCTACCTGGCGCAGCAATCCGAAGACCAACACCCCCAACTTGATGCCTTCAGTAGCGTTGAGATTGGGAGGCTCAGCCCTCCTTTTGGCACGTTGGATCAAAAGGTAGGCTGCGCCCAGGCCTGTCAGCGCACCAACCACCGCCCCGATCACCAAAACCCGCCCCGCCCAGGAGGTATCCATCTCCACCATCTCATTTTGTTCAAAGACCTTATTTTCTTGTTTGGCCATGGATTAATTCCTTTCACGATTCCGCTTGAACTCGATCATGCTGCTCAGAACCAGACCCAGGTCAATCTTTTTTCTTACCCAACCTGGCTGCATAACGCATGGCGGCCCACACGCTGCGCATTCTTAATAATGGCTCAATCATTAGGTTTGAGAGCTGGCTGACTTTATTCTTGCCAGCCTCAAAGTAAAGCTGGACGATAAGGGCATAATGGGGGATCAACCGCAATAAAAAGCTGATCAGGTAAACAAAAGCAATCAGGAGAACCAGCAGTATCAAGGCAAAAAAAAGGGAAGGTACGATCAACCACATCAACGAGACATCCGCCCAGCGCCCGACATCCGTCACAGGCTGGATTGCTGAGAAAATGATGAGGGCAAGGGCTGCGAGCAATAATAGCATGCCAATCATCAATGGAAATATGATTTGCCAGAAAACATCCCGCCGGTGTTTCGCGTGCGTCTTCGGATTGCGCTCAAGAAGAAGGGACCGGTTTTGAGTATCCATCTTGCCCTTATTGTAGCATAATTTATTTGGCGGGTTCAGTTTCCCCGCTGCCGAACGACTTCAAAGAGCAAGATGCTCGCGGCGATGCCTGCATTCAGGCTCTCACTGCCTCCGGGCATGGGAATATGCACCGTCTCATCAGCCAGGGAGGTTGACTCAGGTCCCGCACCAGTCGCTTCTCCGCCAACAATTAAGGCCAGCGGAGAGTGAAAATCTGCCCTGGTATAAGAGATGCCAGAGGCGGAATCGGCTAAAAATACCCGCAAGGGGTTAGCGGGCTGTTTCAGAATCGGCTCGATCTCCTCCCAGCTAAGAGATTGAATGGGCAGGTGAAAATGGGCGCCCATCCCAGCGCGCAAGACTTTGGGAGACCAGGCATCTACGCAGCCCGGGGCGAGCAGCACAGCCTGTACCCCAGCGGCACTGGCGGAGCGCAGGATCGTCCCCAGATTGCCGGGGTCACGCAGGCTATCCAGGATGAGCAAGAAGTTGGGATAGGCAGGGATC
>Ga0153915_10007777_pt1 | contig 10149 bp, 8 predicted proteins | sample Opewatmetagenome_2_FD_107003 | JGI IMG/M metagenome (GOLD analysis project Ga0153915, IMG submission 107003) | Freshwater wetland microbial communities from Ohio, USA - Open water 3 Core 3 Depth 3 metaG | ecosystem: Environmental > Aquatic > Freshwater > Wetlands | place: USA: Ohio, Lake Erie... | reverse complement strand
GCGACAACCTTCATTTCAATGCTGAAGGTTACCGGAAACTGGGGAAACGGTATGCAGCAAAAATGCTTTCCATTATGGGCTATAATATCACTATACCTGAATAACCAATCATGTTGGCTGAAGATAAACTGCCAGCCAATCCCTGGTGGCTATACCTTGCCGTAATGCTGGTACACTAACTGGTAAGAAGGTTGAAATATTGAAATGTTGAAACAAGCATTAAATAAAATAAACGTATGAAAAGACTTTATTTTTTAATCACTGTAACGCTGATTTTGGCAGAAGTTATAGCTGCCGGTCAGGGTCCTTTTTCCGAAAATAAAGTCATTACCAAAAATGACATTGAAAAGGCGGGTACCTCGATCCCTGTTTCAGCTATCGGGGAACCGGTTGGCTCTGTCAAACTCTATAGGCCGCGCTGGATTGAAGCGACCGGTACTACACCAGCCTATGCTGTTGTTGAAGGTTCGATTTTCCCGGTTGATCCCAATGGCTGGCCTATTAATTTCCGGGTGCTTCTTCCGGCAAGCTGGTCGAACCGTGCCATGCAAGCTGGTGGTGGTGGCATGAATGGAACAATCACTGTGAGGGAAGGCAAAAATCCGATGATAAACAGGGGATTTGTGATGTATGGCAGCGATTCAGGCCACCAGGGAGGCATGGGTGGCGGAGGTGCAGTTCTGGCTTCCGGTCCTGCAGGAGCTAAACCTGATGATTGGGCTCTGAACGAAGAGGCCATCCGAAATCTTGGTTATATGCAAATGAAGAAGACTCACGATGCCGCAATGGTAATAATTGAAAGAATTTATGGTGAACGGCCCCGTTTTAACTATTATATTGGAGGTTCTCAGGGTGGACGCGAAGGACTTATGGTTGCGCAACGATACCCGGAAGATTATGACGGTATAATTTCAGACGTTCCGATAGTCAGTTTTTCGACACTTATGCTTGCCCCTGAATTGATAAGGATCCGGGAAAAACCATTGGCAAACTGGGTGACACCTGTAAAGGTAAATGCAATCAGGGCTGAGTTTCTGAGACAATGTGACAAACTTGACGGATTGTCTGACGGGATAATCAATAACTACATGGCGGCACGTGCTATCTTTGATGTAACAGACGGTTCCGGCCCTGATGATCCGTGGGCGGCTCTTCGTGCACCTGGCAATAAGGATCCTGATCCTGAAGATAATTCAACATCGGCCAGACTCACCGAGGAACAGATCAAGACTCTTGAATTTGTATATAGCCCATATAAATTCCCATCTCCTCTTGTAAATCGTGTTAAATCATTCGGTATGTGGCTCCCGACTATCGATCCTGAATCTTTTGGGACGATTACCCCAATCCGGTACAAGGGACAGGAAGGTGCACCTGAAACCGCTCAGGTACATTCATCTCTGGGAGTTCTTGGAGTAACCGGGTTTCTGATGCAGAATCCATCAGCTAACCCATTGGACTATGCCGAAGGAAAAGCCATGAATGAGCGCCGTAAACAGTTATCCGAATGGCTTGATGCCACGAATCCTGATCTTAGTGCATTTTATAAATGCGGAGGGAAGATTATACTTACCGTTGGCACACAGGATTTTATAGCCTCTTCCGGCGCACAGCTTGATTACTATCAGTCTTTGATAAATAAGATGGGACAGAAGAAACTGGATAAATTTGCACGGTTGTATGTTGTTCCGCAGGGAGGTCACGGATTATCAGGCAGGAGTTATAAGATGAACGGGGATGGTGAGACGGTTGAAGTAAAAAATATACCGGCACCAAATTCTAATGACAAAATAGATATGATAATATCCTGGGTTGAAGAAAGCAAAGCTCCTGCGAAAACACTTTTTGTCAGCAGCGAGGGGCGAATTGGAGTGAACCCTGAAGGAAAAGGATATATTCTCTGCTCATATCCGAACTTTCCAAGGTATATAGGAGGCCCCGCAGATCAGGTATCTTCATATATCAGTTCACCGAAATAAGTCATTCTGCATCTATCTATTCTATTCAAAAAAAGGTACTCCCTTGGCGGCATATTTTTTCATTGCTTCTTCATTAATATCCACACCAATTCCCGGATGGTTAGATACTGTGACAAAACTGTCCTTTATCCAGTCACCTTCATCAAAGGTGACAATTTCCTTATACATCGGATTGGTATGAAAATAGGATTGCCACTCCATAATTAAGAAGTTAGGTACTGATACGCACACATGTGCACATGCCATGGCTCCCAGAAACGAAGCAACCATATGCGGGGCAAATGGAATATAATACAGATTTGCCAGGTTGGCAATACGTTGTCCTTCACCCAGTCCACCACATTTTTGCAAATCGGGCATTACAGCGTCAACACCGCCTATTTCCAGCAGCTTCCTGAACCCATAAGCCAGATAGATATTTTCACCTGCAGCGATTGGTGTACTTGTTTCCTGAGATACCATTCTGTATGCTTCTACATTTTCTGCAGGGATTGGTTCTTCCAGCCATAGCAGATTCAACGGCTCAACCCGTTTGGAAACTGCCAGGGCAGTATTCAAATCATATCTGCCATGCATATCCACAGCTATATCGATCTTGGGTCCCACTGCCTCCCTGACTGCAGCTAACTGGTCATACATTCTTTGCAGCTCGCCCTGGCTGGCGGTCCAGTTATATCTGTCGAATCTGTTTGGATCACCTGCCTGGTCTATATCAAATTTAATTGCATTGAATCCCAATTTTACTGCATTAACAGCAGAATCGGCAAATTCTTTTGGTGCGGGATTGTTAGACCTGTAGAGTGCAGTGTCACTATATACCCTTACTTTATCGCGGAATTTTCCACCCAGTAACTGATAAACAGGAACGTTGAGTGCTTTTCCGGCAAGGTCCCACAACGCTGTTTCAAAGGCAGAAAGAACGGCAACATAAACACCTGACTGCGCCCCCCCAAAAAAACCGCCTCTCCGGATGTCTTCAAAAATTTTGTGCACATTTAATGGGCTTTGCCCTCTAAGCCTTCTCGCCATGTTTTGAACCAGGTAATAAGTTCCCCCGATGGCATCAACTCCTTCTCCACAACCATAAATATCCTGATTAGTGTATATCTTCACAAAAAGACTTCCCCCAATGTAACCACACTTAACGTCTGTTATTCTCAGATCGGATGGAGCGGAAGATTTTGGTGTATCCTGTATTGTCTTTTCAAAACCACTTCCATAACTGGTTAATGGTGAAACAGTTGCAGCGGCAGCCAAACATGCAGCTTTGCCTAAAAATGCTCTTCTTGAATTTAATTTTTCCATTGTCTTAGTTTTATTATTTATGTTATACTATGTTCTTCCTTTCAAATTTCCGAATATGATTCTGACTTATAAGTGATATGATAATTACTTTTGTCAAATATCGTCCCAACATACAAAATCAGTAATCTATCCCAAATAAAAGTAGAAAATTATTCAATAACAACCTTCAAGAGCCGGGACAAATGCAAATAAGCATCTCATATTAATCCTGTGAATCCCTGCAAAACCTGTTCATTACTGATTGATAAATTCTCAGCTGGTTTTCAAATTGTAATCAGATAATTGGGTAAATTGATGAAGATTAACTCTATAAACCAATTTAAAACCTCAAAACTCAATACTATTATGAAAAGAGATGAATTCATAAAAACGATGGCAACAACTGTCCCGGTTGCAGCAGTGGTACCTGACTTTAACCATCTTGCTGAGAGTGACCTGGGGAAGGTACTGATTACCGATGTAAAATTCATGCGTATTCAAATAGGAAGGGGTCATGTTATGCCCCTTGTTAAAATTGAAACAGACGCAGGTATTTATGGGATTGGTGAATGTCATCATGACGTCACCGGACTGGGCGCCAAGGATGTGGTTATGAATGCATTCAGGCAGATTCTTATCAAACAGGACCCATTCGACATAGCCCGCCTGACCGAGCAAATGAAATTCCGTGTATCATATCTGGGTGGAAATGGAGGCATTGGGATGCATGCCGTTACAGGATGTAAATTGCCTTGTGGGACCTGGTGGGTAAGCTGCTTGGTATGCCGCTTCGTAAAATTCTTGGCGGAGGGTGTTACACCGACCGGGTGAGGGCTTATCTTACCAGCCAGCCGAGAAATATGCTTGATCCGGCATCCTGTAAGGAATGGGTGGATTACCTTCAGCAATCGGTTCAGAAATGGACAGCTGCGAAGCCTTTCAGGATATCAAGACGTCCAGGAGGTGAGGCATTAAATCGTCGTCTTTCTTTCACGGAACTGGAAAACAATATTCGGGCATACACCAATTTAAGAGAGGCGGCTGGTAAAGAATTTGAAATCATCGTGCATTGCCATTGGGAATTCGGATTTTATGATGCACTTAGTTTCGCTAAAGCTTTGGAACCCATAAGACCATGGTGGCTCGAAGATCCTATGCCGATAAATTATACAGACACCTGGGCTAAACTTACAGCAGCCTCTCCGGTTCCCATTCTTTGCGGTGAAAACCTTTATACTCTTTACGATTTTCTGCCATTTATTATTAACCAGGCTGTTCATATGGTAGAGATAGATATTTCAATGGCAGGTGGTCTGCTGGAAGCAAAAAAGATTGCCACGCTGGCAAATGCATATTATATGCCTGTGGCTACGCATAATGTGATGGGACCTGTCGCTACCATCGCTTCAGCAAATTGTGCTGCCACAATGCTTGATTTTATAGGACATGAGAGCTATGATTATAAACAGGATTCCCGAGATGGTCACAGCGGCTGGGAAACCCTGATTGTATATGACAGAGAGATAATACAGGATGGTTATATTCAGCTCTCTGACAAACCCGGCCTTGGGCTTGATCTGAATAAAGAGGTAGTAATGAAGTATTTGGTGGAGGGTGAGAAATGGTGGGGATAAATAATTTTCAAGGTCAACTATAAAACGATATCTGACTTTTAAATCTCTCAATGAAGTATGAAAACAAGGATACTGTTGTTTACATTAATCTTCAGTCCGGCATTTTTTTCATGCACGACTGAAAAGAAAATGTCAGAGCAATCAGCAGTTAAAGGAGTTGCCCATGATTATCTGACAATTGACGAAGCAATCTCCGCCCTGGAAGTCCATGAGGCGGCAGCTCCACTGGCTGCTGATCCGGGAGTATCCCCAAAATTACCTGCTTCCTTTAGTCCCCCATACAGGTCTGTTGAGCCAATTAAACTATTTGATAATCTATATTTTGTCGGCACAACCACCGTTGGCGCGTTTATAGTGGATTCAGGTGATGGACTGGTTATGCTTGATACCGGTATTGGTGATGCTGACATTGCAATGATGGTTGAGGATATGAAAAAGTTAGAACTGGATCCTTCCAGGATAAAACTCATATTCATCTCACACGAACATTTTGACCATTATGGTGGAGTCCAATATCTTAAAAGGAATGTATGTCCTGATGCCAAAGTTGCTATGAGTTTAGTGGGATGGAATTTGTTGCAAACAGTTCCGTCGGAATGGGCTTATATCGGAACAAGGCCGCAATCAATTGACATTTATCTCCCTGATGGAATGAAAATCAAAACCGGATCGGTGATATTTCAGATTATTGCTACACCAGGTCATAGTCCGGGATGTTTGTCCTTTATCTTTCCGGTAACCGACAACGGAGAAACTCACATGGCGGGAATCATGGGGGGATCTGCCGTGTGGCCTACCCAGGTTGAAACAAGACTTTATAAATCTTCGATCGAATATTTTAAAGCACTTGCTCTGGCGGCAAAATGCGATGTTGGCCTTGCATTTCATTCGCAGGAGTCTGATTTTGCTCAACTTCGGCTACGAAAAACAGGCGAACCTAATCCGTTGGTGATAGGGCAGGAAAAGTTTGATAAGGTATTCCTGCAAAAGTATAGAGACAGGTATCAGAAAATGCTTGAATCAGGGGATATTAATCCATACAAACCATTATAAAAAGATAAATCTTTACTTATAAACCCAAAACAATTATGAAACAAACAAATTGCTTTCTGTTATCAGCAGTGCTGATAATATTTTTGTTCTCAGGTTGTTCTGACATAAAACAACCAAAGAATGTGAATAAAAACAGTTCAACCAGCGAAGCCTGGCTCAAGGTTTCGGGTGATCAGATAATCAACCAAAAAGGCGATACTGTTTATTTGCGTGGTTTTGGACTTGGTGGAATGCTGCATTTTGAGAATTTCATTAATGGTTACCCTGCAAATGAAGAAACCATGCGGGATGGATTGCTGGAAGTGCTTGGGGAAGAAAAATACAATCTGTTCTTTGAAAACTTTCTTAAAAGCTATTTCACCGAACCGGACGCAGAATATATATACAGCCTGGGACTGAACCTGGTTCGCATCCCCGTCAATTACCATCTTTTTGAAGATGATATGAATCCACGGGTCATTAAGGAATGTGCATTTGAACATCTTGACAGGGTAATAGAATTGTGTGCAAAGAAACAAATCTATACCATCATCGACCTGCATGCGCTGCCGGGATTTCAGAACCAGCACTGGCATAGCGACAATCCTACCCACAGGGCATTATTCTGGAAGCATAAAGATTTTCAGGACAGGGCTTTATACTTATGGGAAGTTATTGCGGAACGTTATAAAAACCAGCCGTGGGTTGCAGGTTATGATTTGATAAATGAACCGGCAGAACCTACAGGCGAAAAACTTTTTCCATATTACAAACGCCTGCGGGATGCAATTCTAAAAATCGACCCAAATCATATTCTGTTCCTGGAAGGTGACCGGTATGCAGTTGATTTTAGCAAATTTACCGAAGTCTGGGATAACGTGGTTTATACAAATCATGATTATGCCATCCCCGGGTTTATTTATGGTGGAGATTACCCCGGTTATACCGGCAACAGATATTTTGATAAGGATACCCTTGAACGTGATTTCCTTGAAAAAAGCGAATTTATGTTTTCCCGCCATGTTCCTCTTTGGGTTGGTGAATTCGGCCCTGTTTACACAGGTAATACTGTCAAAGATGAGATGCGGTATCAGGTACTTAAAGATCAACTGGTATATTACCGCAAATACAAGGTAAGCTGGTGTATATGGCTGTATAAGGATATGGGATTGCAGGCTATTATGCACCAGAATGAGAATACCCCATACATGAAACTGGTTTCAGCATTTCTTTCAAAGAAAGATTCCCTCGGAGCCGACAGATGGGGATCAACCGATAAAAATATAAGGCAGGTGATACAGCCATTAGAAGATCTGTTTAAAAAAGAATTCGCCGGATACAACCCCTATCCAAACGGTCAGCAAAATAAAATTAACCTGCTGGTCAGAAACATACTTATAGCTGAAGCTCTTGTGCCGGAATATTGTGAGTTGTTCAGGGGATTGTCTGAAAAAGAACTGATAGAGCTCGCTCAATCATTTCGTTTTGAAAATTATGTGAAACGGGAGCGACTGGAAGACATATTGACAGGTCGGGAAAAGTAAAAGTGAATTTGAACGAAAATTTAAAGTTTTTGACAATAAAACGTTAAGTATGTCTGTCAAAAGTGTTTTTCTTTTACATAAATATTGGGATGTTCAATCAATTGATTGAATAAACTATAACAATGATGAATTATGAGAAAAAATGTTGTTGTTCTGTTCTTTATCTTCTTTATTGCGATACTGTTGGCTTGCAATTCAAAACTGGTAACCACTGCCCAGACCGGAGTAAAAAAACAGCTTATCCCGGGTGAACAGGCACCTCTGGCCGATCCGGGACAGAAGAATTTTGGCGGAATGCGCCCCGCTGTTGGCACTCAGGGACAGAAAGTACAACCACGGCCACCACGTCCGGAACCAAAAATCCAGACGGTTTCTCTGGAGGAGATTTCAATGAGTGATCCTTTTATTTTTCCGGATGGGAAAAACCATATTTATTATCTGACAGGCACCGGCGGGCGCCTTTACAAAAGTACTGACCTGAAGATGTGGACCGGCCCTTACCCGATCATAGACCTCTCAGGGTCCTGGATGGATGGGCTCTTCGTAGCAGCAGCCGAGATACACCATATCGGGAATAAATATTATTATGCCGGCACATGGAGCGACCACAGCACATTGATCCAGGTCGTTCCCCGCCGTTACAATGTACCACGTAACCAGACTCAGCTTTTAGTAGCCGATTCACCCGAAGGACCTTTCAAACCTTTGGTCGCTGACCATGAATTCTGCCTTGGTCCGGAAGACTGGGATATCATCGATGGTACACTCTACGAAGAGAAGGACACCACATATCTGGTATTTGTTCATGAGTGGACCCAACTGATCGATGGAACCATGGATTACATGCCTCTTTCAAAGGACCTGACCCATCGGACTGCCGAGCCAACTACCATCTTCCGCGCCAGTGAGGCTGCATGGTCAAAAGAGATGAACAGTATCGATGAAGCTACCTTTGGTATGAAGATGCCGGGATGGGTCACCGACGGACCTCAAATGTTCAGAACTCAAACTGGTAAACTGGGTATGTTATGGTCAAGCTGGGGAGAACACAGGTATGCCCAGGGGGTTGCTTATTCTGCATCAGGAAAAATTAAGGGTCCATGGGTTCAGGAGAAAGAAGCATTTAAAGGAGACAATTCCGGTCATGGAATGTTATTCACAACGTTTGAAGGCAAACGTTTATTTATTGTCCACCATGTTGAAGGAAACGGTCCTCGTAAACCTCAGCTCTATGAAATCGACGATTCAGGTGATAAACTAATACTTGGACCCAGGTATGACCCGTAATTAAATAAGAACTTATTAAATATTACTTTAACCCTTTAAAATTCAGATTATGAAAAAAGTATTCTTTTTTGCAGCTGCACTGCTATTTGGTGTTATTGCATCCGCACAATTTGCCGGTATGCAGCGCGGTCAGCAGGTGGAACCACCTCCGGAAGGCTATAAACCTTCATCGTGCAACACCTTTTTATCGCAGTATCCGGCAGTTAATGCTCAGACCCGCCAGGCTATGTTTAGGGTTGTAGCGCCTACTGCCCGTAAGGTCCAGGTCGATCTGGCCGGCAAGAGATACGACATGACGAAAAATGACAAGGGGATCTGGACCTGCATTTCCGATCCTCAGGTTGTAGGTTTTCATTACTATTCCATCTGGATCGACAGCGTTGCCGTTATGGACCGGAATACAGAAGCCTATTTTGGCAGCAACTGGGAATCATCCGGAATTGAAATTCCCGAAGGACAGGAAGGGGATTATTACCGGTTCAATAAAAACATTCCTCACGGACAAATTCGTTCCATTCAGTATTGGTCAGAAATTAATGGCATGGAACGTCATTGCAATGTTTATGTTCCCGCTGAATACGAACAGAACCCTGCCATGAAATATCCGGTACTGTACCTGCTGCACGGCTGGGGTGAGGATGAAAACGGCTGGTCCAACCAGGGTCATACGGCTAATATAATGGATGGATTGATCGCATCCGGTAAAGCAGTTCCCATGATTATAGTAATGGACTGCGGGGACATAAAGACCAACCCAGATGTACGTACTGCTTCCGGTACTTTGACTGATATTTTTATTAAAGACCTGATTCCTTTCATCGATAAAAACTTCCGCACGAAGACCGACAGGCAGAACCGCGCCATGGCCGGATTGTCAAGAGGTGGCATGCAGACCACTACTACTGTTTTCAACAATATGGATAAATTTGCCTGGATGGGAACGTTCAGCGGATTCTTCATGGGCGGCATGGGAGCAAGACCCGCAGCTGGTGCTGCTCAGGCACCGAGCATTAGTCAGCAGATTGAAACCGCTTTCAACGGTGTCTTCAAGGATGCCGCCGCTTTCGACAAGCAGATAAACCTGCTTTTTATCAGCACCGGAACCGAAGAGCGCAATCCGAAGGAAACAGTTGAAGCTCTAAAGGCTCATGGCATAAAACACATTGTTTTCCACGAATCCCAGGGTACTGCCCACGAATGGCTCACATGGCGCAGAGCACTTAATGATTTTGCTCCAAGAATATTTAAGTAAAAACCCGTTGATTATTGAATATTTATGGAGAAAATTAAACGGAGGAAGCGAATCGTTTTCTGCCAAACCTTTGACCCTGGAATGCCGGAGATTATTTAAATAACAGACAAGCTGGTTATGATTAAAAAAATTCTGTT
>Ga0153915_10007775_pt1 | contig 10150 bp, 6 predicted proteins | sample Opewatmetagenome_2_FD_107003 | JGI IMG/M metagenome (GOLD analysis project Ga0153915, IMG submission 107003) | Freshwater wetland microbial communities from Ohio, USA - Open water 3 Core 3 Depth 3 metaG | ecosystem: Environmental > Aquatic > Freshwater > Wetlands | place: USA: Ohio, Lake Erie... | reverse complement strand
CTCTTGCAGGTAATCCCGAACCTATTCAATTATTGACCCGAACCATTCCAGAACGCAGGTTCCAGCCCAAGTTCATAGATCGACTGAATCAGGCAGCAGATGTTGTGGCAGAGCACCTTGCACAGTACCTCGTTGATCTAGTCCTCTCGGCATTGCCGCGATCGGAAGGAGAGCTTGAGCCCGGTTTGCGCCCTCCGCCTGCCCCAGTTGTATAATGGCTGCTATTCAATGACCGCAAGGAGGGCCAAAATGCCAAGCTACGTCTTTGACCACATTCACCTCATCAGCCCGGACCCGGCCAAGACGGCCGATTTCTACGCCACGATGTTCGGCGCCAAGAAGTCCATCCGCGACCTCGGCGGCGGGCGCCAGGCCGTCTCAGTCGACCTGGCCGGCACCAGCATACTCATCCGCCCGGCCGGCGAGGCGGACAAGGGCAAGCCCTCGCTCGACCACTACGGCATCCGCACGGACAACCTCGAGGCGGCGATCAAGGAGCTCAAAGCCGCCGGAGTCGAGTTCACCATGGAACTGCGGGCCATCCGGCCGGACTTCAAGATCTCCTTCCTGCGTACGCCGGACGGCGTGTCCATCGAGCTGGTGCAGGGGGTCTTGTAGCAGACTGTCATCCTGAGGAGTCCCCGACAGCCAGTCCGGTGGGCCAGGTCGGTAGCCGGCGCTCTGTCGACGAACTCACCGCAGGCCTGCCAGCCCTGGGCCTGTACGAATTCTCGTAGCGGAAGCAGTTGCGTGAGCGGGTCTTGCTCCTTATCTGAGGTCGAAATGCGGGCGTAGACAACGACCCTTACCAGGCGACATGCTGCGCCCGAGTGCTGCATGAAAGAAGACTGCCCGCCGCTTTGCCTATCCACGGTCACGATGCTACTATGGACCGGTCGTGCTGCCCATGACGCAGAACCCCGCTAAACAACGTTAAACCGATGGACAATCAGCTCTGGACAGAAGGCGAACAGGCAATCCTGCGTTCACTTCGTGTCGACCCATGGAAGACTGATCGAGCGAAGCTGGCCGCGGTCGCCGAGCATTTCTCGCGCGGAGGGACGGTGTACGGCCTGACCGAGAGCGCCAAAGGTGAGCTTCACGTATCGCTAGCGTTTGCCAGGAAGATACGAGACTTGACTCGCGCAGGCAGGCTGGACTGGTTGCTGCACGGCGAAACCGGCTCGAAGGCCGCAATGAGCGTTCGGCTCGGGACACCACGCGTCGGTTGCTGGACAGACGGGCTGTCCACGGCCAAGTTCGCCACTATCGACGTTGTGAACGAGTCGGAGTCGGAGGCGACGAACTGCTGGGCATGGGCGGAGTTGCCGGAAACTGGTGCTACCGTCCCGTTGCACTACGCCGGAGCTAACGTGGGCGCCTCTGCGACCGACCCGCCCCGGATTCGCATCAGTCCAAAGAAGCCGGCCAGGCTGGAGCTGGCGTTTGCCGTGCCTGCATATGGCAAATCACCACCGGCTAGCCTGCCGGGAGTAGAGGTGACTGATACTGTGCCCATGCACCTGGGCTTGCCGCAGGCGCCCTGGTGGAACGGGGAGGGCTGCTGGCTAGCCCATCCCACAGCCCTCGAGAACCCCGACCCCAGGCTTGAGTCTTACCTGCCTTCGGGCGAGCACAAGGTGAGAGTGAGCGTTGGCTGTGACAACTGTGAGGGAGACGCACAAGAGTACGTCCTGACTTCGCCGGTCTCCTGGCTCGGCCTAGAGATCAGGGCGCGGTAGTCGGAGCCAGGCATATGCCCCGGCTTCGGCGACTCTCATGTGGAATGCAGGGGGCAGCTATTGACAGGCTCAATTCGAGCGTGTATCCTCCCGCAAAAGAGGAGGTGATCAATGCAAGGGTACTGTGTCAAGTGCAAAGCCAAGAGGGAGATCAAGAACGCCAAGGCAATCACGATGAAGAACGGCAAGCCGGCAACCCAGGGCGTCTGCCCCGTCTGTGGCACCAAAATCTTCCGAATCGGCGAGGCATAGAGTCACACGGCCCAACGAGGCACTCCTCGAAGAAGCGGCTGAACGTTTGTCATGGCGTTCAGCCGCTTCTTCGTGCTACTCAATCTACTAGTCGGGACGTGTGATGTGCGTCTTGGTCGCTGCCGGCCTTCGCCTAGTTAGCCCAGGCTGCCTACGCCCGGCGGGCCTTCAGCTTTCGCCGTTACGCTTGTGTGGCATAATACAGCTCGAGTCGAAGCCCACATTGAGAATACTACAAGTGGCGAGACGGGCAGTTGGGCGACATACAGCTGACTATTCAGGTTGATGCCTCGATCGATCAAGTGGCTCTTCCCCTGAGCCAGGTTGAGCGGACTCCCGACTGGCAATATGACATTCTAGAAGTGAAAGATGTCAGCGGCCCGCTGAACCGTGCGGGAGCCCAATACACGCTCGTGTACTGGCGTTTCGGACGGCGGCTCGATCAACGGATGACGATAGGCACCTACGACCCTCCCCGGATCGTCGAGCAAACGGCCAACACGCCCCTTGGAGGCCGCATGACTTCCACAACCAGACTGGAGTCTTCGGAGGTCGGAACGCAGATTCTGTGGAGAATGAACTACCGTCTGCCGGGTGGGCCCATCGGTGTCCTATTGGACCGTCTCTTCTTCAAAGCTATTTTCAGACGCACCGTCATGCGATACCTGGCCAATCTCAGGGCCCTGGCCGAAGGCCGGACGCCCCCATACCGTTCGTCAGCAAGGCCGTCCAGATAGAAGACTGGTCGGCGCGGACTCTACAGTCCGGACTTTCGTGACCGGGCAGATGTTGATTATTCAATCTGACCGGGATAGATTGGGTGCGCACGGCCCGAGGTACTCAGATGAAACGGTGCGAGGAGGTTGCCGTGGTTGAAGAAATCTACGTACAGCTGGCCAAGGCACTCGATGCACTTCCGTGCGACCGGGTCTCCGCTAGCGAAGTGACCAGGATAGCTTGATGTGCTAACATTCATAGGGGCCGGGAGAGACCAAGGAGCGTGTGGGGATATGGAGGGAAAGCGAGCGAGCTATCTTGATCCGAAAGACTGGAATATCGGTCCTTGCTGGCAGGTACGGGGCTGTCGCGCTGAGTGGAGAGCAGAGTGTCCGGCCTGGCAATATCAAGCCGGCCAGGGTTGTTGGGAAGTCAGCGGGACGTATTGCCAGGGCAAGTCCCTGAGCACCCAGGCAGAGAAAAGGAAGCTGTGCCGTCAATGCGAAGTGTTTCAGGCAACTCTAGTTGAATCGAAGAAATAGCACCCGCGGCCTCCGGGAACTCCGTGAGAACCGCCACCGGGTTGTTCCTTTTGAAACACTGGAAACACCATCACGCTCCTGACGCATGCCCGGAGCGACGAACGGGATTCCCCACCGTAGGATCCAGAGGTTGTCTGATGAGCAACATGGCCAGCGCCAATCACTGTTCTGAACCGCAGTTCCATGACCAGATGCCGGAGATACTATGGGAGCCGATCAGCATTGGCGCTCTCCGGCTGAAGAACCGGATCTTGTTTGCGCCAGTCCAGACTCTTCCGCCGGAAAACGTGTGGCCTGATATGCACCAGACGCACATCATCTTTCATGAGGCGATCGCCCGGGGTGGCGCTAGCATGATAGTAGTGGGCGAGTCGGACGTGACGCCGAACTCGGCCGGTGCGCTGCAAGCTGCGGCCGGAGAGAGAAGGCCCACGAAGGGTATCTGGTCAGACGAAGCCATAGCTGGCTGGAAGAAGCTGATTGATGCTTGCCATCGGTGGGACGCGAAGGTAGTTCCGCAACTCTCGTCGTACGCAGAGTGGCGTCCCCGGATCGCCGGGGTTCGAGGGGGAGGCACGATGGAGCTCGTCGTGCCATCGTGGAAAGAGATCGGCATGACGCCCGAGGTGCTCGAAGAGGAAAAGGCGAATTTCGTTTCGGCGGCACTGAGGGCCAAGAGAGCCGGCGCCGACGGCGTGCAGCTCGCCGGCACCAGAGAAAGCCTCATCGCCACCCTGGTATCGGCGATAAGGAATCCGGGAGTCCCGGGATACAGCGAGGGGCTCAAGGAACGGGTCCGGTTTCCGGTAGAGTGCATCAGGGAGATAAAGGCAACTTGCGGAAGCGACTTCCCCGTTATGATCCGCCTGACCCCTGTGGAGTACATATCCGGAGGCTATGGCGTCGACTACGCCAGGCTGGTCGCCAAGGAGTATGCGGACGCCGGGATAGACATGATCGACGTCGCTCAGGCTGGATTCTCAACGCAGGTCCCGCAGCTTCAGATGGTGGCTCCGCCCGGGACCTATGGCCACTACGCCCGAAACGTGAAGACCTATCTATCTTCGCTCGGTCCTCCCTACGCTCAGGTGACTATTGCCAACGCTTGTCGCATACAAAATCCGTGGCTCGCCGCCTCTCTCATCCGAAATGGCGATTGCGATGCGGTCAGCATTTGCCGGCAACTGTTCATCGACCCGGAATGGCCGATGAAGGTCAAGGACGGTCGTTTCGACGACATTGTCCCGTGCATAGGTTGCGGCTGGTGCTTGAGAAGCTACACCTGTGCCGTAAATCCACACTCGCCATTCTACAAGTCTGCCGAGACCAGGAAGACGTTGACCATGGCCAAGGCGACCAAAGTGAAGAAGGTCTTGGTCGCCGGCGGCGGGCTGGCCGGCATGGAGTCGGCCAGAGCTCTTGCCCTCCGAGGACATAAAGTGACCCTCTACGAGAAGGGCAAAGACCTCGGCAGGATGGTCTACGTGCAGAGCCTGGCGCCATTCAGGACTGATGTGGACCTGATGAGACGATATCTTACGACACAGATCAGAAAGCTGGGAGTAGATATCAGGTGTAACCAGGAAGTGAGCGCGGATCTCGTCGCGAAGGAAAAGCCCGATGTCGTCATCGTTGCCACTGGTTGCCGTCCCGAGCTTCCCCGAATACCCGGAATCGAAAAGCACCCTCGCGTGTTGTTGGCCGAAGATGTGCTCCTGGAGAATGTGAGTGTCGGAGAGAAGGTACTGATTATCGATGCCGACCCTGACCATGATCTGGCTAGCCTCGGCAGCTTCACCGCTCAGTTCGTGGCCAGGTCGGCCTGCGTTCGAGACGACGTGGCGATGCACATTCTTCGGTGGAGCCCTCAGCATAGCCCCGAGCAGATAAAGACAATGTCGAACACCCCCGTCGGCCGGAAAGTAACGATGGTGACCAGAAACGACCGGGTGGCCGATGTTCAATATCACCACTATACAACGATGCAGGAGCTACGGAGACTAGGGGTAGATGTGCTGGTCGAGTGTGAGTACAGAGAAATGAACGAAAGAGGCCTTGTGCTGGTCCAGGACGGGCAAGAAAGGTTCCTCGAGGCTGACACGGTAATCACTGCGAACTACGAACCGAATGACGCGCTGTACCGAGAGCTTGAAGGCAAGGTCCCGGAACTCTACCTGGTTGGCGACGCGAAAGGGGTGCAGTTGCAGTTCATCGGCAACATACACGGGCCATACCGGCTGGCTCTCAGAATCTAGGCCGCCCCAACATGAGGCATTCGCCCGTGAGTCTTCCGTCAGACACCGAAGGTTCTAGAGTCGGTTGCATCGAACCCGCGCTACTAGCGGGTGCTTAGTGCATGCTACGTTAAGTTGCACGCACGCAACAAGAAGAGTAATCGTGACCGGTCACTTGTCTCACGCGCCCCAACAAATTCCGGGAGTCACTGTTTGAGCGGATGTAGGATTCGAGTTAGAATGCCTACACGTGGTGTCCCTGCATGAGTTGAAAGCAGCGGCCACCGTGTGGTTACGGGAAGGATGAGCGTCGAATCACACGGACGACGGTCAGTCTCGTTGCCCGCTTGATGTCAGACGCGCGTTAGGCAGGAGTAAGTCTGCAGTCAAGCACGAGGTCCGGCGTCGGGCTATGCTGGCCTGGCAGTGGCTCTTCGAGAAGCGCCGTTAAAGAGAATGCAGCTGAACGAGGCCAGGTGGGCGAGATGACTAAGAAGAACGTAATTGGCAGGAGCGCTGTAGGCATTACACTCGCTCTGCTATCGGGTCTGCTGTTGTTCGGAGGGCCAGTTCTGGCCAGCGTCGCTGGACCGTCAAGGGCCGTGAGCACCCGTCAATTCCAGGCGGCGCCGGCCGTGAGCACCGACAATGCCAGCAGCATTACCAGCAGCGCCGCAATGCTCAACGGCACAATCATAAACATGGCGGACTCGTCGAGCGTTGTCCGTTTCTTCGACTGGGGACCTTCAACTAGCTACGGCCAAGAGATACTCCTCCCGGGGACGGCCAACACGACCGGGACCTTCAGCGCCCCGCTTTACGGCCTGCTGGCCAACACGACCTATCATTTCCGGGCGCGCGTCCTGGGGCTGAGCGGCGGCGGGTATGTCAACGGCGAGGATAAGACATTCACCACATCGCCCCTTCCGCCGGCGCTGCCTTTCCTTCTCAAATGGGGCAAGCTCGGCCCTGGGGACGGCGACTTCAATAGGCCCGACGGGATCGCCATGGACTCCGATGGCAACGTCTACGTTTCTGACGGCAACGGTCGGGTCCAGAAGTTCGACGCCCTGGGCAACTTCGTCCTGAAATGGGGCAGCATCGGCGAGGGCAACGGCCAGTTCTATGGAGCAGTCAGCTTGGCCGTCGACGGGTCGGGCAACGTGTACGCGGCCGACAACAATATGTCCCGCATCCAGAAGTTCAGTGACAATGGCACGTTCCTCGGGATCGTGGCATCCTACGGCAGTCTCGAAGGCCAGCTAAACCGGCCGGAGGGAGTGACCACCGACTCACAGGGCAATCTGTACGTCGCTGACACTCAGAACAATCGGATCCAGAAACTGAGCAATAATGGCAGCTTCCTCGCCAAGTGGGGTACGGTCGGCAGCGGGCCTGGCCAGTTCCGTTATCCCACTGACGTGGCGGTAGACGGCGAGGGCAACGTCTACGTCGCCGACCGGGAGAACTATCGCATCCAGAAGTTCACCAACTCGGGCAATTTTACCATGAGCTGGGACGCCAATCTTCCTGACCAGGGATATCTGGACCGGCCCACCGGGCTCAGCTTCGATGCCGCCTCGAACACACTATATGTCGCCAACTTCGACAACGACCGGATCAACGCCTTTGACCCTGCTGGCGGAGTCGCCGGCAAGTTCGGCTCCACCGGGTCGGCCGCCGGGCAGTTCTCCGGCCCGATCGACGTCGCTGTCGGGCCCCAGGGAGATGTCTATGTCGTCGACCAGGCCAACAACCGCGTGCAGGTGTTCGGACACACACCGCTGGCGCCGGCATCGGTCAGCACTGATCCGGCCAGCGCCATCACCCAGAACACCGTCGTACTTAATGGGACGCTCAACAATCTTCCTGAGGGGACTTCGGGCAATGTGTCATTCGACTGGGGGTCTTCTCCCTCGGTTCTGCCCAATGACACTCTGCCCGTCACGATGACCGGCGGCGGCAGCTATACCGCCAGCCTGACCGGGCTGACGCCGGTGATGCCTTACTATTTTCGGGCGAAACTGACCGTCGGGGCGGCGGCGTCGTACGGCGAAGTCCAGACGTTCTTCACTCCGCCGCCGCTGCTGTTCAAGCTGGGCGGGTTCGCTAACGGAGACGGCCAGCTCATTACGCCACAGGGGGTGGCCACCGATCCCGCGGGCAACATCTTCGTTTCCGACTCAAGCCTGAGCAAGGTCAAGAAGTTCTCGCGGACAGGCAGTCCCATCACCGAATGGACGCCGCAGGACCCCGGGCCCGGCATTGCCAACTCGCCGCAGGGCCTCGCCGTGGATAACCAGGGCAGCGTTTACGTCATCGACGGGTATGAGATCCAGAAGTTCACCAACGCGGGCGAGTTCGTCACCAGGTGGGGCGGCTATGGAAGCGCCGATGGCCAGTTCAACGGTCTTGTGGCTCTGGCGGTTGACTCCCATGACGTCGTCTATGCCGTTGGCTGGGGCGACGATCGGGTGCAGAAGTTTGACAGTTCCGGCGCCTTCATTGGCAAATGGCGCACCGGGTTCATCCCCTGCGGCATCGCATTGGACGCTTCGCACAACGTCTACATAGCTGAGGTCTCCCACGATCGTATCCACAAGTACAGCGACAACGGTACTCTGATTACCTGGTGGGGTTCGGCGGGAACGGGCGACGGCCAGTTCCAGTTTGCGCAGCCAATGGGGATCGCTGTTGACCGGGACGGCACAGTGTACGTCACTGACGGGAACACCTTCAACAGTGGGCGAATCCAGATGTTCTCGGACAACGGCACTTTCATCGGTACATGGGGTACTCCGGGCAGCGGCGATTACCAGTTCCGCTCGCCGAATGCTCTGGCCATTGATGGCACCGGTCATCTTGCTGTGGTTGACGAGGGCAACTCGCGCGTCCAAGTCTTCGCCATGACGGCAATGCCCGTAGTCACGACCCTGCCCGTTACCAGCCTGACGACGACATCGGCCATCCTCAATGGCGCCGTTATCAGCCTGGACAGCGCGCCTTCGGTCAGTCTTTCGTTCGAATGGGGCCAGGCGGCTGACAGCCTGACCCGAGAGACCCCCGCGGTCTCGGTGAACCACACCGGCGGCTTCAGCAAGCCGATCACCGGGCTGGCGACCAACATCATCTACTACTTCCGGGCGAAGATCGTCGCCGGCGGACTGATAGGCTACGGCGAGGTGCTCCGCTTCGCCACTCCACCACCGTTTCTGTCAAAGTGGGGTTCCCAGGGCAGCAGCGACGGCCGGTTCAGCAACCCGCACGGCATCGCCGTCGATTGCCTCGGCAACGTTTACGTCGCCGACTCATACAACGACCGCATTGAGAAATTCACTGCCTCCGGCCAGTTCATCACCAAGTGGGGGACGACCGGCACTGGAGATGGCCAGTTCCAGTACCCGCTCGGCCTTGCCGTCGACTCGCTTGGCAACGTCTTCGTTGCTGATACCGGCAATGCCCGCGTCCAGAAGTTCACCGCCTCCGGGCAGTTACTGACGAGTTGGGGAACACGCGGTACCGCTGACGGGCAGTTCGATGGCCCCAGCGCGATCGCCGTTGATCAATCCGGCAACGTTTACGTCACCGAGTTTGGCAATGACCGCGTCCAGAAGTTCACCAACTCGGGCGGCTTTCTGACCAAGTGGGGGTCACTGGGTGGCCCGGATATCCGCTTCGACTCGCCGTCTGGCATCGCCGTCGACCCGTCAGGTCTTGTGTACGTAGTCGATTCCTACACTGAGTGGGTCCAGAAGTTCACTCCTACGGGCGAGCTGGTCGGTAAGTGGGGCTCGGGCGGCTCGGGGGATGGCCAGTTCCAGAGTGCCTTCGATGTCGCCATTGACGCCGCCGGCAACGTGTATGTCGTCGATGCCGGCAACCACCGTGTCCAGCGGTTCACCGGTTCGGGCGAGTACCTCGCCCAATGGGGCTCGTCGGGCACGGGCGACGGGCAGTTCTATGATGTCTACGGAATAGCGGTCAGTCCGACCGGGAATGTCTACGTGGTCGAGGGCAACAGCAACAACCGGGTCCAGGTATTCGGCTTCACCGTGCTGGCGCCGGCAGTGACGACGAGCTTCGCCTCCAGCGTGACTCCGCAAGCCGCCGTTCTCAACGGCGTGTTGAACAGTCTCGGCGGGTCGGGTTCTGCCGACGTATCCTTCGAGTGGGGCACTTCCGGCGACAACCTCAGCCAGCAGACGACGCTAGTCTCGACCAGTCACACCGGCAGCTTCACCGCCAGCATTAGTGGTCTTGCGGAGAACACGACCTACTACTTCCTGGCCAAGGCGGTCCGGTCCGGGGTGGCGTCCTTTGGATATGTACTGAGCTTTCCCACACCCGGGCCGCTGGCGGTCATCACCGGCGACGCCATCCAGGTGACCGCCAGTGGAGCGCAGCTGATCGGGAACCTGGTGTCTCTCGGTGGTGGCGGCATGGTTAAAGTAAAAATCGAATGGGGACAGTCGCCGGGGAGCTTGACACAAGAGACACCGGCCATTCCGATGGCGGCTACAGGGACATACCGCGCCGATCTGACGGGCCTGGCTACCACGACCTACTATTTCCGGTCTAAGGCGGTCTCCGGCGATAAGGCCGTGCTGGAGACAGTGCACAGCTTCACGCCGCCGCCACCTTTCCTCTTCGTCTTCGGCGGCTT
>Ga0153915_10007774_pt1 | contig 10150 bp, 13 predicted proteins | sample Opewatmetagenome_2_FD_107003 | JGI IMG/M metagenome (GOLD analysis project Ga0153915, IMG submission 107003) | Freshwater wetland microbial communities from Ohio, USA - Open water 3 Core 3 Depth 3 metaG | ecosystem: Environmental > Aquatic > Freshwater > Wetlands | place: USA: Ohio, Lake Erie... | reverse complement strand
TCTTCCCGTAGTCGGCGGGATTCTCGTTTGCCGATGCAATGGTCTGGCCATAACCACATGAGAGTAGCGGGTGGGTCTACACACAAGCTACTTGTATATGGCTGGTTACTCAACCAGACCACGCCCCCACCATCAGACCGATGCAGGTATGCCCACGCCGTGGCCCGGCAGTGGACGGCATTCAATGACCAATTGGGCAGAACATACCTGTCTGATTCTGGTAGGTCACCCATGTAGCTAATGGCTATTGCATCTCTGGTTGTTGCAGGTGGGGATGTAGCCATTCCACAGTTAGAACATACCCCATTGCTTAATAGTATCACCCTACACTTAGGACATAGTAGCTTTATGTGCCCTTTGGGGTAGTGTACGGCAATCGGATGGTTGTTCATTTGGTCCCTCGTTATTGGTTGAACTATCCAGCTATGGAAGCATACAGCACAATCCAAGGATTGCAAGTCAAGAGAACAAGTCAAACTCATACCCGACCGCATGTACGTGGTCCATTGGCCGATAGGTATCATGCAGTGTACGCCCGTCGTCTGTCACAACGCGGGCACGCTTGTAGGCCGAGCAGGACGCATAGAACTCCCAACGGGCTTTCAATGCCTCTGGAGTTTGGCTACTCGGTAAGAGGTGTATTTCGTGTTCTCGAAAGTCGTGATAGGTCACAAGTAGGTGGGCTACCATGCTCTCTCCTGTTGTTGATTAAACTGTCCAATGCTGAAGTCTAGCATGCTCCGGCCACTTTGCAAGCCGACCGGCTAATAGAATATGGAATAGGTGAAGATCGGCCAGAATACCGGGCCTACGCCGCCGATGGCCCGCCAATGCGTTGGTTGGGGCAAGGTCCGCCAATACCTATTGGACCATCGGAACGCAACAGCGACGAAGCTAGGGCCATCGGGGTTGTAACGATTAGGTAAGATGAGTAAGCTAGGCAAGATAGTACTAGACTAATGGGGGATATGCACCAGACAACGGGCATATCGGGGCAACGGGTCGTACTGTGTACTATCTACCTATACACTACACGGAAGTGGGGAGACGACGTTTTGCTGTAGTCAATGTGATGACAGGGGCAGCACAACCTGTCATCACACCGATAACAGATCGGCCTATCCGGCCCCTGCCAATACACAGCCATGCATGCACATACTTAGTGGGGTGTTTATATTAAACCGTGCAACAATCGACTCGTATCGTGCAAGCGTAAGTACATGAGGTATAAGTACTTATTGTTCTAGGGGGCCCCAAAAGCTAAAAAACTCGAAACCCGATCCGGCCAGGGGGCCCTTTCGGTATAAGTATAGGACCACCTCTGCCGACACGGTGATATATCAGCAGAAGTGGTTACCCCACTTTTGGAAACAGTACCCTGCTATGTAGGGAACCTATCCCCCGTGGTTTCCCGTATCAGACCAAACATTCCATACATAGAGTAAAAGCTCCCTGACGGCTGAGAAATCGCTAAAAAGGGAAAAGGGGTAAAGCTGTGCAATGGGAAGGAAAATAGGGGGGTAAGTAGAATATATATATATACTATCTATATATTCTATCTCTATACTCTCTCTTAACTTATGTCGGGGGGTTTGAGGGCACCAGACTCTTCCCCGTATCAAAACAAAAACATATGCAAGATTTTGTTTTTAGCGGTCTGATGCCGAGTGGGGTAGGGTTAGACGCTTCTGGGTGGAAAGCACCTATTAGAGTTGTGTTTCTATTCCAAATCCACTTGGCCGTGTGAAATCGCACCACCAGTATATACTAATGACCCCCCGTCACCCATCTCTCATTGAAACAAAGGCTTTGTTTTGATACCAAGTATCCTACGTGTGGGCCAACCACCTGTTGGAGAATCGACGCTTTTGGAGGAGTTACGTCAAAAGTTCAGGTTCCAGGGCGAGCTTTCGTCCTACCGGCCAATGGTGGGGATTTCGAAGTCGTTTCTCCGCTTCGGGCGTGCGTGAGGATTTTGCTTGACAAAGCTACATTGGTCTGCTATACTACTGAAATACGAATCAACGAGGTGCGTTGATCTTTGTGACACCACTAGATTTTTGGAGATGATATGAGATTTTGGTTTTTTATTGCTATTGTGGCTTTTTGGATTGTGGTTGCTTTTTTGAGCTGTCGGGCTTCAACTTCGGCGGCAGAGGGCTTCCCGCCCAACGAGATTGACGCCGACGGGGGCTACGTGCGCGTCACCTTGCCTTGTGGCTGCGGCGGTATGATTGTCTACGTTCCAGGAAGCTGCGAGTGCTTCGACAAGAAGTTTTACCCGGACGTGGCCAAAGTTCTGGACGACGTGTACGCTTGGGTCGAAAAGAACGGATCTGAGGGAAGCCAGAAACTCATTGGCAAGTATGAGACAATTACGCTGACCTGCGGCTGCCGACTGCACGTCTACATTCCCAAAAGCTCTGGATGCCTTGGAAAGAAGTCGCCCGAGCTGGAAAAGCTGCTGGGCGAGCTTTACCGGATTGTCAAGCAGCATGAAGACGCTGATGGTTCCAACTGAGGGCACTAGTTGACAGGACTCACCACGAAGGGAAGATAAGCAATGCCTGGACCAGTAAGTGACAGCTATGATCCCGAGTTTGGAACCGGAGATAATGCAGCCTCAGTCCGCGAGGCTGTTCAGGATGCGTATGCCAAGCTAACAAAGATCATAGGCGTAATTCGCCCTATATACATTGTAGATTTGGCCAAAGCTGACCTACCACGGATAATCCAAGCAGAATTAACGGAGCGTGAATGGAGAATCTTGCGTTTTTGTTGTGAACGAGCAGAAGAATCTTTGTAATACGGGTCTTATAAGTTCGTGACTCACTCGGGAGCGACCAATGCGATGCGTGATTGAAGGATGTGGTAAGAAGGCGACCTGCCGGGGGCTGTGCCACGGATGCTACATCACCGCTCTCCGGCTGGTCCAAGCTGGGGAGGCCACTTGGTCTGCTCTGGAGGCGGCCGACCCACCACTTGCCGGGCCGATGATGCGGCATCCGAACGCCTTCGCAGCGGCGTACTCCAAGCAGCAGCCCCGACTGGCTGACCTTCCAGGACAAATGAGTCTTTTACCAGAGGAGAGCGAGTAATGACTGAGCAAGAAATTAGCGATGTGGTAATGGCTTATGCCACAGGTGCTACCATCCAGGCTGTGCGGAAGGCATCAGCAGATGACTTATGGTGCAGCATAGCTAATCCTCCGAGTTGGAACTTCGAGGACTATGACTACCGAATCAAGCCGGAGCCACCCAAGCTGATGGAACAGTGGATCAACGTGTACACTGACCATGTTAGTGCTCCATATGATACAAAGGCGAATGCTGATGAGGGTGCTAGCGTTGACCGCATTGCGTGTAAGCATCTTCGGGAGGTAACAAATGACTGAGAAAGAAATCATTGATGTTGTTACGGCATTTAAGGATGGTAAGCCCATCCAGGTTAGCGACAGAGGCCTACGGGGATGGGTTGATATACGCAGGCCTGCCTGGGACTTCTGCAATTTGGACTACCGTGTTAAATCCGAGCCACCCACACCGCAAGAGATTTGGGTGAACACGTATTCTTGTGGCCTCGGCCTAGATGCTTACGATACAAAGTATGAGGCAGATGAGAATGCCACTGTTAGTCGGATTGCGTGCAAGAAGTTTCGGGAGGTGCTGGACTGATGTGCAAGTACCCTGGCTGCAACGAGACAAAGCCGCTCTCAAGAGGTCTTTGTGCCAAGTGCTACAGCCGAGCGTACATTCAAGTACGTAGAGGACGGACAACCTGGGAGGAGCTTTTCAGTACAAACTTCGTAGATTTGAACCGGCTAAGCACTTCTACAACTGAGCAGCGTAGCCAGCGAATGCTTGCTACTTGTGCTCAAAAGCGGGAACTAGGGGTACGGATGGGTCACGCCAAGAAGCCCAGCCTCGCTGACCTCGACAACCAGATGATTGACACACTGTACCCTCCAGGGTATAATGGCATGGTGGAGGAAAGTCAAGATGCCGTTCAAGAGTGAAGCACAAGAGAAGGCCATGTGGGCCAATGCCCCCGACGTGGCGAGGAAGTGGGCTGACCAGTATGGAAGCCTACTGAAGAAGAAGGCAGACAGGAAAAAGAAGTCCTTCAAAAAGAGGGATAAGTAGTGGCAGCTACTGACTACCAAGAGTTTGCGAAGCGGGCAAAGTCCGTGCTCTGGCGGCAGGATCAGGGCAAGGACAAACCGCACTGGGATCGGTGGAAGGCTCGCATTGAGTTTCTCAACTCCCCGGCCGGTGGCGGCTTCACCAAGCCACAGGCCATCATCCGAGCGTCGAAAGAGTTCCCCTGTCTGCAACGGTTGTTCCGAGAGTACGACGTGAGCAGCTACGATCCGACGCCGGACTCTCACCCGCAGTTGGTGATGAAGAAGGACATTGAACCCACCGGCACATTGGCCGACGTGCTCTGCGAGAACATCAAGCAGTCATACCGAGAGTCCCTTCAGTGGGCAATCGAGGCTGCTGGTCAGTACCAGCGAACAGGAAAGAAGCCGCTGAGCTGTCCATGTGATACAGCCTACTACCTCTACCAGCAGGCCATCACCGAGCCGAAAGACTTCCTTGGCCGCGTTGGGCAGATCGAGTCGAAGGGTGTTGGGGAGTCGGCTGAAGACAAGGATGCTCGTCGTGCAGGGAAGCGTTCCATCAAAGAGATCGAGCTTATGCTAGAAGGAATGTTATCCGATGACGGTGAGTGAACTAATCGAAAAACTCTCTAAGTTGCCTGTGGACGCTGCTGTTGTCCTCAACGAAGATGGTACTGTTCCAGTGTGCGGAGTTCAGACAGCTACGCTGCACAGAGGGTTCTCGACGGAAACAGTGGTATGGGTAGATTGCTAGTAAACGGAGGTCGATGACAATGACAGTCCTTGAACTAATCAACAAGTTGCTGCATCTACCACCAGAGGCAACTGTGAGCGTTTCGGAATACTCAGGTTATCCTGGAAGTGAGTGTGTTCAGATTTACCAGTCCTTCAATGAAGTCTTTATTCAGGGCGATAAGTGAAGTTCCTCCCGTCTCGCCTACTCCCTGACAAGAGCGGCCTCGCCCAGACCACGCTTCTGGACCGCGAGGAGTTCTGGCCTGCTCCGGTGGCCATGCCGTTCACGGTTCGCTGTGTTCGGACGGCCAGAGACCTTGACAGTCTAATGGAAACCGTGTGGTATAGCCCTTGGTTTTCGTTCGACACTGAGACCACCCATGTCCGCCCACGCTGGGCCAAACTCGTTGGTATGTCCTTCTGCTGTAGCGACCGAGAGTCATGGTATTTGCCCATCCAAGCCCACCACTCGGAGCCCTGTCTTGGTGCCGACTTGGTGCTTCCGTACATCAGAAATCTGCTCGAACGACCAGATAACCAGATAATCGGGCAGAATCTAAAGTATGACCTAATTGTGGCACGTAACCACGGTATTCACGTGCAAGGTGTCAGTTTTGACACCTTAATTGCCAGCTACTTACTCGATGCTGGGTCGCGTCGGCACGGTCTGGACCTGTTGGCAGCCAAGTATTTGCAATACAAGACCACGAAAATCACCAGTTTGATTGGCCAGGGCAACACCGGTGTCAACATGCGGGATGTTCCGCTGTCTTGCATCGCCCCCTACGCCGCAGAAGATGCCTGGGTCGTGGCCAAGCTGGCTCCGATTCTCTACCAGAAGGCCGAGGAGCAGGGTGTTCTTCCGCTTTTGCGGCATGTCGAGATTCCATTGATCGAAGTGCTGGCCGAGATGGAGTACAACGGCATCTTCGTCGATCAACTCAAGTTGGATCGGCTACGAGAGGAGTATGCTGCCAAGATTCAGCACAGCTTGGCTGAAATCAAGCTCCGCACTAACGACGATTTCAACCCCGATTCGCCGATCCAGATTCGTGAAGAGCTGTTCGAGAACCTTGGTCTGTCCTCCGTGAAGCTCACCGAGACCGGGGCGGCGAGCACCGACGCGGCCTCGCTCAAAGAGCTGGGTAAAGAGCACGAGCTGCCCAAGATGCTGTCAGAGTATCGGCAACTTGTGAAGCTCAACGGCACCTACGTCGCCGCACTGCCGGAGCATGTCTTCCCAGAGACCTCCAGGGTCCACTGCTCGTTCAACCAAGACGTGACGGCGACCGGCCGACTGTCGAGCAGTGACCCGAACATGCAGAACATTCCGGCCAAGACAGAAGCCGGGCAAGAAATTCGTTCGCTGTTCATCCCGCCGCCCGGCAAGCTGCTCGTCGCGGCCGACTATTCGCAGATCGAGATTCGAGTATTGGCCCACTACTCCCAAGACACACGACTAATTGAGGCGTACCAAAATGATGAGGATATTCACGCCATTGTCGCTTCACAGGTGGGAGGCGTACCGCTTGAGGAAGTCACCGACGGTATGCGAAAAGCAGCTAAGGCTATCAACTTTGGAATCATCTACGGTCAAGGACCAAACAAACTCGCTGCCACCCTCGGTATCACACGAGAGCAGGCCAAACAGTTCATCGAACAGTATTTCGTGACCTACCCCACCATCCGCAACCTAATCAAGAAGTTGATCGTTAAGTGCGGCCGATGCGGCTACGCTGAGACCCTTCTTGGTCGGCGGCGGTACATCGACGGAATTGACGCTCCCGACTATGAGACCCGTGGATCGGCTGAGCGTATGGCCGTCAACACGGTGATTCAGGGGTCTGCCGCAGACATTATCAAGCTAGCCATGCTCGAAGTCAGCAAGGCCATTGCAGCCGGGCGGTTGGACGCGAAACTGCTGCTACAGGTACATGACGAGTTGGTGTTCGAGGTGCCGGAGGACAAGCTGGCTGAGTCTTGCCAAACCATAGAGGAGATAATGGTGAGTGTCGTTGATTTAACCGTACCGATGAAGGTGGACGTTGAATACGGCCCGTCGTGGTCGGAAAAGAGACTCTATGGAAAACCAGAAGAAGATAACCAGCCACTGCGATCAGTGTCAGGAGCCCCTGGGATATAGTTGTTACCGCAGCCCGGAGGGTGTTGCTAAAGCACTAATGCGGGATTTGTACACGTCATACTCGGCAGGAAGTAACTTCCTGTTTTTCTGCTCAAGGAAGTGCCAGAGGAAGCATGAAGGTAAGGACGCCGTTTAATCATCTGGTGCCAAAAGACATGGTGGAGAATCTTCGCTGGCGGGCGAAGATCTACCAAACTGTTCTAGATAGGCCAGAGTACGCTGAGGTCCTCAAAGAGGCATGCTCCGAAGACCCTGTATTTTTTGCTAGTGGATTTTGTTATACGCAAGACACGCGACGTGAGCCGTTCAGTAAGCTTCCATTTGTTCTGTATCCCTGCCAAGAGGACATGCTGCTAGAGGTTATTCGTGCTGCTAATAGTCACGATCTGCTCATCGAGAAAAGCCGCGACATGGGGGCGTCGTGGGTCAACCTTACGGCCATTCTTTGGGTATGGCTATTTAGGCGGGACAAGATGATTCTGGTTGGTTCACGCAATGACGAATATGTTGATAAGGGGGGAAATCCAAAGGCCCTCTTTTACCGCTTAGACTACCTCTTAGATACACTGCCAGTATGGCTTCAACCAGTGGGATATAGCAAGGTACAGCACAGATCCAGAAACCACCTTGCGAATCCTGAGAGCGGTAGTGTAATTGACGGGGAATCAACAACAGAGAATTTTGGAACAGGTGATCGTCGATCTATAATTCTATTGGACGAGTTCTCTAAAGTAAAAAATGGACACGAAATAGTCGCTTCTACACAAGCAGTTGGACCATGCCGTATTTTTAACGGTACGCCATTTGGTGTCAATAACGCCTTTTATGAGCTTACGCTGAAGCCAGATATTGCTCGTGTTCGACTACACTGGACCCAGCATCCGATCAAGGCCCTTGGTCTATATAAAAAAGTCAATGGCAAATATGTAGCAATCGACGAAAAATACTGGAGCGACGTTGATGACCCCGAAGCGGAAATGCTTCGGTTTGACCAAATGATAATCGATAGGGGAGTTCCCCTACCGGAATCCAAAGAACGAAGCCCGTGGTACGCCGAGGAGTGTAAGCGAGCCATCAGTGCTGCGTTGATTGCACAAGAGCAGGACATTGACTATCTGGGTAGTGGCCATCAGTACTTCTCGTCCGTGGCCGTCAACGAGACCATCCGCAAGTATGCCCAGCCAGCCTTTTTGGTTGGCGATCTCGACTACGACTTCCAGACCGGCGAACCTATTCGATTCCGAGAGCACGAGAAGGGCTGCTTGCGATTATGGTTGACTCTCGACGCCGTGGGGAAGCCGTCCATCGGCGAGCATAAAGTAGCCATTGGGTGCGACATATCGGCGGGCACCGGGGCCAGCAACTCTTCGGCATGTGCTTGGGATGACCTCACCAACGAAAAGCTGGCTGAGTTCGTTAGCCCCTCTATTAGGCCAGAAGCGTTTGCAGTTTATGCGGTTGCGTTAGCCAAGTGGCTAAATAAAGCCCAGTTGATCTGGGAGGCTAACGGCCCCGGCAGCCAATTTGGAGCCCGCGTCGTCGAGATCGGGTATGGAAACATCTACCTCCGCAAGAATGACGAGTCCTTGACCGGTCGAGTGTCCGACATACCCGGCTGGGCGTCGGGCAAGGAAAGCAAACTGGTCCTGCTCGGTGCCTACCGTGAAGCCATTGAGAGTGGCGAATGCGTGAACAAGTCTAAGGAAGCCTTGCTGGAGACGCTTGAGTACATCTTCACGCCAGATGGCAGCATCGAACATGCCAGGGCTACCAACAAGATCGACCCGTCGGGAGCCCGAGCCAACCACGGCGACCGCGTAATCGCCGACGCCCTAGCTTGGAAGGGCATCACCTACCGGAAGTCCGGCCCACGGAAGATCGAGCCGGAGATTCCAGTGGGCTGCCTCGCATGGCGGAACAAAGTCAAAGAGAAGAAGAAACAGCTACCGAACCACGAACTTAGCGAAGAATGGAGCCGATAATGGATAGCATCCTCACCGACCAGCAGTTTTCCAAGTTGGACAAGTCTATTGACTGGTCAAACGCCCAACTCAAGTACATCCGTGACAAGCGAGTCGGGATCATCAAAGACTTGGTTGGTAAGCACTACATGACCAACGGCAGCAACGTCATTATGCCTGTCAACTCGCTGCGGCTTGCCTATAACATCCACGTTCGCTACCTTGCACCTCGCAACCCCCGTGGCATGTTTACTACGAAGATCGAGGAGCTGATGCCGACAGCCAAGAACTTCGAGCTGGCTGTCAACCAGATCCCCGACGAAATCAAACTTGGCAGCACGCTTCGCAAGATCGTCTCTGAAGCCATCGTCTCAATGGGCGTGGCTCGCTGCGGTCTTCATGCTGTCAGCAGCATCATGGGCTTCAAGTATGGGGAGCCCTTCGTGGAGTGCATTTCCATCGACAACTACTTCTGTGACCTGTCGGCGGAGTCATGGGAGCAGATCCAATATGAAGGGCACGATTATTGGATGGACTTTGAGGACTTCGAGCAAGCCGAGTGGCTGGACAAGGCCGAGAGAACAGACCTTAAGTACGACGTGGTAGAGACCACCGGCCCGCAGGGCGAGACCCTTGCCAAGAGCATCGGCAGCGGCAACAGCTCACCGGAGGTGTTCAAAGAGCGGATTCTGCTACGCGACGTGTGGTTGCCAAAGGAGAAGACCCTCATTACCTATGCGGTGAAGTCGAAGAAGATCCTCGCCTCGGTGACGCGAGAGGACGACGCCCCGCCCCCGTACTACAAGCTGGGCTTCATCTACGTACCGGGCAACTTGTTGCCTCTACCACCTGTCGCTGGGTGGAAAGACTTGAACGACGTGGGCAACGCTGTCTTCCGCAAGCTTGGTGCCTCAGCCGACGCCTTCAAAGAGGTGCTTGGTTTCAACAGCGGTGACGACAGCAACGTGGAAGCGTTCCAGCAAGCACGGCATGGTAGCGGCATCAAGTACACGGGTGCCCAGCCGCAGAGGCTGACGGCGGGTGGTATTGACAAGACCTCGTTGGCCTTCTACCTCCAGGTTAAGGAGTTGCAGTCGTACTTCTCCAACGGCATGGACAGCCTCGGCGGGCTGGCTCCCATGTCCTCGACCATCGGGCAAGACAAGCTCTTGGCCGATTCAGCCAGTG
>Ga0153915_10007773_pt1 | contig 10150 bp, 6 predicted proteins | sample Opewatmetagenome_2_FD_107003 | JGI IMG/M metagenome (GOLD analysis project Ga0153915, IMG submission 107003) | Freshwater wetland microbial communities from Ohio, USA - Open water 3 Core 3 Depth 3 metaG | ecosystem: Environmental > Aquatic > Freshwater > Wetlands | place: USA: Ohio, Lake Erie... | reverse complement strand
GCCCATCAGCTCACAGATTGTAGGAGCTATGTCAGCAAGTTTGCCGTCTGGACGCAGACTGTTCTGGATTCCGTCATCGATCAGGATGAGGGGAACAAGGTTGGAGGTGTGTGCTGTATGAGGCCCGCCGTTATCATCGACCATCTTGTCAGCGTTTCCATGATCTGCAGTTAAGAGAACAGTGTATCCTGCCTCCTTCGCAGCGGGAACAACCTTGCTGAGACATTCATTGACAACTTCAACAGCTCTGGTTGCGGCACTCATGTTCCCGGAATGGCCAACCATGTCAGCGTTTGCGTAATTCATGACAATCAGCGAATAGACCTGTGACTTAAAGGCCTTCAGGGCATTCTGTGTCACCTCGTAGGCACTCATCTCAGGTTTCAGATCATACGTCGGCACACCTCTGGGCGACGGAACGAGAACTCGGTCCTCTCCCTCAAATGGAACCTCACGACCACCGCTGAAGAAAAAAGTGACGTGGGCATACTTCTCGGTCTCTGCGAGCCGCAGTTGTTTCCATCCTTGATTCGACACAAGCTCGCCGAGCGTCTTCGTCAGGTCCGTAGTCTTGAAAGCCGTTGGGCAAGTAAAATCGTTGTGGTATGGCGTCATCGTGACAAAGGTGAGCGAGAGTTTTCGCCTCTGAAACTTATCAAAGTCGTCCATAATGAATGCGCGCGTCAACTGCCGGGTGCGATCGGTTCGGAAGTTGAAGAAGATGACGGAATCATTGTCACTGATCAATCCGATGGGTTCCCCCTCGCGTACAACGACGATGGGGAGCACGAACTCGTCGGTCACGCCACTCTTGTATGAAGCCTTGACTCCATCGATGGGGTCAGCCAATCGGTTTCCTGTCCCCTCAGTGAGCGCACCGTACGCCTTTTCCGTTCTCTCCCAGCGACTGTCACGATCCATCCCGTAGTAGCGGCCCATGACCGTTACTATCTCGCCAATCCCTTCTCGCGCGCACTGTTCCTTCAACTGCTGTAAGTATCCAACTCCACTTTCCGGAGGAGTGTCTCGCCCGTCGAGCAAGGCATGCACAAAAAGACGCCGAACTCCTTGTCCCTTTGCAAATCGCAAGAGAGCAAAGAGATGAGTGATATGGCTATGCACGCCGCCGTCGGAGACCAGCCCGATCAAATGGAGAGCCGAGTTCTTCCTTATGACGTTTTCCGCGGCAATCAAGAAGGCGGGATTTTGGAAGAACTCCCCTGAACGGATGGACCGATTGATGCGGGTGATTTCCTGATAAACGATTCGGCCTGCACCGATGTTCATGTGGCCGACCTCGGAGTTTCCCATCTGGCCGTCCGGCAAGCCGACATCTTCATTCGAGGCGCTCAGAACAGTTGATCTATACTTCTTGAACAGACTATCGATGAATGGCTTTTTCGCTCGAGCAATCGCACTGATCTCGTCGTTAGTGCCGACGCCAAAGCCGTCGAGGATGATGAGAAGGACTTTCCTTCGAGGTGAGTTCAACGCTTGATTGTTTCCCAGAGGTTTTTCTCAGAATCGTTAGGAGCAATACATATCTCACATCACAACTTCGCGCTTCTCCTTCTTTTCGTGTGTAGGCCCAAGCAGCACTTTACGACTCAGGTTGAAGCGTCCTTCCTCATCGATCTTGACAAGACGGACGTCCAACACATCGCCGACTTTCAGGACGTCGGAGACTTTGTTGATCCTGTGCGTATCGATCTGGGAGATGTGGAGCAACCCTTCCTTACCCGGCAGGAATTCGCAAAAAGCTCCGAAGTCCATAATCTTCCGCACAGTTGCCTTGTACACCTTGCCGACTTCCGGCACCTCGGTAATCCGTTCGATCATTTCACGGGCGCGGTCAGTGGATTGTTTGTTCACTGAAGCGATGACAACCGTGCCATCCTCCTCGATGTTCACCTCTGCGCCGCTCTCCTGTACAATGTGTCGAATCGTTTTCCCGCCGGGGCCAATCACCGCCCCGATCATGTCCACAGGAATCTTCAACGATGTGAGGCGCGGAGCGTAGGAGGAAAGCTCCTTGCGTGGCTCAGAGATTGCCTGATTCATGGTCTCGAGGATTTGAAGTCGCCCTTCACGCGCCTGCTGGAGTGCTCGGTCGAGGATCTCAAATGAGATTCCCTTGATTTTGATGTCCATCTGAAATCCCGTGATCCCGTCTCGCGTCCCAGCGACCTTGAAGTCCATGTCGCCGAAGTGATCCTCGTTTCCAAGAATGTCGCTCAAGACTGCAACCCGGTCTCCTTCTTTGACGAGCCCCATCGCGATCCCGGCCACTGCTTTTGGGATCGGAACCCCGCCGTCCATGAGAGCCAAGGAGCCAGCACACACTGTAGCCATGGACGAAGAGCCGTTTGACTCGAGAATGTCAGAGACAACTCGAATCGTATAAGGGAACTCCGTTTCAGATGGAATCAGGTTCTTGAGCGCCCTCTCAGCGAGGTTACCATGGCCGATCTCTCGTCTTCCCGGACCTCCAACTCTCCCAACTTCTCCGACGCTGAACGGAGGGAAGTTGTAGTGCAGCATGAATCGTTTTGTCGATTCAGGGAAGAGCCCTTCGATGAGTTGCTCATCGGGCTTCGTGCCGAGTGTAACGGTCGTCAGACTTTGAGTCTCACCGCGGGTAAAGAGCGAGGAGCCGTGGGTTCGTGGCAGCAAACCAACCTCACAGGTAATTGGCCTGATTTCAGCCAACGATCTCCCATCAAGTCTTCGGCCCTCGCTAAGGATCATCGAGCGCATGTCTTCACGTTCGAGGTCATGAAGAGCTTGAGACACGAGAGCCTCTTTCTCCGGATATTTTTCGACCAGGAGCCCTTTCACCTCTGTCTCGATGTTTTCGCGCCGTTTGCTGCGTTCATCTTTGCTCAGGATAGCACGATTCAGATCCTGAATTCTTTGCTTCGCGTGGGCGCTGACATCGGCCAAGATAGCATCGTCTGCATTGGAAGCGTCGATCTGTCTCTTCTGCTTGGCGATTCCCTGAGCGAATTCGAGCTGAGCATCGATGATCCTCTTGATTGCTTCATGCGCAACCCTCATCGCTTCGAGGAGACCCTCCTCCGAAGTCTCCCTTGCTTCACCCTCCACCATGATGACGGATTCTGCCGATCCCGCTACGACGAGGTCCATGTCGCTCTTTTCCAATTGACTGAGGGTGGGGTTGATGACGTGCCCGCCATCGATCCTCCCAATTCGGACCTCGGCAATGGGTCCATCAAACGGAATGTCGGAGATAAGAAGGGCAGCTGAAGCACCAATGGCGCCCAACACGTCCGCATCATGTTCCTGGTCGGACGAGAAGACCGTCACAAGAACTTGAGTTTCATAACGGTAGTTCTTCGGAAAGAGAGGGCGAATAGGCCGGTCGATTAGGCGAGAAGAGAGAATCTCCTTCTCGGTTGGCCGTCCCTCCCGTTTGAAGAATCCCCCGGGTATCCTCCCTGCAGCGGAGGTCTTTTCCCGGTACTCCACTTGCAGCGGCACAAAGTCCTGATCTTCAACTGGCTCTTTCGCGGAGACCACAGTAGCAAGGACCATCGTATCCGCGTAGCGGACCATGACGGCCCCGTCGGCCTGCTTAGCAAACTTCCCTGTCTCCAACGAGAGCACTCTCCCGTCAACCTCGATTTCTATTCTCCGGGTCATTCTGATTAATCCTTTTCTCTCAATTTATTTTCGGATGTCAAGTTCTGCGATGAGCTTGCGATACCGCTCGATATCCTTCTTTGAAAGATACTCAAGCAGTCGACGACGCTTCCCAACCATCTTGAGCAGACCGATCCGAGAGTGGTGATCCTTCACGTTATGCTCGAAATGCGAGGCGAGCTCGTTGATCCGGGTGGTCAGGAGAGCAACCTGGCTCTCAGGCGAACCCGTATCCTTGGTATTCTTTCCATACTTGTTGATTATTTCCAGCTTCTGTTCTTTCGTCAGTGGCATGGATAACTCCGACCCTATGCAAGATTATGGATGAATTGTTCTTTCATTTTCAAACACTCCTGTCTGTCAACCTCCATTCTCCTTCGCAGTTCCTCTGCGGATGCAAAGCGGATCTCGTCTCGGATTCGCTGGAGAAACTGAACACGCAACCTCTTCCCGAGTATGTTGTCGTGGAAATCGAAGAGGTTGACCTCGATCGTCCTTCGATGGTCAGTCTCAAAGGTCGGGCGAGTACCGATGTTCATCATCCCATAGTGTGAGGTATTCTCCAGGACAACCTGCACGAAGTATACACCGTCCCGTGGAACGAGCTTCCTGCCAGAGAGAGGCATGAGGTTGGCAGTTGGGAATCCGAGCGTTATACCTCTTCCTGCTCCCTTCACGACAGAACTGTCCAGCGCATACGCACGCCCCAAGTATCTCGCCGCTCGCTGAACATCGCCCTCCCGAAGGAGGTGGCGGATCCTCGTGCTGCTGATAATTTCACCGTCGACCGTGAATGGTGGGAGGACATTCACTAGGAATCCGTAGGTTCCTCCAATCCTTTTCATCTCTTCGATTCCTCCCTCGCGATCACGACCGAACATGTGATCGTAGCCTTCGATTTCCTCGCTAATCCCGATGCCGTTCACAAGGTACTTTTCGTAGAACTGCATTGGCGTCTGCCGAGAAAACTCATAGGTAAAATTCAGAATAAGAACAAGATCGAACCCAAGCTCTCTAAAGATCTCTATCCGTTCGTCGACGGTCGTCAGGATTTCGACGGAATAGCCACCTTTGACCACGACTTCCTTCGGGTGCGGATCAAACGTGACGCAAACGCTCCTGCTTCGTTTCGCGCTCGCCCGTCGGATCACTTCGCGCAGGATCTCTTGATGGCCAAGGTGGACTCCATCAAACGTGCCAACCGTCACGATGGAATTCTTCTGCCTCCGAACCTCGTTTTTGGAATGCGCTACTTCCATCGTGATTCATGGAGCCTTTCTTGTCGCGAGGTTCTCATAGTCCTCAATCGAAAGTGCTTCGCTGAGCCGATAAGCGCCGACGCCCATTCTCACAAGGGATTTCAGGTAAGCCCCGCATCCAAGATGCTGACCGAAATCTTCTACGAGAGATCTGACATACGTACCCTTTGAACATACCAGACGGAACCGAATCTCGGGTGGATTCCCGTCCGCCCTCGAAAGGTGCATATCCACGGGTTCAAACTTCGAGATTGAGACTTTCCGCCGTGGGGCTTCGACTGTCCTTCCCGTCCGTGCGTACTTGTACAGGCGTCTGCCCTTGACTTTCACAGCAGAGTACATCGGCGGGACCTGTTCGATCACTCCGGTGAATTCCCCGGAGAGTTTCCTCACTTTCTCTTCAGTGACTCCATCGAGAGGCCGTCGTTCAAAAACTTCTGTCTCGGTATCGAAGCTTTTCGTTCTCGCGCCAATCTCCATCACACCTTCATACTCCTTCTCAAGGCTTTTGAAGCTCTCCATCTCTTTCGTCTTCCGTCCGGTAATGATGATCATCAACCCAGAGGCCATCGGATCAAGAGTCCCTGCGTGGCCGATCTTTCTAATGCGGAAAAGGGACCGCAGCTTTTTCACAACATCGAACGAAGACCATCCCTTCGGCTTGTTCACGAGGAGAATTTCGCCAGCTTCGAAATCGAACCTTCCATCCATCGCCCTTGCCATCCATCATCGCGTGAGTTACTTCCCGTTGTGGATCTGTTTGATCAAGTTGTTGATCGCTTCAACACGGTCCAAGGTTTCATCGAGATGGAAGTGAATCTCGGGCGTAAATTTCAGCCGAATCCGGGAGCCAATGAGAGAACGAATCTCTTTCTTATTCGCTTCAATCCTCTTCAGAGTCTTTACTTTCACGTCGGGAGGGCCGAAGACACTCACATACACTTTCGCAATCCGGAGATCAGCTGACATACGGACGTCTGTGACCGTGATGAAACCATTCGATGGTTCGTTGAGATTGCGCTGGATAATGACACTTATTTCCTCTTTGATGAGGGATCCCACTCTCTCTGCACGAACGGACATTGGACTCCTCTCCTGCCGTAATTCTGGCTTGTGGTGTACATTGACTAGAGCTTCCGCTTTGTCTCCACGGTCTTGTACGCCTCGATCGTATCGCCAACTTTGATGTCATTGTAGTTCTGCAACGCTATCCCGCACTCGAATCCAGCTTCAACATCGCGGACGTCCTCTTTGAACCGTTTCAATGAAGCGATAGCTCCCTCAAAAATGACGACGCCGTCCCGAACGAGCCGTACTTTGCTGTTCCTTGCTATTCTCCCATCCTGAACGTGGCAGCCGGCGACCATGCCTACCTTGGACACCTTGAAGGTCTCACGGACTTCGACTGTGGCGACTACCTCTTCTTTTCTCTCCGGCTCGAGGAGACCTTCGAGTGCATCACGAACATCTTTGATTGCATCGTAGATGATACTGTAAAGCCGAATGTCGACTTGCTCCTGCTCGGCCAGACGCCGCGCATTGAGGTTAGGCCTGACGTGGAAACCAATGATTACAGCATCCGATGCAGCAGCAAGCAGCACGTCAGACTCGGAAATCGCCCCGACGCCACGGTGGAGGACCAGCACCCGTACCTCTTGGTTTGAGAGCTTCATCAATGAATCTGACAGCGCCTCGACAGAGCCGTCGACATCGCCTTTGACGATGACCTTCAGCTCCCTCACCTGACCTTCTTTGATTTCCTGGGAGAGAGTGTCCAGTGTGACTCTCCGTGCCTGGCGGAAATCCTGCTCGCGCTTCAACTGTTGGCGCTTCAGGCTTATCTCACGCGCTTCATGGTCGGTGGCAAGGGCAACGAACTCGTCGCCGGCCTGAGGAATGCCGTCGAATCCAATGACTTGAACCGGCGTTGATGGATGTGCGACTTCAACTCGATTCCCCCGCTCGTCGAACATGGCACGGACCCTTCCACTGCAGACACCTGCAATGAAGGAATCACCCAGTCTGAGTGAGCCCTTCTGCACTAGAACAGTACCAACGATCCCTTTCCCTTTGTCGAGTTTCGATTCGATGACAGCTCCCCGCGCTCGCCGATCGGGATTCGCTTTCAGGTCTAAGATTTCAGCCTCCACAAGAACCTTCTCGAGAAGAAGGTTGACATTCTTTCCAGTCCGAGCCGAGAGCTCGACACACTGGTATTTGCCTCCCCATTCCTCGACGAGGATTCCCTTTTCGGCAAGCTGCTGTTTGATCCGGTCTGGGTTCGCGTCCGCTTTGTCTGTCTTGTTGATCGCGATGACAATCGGAACGTTCGCGGCCTGCGCATGGCTGATCGCCTCGACGGTCTGCGGCATAACACTGTCATCCGCCGCCACAACCAACACAACGATGTCCGTCACCTGAGCACCACGAGCACGCATTGCAGTAAAGGCCTCGTGCCCGGGTGTATCAAGGAACGTGATCTGTTTGCTATGGTCGAGGGAGACTTCGTAGGCTCCGATATGTTGAGTAATGCCGCCCGACTCCCCGGCAACGACATTGCTCTGCCGGATGTGATCAAGGAGAGAGGTCTTCCCGTGGTCGACATGACCCATGATGGTGACAACCGGTGGTCTGGGCTTCAGTGAATCAAGCGTATCAGGGGTATCAGCAAGAACTTCAGTCGCAAAAATATCTTGGAATTGAACGTCGAAGCCGAACTCATCTGCAACAAGAGTGATCGTGTCCTTGTCGAGACGCTGGTTGATTGAAACCATAAGCCCAAGCTCGATGCATTTCTTGATGACCTCTGCTGCCGGGACATGCATCAAGTTTGCCATCTCATTTACTGCAACGAATTCGGTAACGCGAAGGACTTTCTTCTCCTTCTCAACAGCTTCGAGTATCCTTTGTTCTTCTTCAAGCCGTTCCCTCTTTTTCCGCCTCTTGACCACAGCACGAGCACTCACCGCAGTCTCGTCCATCATCTGGAACGTTCGACGGATTGCGTCGTCGACTTCATGCTCGTCGACTTCATGGTGACGCAGCTTCTTCTTTTTCTTTTTCTTCTTCAGCAGCTCATCTGCGTCTTCGATGACGGCGACCTTGGTTTCTTCTCGAACGCGCTTCTTTCTCTTCTTTTTCTTCTTCGCATCTTCAGGTTCCGCCGGAAGACCCAAACCAGTACGGGGTTTTCGCTCAGCTTTTGCTTCGACTTCAGCCTGGGGAGCCCCGAGCGCCATCTTCCCCTTGATCTTCAGTCCGATCTTTGCTCTTCGGGCCGCCTCAACAGGCGTCTCCTTTTTCTCTTCCAGAGGAACCTCGACAGGCGCACGGGCCTTCGCTTCCGGGACAGCTTCGACCGGTACCCTCTCTTCGACAGAAGCTGGGACCTCCTTCGCTTTCTCTGGCTCGATGGCAGGGACTTCGAGGGGAGCCGGCTTTGCCTCTTCAATGGGGCGCTCGACGACTTCCGGTACTCGTTTTTCTTCTACGATTGGGGGGGGTACGGCATGTTTTGCAGGGGCTTCCTCCGCCGTCTTCTCCGGGACTTTCTTCTCGGGTTTCTTCCGCGTCTCGCGCAATTCATGGAGCTTCCGATGGTGACGCTCGGCAACATCCTTATCCTTCTTGAAGTGGACAAGGATCTCGTGTAGCATCTCCTCGTCGACACTCGACATGTGGCTTTTGACAGCGAACCCCTTCTTGTTAAGGAACTCGATAAGGGTTTCGCTCGCGAGATTCAGCTCGGTCGCAAGCCTGTAAATCTTCTTTTTCTTCTCTGCGGTCTCAGGCATTCTTACTTCTGTTCAGTATCCTCTTCAACCTTTGGCTTTCCGGATTTCTTCTTCTCCGCTTTCGTTCCTTTCGGCTCCTCCTTTTTTTCGCCTTCTTCGGTGTCCTTAGCCTTGTCGGCTTTCTCCTCCTCTTCATCCTCCTCCGCATCTTCCTTCTCCTCACCGTCCTCAGCTTCTTCCTCTTCTTCCCCATTCTCCTCCTCATCATCCTCGTCCTCTTCTTCGTCTTCTTCTTCGGCTATCTCGGCCTCTTCGAGACCAGTCTCGAGAAGCGACACCAACTGCCTCACCTTCGATTCTTCGAGACCGACGGTCTCGACAAGATTTCTGATTCCCGCCTTGATGACCTCTTGCGCGGACGAGTATCCAGAGGATACCAGCTTCTGGTAGAGCTCCTCTCCAATTTCTTCCTGGAACTCGGAGAGCTCGATATCGTACTCCACATCAGGTTTTTCCTTGATTGGATTGATCGTGAACCCTGTCAACTTCGAGGCGAGCCGAATATTTTGACCGTTCCTCCCTATGAGGAGAGACATCTGATCGTTTGGTACCAACACGTTTGCCGTCTTTGTCTTCTCGTCGATTTCGATGTGCTTGATCTTTGCTGGCGCAAGTGCACGAGTGATAAACACGGTTGGATCGTTGCTGTAGTTGATGACGTCGATGTTCTCATTGTTCAACTCTCTCACGATCGAATGAATACGGACTCCCTTCATACCAACGCACGCTCCCACGGCGTCGATGCGGTCGTCGTGTGAGAGAACAGCCACCTTTGCACGCTCACCCGGCTCGCGGGCCAGAGTCTTGATTTCGATGACGCCATCGTAGATCTCGGGAATCTCAATTTCAAAAAGCTTTTCAAGGAATTTTGTATCGGCACGAGAAATGATGACAACGGGGTTTCCAGAATTCTTCCGAACCTCTTTGATGATTGCCCTGACCGTCTCACCCTTCTTGTACCTCTCCTTGAAAATCTGCTCACTCTTCGGGAGGATCAACTCATTCCGGTTGTGGTTGACGAGGATCTCATTCTTTCGGAGCTGATAGATCTCCCCGACGACGATTTCCCCGAGTGAACCAGTGTACTCGTTGTAGATCAGCTCCTTCTCAATCTCCTTGATTCTCTGGTTGAGGTTCTGCTTCCCGCTTACGACGAGACGTCGTCCGAAACTCGAGAGATCAACGATCTCGACGAATTCATCGCCGGGCTGCAAGTCTTCGTCCGACTTTGACCTTGCCGTTTCAATGTCGATTTGTACGTTCGGGTCCGTGACCGTCTCAACAACTTCCTTCTCGAGATAGATTTCGATGTCCCCCTTCTCCAGGTTGACAACGACATCGAACTTGGCCTCGGGGCCGTATTTCTTCCGCATCATCATGCCGAAGACATCTTCGACGATCCCGGCGAGAATGTCCCGATCTATCCCCTTCTCG
>Ga0153915_10007772_pt1 | contig 10151 bp, 9 predicted proteins | sample Opewatmetagenome_2_FD_107003 | JGI IMG/M metagenome (GOLD analysis project Ga0153915, IMG submission 107003) | Freshwater wetland microbial communities from Ohio, USA - Open water 3 Core 3 Depth 3 metaG | ecosystem: Environmental > Aquatic > Freshwater > Wetlands | place: USA: Ohio, Lake Erie... | reverse complement strand
TTGCCCTCGTCGTAGATCTGCGCGATCGCATCGCGCGCGGCAGTCTTCGTTGCGTCCGTTGCGCGCGTCATCGGCACGACGGTCTCGACGCTCGACGAGTAGGTGATCACGGTGAACGCGTCGGTCGTCGACAGCTGATCGACGAGCCGCGCCGCGGCGGCCTTTGCATTCGCGAGCGGCTCACCTTCCATCGAGCCCGAGCGATCGATCACGATCGCGAGCGACAGCGGCGGCCTCGCCTGTGCCCTTCCCTTCGGCATCCGGATCGTCACGGCGATGTCCTGCTCGTGATCGCCGGCGAGAATCTTCTGTGAGGTCAGCTTCGCGGTCAGGATGTCGCTCGACATCGCGTACGCATCACTCCGCTCGTGGTGCGGCGTAAGCAGGAGCGCGGCGATCAGAGCGGCGCTGGCGGCACCGAAAATGAGCGAGGTGCGGGCCTGATGAGCGGTGAGCATGCGACCTATCGACGCACGACCTGACCGATTGGATCTATCTGGTGAATCCGGTTAGAAGCGAAATTCGACTCAGATTTAGCGCACATCGGTCTGAGGCTACTCGAGTAGCCACCTGGCGAGTGCCAACCCGAGGAATCTACTGGAGATCCGTTGTGACAAACATCCTGCTTGACCGGATGCGTCAAAGTTACTAAAGCAGCGCCATGACGAACGCTCAAGAACGCAAGGCGCAAGAGCGGCAGGCGCGTCGCCGTCGCATCCAAGAGGCCGCACGCACGGTATTCGCGGAACGCGGCTACGCTGGCGCATCGATCGAGCTCATCGCTCGCGCGGCCCAGCTGTCCGTTGGCGCGATCTACCTCTACTTCCGCTCCAAGGAAGACCTCTACGTTTCTCTCATCGAGGACGCTCTGACGGTCTTCGACGTCGAGATGGGTCAGGTCCGCGAGCATGGTGAGACCAGCGCCCGTCTCCGCGACACGTGGAGCATCCTGGTCCGCTGGGCCGAGCGCGATGCCGAGGGCCCGCGCATCCTGCGCCTCCTCGCCCAGCCGGCGATCCGTCCGCAGCTGTCGGACGAGGTCGTGACGGCGGTGTCCGCTGGCATTGCCCGCATCCAGGATCACATCGGCGCGTGCATCGCCGACGGCATTCACGCTGGCGTGTACCGCCAGGTGAACGCGCGCGAGATCGCGGACCTCGCCTGGTCGGTGCTGCTCGGCAGCCTCGACGCGGCCGAGATGCACGCGAACCTCGGCATGCCGGCGGAGTCGCTCGTCGTGCGGACTGACCGTGCGCTCGCTCTCATCGAGAGCGCGCTCGCGCCGCAGGTCGCCGCGACGCTCCGCGCGGTCGCCTGATTCGACTGCATCGCTGCTGTGTGAACGCGCCCGCATATGCGGGCTCGTCGCGATGGCTCGCGCGACCGCCCGAACCCCCTCTCGAGGGCGTCGGGACGGTACACGCGTAGGCATGCGCACCCACCCGTGTCGTCATGACGGGTGCGGGCAGGCGCGTGCTCGGGAACTGCCGTCACCGCGACCGCCGCCGCTCCTGTCACTGCGTCGCTCGCGGATCCTGATCCGTGAGCAGCGTGGAGTCATTCGGCACCGGGACGGCCAGCTCGGCGATCAACGTGAGCGTTCCCGCCGTCAGCTCGGCCAGATCCCGGAATCCCCACACCTGAACATACGCCTGCGATGTCGCCGGCAGGTCGATCACCATGAACTGGCCATCGCGCGCCCCCGACGGCTGGTTGCTGTTGTGGACCGGCAGGCCGACCGAGTCGGAGAAGTAGAACGTCTGCGCCTGCGCGAGATGCGTCGGGGTATCCGGCGTGGAGCTCACGGTCGCGATGAAGTTCGCGAGCGTATGCCCCTGACAGTCGCGCGCCGTGCCGAGCTCGATCGAGCTCCCCGTGATCGGCGTCAAGCCGACGAGCGCGGGCAGCGTGGCGAACGTCGCATCGGACATCGATTGCAGCGCTTCCATCTGCGACGCGGTCGACGGCGCCAGGATCCGATCGAGGACGTACGTGTCTCGTGCGCTCGGCGACGCGATCGAGAACCCGATCCGCTGCTTGCCGCTCGGGATCGACAGGATCGCGCTGCCGGTGCTGTCAGTGGTCGTGCTGACGAACGGGCTCGAGATCGCAGTGCCCGAGAACACGCCGACCATCGCCGACGGCACGACGTTCCCCGACTGGAAGTCGCGGACCTGCACGGTGAGCGAGACGGCGACCGTCGTCGCGCTGTCGTTGCGGCTCGCGCCGAGACAGCCGAGATCGAGCGTCGCGGCCTGATACGTGCCCTGACTCGGCGAGGACCACGCGGTGAGCTGCGCTGTCGGACGCGTGAAGCCCGGGTTCGATGCAGCGGCGTCGACCGGCCCGTCCATGAACACGGGTGCATCGATCGCCGCATCGATCGTGCGGCAGTCCTCGCCTCCGCACCCGCCAGCAGCAACCGCTGCAAGCACCGTCAAACCCAGCCAACGCCCCATCACCACAGCATACCAGCGGTAGGATACCGCCATGCTTCGCTATGCCCTCGTCGTCCTGCTCACCGCGTGCGGTGCGAGCTACCAGACCATCCAGATCAAGAACGCGACGACGCGCCCCATCGAGGAGCTGTACGTCTACCCGACGGGCGCAGCGAAGGGCACGTCGCGCGGGCAGCTCGCGCCGAGCGCGACGACGCAGGTGAAGGTCAAGGGCGGTCACGTGTCGGTGACCGCGGTCAGCGCGAAGATCCAGATCGACGAGCACACCCGCGATCGCCCGACGGCCTCGCAGGAGCTCGAGCTGACCGCACCGGTCGAGCTCGTGTTCTACGATGACGGCAGCGCGCCTCCGGGCATCGAGCGCAAGGGCACGATCGGCGTCGCCTTCCAGCTCCCCTCGCATGCCCCGCATCCTGACGAGCCGACGCCGCAGCCCGACCAGGCTGCCCCCGCGGCTCCGCAGGCACCGTGACCGACCGGATCGCAACCGCGGGCGCCCCCCCGAGAATCCCTCACCGCAGTGCGCGTGTTCCCGCAGATCGCACGCCGGCAACCGCGCGCAATCCCGAGAATCTCCTCCGGTATGTGCCTGCGTGTGCAGGGATTTCGCATCGTGAACAATCCCGGGGCTGCTACGTTCAACTTCTGTGAGGATCTGCTCTGCCTGCTCGACGAGGACCGACGAATCGGGGCGCTTCTGCCCTGATTGCGGCGCGGCCCTGGTCGCGGTCGCAGCCAGCCCTTCGCGCGCCCAGACCGCACCTGCCGATGGCGACTCCGATGGCGACTCCGGCGCGGTGCGTGCGGACCCGAGCGCGTCGAGCGCTGCAAAGCTGATCGGCCTGACGATCGACGGCCAGTTCGAGATCGAGGCGATCATCGGCGGTGGCGCATTCGGCACGGTCTATCGCGGCCGTCAGATCGGCCTCGATCGCCCGGTCGCGGTGAAGGTACCGACGCACGAGATCGCGGCCGACCCGGTGATGGCGAAGCGGTTCGCGCGCGAGGCGCGATCGGCCGCGCGCGTGCTGCACCCCGGCGTCGTCGGCATCTACGCGGTCGGTGAGCTCGCGGATGGCCGGCCGTATCTCGCGATGCAGCTCGTCGATGGCGAGCCGCTCGATCACATCCTCGCCGATGGACCGCTGCCGCCTGCGCGCGCGCTGCACATCGTTCGCTCGATCGCGAGTGCGCTCTCCGAGACGCACGCGGCCGGTGTCGTGCATCGCGATCTCAAGCCCACGAACGTCATGTGGCGGCGCGATCGCAACGGCGACGACCGCATCACGCTCGTCGACTTCGGCATCGCGGTCGCCAAGCCCGGCAACGCCGATGCGACCCGCCTCACCGCGAACGGCCTGATCGGGACGCCGCACTACATGTCTCCCGAGCAGGCGCACGGCGAGCAGGTCGATGCTCGCGCGGACCTCTACGCGCTCGGCTGTCTGCTCCACGAGCTCGTCACCGGAACGCCGCCGTTCGAGGGCTCCGGGTTCGAGGTCCTGCTCGCGCACCTCGGACGTCCCGCGCCGCTGCCGAGCAGCAAGAATCCCGACGTTCCCGAATCGATCGATCGCCTGTGCGAGGCGCTGCTGCAGAAGAAGCCCGAAGATCGGCCACAGGAAGCGGACGAGCTCGTCGCCCTGATCGACGATGCACTCGCCGAGCTCGATCCACGTCAGTCGCTCGCGCGCCCCTCGTCCGGTCACAAGCCGAAGCCGAACAGGTCGCCGCGCACGCTCGCGACACGCCGCGATCTACCCGAGGGCACGGTCTCGCCGGGGCGGCGGCGCCGCACGACGCGCTACCTGATCGCCGCTGCGGTCACGGTGGGCGCGCTCGGAGCGGCGGGCTTCGCGGTCGTCCAGTTCCGCGATCGCTCCAACACCGCCGGCGCCGAACCGACCGAGGAAGGCAGCGGCAGCGCCGCGACGAACGATCCGATGGTCGGCCGCCGCAAGATCCTCATCAAGGACAACGGCGAGATGATCGTGCAGGCGCTCGTTCCCGATCCGCTCCTCGCGGGCCAGGAGTCTCGCTCGCGGCTCGAGCTCAAGAACAAGCTCGGCCAGCCGGTCGTCGCCGACGAGGTCGTGCTGACGATCGACGACGGAATCGGTGCCGCGAAGGGCCTCACCGCGAGGCCACCGCGGAACAGCGAGACCCGGGCGAGCTCGCCGGGTCGCTACTATTTCCGCTACACGTTCCCGCACAAGGGCCACTACACCCTGCGGGTCTTCCCGCCCACCGTCGACAGCTCGATCGAGATTCCCGTCGACGTCGACTGAAGCGAGCTACTCGTCGCCCTTCCCCTGCGCTTCGTCGTCGGAGAAGTTCACCTTGCCGGTGTACTTCTCGCCCTCGCCGAGGATCTTGAACCGGGTACTCGCGAGCACCGTGCCCTTGCTCTCGATCGTCATCATCAGCTGCTTGTTCACGCCGAACGACTTCTTCTCGAGCGTGATGTTCGAGACGATCGTCTTCTGGCCGCGCTCGTCGTTGAACGCTTCGCTCGCGCCGAGCAGCTGGTTGCCGCCGCCGGTGACGTCGTAGAACTTGATTATGTATTCGACGTCGTTCAGCGGCACCTTGAGGAACGCCGCGAAGAAGATCTTCCAGGTGTGACTCTCCTTGTTCTCCTGGAAGTTCGACGCCGACTGCTTGCGCACGGCCGCGATGTACGCGTCCTTGCTCTTGGCCGACAGCGGGTAGCGCTTCGACGACGTCATGATCTTGCCCTTGAAGACCTGGTTCGGGTCTCCGGCGAGAGCAGACGACGTCATGAGCGCAGCGAGAACGAACGAGACGGCAAGCGTGCGAAGGCTCATCGTGATCGATGGTACACGATCACGTCTCGAATCTGGCGGCTCAGCTTTCGCGGTCGAGAAGCTCGCGAATGGCCGCGAGTCCTGCGCGGTCCGGAGCATCAGGCCCGTCGATCCGCGATGCGATCTCGACGGCTCTGCGCGCAAGCGCGCGATAAATCTCGACTAGGTCCGGCTTGCCCGCGATCGCCTCGAGATGACGTTGAATGGTCTCCGCGTCGCCACGTCGAACGGGGCCGGTCAGGCCCTGCGTCGTGCCCTTGGCCGCGATATTTCGCAGGGCGCCCTCGGCGAGCGGGACGAGCGCCTGCGCGGCCTGTGTAGGCGACACGCCCGCACCTGCGAGCACCTGGGCCGCGGCATCGACCGCGCTGACGATGTAGTTCGACGCGAGCGCGGCCGCGCAGTGATACGAGGCCATCTGCGTCTGATCGAGCGCCAGCACGATGCCGCCCATCGCGGTCACCAGCTGCGCGGCCTTCGCCTTGCCAAGCTCGTCGCCTTCGACGCCGAACACCGTGCCCTTGAGCGCGCGCATCGCGGTCCGACCATCCGCGATCGCCTGGAGTGGATGAATCGTGCCGATGCCGGCGAGCGACCCGGCGACCGGGCCGAGCACTTCCTCGGCGGGCGCCGCGCCCGCACAGTGCAGCATGACGTGGCGCTTGCCGACGAGGCCCGTGCCAACGAGCGTCTTCGCGACCTCGGTGATCGCGTTGTCGCGAACCGCGAGGATGATGACCTCGGACTCGAGCAGCACATCGGGGGGCGCGGACGAGAATGCGGCGACACCGGCGACCGAACCTGCCGCGCGGGCGGCGGGCGGTGTGCGTCCCCACAGGCCGAGCACGGGGACCCCGGCCAGCCGCAGCGCGCCGGCGAGCGCGGTCGCGACCGGACCGGCGCCGACAATAAACGTCGTGGGGTTGCGAGCAGTCATGAGTAGAGGCCGTGGCGGGCGATATACCGCAGGACCGTCTGCGGCAAAAGCGCGGAGACACCCGGGTCCTTGTCGGCCAGCAATTCGCGGATCCGGGTGGCAGAGACCTCGGGCATCTCGATGCCCGTCGACCGGCTGCCCGGGGGCAGCGCGTAGCCACCGCGACCGATGACGATCAGCGGCGCACGGGCGACGAGATCGTCCCAGCGGTACCACTTGTCTGTCTCGCCCAGGATGTCGGCCCCGACCACGAGGCGCAGGTCGACATCGGGAAAGCTGGCGTACAGATGCTCGACGAGCTCGAGCGTTCGGCTCGCGACGAAGTCGGGCTTGTGCGCGAGCTCCTGCTCGGCCCGGCTGACCCTCGCCCGTGCGCCGAGCGGCGCCGCGGCGAGCTCGCACATCGCGACCCGGTGATCGTAGGCGACGAGCTGCTTGCCGAACGGATGGCTGTACGTCGGCACGAACCACACCTCGTCGACGAGGGTCTCGAGGACGTAGAGCGCGACGAGCTGGTGCGCGACGTGGGGCGGATTGAAGCTGCCGCCGAACAGCCCGACGATGCGGCGTGCGGGCCTGCTCACGGCTGGTCGTACAAGAGGAACTCCGCCCTCTCCTCCGCGAACATGCCCTCATCGCGCGGCCAGCGGCGCGCGATGTCGTCGAGGCTGGCGCCTGCCTCGATGCCCTTGCGCACCATGTCCGATCCGCACAGCAGATCGATCGCCGGGATCTTGTCGACGAACTCGTAGGCCTTCTCGCGCCACTTGAACTGTGCCGGATCCTGGTCGTGACACGCCTTGAGGAACGCGACGCCGGTGCGATACGGCCGGAACGTGTCGTGATTCGTGACATGCAGCTGGATGCCGCCGCACGGCTTGAACGCGTGCTTGTGAAACGTCGGCGTGTAGACGACCGGGCGGAACAGCACGCCCGGCAGCTCCATCGCCGCGAGGTCCTTCGCGAGCCGGTACGGATCCAGGTGTGGCGCCCCCGACAGCTCGAACGGGCGCGTCGTGCCGCGCGCCTCCGACAGCTCGGTGCCCTCGACGAGGCACATGCCGGGATAGACGAGCGCGGTGTCGACCGTCGGCATGTTCGGCGACGGCAGCACCCACGGCAGCCCGGTGTGCTCGAACCACAGATCGCGATGCCACCCGCGCATCCCGATCACGGCGAGATCGAGATCCAGCTTCTCGACGTGGTGCCGCCACCGGGCGATCTCTCCGGCCGTCATGCCGTGGCGATTCGGGCACGACACGAGGCCGACGAACGATTCGTAGCCCGGCTCGATCGCGCTGCCCTCGATGTGGACGCCCGCGATCGGGTTCGGCCGGTCGAGCACGACGAACGCCTTGCCCGCCGCCGCGCACGCCCGCATCGCGAGGACCATCGTCCACACGAACGTGTAGTAGCGGCTGCCGACATCCTGGATGTCGAACACCATGACGTCGATGCCCTCGAGCATCGCGGGGGTCGGCGACAGCGACTCCACCGTATGGCCGTACAGGCTGTGCCCCGGCAGACCGGTCTGCGAGTCGGTCGCCGCGTCGACGCCGATCATGTCCTGCGCGTCGCCGCGCACGCCGTGCTCGGGACCGAACAGCGCGGTCAGGTTCGCCCCGGCATCGCGCAGCAGATCGATCGCATGACGCAGCTCGAGGTCGACGCTGGTGGCATTGCAGAGCAGACCGACGCGACGGCCCGCGATGAGCTTCGCGTCTTCAGCGACGAGTCGCGCGAGCCCGGTCTGGACCGTCACCGCGCGCTCCGCGAGCGAACAGACGTCGTTGGGGAGAGGGCAGCCATGCCAGAAGTATCAACCACAGGGACACAGAGGTCGGAACCACGAGGGAGGCCGGAGGCCAGAGGAAACGCAAAGGGGCAAAGATCGCAAAGGACGCAGAGGTCAGACATGAAGGTCGATCGCGCGCTGCACGCTCGCCGGCCCACGCGATCGCGCGACTTCTCATCTCGATCGGTCCCGGCCGCTGTGCCTCTCCCCCTGCCGAGCCCTGAGCCTCCTGCCTTTGCGACCTTTGCGTCCTTTGCCTCTTTGCGTTCCCTTCCGAGAAGAAGGCACAACGGCGCGGGCGCCGATGAGCGCATCGCCGCGGGGACAGGCACGAAGCGCAGGGCCACCGCGAGCTACTCGAAGATCGGCACCGGCTTCAGCGAGACCTTGTTGTCCTTGGTCACGACGCGGAAGCGGACCGCACGGCAGTTGTACTGCGCCTTGAGCTTGCCCTCGTTGACCTTGAGCTTCGCGATGAAGTTCTCGAACGACACATCATCGGGCGAGCCCGAGGCGCGCCGCGCGGCGACGTACTCTGTGAACACGCGCTTGTAGTAATCGGGCTCGCTCTCCTTCGCGAGGTTCGCGAGATCCGGATCGACGGCGGGCTTCTCCTCGCCCTCCTCGAAGTCGACCTGGCCGGGCACCTTCGGGTTGCCCTCGTCGTCGTACTCCTCCTCGCCGGGCTCCGGGCGGCCGAGCAGGCGCGCGAGCATGACGTTGAGGCCGTTCGCGAGGCCGTCGAGCTCGGGGCCGACGGGGCGGAACGTGCGATCGACGTTGCCGTTGATGATGTCGGTGACGCCGAGCTCGATCTGATCGACCTGCGCGACGAGGCGGCGGTGCGAGAGATAGAGACCGAGCATCGAGATGGCAAGTGCGCCGAAGCCGAGCAGGATGATGAACATCTTGATCATGCCGGACGTGTTCGCCGGGTCCGCCGCGGCGGCGAGCACCATCGCGCCGGACGTCACCGGCGGGTAGTCCTGCGGCATGCGCTTGGCATTCGTCGTCGAGCGCGGCATCGGAACGGCGGCGGCGTAGTACGGCACGCCGTCGACCACCACCTTCACCTGCCCCGCGCCTTCCTTGACCGTGCCGTTCTTGACGAGATCCGTCAGCTGCGCGCCCTTGCCGGTATCTTCCTCGTTGCCGCCGCTCTTCGTGAAGCTCGTCGCGACGACCTTCTGCTGGTCGTAGTACGCGATCTCCGTGCCGAGCAGGCGCTTGTCCTGCTGCGCGAGCTGCGCGGTCTGCGCGTACGCGACGACCACGGCGCCGATGATGACGACGCCATCGGGATCGTTGGCCGGCACCGGCGCATCGGAGTCGATGACCGGCGCGACGCCGATCTTCATCATCCGGCCGCGGTCATTCCAGATGTCGCTGATGATGACGCGGCTGCCGAGCACGACATTGAGCGCCGGGATGACCGTCTCGTTCGGCTTGTCGGGCTTCTGCCACTGCTTGGGAACGACGCTCGCGACATCGTTCATCGCGATGAGGTTTCCGTTCGCATCGACGAGCGCGATGAGGTCCGGCTTGATGTCGCCTTCCTTCTCGTTCGACGTGAACTTCGCGAAGCCCACGCGCGACTGGTTGGCGCGCTCCGAGGCGCTCTCGCTCTTGAGCGCGTTGACGAAGGCCTTGTCGGCGGCAAGGCGCTCGGCCTTGTTCGCGACATCGATTGCCTCGAGCTGTGCGAGCTGCTGGACGACCTGATAGCTGCGGCGCAGCTGGCCCTCCGCGTCCTTGCGGACCTTGTCGCTGTAGCTGGTCGAGGTGACGAAGAATGCAACCGCAGTCAACGCCGCGATCACGATCGCGACGACGGCGGCAATAACGGTCCGGGACATGCTCCCTCCGGCGGCGATATTTGTGCGGTTCCGCGGGGATGTCAATCTCGCGGGGCCGAGTGAATCGGCCCCGGGGTCACTTCGGGGTGCCGAACCGCTTCGTCATCTCGCAGATCGCGTCCAGCCGCTTCACATCCTCGGCTTTGTTGGCGTCGAAGTCGGGCAGCAGGAACTGAAAATCACACACCGCGTGAGCCACGCCATACCGAAGGTTGTCCTCGAGCGTGGCGCGATCGTCGGAGACGAGGAGCTGGCGCTTCTCGCCATGCAATGCGG
>Ga0153915_10007770_pt1 | contig 10152 bp, 10 predicted proteins | sample Opewatmetagenome_2_FD_107003 | JGI IMG/M metagenome (GOLD analysis project Ga0153915, IMG submission 107003) | Freshwater wetland microbial communities from Ohio, USA - Open water 3 Core 3 Depth 3 metaG | ecosystem: Environmental > Aquatic > Freshwater > Wetlands | place: USA: Ohio, Lake Erie... | reverse complement strand
TCACGGGCATTTTGCCACTAATCTTGCCCTTGCCCTGGCGTCTTCCCAGAAACGCAGACCATCCGAGATTGCCGTCATTATAACGGAAAACCTGGAAAATGACGGCGCTTTCATTGAGGCCGTGGAAATAGCAGGTCCCGGATTTATCAATTTCAGGATTAGGCCGGATGAATGGCACATGCTTTTAAAAGAGATAACGGAGCAGAAAGAGAGATACGGGAGCAGCGATCTGGGGACGGGCAAAAAGGTGCTGGTAGAGTTCGTAAGCGCCAACCCCACAGGCCCCATTCACCTGGGACACGGAAGAGGGGCAGCGCTGGGCGATTCCATCTGCAGGATATTGTCCTTTTGCGGGCATGAGGTGGTCCGCGAATTTTATATAAACGATGCAGGTAAACAGATCAGGGTACTGGGTGAATCGGTCTTCAGCAGATGGATGCAGAAGAAAAACCCTGATTACCCTTTTCCTGAGCATGGATATCACGGGGACTATATAACGGATTTAGCCGATGACATATCGAAGGAGATCGACCTTTCATCAATGGACCCTGACAAGGCGATAGAGACCTGCGCGGAAAAGGGAAGAGAGAAGATGCTTGCTGAGATCAGCCATGACCTGGAGTCATTCGGCACCCATTTTGATGTCTGGGCCAAGGAAAGCGACCTCTTTTCAAATGGCCTGGTTGATAAGTCCCTTAAAGAGATGGAGGAGAGAAAGGAATTATACGAAAAAGACGGGGCGCTGTGGATCAGGACATCCGACTTTGGAGACGACAAGGACAGGGTCCTTAAAAAATCCGATGGCCAGTTCACCTATTTCGCATCGGACATATCATACCACCTTGAAAAATATAAGAGGGGCTTTTCAAAGGCCATCGACATCTGGGGCGCGGATCATCATGGTTATATACCGAGGGTTCAGTCGGCCTTGAAGGCAAATGCCATAGCTGAGGACTGGCTTTCCGTCATCCTTATCCAGTTGGTAAAGCTCTTTAAAGAAGGCAAAGAGATAAAGATGTCAAAGAGGGCCGGGCAATATGTGACCCTCAAAGAATTGCTTGATGAGGTTGGCGTTGACGCGGCGCGTTTTGTCTTTCTTACCAAGGCCCATGAATCACAGCTCGATTTTGATATAGACATGGTAAAAAGGCGCGACAGCGATAATCCCGTCTATTATGTCCAATATGCCCATGCCAGGATATGCAGCATATTTAAAAAGGCCGAATCCGAAGGGATAGCTATTCATGAAAAAGATGATATACTGCGAAGGCTCATTCTTGATGAAGAGATGAACCTGATAAGGCTGATGGGGGAATTCCCTTCCCTTTTAAATGAGATATGTTTATCCTTTGAGGCGCACAGGTTGACATATTACCTGACTGATCTGGCGGCCCAATTTCATAAATATTTCAACCTTGGTCTGAAGGCATCCGAAAATCGCATAGTAACGGGGGATATAGTCCTGAGCCAGGCAAGGCTGATCCTGGTGGATGCCATTAGAATAGTTATAAAAACAGGCCTGAACCTCCTGGGCGTGAGCGCCCCGGAGAAGATGTGACAGCAACTGAGGAGTGCAAGGAATCTTTTAATGGCTAGTGATAAATCGCTAAAAAAGAAACGCTGGAGATATCAAATCGACCTGGGGCCGCTTTCCATTCTGCTCTGGGGGATTATTTTTTTCTTTTTTGTATCATGGATATTTATCCTGGGGATCATTGTTGGCCGCGATTCCCTCCCCGGCAAAATCACCAGCTTATTTAATCTCAAGGGTGAGAGCAATAAATTGCAGGAATCGGTCGAAACGAAAAAGACCGAAGAGTCAAGTCATTCCGGTAATCTTGAAACAGAGCCTGAACTTGCCTTTTATGACAAGCTCACAACAAAAAAAGATGAGGCCAAAAACAGCCTGCAAACCGAGGCCGGCGCGGAGACTCAAAAGACCCCTGCGCCGCCCCGGGAGACTGTTGCGATTCAACCTTCTGTAAGCGACAAAAAGGATGTTGCGACTCCTGCCGATTCAACGCCCAAGTCCGTTTCAGGGAAATACACGATACAGGTTGCCTCCATCACTGAACTTGTAAGCGCTGAAAAAAAGGTCAAGCAACTTATTGGAAAAGGCTTCGATGCCTATTATTATGAGACAAAGGTAAAAGGAAAGACATATTACCGGATCAGATGCGGGAAATTTTCCGACAGGGTAGAGGCACTTAAATATTCACTTAAGCTTGAAGAAAAAACAGGTTTAAAAGGTTATGTCACAGGCATTGATTAAGAAAACGATAAGAAAGGCATATATGAATGAGGTCGGCCAGATTCATCGGCTCTTGAGTAATTATGCCGGGCAGGGGCTTTTATTGCCCAGGTCTTTAAGCGAGATTTACGACCACCTGAGAGACTTTTTCGTTATGGAAGACAGTTCGAAGAACAGCGACATAATAGCCGTATGCGCCCTGGGCATATGCTGGGAAGACCTTGCCGAGATAAGGTCTCTTGCTGTCATGGAGGCTTGCCAGGGTAAAGACTACGGATCGCTTATGGTTAACAGATGTCTTGAAGAAGCTGCCTCCCTGGGGGTCAAAAAGGTCTTTACACTTACCTATGTCACAGGTTTCTTTTCAAAGATAGGGTTTAAAGAGATAGAAAAAGCAGCCCTCCCTCATAAGATATGGGCGGACTGTTTTAAATGTCCAAAATTTCCGGACTGTGATGAAATAGCGATGATGAAGGAGCTCTGACCCGGATTATGCAATGGGATTCCGGGTTTAACAAAGGGCTTTTAATTTACAAACTAACCTCTTCGCCTGAAGGCGAGGACGTCCATTCCCTGATGGGACAATAAAGGAGAACATCATGTTTGGCATAGGATTTCCGGAATTAATAGTAATATTGATTATAGGCCTGATCGTACTGGGCCCCAATAAACTGCCGGAACTCGCAAAGGCTCTCGGCAAAGGACTTGCCGAGTTCAAAAAGGCGACTCAAGAGTTCAAAGAAAACCTTGATATGGATGAAAATCTCAAAGAGATCAAAGAAAATCTGGGTGGGAGCATTAAAGAACTCAAGAATAACATTGCTGATTCCATGAGCGGGGTTGAGAACCCTCTTAAGGAACTCAAAAATGACATTGCCGATTCCATGAGCGGGATTGACAACCCTCTTAAAGAACTCAAGAATGAAATTGCCGATTCTGTAAACGCGATCAATAATCCTTATGAAGAGAAGACCCAGGATTCAAAAGACAGCGACGCACAGGATATATCGAGCGCGACTCCCTCAGAATCAGCTACAGGCGAATCTTCAGTAGCGACCACAGACTCAGCAACGGCTGCAGAACCGCCATCAACAACAGAACCGCCGGTAACTACAGAATCAGTCGCGGCCACAGACTCAGCGGAATCTACAAATTCAACGACAGTTACGGAATCAAGGCCGAAAGATGAAAAGGAGCAGGCAGAGAATGGGGGCCGATGAAAAGCAGGCATTTCGGAGTCGTCTTATAGCGATCAGAAACAGCCTTATCCGATGCGCCGTTGCTATAACGGTCGGGGTCATTATAGCCTCCATATTTTCAGAAGACATCCTTGGGCTGTTGGAATCGCCGTTAAAGAGAAACCTTGGCCAGAACGGAACACTTATCTTTACGGGCCTCACGGATATGATCTGGATATATATTAAGCTTGCCTTTATCTTCGGCATTATCCTTGCAGCCCCATACATCTTCTATGAAATATGGGGGTTTGTTTCACCGGGTCTTAAAAAGGCCGAAAAAAGAGGCATATTGCCCTTTGTAATTATTTCCTGCATGCTTTTTGTGGGAGGAGCGCTTTTCGGTTATTTTTTTGTGCTTCCCCTGGCCTTTAAATTCTTTCTAGGTTTTGCCAATGAACATATACAGGCGCTCCCGTCAGTTAAGGAGTACCTATCCCTATCCTTCAAATTCCTCCTTGCCTTCGGCATTGTATTTGAAGTCCCTGTCTTGGTATTTTTTCTGGCCAGGATTGGGCTCGTAAGCGTTGAGGGTTTCAGAAAAAGCAGAAAATATGCCATACTCATGGCATTTATTATTGGCGCTATCTTTGCCCCGGATGTGGTTTCTCAGTTCATGATGGCTATACCGATAATATTGCTTTATGAGATCGGGATTATTGTAGCCTGGATCAGCGGCAGAAAAAAAAAGATTTGAAATCTCAAATTTGATATTTCAAATCTTCTTGTTTGTCTTGCGCCTTAAGCCTTGTCCCTAATTAATCACCTCGATATTTTCCCCTTCTATGGTCAGCAATACAGGCTCTTTTTTCACTTCGCCCTTTTCATCAAATGATATCTCCCCTGTCACGCCTTTAAACACATCCTGATGAAGTTCTTTCTGAAAATCCTTTCTCGCCTTTATGCCGCCTTTATTGAGGATATCTTTAATCAGTCTTATAGTGTCATAACCGTTTGCGGCCAGGACGCCCGGGTCTGATTGAAAACTATCTTTATAGTCCGCAACAAATTCTTCTATCCCTTCCATGTCTGCATCAGGTGAAAAACCCACAGGAAAGACTGCCCCCTGCAAAAAACTGCCGGTCGATTTTACAAGGTCATCGGACATCCAGAGGCTTGTGCCCAGGAAAGGGACATTAAAGGCATTATAATAGGGGAATTGCGGGGCTATCATAGCGATCTGCTGATAGTTATCCGGGATAAAAATCGCGTCAAAATTCAAGGAAGACGCTGAACTTGTCCCTTTTCCATCGATCCTTGAATTATTGGACCCCACTATCTTCCTGATTCCATCGGCAAAATCGGTTTGATCCGGTTTATAGGACTCTACGGCGGTTATTGTCCCGCCCATCAGCTTGACCCTTTCACGAAATATATCTTTATAGTACTGGCCATAGGTCTTATCAGGGTAAAAGATGGCGAATCTCTTCATTCCCATATCGTTCATTGCCCTGTTTAAAAGGGCCTCGACCTCTTTTGAAGGAGTAAGAAAATTTCTGAAGACCATATCCCCTTCATTGGTGATGCCTTCCTTTTGAGTAAAGGTAATTATAGGCACGCCCAGTTCCTGCGCCTTCTTTGCCGCTGCGATTGACTCCACTGAGGCAAGCGGGCCGACAATTACTGTGACGTTATCAACATCAACCAGCTCTTTTACTGCCGCTATAGCATCTTCAGCATTTCCCTTGGTATCCTTGATAACAAGTTCTATAGCCTGACCTTTCTGCTGACGGCTAAAAATATCCATGCCCAGATCTATGCCATTGAGCACCTCCTGTCCATACAGGGCAAAAGGCCCGCTTAGAGGCAAAAGACACCCGATGGTTATTGTCCCGGCATCATTTTCGCCGCCGGTCTTTTTCGAGACCCTTTCAAGGAGTTCACGCCCCATGGAGACCCAGGTTTCTTCCTGTGAAGAACGGACAAGGAGCATGGCATATTTTTTCACGTCGTCTGTTCTGTTTTCTTCAAGAGAGATTACGGCGAGCCTGTGATATATATAAGGGATATAATCGCTTTCGACACCGTATCCGGCCATCTGTTCCAGTTCTTCCCTAGGGCATGTCTTTATTGAATCAAGAATTTTTGTATTTAATTCTTCTTTGATATCCTGAAAATCCTGTCCTGACTTCTCCTTAACCGCTTTAAAAGCTGTGAGCCGCCACCTGAAAGACTCAGGTCTGTTTCCAAGGGCATTATAATTATTGCCCATAAGAGACATGACCTCAACCTTCAAAGGATTGTCGGGATACAGGTTAAGCCATTCCAGAGATGCGTTTATGGAATTCTTGAAATCTCCGATGTTAAAATAAATACGGGCAATCTTATATCTGGCAGCGACAATTTCAGGATACTCAGGATACTCCTTGACAAATTTTTTAAAGGACTCTAATGCCTCCTGATAGCCGCCTGTAAGAAAAGCCAGATCGGCCTCCGCGTAAATGCCGGCAGGTTTTTTTTCCACCGGCTTTCCCATGGCCATCCCGGTCCCGCAGGAAAATAATAGACAAAAGGCCATCCCCGCCGTAAGGGCGGAGATGGCCTTCCTTGCTGACAGCAAGTTGATTATCATTTATGGACTTCCTCAAAATCCGCGTCCACCACATCGTCATCTCCGGTCTTCCCCTTTGAAGGACCGGATGACGCCCCGGCGCTGGACTGCTGCTGTGCCTGTTGCTCTGCCGAGGCCTTTGCGTACATGGCCTCTGCCAGTTTATGGGAAGCCTGGGTCAATTCTTCGGTCAGACGTTTTATCTCTTCCGCGTTGTCTCCTTCCATGGCCTTTTTCAACTTTTCAATGGCCTTGTTGATATCGCCTTTCGCGCCCTCATCCAGGTTGCCGCCGTCATCCTTAAGGGATTTTTCCGTTGAATATATCATGGAATCGGCCATATTGCGGGCATCCACCAGCGCCCTCCTCTTTTTATCCTCTTCCGAGTGCAGTTCCGCATCCCTGACAAGATTTTTGATCTCTTCCTCTGAGAGTCCGCTTGAAGCGGTTATCTTGATGGATTGTTCCTTTCCTGTGCCCATATCCTTTGCCGATACGCTGACAATGCCGTTGGCGTCTATATCGAATGTCACCTCAACCTGCGGTATGCCTCTGGGCGCAGGCGGTATGCCGACCAACTGGAATCTTCCGAGCGTCTTGTTATTGGATGCCATCTCCCTTTCACCCTGAAGCACATGTATCTCCACGGCGGGCTGATTATCGGCCGCGGTTGAAAAGGTCTGACTCTTCTTCGTGGGAATGGTTGTGTTCTTTTCAATAAGCTTTGTAAAAACGCCTCCCAGTGTCTCGATTCCAAGGGATAGAGGAGTAACATCCAGGAGGAGGACGTCTTTCACGTCCCCTGTTAATACACCACCCTGAATAGCGGCGCCCACGGCCACTACCTCATCAGGATTCACGCCCTTGCTGGGCTCCTTGCCGAAAATTGCCTTGACCTTCTCCTGCACCTTGGGCATCCTTGTCATGCCCCCTACCAGGATGACTTCGTCTAATTCCGATATCTTCATGCCCGAATCCTTAAGGGCCAGGGAGCAGGGGCCCACAACCCTCTCGATCAGGTCATCAACAAGGGCCTCCATCTTGGCCCTGGTCAGTTTAATGTTGAGATGTTTGGGACCGCTCGCATCCGCAGTGATGAATGGCAGGTTAATATCCGTCTCCATTGATCCGGAGAGTTCCATCTTGGCCTTTTCAGCGGCCTCCTTAAGCCTCTGAAGGGCCATCTTATCGCTCCTGAGGTCAATCCCCTGATCCTTTCTGAATTCATCGGCCAGATAATCAAGTATCCTCAGGTCAAAATCCTCTCCGCCAAGGTGCGTGTCGCCATTGGTGGACTTGACCTCAAAGACCCCGTCCCCTATCTCAAGGATCGATATATCAAAGGTACCGCCTCCAAGGTCAAAAACGGCTATCTTTTTATCTCCCTTTTTATCCACTCCGAAGGCAAGAGATGCGGCAGTGGGTTCATTGATTATCCTTTCCACCTTAAGTCCTGCGATACGCCCCGCATCCTTAGTGGCCTGTCTCTGGCTGTCGTTAAAATAGGCGGGGACCGTAATAACTGCCTCGGTTACGGTTTCCCCAAGATAATCTTCTGCTGTCTTTTTCATCTTCTGCAGGATCATCGAAGAAATTTCTGCAGGGCTGTATTCCTTCCCCTTAATGGTAACATGTGCGTCGCCATTGTCCGCCTTGGTTATCTTATAGGGGAGCACGCCGATATCCCTCTGAACCTCTTTTGAATCGAATTTTCTGCCGATAAGTCTCTTGACGGCAAAGATCGTATTATCAGGGTTTGTGACTGCCTGTCTCTTTGCTATCTGCCCGACAAGCCTTTCCCCCTTATCGCTGAAAGCGACAATAGAAGGGGTAGTCCTGCTCCCCTCCTGATTGGCGATAACTACCGGATCTCCGCCTTCCATAATAGCTACGCACGAATTAGTTGTCCCAAGATCGATTCCTATTATTTTTCCCATTTTATCCTCCTTATAACCTCTCCTCTATTATATTCTTTACATGCCCTTTAGAGCCTTATTTTTCCTTCAGCTTTAACCCTTAGACTTGCCTTTGCTTATGATAACCATGGCCGGACGGATCAGCCTTTGATTAAGGCTGTATCCCTTTTGGAGTTCATTGACTATAATGCCGGCTTCAATATTTTCATCCTCCTGTTCCATAACAGCATGATGATAAAAAGGATCAAAGGACTTTCCTTCTGAGACTATTTCCTCAAGACCCGATTTTGCCAGGGTATCCTTAAGACCCTTAAGGGTCATCTCAACCCCTTCCCTGAGGGCTTTAAGCGCATTCTCATCGTTGGAATGCAATATCGCTTTTTCCAGATTATCTATTACAGACAGCAATTCTTTGATAAGTGTCTCGTTGGAATACTTGATCCATTCCTCTTTATCTTTTTTATTTCTTTTAATTATATTATCAATCTCCGCCTTGGCGCGAAGATACTGATCATAATTTTTTTCCGACTTTTCCCGGAATTCATTGATCTGTTGAAGGAGTTCCGTCTCTGACATCTTTTCCAGGGGGTTTTCTTCTATAGCTTTCTGCCCTTCCGGGGTTACATCATCATGATGACCGGATTCTTCATTATTGACCTCTATTTTAACGACGGCTTTTCTCTTTTCATTCATTACGAAAAAAATCCTTCTTCAAGTTTATAAATAAACGGTTAGAAAACTTCTAAACGTTAAGCATCGGTTAATATCTTGTCAAGACAACGCAACCACGCAACTTTTATTTATTCATAGATTCTTTTCAATGACTTATTATCATTATTCCAGGCCATGTCCCGTGAGTCTCTTTAACGCCTCCATATATCTATCCCTGGTCTTATCTATTATTTCTTCAGGCAACCGCGGCGGAGGCGGCTGTTTGGGCCAGTCAAGGCCGTTCAGGTAATCCCTCAGAAACTGCTTGTCAAAGCTTTCCTGGGGACCGCCCGGTTTGTATGTATCCATGGGCCAGAACCTTGATGAATCAGGTGTAAGCACCTCATCAATAAGGATCAGGCGGCCATCTACAAAACCGAACTCGAATTTGGTGTCAGCGATAATAATCCCCTTTTTATGGGCAAACTCCCTCCCGGTTTCATATATCTTAAGACTTAGACTCCTCACCTCTTCAGCAGTCTCTTTCCCAAGTATTTCGACTGCCCTTTTAAAGGAAATATTTTCATCATGCTCGCCGATTTCCGCCTTGGTGGATGGAGTGAAGATAGGCTCAGGCAGCTTTCCCGATTCAGGCAGCCCCTTCGGCAAAGGGATATCGCAGATGGTCCCTTTCGCCCGGTATTCGGCCCACCCTGAACCTGAGACATATCCCCTTACAATGCATTCCACAGTGAGGGGCCTCGCCTTTTTAACCAGCATGCTTCTGCCTATGAGCTCATCTTTGAACCTCCTGCATTGCTCCGGATATTCATCGGGATTAACGGATATGATATGATTTTCAACCACAGTCCTGAGTCTATTAAACCAGAATGTAGAGATAGCCGTTAAAATCTTCCCCTTATCCGGGATGGGGTCATCCATCACCACATCAAATGCGGACATCCTGTCGCTTGCAACGATAAGCAGATTCCCGTCAACTTCATATACATCTCTTACCTTGCCGCGTCGTACAAGTTTCATGCCTTCCAAATTGGTTTCGACAATAATATGTCCTGTCATTTTATTCTCCTCTCATAATTGCTTATGTCATTTACTAAAGTTTTATCTTTCTCATAATTTCCTATCCCAAAAACATTGTCAAGCAAGCAAGGCAAATTCTTTTTATAACAATCAACACATTCCGGAAACGAACACAGGCTGATGCCCATGGCCTTTTTCTCCAGGTTACAAGATTAATATCCAACAGCGCCTATTTCTCTGTAGATTCGTTTTGCAATATATTATATTATAGATCAGCAATGTCCGGTTAGGATCTTGCATAGACGGATACTCAAGGCATGGGAGGCCCTTTTTTTAAAGATGAAATGGCTTAAATGCAATATTCCGGCATAAGACGCCATAAAACGGGCGGAGAGGAACCGTCAGATCTCGCTGGATCTTAATCCCTGACAGGCAACTGTGGCGCTCCGCCGCCCGCGGTTACAGGCTTGATGCCAGGCCCTCAGCAGGCCGCCCATTTCACTCTTA
>Ga0153915_10007769_pt1 | contig 10153 bp, 9 predicted proteins | sample Opewatmetagenome_2_FD_107003 | JGI IMG/M metagenome (GOLD analysis project Ga0153915, IMG submission 107003) | Freshwater wetland microbial communities from Ohio, USA - Open water 3 Core 3 Depth 3 metaG | ecosystem: Environmental > Aquatic > Freshwater > Wetlands | place: USA: Ohio, Lake Erie... | reverse complement strand
TAGCTCCACTGATGGTAAAGCAGAAGAAGGGTAAGATTATCAATATTGCATCTAACGTTGCCAGAGTCCCGGCAGCCCAGCTCTTCCTGCCATATGCCTGTACCAAAGGTGCGGTCTACATACTAACCCACGCCCTGGCCAGAGCTTTGGGTCCTTCGGGTATCAACGTCAACGCCGTTGCCCCGGGATATGTGGCTACTGAAGCCAGCCTGGCCCAGACGGATAGCGAAAGAATATTCGGGATTGCCACCGGGGAGCAATCAATTCACCAACGTTTGCAGCCAACCGACACGGTGGGGGCAGTTCTGTTTCTAGCCTCAGCTGCCTCGGACATGATCTCTGGGCAGGTTGTCTATATTGACGGCGGGACCGTGATGATATAGGCAATAAGAGCCTGGGGTCCATCCTAACTGAAGCGACCGGTACCGGGGCGCGAATTACTACCCGGGTTGTCCTGCTCAGGGCCAGAGTTCCTGAGCCACGTCCGCCAGCCCCAGTTCCAGTAGTTTCTTTTTACTGGGCCTGGCTGTCTTGAGGTCCCAATCCACGGCCGTGAGGTACTCTTTAATCATGGTATCCTCATCAATAGTCACCCCGGCCACAGGCCCTGCCTTCAGTGGCGGCTTCCCGAGAACCCTGTCGGAGACTTTGAACTTCAGCTGGTTCAATCCCTCTCTAATATTGAAGGCCTGCCGGATATTGGCAATTCTTTCGCCCGTCTTCAGTAATTCCTCATTGGTCACGTCCCAACCAGTAACCGCCCTGATAAACTCGCCGATAGGGTCAACACTGGGAAAAGCCCAGTACACGAACAGACATGTTCCCGTACAAACCACGACGTGGTGGAAACTGCTGCCTATCCTGCGTGCCTCTCCCCGGCCGGAAAAGGACTTGAAGTCGAATTTGGGCAGCAGTCCGGCAGGATGGCCAGGGGCATCTGACAGCTCTGAGCCCACGAAATGACGCCCCGGAGTAGGGTCCATTCTGTAGCTGGTGTAATAATGAAACGAATGCTTGGGGTCATGTGCCGGAAGTTCCTGGCCCCCGACATGTATGGCATATTGGTCGGCGCCCTTGCCAATCCTGTCTGCTGCCACCTTCACCCCATCGGCTAACACGTCACCATAGCCTTCCCTCTTAGCCAATTTCTCGGTCATAGCCACGATGGCCCTGTGGTTGCCCCAGGTCATTTCGATACCATCGGTATCGGCCTTAGTAATGAGGCCCCTCTCATAGCATTCAATGGCCAGGGCAATGGCTGCCCCGGCTGAAATGGTGTCAACCCCATAGCGGTCGCAAATGTCGGCTGCCTTGATTATGGAATCCAGGTTGTTGTTGAGACAGTTGGTGCCGAACATGGCAGTCGTCTCATATTCCGGTCTCCGGGTACCGGCCGCATATTTATACTCTCCGGTCCCTGCCTTCATGAGCCCCCCGCATCCGATGGGGCACATGTAACAGGCGAATTTTTTCATCGTCCGTTCGACCACAGCTTCTTTGGCTATGGGTTTAAAGTCGGGAAAGTCAATGACCCCTACCCCCGCCCAGTTTTTGACCGGCGAGTCACCGCTCAGAACGCCGATATCAACGAGGAAGGGCGTGCCGAAGGGCTTCAACCAGACTATATGCCCCCCCAGTTCAGCCTGATACTTCTTTCTCAGTTCCCTGGTTCTCTGCTCATCAGCCAGAGGGACTTTCATGGCACCCTTCACCGCCACTGCCTTGAGCTTCTTTGAGCCCATCACAGCACCCAGACCGGAACGGGCTGCAGTTCTGCCCTTATTCATGACGGCCGAAATGAGAGAGAGCTTCTCCCCGGATGGCCCAATGCAAGCTACCTCGGTGTCCTTGCCTAATTCCGACTTGAGGATCTCTTCGGTTTGGTAAGTGTCTTTGCCCCATATATGAGCGGCATCCCTTAGTTCAGCTTGGCCGTTATTGATTAAGAGGTAAACCGGCTTTGCCGATATGCCGGTAAAGAACAAGGCATCGTAGCCGGCGTACTTCAGAAAAGCACCGAAATAACCGCCGCAATTGGCATCACCCCAGCCGCCGGTCAACGGTGATTTTCCTACTACAGTGTGCTTTGTCCCGGAAAGCGCCGGGGTACCCGTAAACGGGCCGGTCAGGATGCCCAGCATATTGTCCGGTCCCAATGGATCAACACCCGCCTTTTGTTGGCTAAAAAGGACTCTGGCGCCGATCCCATAGCCTCCGATGAACTGTCGGCAAAGCTTTTCGTCCAGTGCCTCGTCTTTTAGATTGCTCCTGGAAAGGTCCGCGAACAGAAGTTTTCCCATATAACCTCGTGCCATACCTTACCTCCCCTTTTCAAAGATAATGTCAGAATCCTGAATCCCAACCATCAAATCCCAAACAGACTCAAATGGCAAAATCCAAATACCAGTTCAAATCCAAATGTCTGATTGCCAAAACGCCAAAACTAGCTCTTTTTGTCATTGGGATTTTGAGCTTGATTTGGTATTTGGGCTTTGTCATTTGCTATTGTTTGGAGGCAATGCCTCACATCGGTTGACCTACAGCCCTAGATAGGCTCTTTTCACCAGGTCGTTCTGTAGAAGGTCTTTGCCTTTTCCCTCCAGCACAATCCGCCCGTTTTCCAGCACATATGCCCGGTCAGCTACATCAAGCGTGCGTCGGACATTCTGCTCAACCAGGAAGATGGTAATTCCATGCTCACGCAGGCGTTTTATCACTTCGAGGACCTCTGAGAATAACTTCGGCGCCAGGCCGTAGGACGGCTCATCAAACATGCACAGTCTGGGGCTGGACATCAAGCCTCGCCCGATGGCGACCATTTGCCGTTCGCCGCCGCTTAATTTCTTAGCTGATTGGTTTCGCCTTTCTTTTAGTACGGGGAAAAGCTGATAAACCTGTTCCAGCGTTTCTGTCCTCCGCTTCCAGGCTGCAGAGCTATATGCTCCCATCTCCAGGTTATCCCCAACCGTCATGTCGCTAAAAAGCTTTCTGCCCTCGGGAATCTGGCAGATACCCAGGTTCATGATTCTGTGAGCCGGTAGCCTGTCTATTCTCTTGCCCAGAAACTCCACACTGCCCGAAGCCGGACGCAGCAGTCCAGATATAGTATTAAGCAGCGTTGTCTTGCCGGCTCCGTTAGTGCCCACCAAAGCCACTATTTCGTTCTCAGTGACTTTCAAAGAAACGTCCCGTAATGCTTGAGACTTGCCGTAAAAGACATTCAGGCTGCTAACTTCCAGCATGAGCCTCCTCACCCAGGTACACATCAATGACCGTCCTATTGCAGCTGATCTCGTTGCATGTTCCTTCGGCAATCTTTTCACCATGGTGGAGCACCATGACCCGCCCAGATATGCCCATGATGGCCTTCATGACGTGCTCAACCATGACAATGGTGATTCCCCTGTCTCGAATTCTGGTCACCAGCTCCATGGCCTCGCCTACTTCTGCGGCATTTAGGCCGGCCATGAGTTCATCGAGCAACAACAGTTCAGGCTTGGTGGCCAGCGCTCTGGCTACTTCAACCCGCTTCTGGCTGACCAGGGTCAAGTCGTTAATCGGAGCATTCGTCATTGCCGACAGCCCGACAAACTCTAACGCCTGGCTGGCCTCCCTGGCGGCATCTGCTGTCGATACGCGGCCCTGGCTCCCGAAAAACGCCCCCACCAGTGCGTTTTGCAAGACCGGCATATTGGCAAAGACTTTAGTCTCCTGAAAAGTCCTGGCTATCCCCATCCTGCAGATTTGGTGGGGCTTCAGGCCGTTGAGCTTCTGGCCCTTGAACCTTATTTCGCCGGAGCTGATAGGTGAAGCCGCCGATATTAAATTAAACAGCGTTGTCTTGCCTGCTCCATTGGGACCGATCAAGCCCAGGATTTCACCCTGGTCAACATGGAAGTCGACATTGGATACCGCTGCCAGCCCTCCAAAATACTTGGTCACGCCCCGGCCTTCAAGTATTGGCATATTGCTCCGCTTCGCCTCCTTTCCCTGACTTCGACCCGCGTCTCAACCTGTCTCGCAGCATCGGCACCAGCCCTGCTACTCCGGTGGGCAGGAACAGGATAACCAGCACGATGATAACGCCAAAGCCGAGCATGAAATACGTTTGAAACCTGGCTTGTAGCGTTTTCTGCAAAAAACCGAAAAGAAGGCCACCCACTACCGGACCAGAGAGCGTTCCCATTCCGCCAAACACCGCCGCCACTATCGGTATAAAAGAGTAGGTCGAACTAAACGCAATACCAGCGTTGGAATATATAAAGGAAGGTGCGGTGACTACTCCGGCCGCTCCCATGAAAACGGCGCTGATGGCAAAGGTCAGGACCTTTATCCTGGTGGTGTTAATGCCCATGTGTTCTGCCGCCTCCTCGTTGCCGCCGATGCTCAGCATAGCCAGTCCCAACCTGGAGCGTCGGATAAAGTGAATAGCGACCACCGTCACCACCGCCAGGCCCAGCATCGTGTAAAGAGGGATGGCAGGATCCAGCAGAGGGAAAACCCAACCGTGCCTGCCAAATACCTCGGCCTCCACGTAGTTGACAGCGTTGCCAATGAACACAAAGAGTCCGAAGCTGAAGATGGTGAAATATATTCCCTTCAGCCTCAGGGTTACCAGTCCCAGCAGAAGGGCAAGGACAAAGCTGATGAGGCCCCCAACGACCATAATAACTGGGAAGGGGAGATAGTATTGGAGCAGGTACATAGAATAAACGCCTATTCCGAAAAATGCTGCCGGCGCTAACGACATATAGCCGGTCGCGCCGGAAAACATGGTCCAGCTCACCGCCAGGACGGCACACATAAGCATGTAAGTCAGCACGCGAGTAGGAAAAACTCCGCTGTATAGAGGGAAGGTGACTACAAAGCCTATGAGCAGAATGAGAACCACCACCAGCAGTGACCTTCTATGTGTGCTAAGTAGCCGGGTTATATTCATCTTATCTACTTCTTCCCGAATATGCCCGACGGTCTGGCCAGCAGCAGGACCATGAGCATGGCGTAATAGACAGGGACAGCAAGGACCGGCTCCCAGAGGAAGGTAACCAGGTTTGAAACCACGCCAATTATCATTCCGGCAATAAAACCGCCCGGGATGCTGCCCAGTCCGCCCAGGGTGACGACAATGAGGGCGATTACGGTGTTGTTAAAGCCGATACCCGTGTCAATTGGAGTTCTAATGCTGATCAATGTTCCGGCAACAGCCGCCAGCAGCGCTCCCAGCCCGAAACAGAAAGCCAGAATCGTGTTGGTATTTACGCCCATGAGTTCCGCCGTCGCGGAGTCTTCACCCGTGGCCCTAATTGCTCTTCCCAGCCGGGAGCGGGTCAAAAAGACGTTAACAGCTATGCCTAAGGCCACGGCAATGGCAAAGATTATGATCAGGTTGAGCGGAATGCCAGCGAACCCTATATATGCCACGCTATTGACTAAATACTGACTCGGCAGTGCCACGCTACCCCATTTCAGCCGGGCCAGGTACATGATGACGTACATGACACCAAAAGCGGCCAGCAGAGCGTTCCCTTCGAAGGCGCCCGGTGACGGCGCCCGGGCCTTAATGGCTTTGAACAGAGTTGTTTGAAGCAAAAAGCCCAGGCCGAACAAAATAGGACCGATGATAACCGGTGCCAGGAGCGGATTGATCCCCAGCTGGCTGAAGGCAAAGGTCAACACAGCTGCCAGCATGGCAAACTCGCCATGAGTGATGTTAAGTACCCGGCAAACACCATATTGCAGGCTCAAGCCCATAGCCAGCAGGCCATATATGGTGCCCCCCATGACACCGAGTACGATTAATCCTAAAAGGTTCTCTGCCAGGAGCATGACGCTAAATCGTTATCTCCTCTCGTCTTTTCTTGGCACACGCAAAAGCAGGCTGCCTAGAAAAACACCTTGGCAATCCTACCAGACATCTCTTCTAGACAGCCTGCCTTCTATTCTAGATTCCCTACTTTATCTAGTTTTCTCCTCCTAGTCAAGCCAGAACCAGCTGTCCGTCATGGGGTAGATGACCGAGGCGGTAGGAGCGATGCCTCCTACGGACCTGTAGTCCCCACTTTGCCACTGGCCAATCTCTGCGGGGTGGCAGTTGAAGGACAGGATTCCACCGCCAAGGCCGCCTCCGAATACGTCGAACCAGGTCTTGTTGCCCAGGACTGTTGTGGTGTTGAGCGAAGCAAGGACATCCCTCACCTCAGGTGAGTTAATATTGCCAGCTTGCACTACAGCATCCTCCCACAATTGCAGACCGGCAGCGTAGCAAGGCATGCCCCAGTAGTCGAGGCTCTGCCATCCGCTGGTGAAGTCTCCCTTGGCACATTTAAGGGTGGAGTTGCCCCAGTCCAGCTCTACCTGGGCGGCAAGTTCGCCATACAGCTCAGAGATCGCAGTTGACGTGTGGTTGTCGGCTACGATGAAGCTCATTACTCCTTGCGCATTCGGCCCGAAGTAAAAGGGGTAAGTGTTGGCGTTTCCGCCCGGCCCGAACAGGATAGCCGGCGGGTTGAAGTTGCTGGCCATTATTGCGACCGTAAGCGTAGCGACATTCCACGGGTAGGTATATGCGCAAAAGATATCATAAGGCGTCGCATTGTAAGTGGCCTCAGCATCCAGGATTATCGTAGCTGCCTGTTCCGCAGTCAGGCTGTAGGGGTGCAAACCCGCGTCAATGACGTTAGCTTCACCGAACACATCTTTGGTTTCCTTAGTATATTCTATGCCGTGCGTGGCTCCCAGTTCTCCAATGCCGGTTATGTATGCTGTCGCGTTTCTCCCTGATATCTCTGGCTGTGCCTCGAGCATATCGTGGAGAACGGGGATCTGGTTCCAGTTGGCGAAGCTCAGGGTCACCCAGACGTAGGGCCAGGTATCTATGTTTCCGTCCCAGATCATGCTGCTGGCGCCGCCCTCGAGGGTTATGAGCACCTTGGCTGCGGCGTTGCAGATAGGCGCCTGGGTGAAGATACAGTCGGTGCCTGGGCCGCCCCATACAAAGTCAACTTTGTCGGTGTCCAGTAGGCCCTCCGTCACCGCCCCTATATCCCACGTTATGACGTCAAAATCGCGTACGATCAATTCCAGTGGCACGGTGGCACTATAGTCGCTCAGAGCGATGCCGCCAGCCGCGTTCACCTTGTTAGCAAACCAGCGATAAACTGCTCCGCCGTAACCGCACTCGAAGGGCGCGAGCGGTCCATCCAGGTCTCTGGCCACGCCAACTTTAACGCTGGTTGGCGCTACCGGTCCACCGCCTGTGCAGCCCACCAGGGCTATGCTCAAGACCAGGACCAGTGCTACTGTGATAAAAAGTACTTTCTTCACTCGTTCTCCTCCTTTCTAGAAATTTCTACATGCTGTTGAGTTCTTCCGTCCTAAAATCGCTCGCCGTCACCTCCTTTCTTTCCTTATTTTGTTACGCCATATCTATCTGCCTCTCCTAGAACCCGCTTCACCACCTCCTTTCGCTGTAACTATATGCGTATGATACCGCAGTAATATTAAAATCCTGTTAAGACCCCTTGACTGAACATTCGTTCGATGTTCGGTGACAACTGTCGTCTCGCAGAAACTTGGTTTTCTGGTGTCGTTTATGAGTTTACCATCAACCCGGGCGCATGTCAACCCACTGTCCCCGTACAATGTGTCAGTGATGCGTCTTCCTGCCATTGTAGAAGGAGAGCGACGAGGGATTCCCGGCACAAGGGAAGCCTTCGATTCCAGCCCTGTAGCAGTGGCGAAATGCCATAGTTATTGGGGCTTATACTCTGGCGCTCTGCGATAGGGGGGTTTGTAGTCCGGGTCTTTCAGGTAAGGGCACGTATCACCGCATCCCTGTTTGTTAACGCACTTGACAACATGAGACCCGTCGTCAGACTTCACAATATAGGCGTCAACATGATGAATCGGGCAGCCGATTCGACGCCTTTCAACTGTTTTCGCCATGCTCAGTCATGCCTCCTCAAGAAGCGCTTTCAGTGTGTCCTCGCGGTCCTTTCTCTTCCTGACCACTATTAAGAAAGTCCTGGGCACATCTGCCATAAGCGCTTTTGATTGTTCCGCGGCATCAGTGTAAAAGGAGATGATCTTCCGCTCCATGTCAATGGCCTGATTCAAGGCATCGCTGTAACTTGATTGCTTCGCAGGTTCTTTCACAAAGGTATATTTGCTGGTTTCTACGCTGAAGGCAAAGCATCCCTCGATGGCATCGGTGATAACGCCGTAGTATGCCCTTTGAATCATCTCTGTGTATTTACCATTCCCTTTGGAAAAGGCGAGAGAAGTCTCTGCCGCCTTGGGATACCTTTCTGCCATCTTTTGGTAGAAGGCGGCAGAATCCTCTTCCAGCTGCCTGGCGAAACTGATGACAGAGGCGCTTGTGTTTAACTGCATCTTATGTCTCCTGCGGTGCTAAGGCCACCTTTCAATTACTACCTTGCTTTCTGTGAAGAAGCGGATGGCTTCCTTTCCTTGAGTGTGCAGGATTCCGAAGAAGGAGTCGCGCATCCCGCTGAACGGGAAGAATGCCATGGGCGCCACTATGCCGACATTGACACCGACGTTCCCGCTCTTGACTCTATACTTGAATTCCCGGGCAGTTCTGCCATTCGAGGTGAAAATGGCATCCGCATTGTGGAAGGGATTCTGATCACATATCTTGATGGCTTCGTCAAGAGTCTTTACCCGGATAATCCCCATGGTGGGACCGAATATCTCCTCGGTAACGATCCTCATTTCAGGTTTAACGTATTCCATAATGGTCGGGCCCAGGAAACAGGTATCGGGGTAGCCTCCCTTGATCTTGAACTCGCTCCTGCCATCGAGTCTTACCCTGGCACCCTGTTCGATGCCACTGCTGATATATGAAAGTATCTTCTTCTTCTTCTCGGCGTCACGGACAGGGCCCATCTGGACTTCCTCATCAAGACCGTTGCCGATTATTATCTTCTTAGCTGTATCCGTAACACCGTTGATGAATTCCTTGTAGAAGCGGTCATCATCGCCGACAACGATGGCATTCTGGCCGGCCAGACAGCGCTGCCCTGCATTACCGAAGAAGGATGTCATCAGTGCCGGGATGGTCGCTCTCAGGTTGCAGTCCGGCATTATTACCATGAAGTTCGAGGCTCCGCCCTGAGCAATGACCCGCTTGCCAGTGGCACCACACCTCGGGTAGATAACATCCCTGGCAGTAGGAGTTGAGCCGACAAAAGTGATGCCCTCGATATCCGGATGGTCCAGCATTCCGTTGACCACTGTTCTTCCGCCATTTACTACATTCCAGACGCCAGGAGGAAAGCCTGCTTCGTCCACAAGCTCCGCAATTTTCATCTGGCTTAAGGGGACCTCGCTGGAGGGCTTGATTACCACGCAGTTGCCGGTGGCGACGGCGTACGGAGCTGACCACAGCGGAATCATGAAGGGGAAATTGAAAGGTCCGATAATACCAAAGACGCCTAGTGGGGTGGGAACAAGATACTCGTCAATACCGGACGCTATGTCTTCAGAATTGTAACCCTGCATCAGAGTGGGAATACCGCAGGCAACTTCTACGTTTTCGATGCCGCGCCTGGTCTCGCCTCTGGACTCATCGATTGTCTTCCCATGCTCCTGAGTTTGCACCCTGCTCAACTCTTCGAAATTTGCCTCAAGCAACTCCTTCAAACGAAAGAGAAATCTGGAGCGGGCAACAGGGGGAGTTCGCCGCCAATCGGAGAAGGCTACTTTGGCCGCTTCAACTGCGGCGTCGATTTCTTCCTTGGTCGAAATCGGTACTCTACCAATCACTGCACCATTGACTGGATTGACCACATCCTCAAGCTCACCTTTGGACTCAACCCATTCTCCGTCAATGTAATTCTTGACCTCTACTATCCCTCTTATTGGTTCTTCCAAAATGGCCATTGTCGTCCTCCTAGTTTGTTCTCTGGGGCCGCTTAGATATTCTGCTATCCGCCTGTTGGCCATAAGTTACCTGATGGACGGTGTCCCGTCAAGTGGAGTGAATTATCAGTGCTCGTCTCCATTATTTCCTAGACTTCACAAACGGCATCTCGCCATTGTTCCTTTGACTGTCTTGCTTCAGCGTCCTTGTCGCGGTGGAGGATAAGTGGTGCTCCCGGCCGTCGAGTTCCACAGCGGCTCCGCAGCGGTG